>Ga0126381_100010985_pt1 | contig 10218 bp, 6 predicted proteins | sample PanSoiMetPlot_28_FD_96465 | JGI IMG/M metagenome (GOLD analysis project Ga0126381, IMG submission 96465) | Tropical forest soil microbial communities from Panama - MetaG Plot_28 | ecosystem: Environmental > Terrestrial > Soil > Tropical forest > Bulk soil | place: Panama | collected 2016-02-17 | reverse complement strand
TCGGACTTCTTGAAGATGTACTTGCCGGATTCCTTGTCGTAGAACTCACTGGCGGCAGGGTCGAGGGCGATGGCGATCTGCTCGCCGGGAGTATAGCCGGCCTGGGTGATGGCTTCGAGGATGAGTTCGATGGCCTCGGCGTTGGACTTGAGGTTGGGAGCGAAGCCGCCTTCGTCACCGACGGCGGTGTTGTAGCCCTTCTTCTTGAGCACGCTCTTGAGGGTGTGGAAGGTCTCAGCACCCCAGCGGAGGGCGTCGGAGAAGGTCTCCGCGCCGACGGGCATGACCATGAACTCCTGGAAGTCGACGTTGGAGTCGGCGTGGGAGCCGCCGTTGATGATGTTCATCATGGGCGTGGGGAGAAGGTGGGCGTTGACTCCGCCGAGGTAGCGGTAGAGAGGAAGTTTGAGGGCTTCGGCGGACGCGCGGGCGCAGGCCATGGAGACAGCGAGGATGGCGTTGGCTCCGAGCTTGGATTTGTTCTCGGTGCCGTCGATGGCGATCATCGTGGCGTCAATGAGGCGCTGGTTGGAGGCGTCCATGCCGGTGAGCTCAGGGGCGAGGATGGACTCGACGTTTTCGACGGCGTTGAGGACGCCCTTGCCCAGATAGTGCTTCTTGTCGCCGTCACGCAGCTCGACGGCCTCGTGCTCGCCGGTTGAGGCTCCGGAGGGAACGGCGGCGCGTCCGCGGGCTCCGCCGTCGAGGACGACGTCGGCTTCGACGGTGGGGTTACCGCGGGAGTCGAGGATTTCGCGCGCGTGGATGGAGACGATCTCGGTCATGTAGCTCCTGTCTTGTGTTGTTGATGGGGAAGTTTTGACGACGCGGTGGTGGAGGCGCTCGTTGAGTTTGGGGCGACGGTCAACGGGAACAGAGTGGCCGCCGAATGCGCCGATGGAGTGCACAAAATTCGCGCCGGAGAATTTCACCAGAGGATTTTAGCAAAGCGTTTAGGCGCCCGCCCGAACGACGTATGAATGCGTCAAACGATAGAGGGCGGTGCTTGCGTGTGTAGTAGCAGGGTCGATTCCCTTCTCCGGAATTTACGGTCGGGCTGGGGTGGAGATTTTAACCTTGAGTGGAGGGCTTGACGCAGTTTTGGCAGGCCCGGAGGTCCGAATGAACAAGCGAATTTCTCAGGCGGCGGTTTTAGTGTTGGCTACGGTTCCGATGGTTGCTCAGCAGCAGAGTGCGCGAACGGGGGTCTCAAACCCGGAGCCGGTCGCGATCGATGCGAATAACCAGGATGTTGTCGCGACCAGTAATGAAGAAGGGCGCAGGCCGATTACGGCGGCGAAGCCTTCCGCGGCGAAGACGGAGACGAGCGGCGAGGTGTATGGGGCATATGTTCCGTACAACGGGCCGAAGGCTGCGGGTGCTGCTCCGGTGACGGGGCCGCAGGCGGTGACGAAGGAAGATGTGGATGCGCAGATTGTGACGAGCGTGCCGGAGCGCGAGGGCGAGATCGCCGAGGGGACGCTGCTGCGGGTGAAGATGCGCGAGGGGCTTTCGACGGCGACGACCGCGCCGGGGACGAAGTTTACGGCCGAGGTGATGGAGGCGATCACCAACAAGGGGCGAGTGATTATTCCTATCGGGAGCGTGCTTGAGGGCCAGGTGACGGAGGTCCATGCGGGCAAGCGGATCTCGGGCGCGGCTTCGCTGCACCTGGAGCCGAGGAGTGTGACGCTGCCGGATGGCACGGTGTATGTGATTCACGCGCAGCTGATCGATACGACGCTGAACAGCTTCAATGTGGACCGCGAAGGCACGCTGAAACGCAGGGATCGCGCGAAGGAGACGCTGGGAGTTGCTGCTCTGGCGACTGGTGGTGGAGCAGCGGCCGGAGCGATGCTCGGCGGCGGTGTTGGTGCTCTGGTGGGTGCGGGAGTCGGCGCGGGAGTGAGCACTGCGATGTGGCTGAAGCAGGAGCGGCAGGCGGCGTTGGATAAGGACTCGCGGCTGGTGTTCAGTTTGACGGCGCCGCTGATGGTGAAGCCTCTGCATGCGGGGGCGGAGACGGCTTTGAAGGTTAGCAGGTCGGAGTAAGAGAGTCTGTGCGTGAAAGGGCGGGCTTTGTGCTCGCCCTTTTTGCTTTTGGATCGCGCTTTGGGCGGTTGCGTACGCACGCAGGGAAACCGCTTGAAAAGCCCGCCATTTCATCTCTTGAAAATGTCGAGTGCGGTCTTGACAGCTAAAGCGAGTCCACCAATAACGCCCAGTGTCATTGTGAAAAGGGAAAACTGTCGCACCAAACTGCGATCTACCTTCCATCCCATCTTGGCGTTTTGTTGCACAATCCAATCAGCCTTCTTGAAGCCGATAAGGCTGCCACCAACAACCCAGATAATTGCAGCCATTTGGAAATAGAAATCGTACTTATCCATAGCAACAATGCACTCACTCGTTCGTACCCGACTATAGATCAGTCGCGGACCTGGGCCAGGAGGCGCTTCCAGTTTCTCTGGTTGCGGCGGTAGCTCTTTTTGAGGTCCTCGAGGATGCGCTCGAAGTCCGTATGGCCGGAGAGCTTGCGCCATGCTGGATTTTTGGAGAACCAAGGGTAGTTTTCGTTGCCGAGGTAGATGGCGCGGCGGAGCCAGTGGAGGGCCTCGGATTCGTCGCCGTCGACGGCGAAGTAGGTGGCGAGGCGGTAGGCCATCTCGGAGTCGGCCTCAGCGGCGGAGAGAGTCTCATCGACGACGAAGGTGGCGGCCTTCTCGCGTTCGCCTAGCTGGACATAGCAGAGGGCGATGGTGGGGTAGACGATGCGCAGCGAGGCCTCCTCGCGGGTGACGCTCTCGAGGGTCTCGATGGCGGCGGTGAGGTCGCCGGTGCGCATCTGCTGATAGCCGAGGGAGATTCGGAGTAGCGGCTGCTTCGGCTCCAGGGTAAGGCCCTTTTCGATCTCGTCGGCGGCGAGTTCGAGCTGGTTCTGGTACTGATAGACGCGGGCGCGGTGGTTGTAGATGATCGCGGCGTTCGACGGGTTCAGGCGCAGCGAGGCGTTGAATTGCTCGAGGGCCTCTTCGTACATGCCGTCGATGCGAAGGGTCTGGCCTGCGACCATGCGGACGTTCCAGTCGTTGCCGGCGGTCTGGAGAAGGTGCTCAATGCCGTGGCGTGCGGACTCTTTTTCACCGCGGGAGAGGAGCATGTAGACGCGGTAGAGGTTGGCTTCGAGCGAGCCGGGGTCGAGTTGGAGTGCCTTGTCGAAGGCGCGGCGGGCCTCGAGGACATGCATCTGGCCGCCGAGGCCATGGCGGGTGTACTGAAGTTGCGTGATGCCAAGGCCGGACCAGGCAGGGGCGAATTTCTCGGTGGCCTTGATGACTGATTCGAAGAGCTCACGGGCACGGTCGAGGTCGGCGCGGCTGCCGGTTCGGGTCATGAAGGAGGAGAGCAGGGCGCGGGCCTGGAGGTACTCCTCGGAGAGTGCCTGGTTGAGCGAAGGGGCGGTGGGAGCGGAGGTCGATGGGGCCCGGTGGTTGTTCTCGTAGGCAGGTTGAAGGCCGCCGGTTCCCTGGAGAGTGCTGAAGACCTCGTCGCAGATCTCGGTTTGAACACGGACGAGGTCGAAGGAAGCGACGTTGATGGAGCCTCCTGCACGAACGCTCTGGCCGGAGACGTCGAGGAGCTGCCAGTTGAGGTCGAAACCTTTCTCGGAGCGGAGAAAGTTGCCGGCGAGGACGAAGTCAACGAGGAGCTTTTTGCCGACGCTGAGCGGGTCGAGCTGCTGGGTAGGGATGGACATGAGCGAGCTGGACGGACGCACGACGAGGGAAGGCATGCGGGCGAGGCGTGCGGCGATGGCGTCGGCGAGGGCGTAGCCGTAGAGGGGTGCGACGTCGGCGGGGCCGTAGTTGATGAAGGGAAGGACGACGATGCTGTTGCTCTGCTTGACGGTAGTGGAGGTGCCGGACTCGCGGAAGCGCTCGGCGAGCATGGAGAGGATTCCGGTGGCGCGCTTCTCTTCCTCAGGAGTCTCGATGGCGCGACGCGACGGTGTGAGGGAGAGCGACTCGCCGCCGGGCATCAGCGCGGAGTCGAGCTGCATGGAGCGCATGATGGTCTTGAGAGACTCGCGGACGTCTGCGGCAGTGGCGAAGCGTGCGGCGGGCTGCTTTTCGAGGCAACGGAGGATGACGCTCTCGAGCTCAACGGGGAGATGCGGGGCGATCTGGCGCAGGGCGGTCGGTTCAGCGAACTGGGTGGCGCGGATGGTCTGAAAGTCGGGAGCATCAGGGCGGTGGAACGGGTGCCGGCCGGTGGCGAGCTCGTAAAGGATGAGGCCGAGGGCAAAGATGTCGGACTGGACGGAGGACTGTCCGGTGACGAACTGTTCGGGCGCCATGTAGGCGATGGTTCCGCCGCGTGCGGTGTAGGTTGCTCCGAGAGGGGGAAGGTTGCGGGGGTCGGAGGGGCCGGAGGGGTCGAAGTCGGTCTGGTCGAGCGAGAGGCGGCGGGCGAGGCCGAAGTCGAGGATCTTGATGAGCCCACCATCGGTGAGCATGACGTTTGCGGGCTTGAGGTCGCGGTGGAAGATGCCGAGGGAGTGCGCGGCGGAAAGACCGTCGGCGATCTGGATTCCGGCGGAGAGGACGAGCTGGAGCGAGGAGGGTCCCTCGGCGATGAGCTTGTCGAGCGATTTGCCGGGGATGTACTGCATGACGATGTAGGCTTCTTCGTCGCCTCCGGATTCGGCGGAAGTTTCGCCGACATCGTAGATGGCGCAGACGTTTGGGTGGTCGATGGCGGAGGCGAGGCGGGCTTCGCGAAGCTGGGTGGCGCGCATCTGCTCAATGGTGAGGTTGCCGCGCTTGAGGAGCTTGATGACGACGGGACGCTGAAGGAGGGTGTCGTTGGCGAGAAATACGACTCCGCTGCCGCCGGTGCCGATCTTGCGGACGAGCTCGTACTGCTTGATGATGCGCCGCTTCATTTTTTCATTATTGCAAGGCTTTGCGTGGGAAATGCGACGACGCGGTTATTTGCGAGGTTGTTTTCCCGAGTCGAGACGCAATGCCCCAGAGGCAATCCGCAGCGCTATCGGCTCGAATAGGGGCTCACCCTCTTTTGGGACTTTCGAGATGCGTGGATGGCCAGGCTTGAGTATGGCCGGACCGATCTCACTACCGAACACGAACGTAGAGATCGTAGTAGGACGGGAAGGGCGATGGTCTCTGCTCGTAGTGTGAGAAGGCTTCCGCGAAGTCTGCCCCCTGAAGCAGCCATTGGAGCAGGCTGAAGGTGTTGTTTCCAATTCCCTGGCACGGGTTCGCTGGATGGCAGCGCTCGAAGATCACGACCGAGGGTTGCCAGTAGTTAAGGTCCTCGGCGGATTCGGTACGTTGTAGCGCGGAGAGCCGGGCGAGTGTCTCCGGAGAGAGGCGCTTAAACGGGGCCGGCGCAGGCAGAGCGCCAAGCTCATTCTGGAGAATAGCAGGCATCATCCACAGGTGCGCGAAGCGGCTTCCCCAGTTGAGGTGATGGTCATAGGCACTGGCGAGAGCAGGGACGCCGGTGGAAAAGACAGCGACCGTTGTCGACGGCGCATAGCGGTCAAGCATGTGATCGAGTTCAGACCTGTAGGGCACGGGAATCAGCAGGCCGGGACGAGCGGCGACAGCGACGAGCACGATTGCCATGAGGGTGATGGAGGCCAACGCGAGCCGTCGGAGGCGGAGGGTGTCGCTGGCGAGCCTGCCCAGGGATGGCGAGAACAGGTCGATGGGGAGATAGGCGATCGCGAGGATGAGAAGGGCCAGCTGGGGGTAGCGGTGGTATCTCCATTCAGTGTGCTGGAGGTCGAATGCGACGGATGCCGCGACGCTGGATACGAGCAGCGAAAGAAACAGGATGGGGTTGCGCAGCCTCTTGCGAACGAGGAGAAAGACCAGCAGCACGCCAGCGGCCGAGGCTGTGTAGAGCTTCTGGCTCAGGGCAAGCGCGAGTGTGGTGCTGGTGCCGAGTGCCCAATAGGTATCGAAGAGCAGCGGGACAGTCTGTTTGCAATAGAGCGGAGTCGCCACGAGGACCAAGGCAAAGATCGAGGCTGCGGACAGGACAAAGGCTAGGAACTCAGGTGCGACGATACGGCGTAAGGAGCGTGAGTGAAGGGAGAGCAAGAGTTCGAGGGCTATAAGGATGAGGATGTCGTGGGGCTTGAACCAAACGGCGAGTCCGGCGCCGACGCCAAGGGCACATCGCTCGGCAAGGGGCAGGGTGGTGGCCGCGCCACTACCGACTGCCAGGATATAAGGAATCACGAGGAGGATAAGGAGATGCTCGCGTTGACCGAATTCGTACCCCCCGATCTCAAACCCCGCGAGAAGAATGGCGCAGGCGAAGAGGCCGAGGGCTAACCGGTTGTCGAAGACGGCGTTTCGGCTGCGCCGTAATATAGCGGTGCTCCAGACGAGGATGGCGAGAAGCATGGCGAGGATGAGGCACCGAAAGAGGACCGCTGGCGAGATAGGAAGAGCGCGCGCAAGCAAGACGGGAATTGTGGAGAACCAGATGATCAACGGTGGGTTTGTCTCAGAGAGATGCGGGCCATAGGGTTCCGCTCCGGAGAGAAAGCGCTGCGCCTCGAACAGATAAGAGGTCTGATCTTTACCGAGGTCTGTAAGGAATTGCCGGGTGAGGAGAAGACCGCAGAGGACGGCGACGAAGCAACCAAATGGCACAAGTGAGGAGAGGCAGCGACGAACGACGGTGGTCGTTGCTGACTGCATCGAGGAAGTGTTTCGGTCCTTGAGGGAGGAAGTTGGTGTCATTTTTCGCTTATGTGAGTTTCCGGACTCTGGTTACGTTATTCGACTCGGATGTAGAGGTCGTAGATGGGTGATGGGGATGGCCGCTGTTGATAGTGCGACCAAGCCTGGGTGAACTGTTGGCTCTGCAGGAACCAGTCGAGCATACTGAAGGTCTTGCCCTCGATGCCCTGGCAAGGATTGTCCTGGTTGCAGCGCTCGACGAGGACGATGGAAGGCCGCCAATAGTTGAGATCGTCGGTCGATTGAGCACGCTGCAGCGCGGCGATTCGGGCAAGCGTCTCCGGGGCCAAGCGTTTGAAGGGGGCAGGAGGAGGGGAGGGACCTAACTCGTTCTGGAGGATTGCAGGCATCATCCAGAGGTGGGCGAACCGGCTTCCCCAAGTGAGGTTGTGATTGTAGGCGGTGGCCAGTGGGGGGACGCGGGTGGTGAAGACGTACACCGTGGTCGACGGCGGATATCGGCTGTAGATGTGGTCGAGATCGGCGACGTAGGGGGGGAACGGTCGCTGGGCGACGATGATGAACAAGATGAGCGAGAGCGCTCCGAGTGCAGTGATGGCGATTCGTCGGCGGCCGCGAGAATCGGCGGTGAGTCTTTCGAATTGAGAAGCGAGTAAGTCGATGGGGAGATAGGCTATGGCCAGCATGAGAAAGGCCTGATGCGGGTAGCGATGGTAGACCCAGTCCGTGTGCTGGAGGTCGAAGGCTACGGACGCGGCGAGGCTCGAGAGCAAAAGTGCAGTAAAGAAGGCCGGATCGCGCATGGTCTTGCGGAGGAGAAAACCGATCAGGAGTAGCGCGCAGACGAGCGGCAGGTAGAGCTTGAGAGTGAGAGCAAGGGCGAGGGTGGTTTTGGTTCCGAGGGCCCAGTAGGTATCGAAGAGCAGCGGGACCGTCTGTTTGTAGTAGAGGGGCGTTGCGATGAGCACGAGTGCGAAGATCACAACGCTGGTGAGGAGGAGGGCGAGGAACTCGGGCGCGCGGAGGCGGCGAAGGGAGCGTGTGCGGAGGGCGAGAAAGAGTTCAAGCGCAATGAGGATGAGGACGTCGTGCGGCTTGAACCAGATGGCGATTCCCGCGGCGACGCCCAGGGCACATCGCTCAGCGAGTGGGAGGCGGGATGCTGCGCTGCTGGCGACGGCGAGGATGTACGGAATCAGCAGAAGGACTAGGAGGTGCTCGCGCTGGCCGAAGTCGTAGCGTCCAGGGACGAGGCCAGTAAGCAGGATGGCGGCACCGAAGAGGTAGAGGCCGAGCGGATTGGCGAATGCGGTATTAGGGCTGCGGCGCAGGAGAGCCACGGACCAGGCTGTGCAGCCGATGAGCATAAGGAAGACAAGGGCTCGAAGGGCCGTCTGAGGGGTCGCGTGGAGCCAGTGAGCGAATTGGACGGGAATCGCCGAGAACCAGATGATCAGAGGCGGGTTGGTCTCGGAGAGCTGTGGGCCGTAGGGTTCGGCGCCGGAGAGGAAGCGCTGGGCCTCGAAAAGATAAGAGACCTGGTCGTGCCCGAGTTCGGTCTTGACGTGCCGCGCGAAGATGCTCGCGACGATGGCTAGCGCAAGGCAAATCAGCGCGGTGCCGAGGACTGAGACACGTGTTGCGGGAGCCTTACGCAGATCATTTTCGATGGTAGATGCCATGATGGTGCGCGGGTTGGTGTCAGGGAGTCTAGTGAAGCGGCGCTCCGCCTTTGCGCTCCCAGGGACGGGGGCTGACGGGGTCGTCCTGCCACTTCTGGCGGCGGCCGATGAAGAACATGATGGCACCGAAGACGAACATCATGAGTCCCCAGCCGAGGTTGAGGTTTACGTCGAGAGACTTCTCATAGATTGCGGAGTAGCGGGTAACGAGACCGAAGATGGTCATGATGCCGCCGATGATGATGAAGATGAGTCCGAGGGGGATGCGTATGTCGAGTCCCATGTTTCTCCAGTTGTTAGTTGTTAGCGATTAGTGTCGAGCAGTTAGTGACCAACCACAAACACTCGTCACTGTTTTATGCGAAGACGAGGTTGAGGATGACAAGCATGACGATAACGGCGATTCCGAGAGTCGCCGGCTTCTGGTACCAGCTCAGGTGGGTCTCAACGGGCTTGGGTGTGAGTGAGTAGACGAGGCCTACGAGTTCGTGCTCGTCGCGCGGCCGGGTGACGAGGCTGACGGCGATGGTAACGAGGAAGTTGACTGAGAATGCGAAGATCGCAGTCCAGAAGTTCTGGGCCATGTCGCTGGGATAGCGGTGGACGATGGAGATCCAGCCGCCGTGGATTCCGGGGGAAGCGTCGGCCGGGATGGTAAGGCCGTGATGGATCAGAGCGGCGAAGGTTCCGGAGAGGAGACCGGTGAAGGCGCCGTGGCCAGTAGTGCGCTTCCAGAACATGCCGAGCAGGAAGGTGGCGAAGAGCGGCGCGTTGACAAACGAGAAGACGAGTTGGAGCGCGTCCATGATGTTGTTGAAGCTGGTGGCGGCGTAAGCGGCTCCGATAGAAAGCGCGACTCCGCCGATGGTGGCCATGCGGCCCATCCAGAGGTAGTGAGCGTCGGTGGCGCGCTTGTTGATGTAGGCCTGGTAGATGTCGTAGGTCCAGACAGTATTGAAGGCCGTTACGTTGCCGGCCATGCCGGACATGAAGCTGGCCAGCAAGGCGGTGAGTCCGAGGCCGAGGATTCCTGTTGGGAAGTAGCGAAGGAGCATGACCGGAATGGCGAGGTCGTAGTTATAGACGGGCTCGCCGTGAGAGTCGATGACGGGCTGGCCGTTGATGGGGTTGGTCTTCTGGGGGATGATGCCGTGGGGGTGTTCGTCGACGAGGGGAATGGTGGGTGCGGTGGTCGCGACGACGGCGGAGGGGTTAGGCGGAACATGTGAGGTGACGCTGACGGCGATGAGTCCCGGAAGGATAACGAGGAACGGGAAGAACATCTTCGGGATGGCAGCGATGAGCGGGACACGACGCGCGGAGGTCTCGGAGTCGGCGGCCATAGCGCGCTGGATGACGAGAAAGTCGGTGCACCAATAGCCGAAGGAGAGGACGAAGCCGAGGCCCATGGCAAGGCCGACCCATTCGACGCCGAGAGTATTGGTGCTGGCGTGGGCCATTCCGCGCCATGAATGCGTCATGGCTGCTGGGAGGGTCTGCTTGATTCCCTGCCATCCGCCTGCGTTGCGCAGGCCGATCCAGACGAGCGGCGCGAAGCCGGCGACGATCAGGAAGAACTGAAGGACCTCGTTGTAGATCGCGCTGGTGAGCCCACCAAGAAAGATGTAGGCGAGGACAATGATGGCCGAGACGAAGACGGAGACGTGGAAGATGTAGGCGTCGGGGATGATGCCGTGGAAGAGCCCAAGTGCCTGGATGAGCAGCGCCATCGCGTACATGGAGATTCCGGAGGAGAGCACGGTCATGAAGGCGAAGGTGAAGGCGTTGACAGC
>Ga0126381_100010984_pt1 | contig 10218 bp, 4 predicted proteins | sample PanSoiMetPlot_28_FD_96465 | JGI IMG/M metagenome (GOLD analysis project Ga0126381, IMG submission 96465) | Tropical forest soil microbial communities from Panama - MetaG Plot_28 | ecosystem: Environmental > Terrestrial > Soil > Tropical forest > Bulk soil | place: Panama | collected 2016-02-17 | reverse complement strand
CGGGATCGGGACCAGTGGTCAGTGTCGCAGAAGCTTCCCAAAAAACAAAATCGCCAACACCACACGGATCAGGTGAGCGATAAGGGATCGATATCCCAGACTGTGTCAACGCGCGCTGTTTCTGTGGAAATCAACGCCAGGCATTTGCGGAATTCAGCTTCTCGACCTGGTGGAAAAGTCCCACTAGCCATGAGGCGTTCCAGGAGCATGGAAAGGTTTAGAACGCCGGAAACGGGATTATTGATTTCATGGGCCACACTGGCTGCGAGTTGTCCAAGAGAGGCGAGACGGTCGGCTTGGATCAGTTTGCGCTGCGCAGTCTGCAGTTGCTGGGTACGCTCCTCAACTTTACTTTCCAACGTCTGCTGCATGTCGTTAAGTTCGGTAACCGCCAACTTCAGGCGCTCGCGCATTCGATTGAACGAGTCCACCAGTTCATCAAGTTCCTGACTGCGTTGTGTGATCTCGATGTGTTGATCGAGATCCATCTCGCTGACTGCTTTGGTGCCTTTGATCAATTGCCGAATAGGAGTCCCCACGAATCGGCGAGTGAACAGAATGACGAAGGCCGCACCAATGACAACCTCCAGGAGCGTCCAGCCTATGGTTTGCAGGGTAATCGTTCTGGTTTGTTCCCTTACAGGATCAAGACGCAGCGCGACATCGACGACGCCGAGCACCTTCGTCGAAGCATTGTGAGCGTGGCAGCTCGCGTTGCTGCAGGAGGGCTCGTTATAGATGGGCGTAACCATACTGATAGTCTTGACGCCCTCGGGCGTGGAGGCATACCTCACACGTGAGGCTTGGGCAGGTTTCTCGATGATCGGGCCTTTATTGTGGCAGGTAGCGCAGACGTCATTTGTCAGGTTGGGAACAGTTTGCTTCGGCTGTTCGTGGGGGTCGGTGGAGAAGACCAGGTGACCCTCGCGATTGAACATACGGATACGATCGACACCCTCTTTGTCGGCGATGGTCTGCATGATCTGGTAGGCAGCTTTGCGGTCATCGTCGAGCATGAACTGCCAGGTAGCGCTCGTGATGCTCCGGGAGAGCTCATCGGCGCCCAGGACCATCGTCTCCACCAATTGCCGCTTTTGCGTTCGGAAATTGAGATAGCCGCTTACCGTGCTGATAGCGACGATGAGAATCGTCAAGGAAAGAATCAGCTTGGGGCCAAGTCTTCGAGGCATTGAGACGTCACGGCGTGTGCGTGTGTGCCATGCGCAACCTTGGAGGCTCCCACATGCACAGTGGGTTCCATCAAAAGCTTATCTGTCGCTCGATGCACGGCACCGTGATTGCCAGCGCGAGGACCCGTGATTTACGTCACACCCTCTAAACAATGCGCTTACCGCAATTTGCAGTCGCCTGACCGCGATTTTGCCAGTTCGCAACCCTGCCGCGCCTAAGCCATGCCTTGCTTCTGTAAACGTAACCCTGCCACCGTGAAACGATCGAATCCCTTTCCGACAACTCCTATCAAATGGGCAGCATCACATTCGAGCGCGTTATTGAACGGTGCTGTCTTAAATGATCGGATCCGGCTTGCATTCTGCGAGCACATCCCGGCTAGGAGTCGCCACGATAGCTTATGCGCTTGTCGGCTGCTTTTGTTTTACTCGTCAGTGCAAGCGCAATGGCACAACTGGCATTTCAGGCCGCCTCGCCTTCCTATAATGGCCAGAACGTCAGCGCGATCTCGCTGATTGCGAACCCGCATCGCCATCTGCAACCGCTCTATCCGCTGGTCACCCAAAAACCGGGCGAACCTTATTCACAGGACAAAATAGAAGCGGACGCCAAGGCGTTGCAGCAAGCCGGACATTTTCCTGAGGTCAAAGCAGCCGTAGTGCCGGAGGTCGCAGGCTTGAGAGTCTTGTTCCTCCTGGAACCGGCGTACTACCTCGGTGTGGTGGAGTTTCCGGAGGCGACGAAGTTGTTTTCGTATACGCGGCTTCTGCAGGCTGTAAATCTCTCTGACGAGGATCCTTACGATCCATCACGAATTCCTGACGCTTTATCAGCGCTACGAGAATTCTTTCACCGCAATGGATACTTTCAAGCCGAAGTCCACGGTGAGCCTGCCATTGATGACGCTCATCAATTGGTCAACGTAACTTTCGCGATCCAAGTCGGCAAGCGGGCCAAAATTTCAGCGGTCAATATCAACGGGGTGGAAGAGGGCGAGAAACTCCGTTTGCTGCATGCGGTCCACGCACTTCGAGCACGGCTCTCAAGGGGACTTCTGAAGGCCGGAAAGCCCTATTCACAAGAGCGGGTGACTGCTGCGACAACTCTGATGAAAAGAGCACTCACCGGACAACATCGCCTTGCTAGCAGCATCAAGGAAGATCCGCCGAAATATGATCCAGAAACGAATCGAGTGGAAGTGTCGTTTACCGTGAAGGTTGGGCCCGTTGTGACTATCCGCGCAGAAGGCGCGAAGTTGAGCGCAATTCCATTCCTGGCCAGCCGGCAGATGAAAAAACTGGTACCGATTTATTCCGAAGGAACTGTCGACCGCGAGTTGGTGGAGGAAGGGCAGAGGAATCTATCCGACTACTTCCAGAAAAAGGGGTTTTACGATGTCAATGTTACGACGAACCTCCAAAGTAAGGCGGATCAGGTTGCAATCGTGTACCGGATCGATCGCGGTCGAAAACACAAGGTTGATCGCATTGTCTTTCAGGGCAATTACGCCGTGTCGACAAAAGAGCTTCTCGCGCAAGTGGTGGTCAAGAAGTCGCATATCTGGACGCATGGCAGTCTCAGTCAGAAACTGTTGAAGCAAAGCACCTCCAATATCGAAGCCTTTTATCGCGATCGCGGCTACGAGGAAGTGAAAATCACTGCCAGGGCGGTCGACCGAGAACCGAAGATCGATGTTGATGTTGACATCGAAGAAGGTCAGCAAACGCTGGTGCAGGATGTACAGGTCTCAGGAAATCACAATCTTCCATATGCGCAGCTCACCGCGCCGAAGGGCTTCGAGTTGCGTTCCGGCGTTCCTTTTTCGCCAAGAAAAATGGCAGACGATAGAAACCGGATCTCGGCAACTTATCTGAACCGCGGATACCTAAACGCGGAGGTCAAGGCAACCGCTCAGCACTCAGAGGGGGACCCACATCGCGTCAACGTTAATTATGCAATCGACGAACATCAGATGGTACGAACGGGTGAGGTTCTCTATCTCGGTCAAGACCGGACGAGAGTCTCCTTGCTCACAAAGACGGCCGAGGTTGAGCCCGAAACTCCGATGCGGCGTGGAGATCTTCTGGAGGCCGAAAGCCGACTCTATGATCTTGGCATTTTAGATTGGGCAAGCGTGGGGCCGAGGAAACCAATCACGGACCAGAGCGACGAAATGGCTCTGGTAAAAGTCCACGAAGCCAAGCGCAACGAGATCACTTATGGCTTTGGTTTCGAGATCTCGCACCGAGGAGGAAACATTCCGACAGGGACGGTAGCGGTTCCGGGTAGCGGCGGAACGATAGGGTTGAATGGATATCAGATTGCCCCCAGCCAATCTACATTCGCAAGCCCGCGCGGCCTCATTGAGTTCACTCGCCGGAACATGCGGGGCCTGGGCGAAACCGCGAGCGCTTCGGTATTGGCCGCCCGATTGGATCAACGACTGTTAACAACCTATGGGCAACCGCATTTCATAGGAACGGAGTGGAAGTCCTTAAGCAGTTTTTCGATTGAGCGGAACAGCGAGAATCCTCTGTTCACGGCTGCGATGGGGGACCTTTCGTTTCAGCTTGAGCGGGCGATCGCCCACAAGACCAATACGCGTGTGCAGATCCGCTATGACTTCAACAAGACTGCGCTGTCTCACCTCCTGGTTCCGGATCTCGTACTGTCCCAAGACCGCAGCGTCCGGCTTTCAACGTTTTCTGCAACATTCATTCATGACACCCGGGACAAGCCTCTCGATGCGCACCACGGAATGTTAGGCACCGTTGACCTTGGAATCACTCCGACTGCATTCGGCTCAAGCGCGAATTTTGCCAAGCTCTTCGGTCAGTACGCGTATTACCAACCCCTTCACTCGATCGTGCTCGCGAATAGCATTCGAATCGGATTAGCTGCGCCCTTTGCCAGTAGCTTTGTTCCTACGAGTCAGCTGTTTTTCTCAGGCGGCGGCACGTCGTTGCGCGGCTTCCCGATTGACCAGGCCGGGCCGCAGCGACTGGTCCCGTTCTGCAACGTACTTCAGGGACAGTCGGGTTGCGTAAATGTCACGGTACCCGTGGGCGGAAAGGAGTTGTTCATTCTCAATTCAGAAGTACGTTTCCCGCTAGGAATCATGAAGGCATTGGGAGGCGTGGTCTTTTACGACGGAGGGAACGTATACAGCGCAATCAATCTCAATAACTTCGTGGACAACTACACAAATACGGTGGGATTCGGACTGAGGTATGCAACCCCCATCGGTCCGGTGCGGTTTGACATCGGGAGAAACTTAAACCCGGTGCCCGGCATCAGTCCTTGGCAGTACTACATCACAATCGGGCAGGCATTTTAGGGATTCCGATGAATTGGAAACGGACCATAGCGTGGACAGCGATCGGCATCGGGCTTCTGGTCATCGTTGTGGCCATCGGTGGATTCATTTACCTGAAGAGAGACTCTTTCAAGCACTTCGCCCTGCGGAAGATCGCTGACCAAGCGGGCCAGGCTACCGGTGGGAACGTGAAAATTGGTGGGATGGATTTCAGTCTTTCTGGACTGACAGCGAATCTGTATGACATCACTCTGCGTGGAACCGAGAGTCCAGATCAGCCTCCGCTTTTGCATGCAGACAAACTCACGGTCAGCTTGAAGATTATTTCCGTTTTACAGAGGAAAGTTTCGCTGAGCGAACTTCTGATCGTGCGTCCGGTCGTTCACGTTCAGGTAAGCCGCGACGGAAAGAACAATCTTCCGACTGCGCCACCGAGCCCAAGCAGCAGCCATACGAGCGTTTTCGATCTGGCCGTTGGCCACGCTCAAATCACGAATGGCGAAGTAGATTACAACGACCAGAAGACTCCACTGAACGCCGACCTTTACGATTTTGGAACGGACATTCACTTTACCCCAGTCCTAAAGCAATACGGTGGAACGCTTTCTTACAAGAATGGGCGCCTGCAATACGCAAAGTATTCTCCACTTCCGCACAATTTTGATCTGACGTTCAGCGCAACTCCTGACAAGTTGATCGTTAGCTCGGCGAATCTCCATGTGGGGTCGTCGGATGTGCTTCTTCGGGCACAAGTGTCGGACTACTCCCATCCGACTGCCGATGGGACCTACCAGATATTGCTCCATGCACAAGATTTCGCAGATATGTCTCCCACGGCGAAAGCGCAGGGAAACGTCTCTCTCGCAGGGAAGCTCCACTATCAACCTGCGGAGAATGAACCTGGACTGCGAAGCGTTTCGATCGATGGACACATTGCCAGCGAGATTTTGACTGCCGCCTCGTCGGGAAAACGGGTTGAGTTGAGAAATCTAGAGGGAGATTACCGACTCGCAGGCGGCAACTTGACAGTTAGCAATCTGCAGACAGACACGCTGGGTGGACGAATCGTGGGCCGGGCAGAAATGAATCATCTCGACACGGCTGGCGAGTCTCATATCCGAGTGTCTTTGCGAGGCATTTCTCTCAAAGCACTTCAGCAAATGGCGGGGACACAGCAATTGCACGGCGCAGCTATCTCCGGAAGGCTTGGAGGCAATGTTGAAGCCCAATGGAAAGGTGGAGTTGAAAACCTGCGCGCGCGATCCGACCTTACAATCCAAGCGCAGGCGGGCAGCACGGCTAGCTCAATAGCGGAAGAAGTTCCGGTAAGCGGAGCTGTACATGCAACGTACGATGGGCGGCATCAAAGCCTTGAACTGCACGACACGGCGCTCAGAATTCCGGCTGCAAACCTAACCGCACAAGGCACTGTGAGTGATCATTCGAGTTTGCGCTTACAACTCGTGGCAGGTGACCTGCACCAACTTGTTACATTGGCAGCATCATTCAGTTCGAGTCAGAGCTTGCCCGCAGTTTCAGGGAAAGCGACGGTCAACGCCCTCGTGCAGGGATCACTCAAGCGACCAACCGTTGCTGCACAACTAGACGCGAGCAATTTGCAGGTGCAAGGAAGTGAATGGACGACCGCGAGTCTGTCTCTGCAGGCGAATCCGTCTGATCTGAGGGTGGAGAATGGCCTTCTCCGCAACGCGCAACAGGGACAGGCAACTTTCACTGCGGATGTTCAATTGCATAACTGGAGCTACGAGCCATCCGGCCGCATTCAAGCGAAGCTCGACGCGCAGCAATTCAGAATTGTGGATTTACAGCAGCTTGCGAATCAGCACTACCCGGTGTCAGGTCTCGTTACAGCGAAGTTGTCCATGGACGGTTCAGAGCTGAATCCATCCGGAAATGGGCAGGTTGAAATTGCGAATGTCATCGCCTATGGAGAACCAATTGAAAGGCTGACCGCAAATTTTCACACCGACAATGGAGTGATTGCTTCAAAATTGAACGTCGCTGCAAAGGCCGGAAGCGTCGACGGCGATCTTTCGTTCACTCCGAAGACGAAGGCGTACAAAGTGCGGGTAAATGTTCCCGGCATCGTATTGCAGCGCCTACAAACTTTACAAGCCAGGAATCTCCCATTGGCCGGCACCGTCACAGCATCAGTTCAGGGCGAAGGAACAGTGGATGACCCCCAGCTCGTGGCGACGGTGACTTTGCCCGAATTGCAGGCGAAGGGCAAGACCATTTCCGAGTTGAAGGCGGAGGCTCGGGTCGGGCAGCACCGACTTGACCTCAACCTCGATTCTAAAGTGTCGCAGGTTAACGTGCATGCACAGGGGCAGGTGGCACTGACGGGCAACTACGATTCTCAGGTGCAGCTGGATACGGGCACGATCCCTCTTGACGCTCTACTGGCTGCCTACTCGAGCGTGCCACCTGGATTTCAGGGCCAAACTGAAGTGCACGCAAAATTGCGTGGGCCTATGAAAGATAACACTCGGGTGGAAGCGCATCTGTCGGTCCCGGTCTTGCAGGCCAGTTATCAGTCATTGAAACTCGGCATCGCAGAGCCGATTCGCGCGGACTACGCAAACTCGGTTGTAACCCTACAACCGACCGATATCGAAGGCACCGGAACCTCTCTGCGTGCGCAAGGACGTATTCCGATCGGAGGCACCAGTGCTGCTACGATCGCCGCGAACGGCTCGATTGACCTCCGAATTCTGAAGATTTTGGCACCAGAGGTGCAAAGCTCGGGATCACTGGCGCTCGATGTAAAGGCTTCGGGAACGTCAGCGGCGCCACAGCTTCAGGGACAGGTTCGACTCATGAACGTCGCCGTCTCGACCCAAGATGCGCCCATTGGCGTTGAGAAACTGAACGGGACGTTGGATATTTCCAACGATCGCGTCCAAGTGTCACAAATGAACGCGGTAATGGGTGGCGGACAAGTGTCCATGGGCGGAGCGATTATGTATCGACCAAGCTTGCACTTCAACTTGGCGATGCAATCGCAATCGGTCCGTCTTCTTTATCCTGACGGGTTACGCACGATGCTAGACGCCAACGTTGCGTTCAGCGGCACGCCAGCGGCCTCCACGTTGAACGGGCGTGTACTGATTGATAGCTTATCGTTTACTCCCGATTTTGACCTTTCGCATTTTGCGGACCAGTTCAGCACAGGCGGAACTGTTTCCCAGCCTGGCTTTGCCGATACAGTCAAACTAGCCGTCTCGGTTCAGTCACGGGAAAACCTCAATGCGACCAGTTCTCAGGTCAGTATTGCCGGACAAGCTGCATTACAGATCGGAGGGACTGCGGCAAACCCAGTAATCACCGGACGGACAACCCTAACCTCAGGAGAGCTCTTTTACCGGAATGTGCGGTACCAATTGCAACGTGGGGTGATTACTTTCGATGATCCGAACCAAACCCATCCGGTGATGAACATTCCTATAACCACCACGATTGAGCAATACAATCTGACCCTCACCATGCGAGGACCACTGGATAAGCTGACCACCTCCTATGTGTCGGACCCACCTCTGGCAACAGCCGACATCATTAACCTGGTGGCCCGGGGAAAGACTACACAGGAATCAGCTGCCAGTAGCCAGAGCACCGACTCAATGATTGCCTCTCAGGCTGCAAGCGAGGTGAGCAGCAGTGTGCAGAAGTTGGCTGGTATTTCCAGCCTGCAAATCGATCCCACCATCGGAGGAAACGGGCAAAATCCTTCAGCTCGAGTTGCGATCCAACAGAGGGTCACAAAGAGTCTGCTTTTCACGTTCTCGACCGACGTATCACAACCGGGTAGTGAGATCGTGCAGGGAGAATACCAACTGAATAAGCGCTGGTCGGTAAGCGTCGAGCGTGATCAACTGGGCGGAGTCTCCATCGACGGACGGTACCACTCCAGATTCTGATATCTGAGTCGTTTCTAGGCGACCCGATCGAAAGGTGCTTCAACGGCCGTGTCGAACGCCGGAGCAGTTCGTGATTCGATCGAACCTTGCTTACTGTTTTTCGCGAGTTCCGAGTTGAGTTCTGCTCCAACCAGCAAGGCGAATGAAGTCCAGTAGAGCCACGTCATCAAAGCAATCAACCCTGCCAGCGTTCCGTATGTTCGATTGAAGTTGGCAAAATGACGAAAGTAGACTCCCAGGAGGAAAGATAGTGTGTTCCACACCGCAACGGCGAAGATCGCGCCAGGCAAGGTGGCCCAGAACCTCTGCTTTACGTTCGGAGCAAAGAAATAAATAACTTCTACCGCGATCACCGTAAATCCTATTGCGATGGACCAGCGCAGAACCGGCCAGAGAATGGCGAAAAGAGAAGACAATCCCAGATGCGCCGCTATCCATTCCCCAAATCGGGGTCCGACAACCATCGTCGCCAAGGCAACCAGGAGCAGCGTGCCTGTAATTGCCGCGAGGCCGACCGCCAGCGGCCGAGTCTTCCAGTAAGGCCGGTCATCTTCGGCGTCGTAGGCGATGTCCAAGGCTTCGATCAGCGCCGCGAATCCGGAAGACGCCACCCACACAGTTCCGATCATGCCGAACGAGAGCCACGTTCCGCGATGAGATGACAAAACGTCAGAAAGAACGGAGCGCACCACGTGCATGGCATCGGAAGGCAGGAGACGACTCATCAGGAGAAGAACGTGATTGAAGAGATCGCCGAACGGCAAAGATCCGAAGACCGCCGAAAGAAAAATGAGTCCTGGAAATACAGACAAAACAAAGTAATACGACAACGCGGCCGACACCTGCAGTGCATGGTGGCGCATTACATCGCCATAAGCAGAGCGGAGAGCCTGCTTGATACTGCGGATGCGCACAGGCCAACAATAGTTTTAGAAACAGAAAGAGTGAATACCGAGATAACGGTATGCCGGGGATTGTGGCGACAGGGGCTGATTTCTTTACTCAGTGGTGTAGTTCACTTCCAGCCGCCGCACCTGAACGCTGGAGATATAAAGCGCGATCACGGCTACTGTCACGACGCCCAGGATAGCAAAGGGCGCGGAAATCGGTTCCGCGTTGGAAATGAGTAAGGCAAAAAATGGCGGCGTACCCGGAGCAACAGGGATCTCAACGGGGCAGAGCGATTTCAAATAGTAGATGATGCTGAACTGCTTCAGAATATTGGGGAGAAATGGGTTGATCGCTTCCCAAATGAGGGCAACGGCGGCCGGGAAGATCGGGTTGCGAAACAGCATTCCGGCAACCAGGAAGAAAGCGCCGTATCCGATGCAGGCAAGTACGGTAACGCCTGCGTAGATTGCGGCATACTCCAATCCGTGATTGTGATAGAGGTATAAGTCCTGCTCGCTCGCGGTGAAGTGCCAGAGAAACGCACATGTTTGAAGAATTTCGCTGGTCACAAAGATCGTGCAAGTGGCAAGCAGCCCTGCGAGGAATTTCCCGGCCATTAAAACATCGCGACGAATGGGAGCAAGAAAATAGAAGTGCAGACTACGATCCAGGATCTCGCCGCGGAAGAGATTCATGAAGATTCCGAGGCAGCCAAAAAATACTGCGAGACGTAGAAAGAAAAACTGGAACACTCCGGCAAACATTACAGAATCCTGGCCGGGGTTGTCATAGGTAGTGAGATTCAGGCTGGCGACTTTGCCATCCGCTAAGCCCACGTCCAGATCATTTCGGCCATCTGAATATCGGTAGTCCTCATGGGCG
>Ga0126381_100010982_pt1 | contig 10219 bp, 12 predicted proteins | sample PanSoiMetPlot_28_FD_96465 | JGI IMG/M metagenome (GOLD analysis project Ga0126381, IMG submission 96465) | Tropical forest soil microbial communities from Panama - MetaG Plot_28 | ecosystem: Environmental > Terrestrial > Soil > Tropical forest > Bulk soil | place: Panama | collected 2016-02-17 | reverse complement strand
TCGTACTCCGGGTCGGTTTCGTCGCACATTCCCGCCACCAGGACGTGCGGATAATTTGGCACGCGCACACCGTCGCCGGCCAGAAGCCGCAACCCGGCAATTACCGTCGCCGATTCACGGCGGTCCAGAATCACAGACACAACCTCACCTCCCTTCTTGGCAGCGCTTCACATCCCAATGGGTGTACGCTCTCGACACTGTGGTTACATTTCAGGAATTCACACTGGCACCGACCTCCCAGATACTGCAAACGCTGACGCGTTAAAGCCGCACGCGAGCACGCACGCCGCGCGCCCACATTCCCGAACACAAACAGGTTAAGAAAGCGTAATGTCCGGAATGTAGTCGCACATGCACCGGCGATATACAACCACAAGCCGGTTGCGTCGCGATCCGGCCCGACATCTCATCCGTTCATGCACGACCACCGGCTATGCTTTGTGGTGGAGAAGGCCGGGTGGACACGCATGGCGGGGATCATGAAATCGCTGATGGGCGAGGAGGCGTGATGAAACAGAGCCTGCGGGAATGGGGTATGCAGCTCTGGGGTACGTTCAAAAGCCGTGATGCGGAAAACGAAGAGGAACTCCGCTTCCACCTCGATATGGCCGAACAGGACGCCCTGCGCCAAGGAGACTCTCATCCCGTGGTGCACCTGCGACAGGGCGGGCTTACCCAGGCCTTGGAATCCGTTCGCGGTCAACAGGCCTTTCCATGGTTGAGCGACTTCTTCCGCGATACGCGCCACGGCGTGCGCCTGTTAGCAAGGAGTCCGCTTTTTGCGGCAGCCGCGATTGGCTCTCTCGCCCTCGGCATCGGCGCTAACACCGCGATTTACAGCCTTTTCTACACCATCATGCTCCGCCAACTGCCGGTTGCCAATCCCGAGCAACTGGTGGAGTTTTTGTTCAGCGGCGACCCCGGCCAGGTCCGCGATGATGGCTATTGGGAATGGGACAGGTACGAGTACATCCGTGATCACAATCACGTTCTCTCGGCCCTGACTGGCATGTCGTTCGACAATCTGGCCAGCCTGCGAGTAGGCGGGTCTGACCCGCAGACGGTGATTCAAGAGAGCGTCCTGGGAAACTACTTCGAGGTGCTCGGCCTCAAGCCGGCCATCGGCCGCTTGACCACTGTCTATGATGTTCCGGCCAGCGGTGAGGCGGAAGCCGCCGTGGTCAGTTGGTCGTGGTGGAATAACCGCTTCCATCGCGATCCTTCTATCCTGGGCAAGCGGATCTTCGTGAACGATGCGCCAAAGACCATCGTCGGCGTGGCGCCGCGCGGATACTTTGGCCCGCGCGTGGGGTCACGCACTGACGTCTGGATTCCCTATCAGAAAGACACCGTGCGTCTGCTCGCCCGCATCAAACCCGGTGTCACGCTGCAGCAGGCGCAAGCCGAAATGCGCGTGCTGCTCGATTCGCTGCTGGAGCAAAGCGCCGCCCGCGCCCATAAGAAGGTCAAACCGATCCATCTCGATCTGGAACCGGCGGGCGCCGGATTCGCGCGGGTGCGCGAGCAGTACGGCAAGGCGCTGATGCTGTTGATGGTCGTGGTCGGTCTCCTTCTGCTGCTGGCGTGCATCAACATGGCGAGCCTGCTGCTGGCACGGGCGGCCGGGCGGCAGAGGGAGCTCGCGGTGCGTGTTGGACTCGGCGCCGGACGCAGCCGGCTGGTGCGACAGATGCTTACCGAAGCGGTGATGCTGTCCGCAGCCGGCACCCTGATGGGTATGCTGTTGGCCTATGCCGGCACGGGCATCCTGGTGCGCATCATGGCGAGCGGCCGGGCGTTCGAGCACATCGACGTGGAAGTGCATCCCGATTTTCAACTGCTGGCGGTGACGGCCGCGATCGGCGTGGTGGCGGCGCTTCTGTTCGGCCTCGCTCCGGCGATGTATGCCCTTCGCGCCACACCCGCGTACTCGTTGCGGCAAAGCGGACGCGGCGGCGATACCTGGTTCTGGCGCGTGTTCGGAAAGGGTTTGGTGGCGGCTCAGGTGGCGCTCTCCATCTTTCTGGTCACGGGAACCGCGGTCTTTCTCGCCCACCTGTCCACACTGCGGAATTTCGAACTGGGCTTTCGAAGCGACCACGTCCTGCTGATGACCCTCGATCCTGATCACAGCGGTTACAAGAGCGTGCCCTTGGCCGCGCCGTACCAACGGCTGTTGGAGCGGCTCCAGAGCATTCCCGGAGTACGCTCCGCATCCATTACCGCCTGCACGCCGCTCCAGGGCTGCGGGACGGGCGTCCGCTTTCTAAACGCCGAAGGATTTGGGGAGCAGCCGGAGCAGCGCCTCCGCCCCGCGATCTACTTTGTTACGCCGCGGTATTTCGAGACCCTAGGCATCCCGCTGCTCGCCGGCCGCGATTTTAGCCCACGCGATGTCGGCCATTCGCGAGTGGTCATCATCAGCAACGCTGTGGCGCGGCACTACTTCCCGGGCCAAAACCCCGTCGGCCGGAACATCACCGTCGTTCACGATCCGCGCCCGTTGCCGTTCGGCGACGATCAGCCCTACGAAATTATCGGAGTGGCCGGCGATGTCAAACCCTTCGAACTTCGCGATGCTCCATTCCCCACCATGTACTTCGACATGTTCCAGGTGAACCACGTTTTCGATCAGTTTCAACTGCGTACCAGCGCCGACCCGGCCGCTATAGCCGACACCGCGCGGCGGTTGGTACGTGAGTCGCTCCCGGAGATGCCCGTCAAACGCCTGACAACACTGGCGGCTCAAGTCGACTCGAACATCGTCCCCGAGCGCCTGATCGCCACGCTGTCGGAGTTCTTCGGCGGTCTGGGCGCCGTACTTGCGGGCATCGGAATCTACGGATTGCTCGCGTTCAGTGTCGCGCGGCGGACGAACGAGATCGGTGTCCGCATGGCATTGGGCGCGACGGCCGGCGACGTCAGCCGCCTTGTGTTGCGCGACACCATGGGGTTGCTGTGCGCGGGGCTGGTAGCCGGATCGTTCCTGGTAGTATGGGGCCGGCCGCTGGCCGCCAGCCTGATCCGGGACCTGAAGCCGGAGAGCGCGGGTCCGCTTGCCTTAGCCGCCGCGGCGATTGCGGCCGTCGCCCTGCTGGCATCCTATGTCCCGGTGCGCCGCGCAACTCGCGTGGATCCAATGTCAGCGCTGCGCCATGAGTAGCAGTAGGCTTTTCACAATGACATCCTCCCCCACGGCACACCCGCCGCGGTCCCGCGCGAACTCGATTTCAGAAAAGTGCTCATCGATGAGGGAGAAGATCCCGGCGCGCTACATTATGCAATCACGGTTCGACGGATCGTCAAGTCCTTTGATCAGGCATTGCGATTTCGGCGGACGCTGCGCTGGCGCAGGTGTACTCCAGCCGAAAATGGGACTCGAGTTCGACCACTCCATGCGTGTACACCTGCTCACGGTCTACCTTGCGCAATTCGCAACAGCACCGATCCTTTACAATGCAAAGGCAGCCAAAAGGACCCACCTTCACGACGGTTATCGCTCAGCCATCGTGTTCAGCTTTGGCAGTGTCTGAATCTGCTCCCAGCCTTGGCCGGACTTCACGGGCTCAACCGCGATCTCATCGAAATACAAATCGAGAACAGCGGCCCGTTCCGCAGCCAAAGGTGGTGAGCAGTAGTCTTCTTCCTCCCATATAGCCGTACCATCGGACTCGCTCCGGGCATTCTCAAGCGAGTGCGTCAGTGCCTTACCAAAGGGACGTAGGCCGACAAACGCCTTACGTTGCAATTGCTGACTGAGCTCTCGCAAACGCTCCGGTTTCGGCCTCGCGCGAACAAGGTAATGAGCCATTTCGGAATTCCTCTTTCTTATAGTGATGTGATGAAAACGTATTCAGGCAGGATTCTGCTCCTTCGTCTCTAGCGACCGACGCTAAGTTCTTTGTACGTTGTACTGCTCGTCGGAGACCTTTTCCATCCAGTCAACAACTTTCCCGTTGAGCGCTTCCTGAATAGCGATATGGGTCATGGCGACTGTCGGGCTGGCTCCGTGCCAGTGCTTTTCGCCGGGCTCGAACCACACGACATCGCCCGGTCGGATTTCTTCGACGGGTCCGTCCCATTTTTGAACCCTACCGATGCCGGAAGTGACGATCAGCGTCTGACCGAGCGGATGGGCATGCCACGCCGTGCGCGCTCCGGGCTCAAACGTCACGCTTGCGCCGCGGCCGCGCGCAGGATCGGCGGCCTCGAATAGCGGATCGATCCGCACCGTTCCCGTAAAATATTCCTCCGGTCCTTTTCCGGAAGGCCGTGAGCCGTTTCTCTTGATGTCCATGAATCTTCTCCTCGCTAGGTTGCTCAATGTGTCCGCGCGGGGGTTGCCTGCGGCATGATCCTCACAGTCGCGGCACGTGCGCGTGCGCCGATCATCGGCGACAGGTACTCGCTTTCTCTGTACTTCGCGCAGTAGGCCTCATCGATGCGGTCGTTGATCGGACCGCTGATAGGCTCGAATGAAACTTCTTTGGTCATGCCGGCGGCTATAATCCGGCCTGCCTTTTGTTTGAGCGCCGCCTGATACCACCGCGATTTCTGCCCGTTGTAGCCGCGCACATAGAGTGCGTCGTCGACCGCGACCGACCAGATCCAGGTGGGCGTGCCGTAGGTGGCACCATCCTCGCGGAACGGCGCGATATGCAGGTCGTCCGTCTCCGCGATTTTCTGCAATTCGTCTTTTTTCCAAGTGGCCATATCGGTCATCCTTTTCCTAAGGGCGCAGCAGCGCCTTGATGGCCCGACGCTCGTCCATCGCCCGGTAGCCTTCCGCCACCTGATCAAGCGGCAAGCTCAGATCAAACACTTTGCCGGGATTGATTTTTTCCTTCCAGATCAGATTGATCAGTTCGGGAAGGAAGCGGCGCACGGGAGCGGGGCCGCCATGAAGGTGGATGTGGGAGTAGAACAGCTTCTCGCCATTGAGCTCGACGCCATGCGGGACGCCGACATAGCCAACCGAACCGCCGGGGCGTGTCGATCTGATCGCCTGCGTCATTGACTCTTGCGTGCCCACGCACTCCAGAACCGAATCTGCCCCGACGCCTTTGGTCAGCTCCATGATGCGGGCCACGCCTTCGTCACCGCGCTCGGTCACTATATCGGCTGCGCCGAATTCGCGAGCCAGCTTTTGGCGCTTTTCATGACGGCTCATCGCAATGATCCGCTCGGCACCCATCTGTTTGGCAGAAAGCACGCCCAGAAGGCCGACCGCGCCGTCACCGACAACCACCGCCGTGGAGCCCGGCTTGACGTTGGCGGCACTGGCTGCGAACCAGCCCGTCCCCAGCACATCAGAAGCGGCCAAAAAGCTTGGGATCAGATCGGTAGAAGCCACCTCAGGGGTTGGCACCAGTGTGCCGTCCGCGAGTGGAACACGCAGGATCGGGGCCTGTGCCGTGGTGACAAACTCCCTGTGCTGGCAGGAGGTCTGATAGCCGGCCTTGCAATGGGGACAGGTATTGTCAGAGGCAAAGAATGATCCGATGACGAACTGGCCAGGCTTGATCGTTTTAACCGCGCTGCCGATTTCCTCAACGATGCCGCAGTATTCGTGGCCCATTGGCGTGGGCTGCGTAATCGGGTTGATGCCCCGATAGGGCCACAGGTCGGAGCCGCACACGCAGCTCGCCGAGATTCTGATAATCGCGTCTGTCGGGGCGGCGATTGCCGGCGTGCAGCGTTCTTCGAAACGCACATCGCGGGGTCCATAGAGAACGGCGCCTTTCATGGTTTATGTCCTGCCTTTCGTATGCCCGGTCACATCTCATATCCGGGTTTCTTGTACAGCTTGTCCGGCTTGGCCTGAATGTCTGGCTTATAGACCTGCTCCGCCCAGTCCTTCGAGCTGACTTCCTCCATCGCTACCGAGACGGATTCTTCTCCGTAATTGAAGACATCCATCACATCTTTGGTGATTTTGTCGGCGAGACGCTTCTTCTGTGCTTCCGATTTTCCGGGCCAGAGCTTGACGATCACGTGTGGCATAGTGTCCTCCTCGGCCGCTCAACGGCCAGTCATGCGCTCCAGGTTTTCGGGATAGCGTGCGCCTTGGACGGGGATTTTAGAGACCGCGGTCTCGATGTCCTGGAGGTCCTTCCTGGTCAGCTCGATTGAAGCCGCGCCGATATTCTCCTCAAGGCGGTGGAGCTTCGTGGTTCCGGGGATAGGCACAATCCACGACTTTTGAGCCAACAGCCACGCCAGCGCAATCTGCGCGCTCGTTACCTTCTTTTGCGCGGCTATCTCAGCCAGCTCGTCAACCAGTGCCTGGTTCGCTTTCCTCGCCTCTGGTGTGAAGCGGGGAACCTGATTGCGAAAATCCGTACTGTCGAATTTCGTGTTCTCGTTGATGGCGCCTGTAAGGAATCCTTTGCCCAAGGGGCTAAACGGCACAAAGCCGATCCCGAGTTCCTCAAGTACGGGCAAGATGTCCTGCTCGGGCTGTCGCCACCACAGCGAATATTCGCTCTGGACGGCCGTGACGGGCTGGACCGCATGCGCACGACGGATGGTCTGGGCTTCGGCTTCCGAGAGGCCAAAGTGCTTAACCTTGCCTTCCCGGATCAGGTCCTTGACCGCGCTGGCCACGTCTTCGATCGATACGCTAGGGTCGACGCGGTGCTGATATAGCAAATCGATAACATCCGTCTTGAGCCGCTTAAGCGATCCCTCGACCGCCCGCTTGATGTGCTCCGGGCGGCTGTTCAGGCCCGCCGCTCCCGGCCGGTGGTCGCTGCCGCTTAAGTCAAACCCGAACTTGGTCGCAATGACCACTTGTTTGCGAAAGGGCGCCAGCGCTTCGCCGACGAGTTCTTCATTTGTATATGGCCCATACACCTCGGCGGTATCGAAAAACGTAACGCCGCGGTCGACCGCCGTGCGGATGAGCGTAACCATCTCGCTCCGGTCCGGGAAGGGCGCATAGGAAAAGCTCATTCCCATGCACCCCAAACCCATGGCCGATACCTCCAGGTTGCTTTTACCTAATTTGCGCTTTTGCATTGTGTGTCCTTTCTGCCTGGCCTCGCCAACGCTTTTCATACCTTCAATTCCAAGGTACGGCTGAACTGCGCTTTTGATAAGACTGTATAAAAGACATGAGCTTGTGAGTATAATTCACAAATGGATCGGGACGATCTCAGCATTCTGTCGGGTTTTCTCACCGTGGCCTCGGAGCGGAGCTTCACGCGAGCCGCCAAACGCCTCGGCGTTACGCCCTCCGCCATGAGCCATGCCATTCGCGGGCTGGAAGAGGGGATCGGCGTGCGCTTGCTCGCGCGCACGACACGTAGCGTGGCACCGACCGAGGCCGGAGAGCAGCTCCTTGCCCGGCTTCGCCCGGCGCTATCGGATATTCACGAAGCCATGGACCAGATCTCCGGTCTGCGCGATAAGCCGGCAGGCCGCGTGCGCCTGCTCATCCCACGGTTTGCCGCGATGACGGTGCTTGCTCCCAAGCTCGGGTCATTCGCGCGGGATTACCCCGACATCGTTCTCGATGTCACTGCCGACGATAGCCGCATGGATATCGTTGCCGGAGGGTTCGATGCCGGGATTCATTACGGCGAATTCATTCAAAAGGACATGATCGCAGTCCGCGTGTCGAAGGACCACCGCGCGGCCATCGTGGCCGCGCCCTCGTATTTTAAGGCCAACCCCAAGCCCAAAAACCCTCATGACCTCCTTAACCATCGTTGCATTAACTTCCGGCACGGAACCGCCGGGCTTTACCGATGGGAGTTCGACAAGGGCAGGAAGTCTTTGTCCGTCGCTGTCAACGGCCCGCTGATCGTCGATGATGTGGAGATCCTAGTCCGGGCCGCGATTGATGGCGTCGGTCTGGCCTTTGTATCAGAAGAGACCGCCATGCCGCATTTCGCGAGCGGAGCGCTCGTGCGCGTTCTGGGGGATTGGTGCCAGCCGTTCCCCGGCTTCTTCCTCTACTACCCGAGCCGACGCCAACAGCCTGCCGCGCTCTCGGCCTTGATCAAGGCCCTTCGGCTGTAGGATGCACTAATCCTTAGGTTGTGATTTACAGAATATTAAACCTAAGGCTGTAATCTGGTCGCGAGGGTGGACGGATCATGCCATCGCGCGACGACGATTCTGAAACTGAGGGAATGGACGTTGAGCAACTACATCGACGTTGCGCATGAGCTTGGTTGGATCTCGGATACCTACAAGGATGTGGGCGCGATCCTGAGAGACTATCGCAACTACATCCACCCCTATAAGGAATACCAGCACAAGAAGCGGCTGACGCCCGATGATGCCAAGATGCTCTGGGAAATCTGCAAAACCATCTTCAGGCAGATTTTGAAGCCGTAATCCCTCGAACTCTTGCGCCTTCGCCTGCGCCTTCTTCTCCTTCGTCGCAGGGACCGTGCATTTCACGTAGCTGTTTTCGTCGGCGTTTCAGGAGAGGCTTGCTTAACAGCCATTCCTCCAAACTCCCATTTCGCCAGAACCAAGGCGGCATCCAATGACCAGTTTCATATTCCTGACACACTTGTTTCGCCATAGTATCCTTTTTGTCCATACTTGCAAAAACGTCCGATGCTCCGTACAATCCTCACTTGGCTCGTGCTACTAAGAGAGTACTGCGACAGTTTGAGTGCCCTGCTTTCGGGTTTCAAAAGATCATCAGCGGAAAATACAAGATCCGGATTCTCTGGGATCTTCAGAACGGGCCGCGACGACGGAGAAATCAGGCAGGGCCTGTTAACCGGGCTCACCGGCAGCAAGGAGATCACGCCGCGCGTCCTGAGCCGCGAATTGAAGGAACTCGCGACATTCGGTTTGATCGAGCGGCAGGAGTTTAAGGTGATGCCTCCGAAAGTCGAATATAGCCTGAGCCCGGAGGGGCACAGCCTGATCCCGGTTATTTCTGTCATGAACACATGGGGCGTAGAGCACCTGGTGATAGACGCGGCTCTAAGGAAGCTCGGCATTAAGCGCTCTTAAAGGAACATCGTGACTCTCGTGTATCAGCGTTAGAAAAACCAAGTACGAAAGGAAGAAAATGGAGCAGGCACTGGAATTTATCAAAAGCGAAAAAGTTGGGCGGGTGGCGTACATCACGATTGATGACCCGCCCACGAATTCGGTTAGCATCGGAATTTTGCAGCGGTTAGCGGACCTCGTTTCCGATTACGAGGCCGACGACAGCATTCGGGCGATTGTTCTGGATTCAGCCAACGGGAAGCCGCCCTTTGCCGCCGACGCCACTGACCTCATGGCCAACCCGTCCTGGGAGAAGCAATTCCAGCTGATTCAGGCGGGAGCGCGCGCTCTCTCAGTAATCGAATTCTCCTCGAAGCCGTCGTGATGGCCATCTACGATGGCGTCTGCATGGGAGGCGCCCTGGAGCTGGCGCTGGCCTGCCACATTCGCGTAGCCGGCAAAGGCACCATATTCTCGGTTCCGGAAGCTCTCGCAGGAGCGGCGCCTGGTTGGGGTAACACGCAACGGCTCGTCCATTATTTCGGGCGTGGCAAAGCTATCGAGCTCGCATTGACCGGAAGTCAAATCACGGCAGCGGAAGCCCACGCGCTGGGCGCTGTCAATCACGTCGTCTCTGGCGCCGAGGTGCACTCCAAGGCGGAAGAGATCACCAGTGGAATTGCCCAGATGAGGACGAAGAGCATCAAGGCCATCATGGGCGCGATGCATGTTCCTTACCGCATCGGCCTTGCCGAGGGTAAGGCAACGGAACACGAAAACTATATGGACATTTACGATCCGAAGACGTTCTTAGCCGCGGTTTCAGCACTCTTCGAGCAACGCACCATCGAGTTCACCGACTGAGACCTTGGTTCACCCAAAGACACTTTATAACTCAACAAAGGAGACTTCTCATGATTAAAGACCCAATGTATTCGATGATCTACCACAAGCCGGAACACCTCGTCCGGCTGAAGTGGCTCGCCGGCACTGCGAGCATGAACGATCAGGACTTCAAGGAAACGTTGGAGGTCTTCGCGGATACGGCCATACAGCATGGCGCGAAGCGGCTGCTCATTGACGTTCTGGAGTTCAAGCATCGCCCATCGGCGGAGGTTCAGAAATTCCGCGATGAGGTGACGGTGCCTAAGTACAACAAGGCGGGCGTAAAAAGGATCGCCTGGGTGTGGCCGGGGAACGCTTCAAGCAACGCGCCGGCCAACGACAAAGAGAAATTCGAAAACCGCTTTTTCGACAC
>Ga0126381_100010981_pt1 | contig 10220 bp, 7 predicted proteins | sample PanSoiMetPlot_28_FD_96465 | JGI IMG/M metagenome (GOLD analysis project Ga0126381, IMG submission 96465) | Tropical forest soil microbial communities from Panama - MetaG Plot_28 | ecosystem: Environmental > Terrestrial > Soil > Tropical forest > Bulk soil | place: Panama | collected 2016-02-17 | reverse complement strand
GTCGTGCACTTTGCCAGACGGCTCGCGCCCCATCTGCAATTCTTCGGGTATCTCGTCTTCGTCCTCCGGTGTCCAAGGATCGGGTACCTCCGCGCCCCAATTGATATCGATGAAGTTCTCGCGAGTCACCGGTATACCTTGCTGCTTCATAAAATCCACTATCACCCGTGTCGCTAGGCTTGGCATCAGCCTTCTCCTTCTTGGCGAGCGCACGCCCGATACGCAACACCTTATTCTGTGTCTGCTCTAATGTCGATTTACCATCGCGATAGTTACACCACGCAAGCTCGACATCCTGCTTCGCCTGTCGCGACTCCTGTTTGGTCGGCTCACCAAACAACCGGCGCTTTGCTTCCCAGGTGATCGACTGGAGCACGCGCGGCTTAATATGTAACTCTTCCGCCAGTTCCCGATAGGCTTGCGCGTAGATCGGGTACAAGCCTGCCATACCGGTGTAGGCGTTACTCGATGTGCCGTGATAGTGCAGTGCCTCGCTCTCGGCTTTGGTACTCGGTCCCTTGCCAAACATGTGCATGACATAGACATCGGTCTGTGACGAAGGACGTAGCAACGCCGCGCCTGCCGCGTGCGTATCAATTGTTACATCACCGTTGTCACTATCCGGGTCGAGGATGTTGTTGTAGAAGGAACGCACTTTGTGTCTGTCACCCATTGCCGCGCTGATAATGTCACGGTCACCGTTGGACTCAATACATAGGACCGCGTTGGTAATCGGTGACAGCGACTTCCACCGGGCGGGCATCGGGTTACCGCTTTTCGGTGACTTGTACTTGTAACCTAGTTCGTGACCATCAGGACTGAGTGCCTCGAAGTAACGCTCCATGTGGGTTTGGTCATAGGTACGAATCCACATCGCCTTCGCCGCCGGGTTGGTCAGTTCCGACAAGGTCTTGCCTTTGATACTATCGAGGAGCGGCTTGTCCTTGGGCTTCCAGATACGCTGCGCGGTCTTCTCCATCTTATCGTCCCAAGCATGGTCAGCGTGATCGAAATAGATTTCGAGCACATGCTTGGCGAAGTGTACGTTCTCGTCCCACAAGGCTTGCGGTGACAATGCGGCGTAGACACCGGTCGCACTCTGCAACGGTAACTTATACTTCTTCGCTGCTTCATCCGCCATGCGGTTCGCGCCCTCGTACCATAACGGACCCTGATCGTGTACCTCCTTATCGACATGGTCATAGAGGAACTTTAGGTTACTCTTCATGTGATCGACTACATGGCGCACGCGCTCATCCGGTGTCATCCCGTCAAACTCACCGGGCCGGAAATTGGGGTAGTGCTCTGTCTCACTGAACAGCTTGGTGTCATGGTCGAAGTTCGCCTCGACCGCTGCCTTCTCCTTCTCTGTCTCCTTCGGCTTGTGTTCCTTCATAGCCGCGACATCAACCCGTCGGTACTTGTCACTCTCGGACGCGCCCTTGTATGTCGGGCGGCGGGTGGAGATCGTCGCCGGGTGACTACCCTTCGCGCTGCCCTTCAACGGCTTCAGCGAAGGGGAATCGGGCTTGGGCTGCGATTCGATTTTCACTGATTCTGTTGACGTTTCTGTCTTCGCGCCCGGCCCACCAGCCTCGCTGAAGCGGCCAGGATGTTCAGGATCACCACCGCGCGGGTGCTCCTCTTCCTTGAACGGCGCGCGGTCACCGACCTGTCCCAGCGCCGCCGTCAGTGCCTGGGCGAGTACATTGGCGAGGTGTTCATGTGGTGCCGGTGTCGCGGCGGGTTTGCGCTCGCGTTCCTGCTTGCGTTCCGCTTTGCGCCACTTGCGTCGTTCTTGATCCTTGTAGAGTGACGTAACATGCCGGTACAAGTCGCGCCACGGCTTGGCCACCGTCTTGAGCTTGGTGGGATCGGTAACTTCGAGGAACGCCATCTCGGCGAGTGTCTCATGCATCGCCTGCTCTTGGGTGGCGGTCTTATTGTTGTAGGCGTCCCACCACTCACGGCTGTAACCTGTCACACCGTCACTCTCTTGCAGTTCCTTAAACTTGCCCTGAATGATCGGCGCGATGGCGGTAAACACAGGATAGTCTTCGGGTGATACATCACCGTCGGGGTGACTGTTGATCTCGTTACGCTCCACCTCGTATTCGTTCAGCGCAGTTTGGAACTTTTGGTGCATCACTTCGTGCGCGGTGACACCACGAACACCATCTAGTGACAAATTCGCGGGGAACAGTTCCACTTCACCATTGGCAAAATGGGCGTAACCGGCGGTATTGTATCGACGCCCGTTGAGCGTAAATGTGTCTGGTTTCCGAGTGATTGTGAGTTTCGCTGGAGGGTAACCGAGTGACTTCATCATGTCGGCGGCGACAGAAGTGTACTCCTCGACGGTACGGTTCCACTTACGATCTGCCTCGCGCTTTTCGCCCTCGCGTTGATCCTTGAGCATATCAATATTGGCGCGTAACTCGTCCCAGCCCTTACCATCATTGTAACTCTGGCCGGTGTCACCATTGACCATCCGCCACTTGGCGTTCTCGGGCTTGTCTACATCCTTGTAGAAAAAGATTTGGTCACCGTCGCGGTTCTTATACGCAGCGGAAGTGTCGCCCTCGATAAACATCTCGAAGCCAAACGGCTTGAGTGTCTCGCCCCAGTGACGCGAGAACTTGCCTTCGTAGATTTCGCCCTTCTCACTACGCTGAAGGTGTTGGCGCAGACTGGTTTCGCCGTAACCGTTGTAACGGACACCGGGCTTCTTGTGTTCCCAGAACCGGCCACCGAGTCCCATACCGCGAAGTGACTCTGAGCTAACCTCTAGTGTCTCATCACGGTACTCGTTCCTGAAGACCCATCGCTTCGTACCCTCGTCGTAGTCGGCGTACTTCATCGCGTTGGTCTGCATCGCCATGTTCGCGAGCCGATCCGGCGGCTTTGGTCCCTTGATCTCGCGCGTGTGATGCTGGTCAAGCTGTTCAGTCAGGTAACGCTTACCGTAACCGTAAGCAACAACGTCACCGTTTGATCCGATCAGTTTCCAGTCACCAATTTGTTCATCCGGCCATGCTTTCTCCATCTCGGCGCGCAAGATCGTGTCGGTCTTGTCATTCTTCCACAGACGGATTTCGCGCGGACCATCGTGATCGTCACGCAGGAACTCGTAACCCCACTTGGCAAAGTCACTGTTCCACACGGTGGGTGCGACGGGTGGTGTCTCTTCTTCGGGTTCCTCTTTCGCCGGTTCTTGCCATGTCTCCTTGGCGGTCTTGCCGCTCGGCGAGGTGACACCACCACCGGAGGTAAACTTACCGTCAGGGTCACGCGGGTGCTTGTGTTCTTCCCACTCGGCGGCGTCACCTGTCGGTACCTCTTGGGGTAACCCGTGTTGCCGTCGCAAAGCGCGCATACGCGGCTCAGCCAAGTCCTGGCGCATCCGTTCCCGCCGCGCCTCGATTACCTTCTTGGTATACGACACCGCCTCTTCACGGGTGGCGAATGCCTTACCCTCGATCTGGTCGGTACGGACGCGACCCCGCTCTTCGCCATAATTGACCACTGGCACATACGGGAACTTCGGATTGCGGCCCCGCTTGGCGGCGCTAGCCTCACCAAAAGGATGCTTAGTGACAACCTCATCGATCTTCTTATGAAAGTCACTTTTACCACCTGAAGTGAACTCACCGCTTTCGTTACGCGGGTGGTCACTCTCGCTGAACGCGTCACGGAACTCGGGAGCCTCGACACCGGGCGGCAGCTTCACCTTAACCCACCGCTCACCGCGATTGTAACGGTCGAGCAAGTCGCCCATCGTGTGCTTTTGGGTGCTCTTATGACCGGCGACACCGGGCGTGAAGTCACTCTCGCGGGTCAGGTCTTCGCTATGGTTCGTTGAACTGATACGAACACCTTCCCGCAGCTTCAGTTTGCCGGTAGCGTCACTCTTGTGTTCCATGTACCACTTCTTGCGGTCCCAATCGAATTTGGCACCTTTGGCCTTGGCTTCGGCGCGCTTGGCATATGGTACATCGAGATACTCACGGCTCTCGCTATGGTCATCGATTGTCCACGGTGCGATCAGGTCAAAGATCGAGCGGTGCAACGGTGACGGCGGCTTCTCCTTCTTACCGGGTTCTATTGCCACTTCGCCGCTACTGACATGTTTGAGACTCGGAGCGCCGGTTCGGTACTTACCCTTCTCGGTGTGCTTGCTACTCGGCAGGAACTCGCCGCCTTTGTACCACTCACCATTGGCACCGGTCTGACCACCCTCCTTCGCGTGACCGGCATGGTCACCGTAGAACGGACGGAACCTGTTCCTTTCCATTTGCTGGCGGTAGATGTCTTGAATGACACTCTGGTTCTTGGCTTGTTCAGCCAGCCACAACAGATCGGGATCGAGCGGCACCGGGATCGCGTCCCGGTGCGTCACTCGCATGACCTTGTCGCGTAGGTGCAGGAACAGGCCCATTGTCACCTCGGCAGGAGATCGTGCCCTATCGTGCTCTGCGGCACGCGGCTGTAGACGCGGATGTAATCGACATCGAGGCTTTGTGGCATGGCGTCGTTATCGACCCCGTTACGCCCGGCCCAGGAGCCGCCAATCGCTAGCTGGGTCTGAACATAGCACCCCGGCGACGGTCCCTGCCAGTCGTTCCAGTTGTAGGTGCCAGCCAGGACCGGTCGGTGATCGACATAGATGACGTAGTCGGGATAGCGATACCACAGGCCAAAACTATGGAACCCGGCGGCGAAGTCGAACCCTGCGTCCCAGAACCGCCAGTCGGTGTTGAAGGTATCGTCCCACCATGTCCATGTGTTGTTCTGCCACTCGTCCCAGCCGATGCCGCCGCAGTGCAGGAAGCTGGTAGTTTCGCCCCAGTCACCATTGTTGACGATCTCCATGATGTCGATCTCGGGTGGCCAGGGTACATTGTCATCGCCCGGCGCGCGTTCGACACCGGCAAGCCAGAAGCCCGGCCACACACCCAAGCCCGATGGTGACTTTGAGCGTTCCTCAAAGTACCACTCGTTGCCATCGGCAATCTGGAACATATCCTTGGAGCGGAGTAACCCGCTCGGCCAAAAGTCACCGTTGTGCGGCAGTGAGGTGAGGTGCACCATCGCGCCGTCACAAACATGGTTACCCGATTCGCGGAACCGCTCCCACTCGTCGTTGAGATAATCGAGCATACCATTCTGATACACGTAGCGGGTCCACCACCGCTGCATGTTGACGTTACTGTCGGCAAAGTTCTCGTTGAGCAGGATGCGCCAATCCGGCGTCAGTGACATGTTGGGCGGCTGCGCCGCCTTGACCTTGTTCATCCGGTAGGTCGGGTAGTCCTTGTCACCCGGATACGGTTTCATCGGAACCGGGTGGTTGGGACCGCGCTTGGGTAGTTTGAGTTGCTGATTAGGCATTGTCACTCCTTTCGTTTAAAAAGCGGCCACCGGCCCACTACCGTGCCGTAACTGTGCGCTTAATTAGGTGGGCACTCCCGCACAGCTAACCGGTGACGGGGGCGAAGGGGACAACGCTTTGTCACCGGTCTGCCTCTGCATCGGCTTCGATATTAGTCACAAAGATCACCTCACCATCGGTGAATATCACCTTGGCGAGTACCCAATCATCCTTGGTCGCGGGCTGCATATCGGCTGTGAGGTACGCCACCATTGCCTCGCGCCCGTCTATCGTGGTTTTTTCGATCATGGTGACTCACCAGTCTTATGGAACGCAGACGGGTTATACTCCGGGTACAGGTCTTGATCGGGATCAAAGTAACCTTCGTGCAACAAGTCCTGCACATTGAGCTTGTCGATCTTCTTGATCGTATGCGCGTGCAGTAACGGCTCGCCATCGGTACCGATACCCTCCTCACCGCGCACCCGTCTGCCGGTGAGTAAGTAGATCGGCCTTTGGTGACTCCGCTTCTTCTCATCGTAATCGTACTCGCTCTGGTCCGCGATCAGTTCATCGAGTGACGCCAACCCGCTATCAGCGAGTCCTTCACTTCGGGTATCGATCTGCCAGAGGTTACGCTTCTTGTTGAATTTCACCTTGAACACCGACACACCGGCTAACTCTTCGCCTTCCCTGCCCCAGTAACCGATGTTCGGTGCCCGGCCCATTGTCGAGTGACCGGACTTTGGTATGTCACCAAAGCGGATATATTTCGTTTCCTTTGTGTCACTCCCCGGCAGATGCTCGCGGTGCTTCACCGTGGTACCGACACCCGTCCACTGCCCGTTCTCGTCACGCGGGTGTTCAGCCTCGTTCCACTCGGCGTCACCGGTATGGAGGTGGAGGTAGATCATGGCCGGTGATCCCGGCCCAGCCACCACGGGTGGCTAGGATCGCCTATAGCCTCTGGAGGTGGCAAGTTGGGGATCGCCCAGCAACGGCAATTCGGGAACTCACCGGGGTGGTGACGCTCGCCGCTGGCTTCGGCAACCGGCGGATCGTCCCAGCGGAAGGTCCGACCGGCGAGGTGCTGATGCATCGGGCGCACGTCGGCGTCACCCACCGTGTGCCACACATAGTCAAAGCTGCCGATCTCGGTGGCGCGCGCCTGGGTGACTGCGGCACTCGTCTTCGCTGTTTCGGTTCGGGCTATGAGGGTCGCTCGATTGTGAGTGACTGTGCTCGATGCCAGGATGTCACGCACCAACTGATCGTATCGCTTGCCGCCGGTCCAGTACTCGCGTGACAGTTCTTGCACCCGTTCAGCCGCTTCGAGCGGGATACTGGTGATCAGTTCCATCTGGTCATCGAGGATGCGGTTGACTTCAAGGCTGGTTGGCGTGCCGGGTGTCAGTACCTCACGCTGTAACTCGCGGCCCAGCATACGCGCGTGACGCACCCACGCGGTATAGTCACGGCGTGACACTTCGGCGATCATCAGTGCCCCGGCTTGTCGCGCCCACGGTCGCAAGATGTAACTGTAGTCGCGGAGGTACCGGTTGATTGCTTCCACACCAGCCGGGTCGCCAGGAGGGTAAGCACGAATGATGTCCGCCACATGGCGCGCAATACGCCTGAGTTTACTAGCATACCCGTAATAAGCGTTACGGACGCGCGCAAAGTGCTCTGCCTCACGTTGTCGTTGTCGCCGTGACTGGTACACGTCGGAGGTGGTGACATTCTTGACCCCACGGACACTGAGGAAGTCTTTGTCACCGAGAGCCTCGGCAATGGTACGGACAAACAGTCCTGGGTTCGACATGGTCATCGGCCCGACCTTAGCTTGAGTGCCAAGTCATCATCTTCGAACCATGTTGGGCGTCCCGCCGTGACATTGGCGGTGAGTGCCTTTGCCCGCTCTGCGGGTGACGGTTTACGAAAGCTGGTGTAACCTAGCTCACCCCGTAACAACCGGGTGCGCCGGTTGACAATATTGTAACGCTTGCGCCCTAATCGAACGGCGAGATCAGTCAGTTCATCCTGTCTCGCCGCCTTGATTAGCTCGTCCTCTTCGGGCGTATAAACGTTACGCGGCAACTTAGTTACTCGGTGCACCGGAACTATGTCGGTGCACATGCCGGTGATAGCGATGCGGGGAACTTGTGTAGTAGTAACGGTGCGTGTGACGCCTGTGGTGACGATACAACACCGAAGGTGGCGGTGACGGCGGCGGAACGTATGCCACCGCAGGCGGTGGCGGCGGCATCGGCGCGACAATCGGTTCGACCGGAACCGGTGCGGGTGCCGGTGGCGGCGCGCACGCTGCCACCGCAGTGACAAGGACACAAGCAATCAGTACCTTTCGCATGTCAGTTCCTCCTGATACGACGTAAGCCGGGTCTGCCGCCCGGTCGGGGATCGGCTTTTTCGTACTTTGCCGGTGACCGTGACTGTTGGGTACCGACCGGTTGTGACTCACCGCGACCATAAACATTGGTCAGCGTGGTCAATCGCTTTTGTTCCTTCTCGCTCAGTGTCTCACCGGCCTTTTGACGGCGCGTGAGTTCGGTGATCTCGCCACGATGCTTGCGGGCTGTCACTTCCCGTGCCTCGCGGCCTGGACCCTCGCGTTCCTTTTGTGTCATGCTGACCTGTTCACGCGGTCTGCCGCCCGGCAGCATCGAACCCTTGGACTTCTCCGACCGGCGCTCACCTTGAGCGAATTGCTGGCTTTGGGTGGCGATCCGCTGGTGCGGTAGCTCCTGCTTCATCTCGCGTGTCACCGGGCGTGGAGCCTGGGTGCCCGCCTTCTTGGGCCGGTGGGTACGCGGTGGTGACTTCTCCGGGTACACCTGGGTCTGTGCGCGCATCTCCTCGAAGCTCGGCTTCTTGGCTGGTGGCGGTGTCTCGGTGTGACGGAGTTCCGGCTTTTGCTTCTTGAAGCCGTGACTGGCAGTACGCTGCAACTGCGGTGTCTGGCCAGCTTGTGACAACGGCGCAGTGCCCCGGTGACGATGCTGCCAACCCTTTTTGGCACCTTCGGAGGTACCCTCGTCACCTACCTTTAGCGCGTTACCGCCGATCCCGCCAAACATCGGGCTGGATTTGTCACTTTCCTTTTGTTGCTTTTGCTGTAACTGGAGCGTCTTGTACTGCTTCAGCAAGTTGTCCATCGGTATCGGGCATGTCTCGATACACTGCCCGATGGTCTTGATAAAGTCACGAACCAGATCGTCGTAGTCTTCGTCATCATCGTAGAACGCGGAGTCACCACCACCCATCTCGGTGGCGCGCTGGCGTTGTTCTGGAGTAAAGTACCCCATCCTGCGCGCCGCCGCGTGAGCACCGGTACCGAGTAACTTGGTACCGTGTTCCTCAATCGCATGTTCAGCGACATGGTCACCGATCTGCCCGATCAGCCAGTCTTCCGCCGGACCCATCGCGTGCTCAAGCAAAGGACCGACACCGGGGATGAAATGGATACCGAGAGCGGTTTTGACCCCGGTCACTACCGCCTTACGCGCCATCCACCGCAGTGCCCTTTTATCGGCGGGTGCCATCGGTAACCCCCGCGCGATATTGGCAAGCGTGCTACCGGCGGCTTTGTAGTGATGTTTCTCCTCCTTGAGTTGGTTTAGTAACACACCGCCGACATTGCTCAGTCCCTGCATGACCTTGCGGCGTAGCGGTGTATTTGGCTGGTCAAAACCCTTGGTCAGGATATCGGCGGCACCGTGCGAAGTCACTATCTCCTTGCCGGTTTCACCGATTTCGTGCTGTGCATGTTGTGACAAACGCGACACGGCGGCGGCAACAGCGGCGGCGGCTGACTGACCCTTTTCCTTGTGAGCGGTCACCGGGCGGGTGTGACGCGCACCGGTATGACCGCGAATGTGTTCCGCGCGACGTGTCGCTTTGCGTGACGGTGTCGCTACGCCGCCACCACCGGGACCGCTGGTAAACTGTCCACCGCCCGGTCCCTTGCCCTTGTGTGGGTGCTTCGACGGGTCGAACGCGTCGAGTGACGCGTCACGGAACCAGCTATCGACCGTGTTGATCATTGTCACTTCCTGCGACTATCATAACCCCGGAACGGCTCGGCTTCGCGCTTTGGTGACGCCTGCCGGGTCTGTGACCCAGCCTTGATATCGAGTTCACCGGCACCGCTCGCGCCACCGCGCCAGTACGGTGTTGAAGCACTGTGACCACTGTACGGTGACGCACCACCACCACCACCCGCGCGTGTCTGCGCCGCCTTCTTGGCACCTTCGGAGGTACCGGAGTCACCGGAACCCCACGCGCGGCGTGACGCGGCGTGTGCCGCCGCCGCTGCCTGTTGGTAACCCGGCTTACCCATCAGCGCGTGTGCCTGGGTGTGTGCCTTGGCCGCTTGTGTGTGCGCGATGCTTTGCCGTGTGGGTCCGTAACCCACAGCCTGCTCGCGCCGGGCGCGGCCCATATGGCTCTCAGCCGCGACCTGATGTTGTGACCGTTTACGGGCACCTTCTGAGGTACCGTAGTCACGCTGCATGCGGGAACCGCGACTAGGTACATTGAAGTGGAAGTGACCCATCGCATCCATCTCCGCATCCCGGTTGACTGATTCGCCCAACTCATCGAGCCGCTCGACACCCTCCTGGCCGCGCCGCGCGAGGTTGGTACCTGTCCGCAAGCCCCGGCTGATGCCCTGGAGCGCGCTAGACGCAGAAGGTTTGGCGACAGCCGGTCTACGGGCACCCGGCGTCTTTGGTACCACTGGCGGCTTCGGGGGGCGCGCAGCGGGGGCTTTGGGTGCCTTGGCCGGTGCCGCCTTGGGCGGGGCGACCGATGGTAGGGCGGCGGCGCGGGT
>Ga0126381_100010980_pt1 | contig 10221 bp, 3 predicted proteins | sample PanSoiMetPlot_28_FD_96465 | JGI IMG/M metagenome (GOLD analysis project Ga0126381, IMG submission 96465) | Tropical forest soil microbial communities from Panama - MetaG Plot_28 | ecosystem: Environmental > Terrestrial > Soil > Tropical forest > Bulk soil | place: Panama | collected 2016-02-17 | reverse complement strand
GGCATTGCGACGCGCTATGATAAACTGGCGCGAAACTATCTGGCCGCGGTCCAGCTGGTCGCGGCCATCATCCTGATCAACTGAAGACAGGCCCGCTAAACTACAACTGTAGTACTAGTTATGAGATTGGCCGCGTTAGTCTTTTTGTCCCCAGCCGCAATATGGAAATTGCAAAACGGATTTTTGCGTGCTCTGGACGCCGCGCGCGTTGCTGGGCGGGCGCTGCGGCCGCGAACGACTGAGCCCGGGTGTTGCCTCATATGGCGCGCTCTTCGTCTTGTGTGCGTCGCTACGGCGGGCCTGCGATGGTCCGCTCCAGTCCGCGCAGAGTGAGGACCTCCACTGTGAAAAAGTCAGTTCCCACGAGGACCGCGAGGTGAGCGCGAACGAATTCTGGACTCAGGCGCTATCGTGTCTGGGGATTTGTTAAGCCAACCCGCCAAGCCGCGCCGCCGCGTCCGGCGTTGCGCCGCCGCGCCGGTGAGGGCCGGCTGATAGCGGAAGCCGGTTTTCATTGGATCCCTGCGAAGTCTGCCATCCCCAGGAAAGTGCCTAACCAAAATCAGTCTCGGCGGCCATACGAATCGCTCGTATTCGACGAACGGTTTCGACAAGTCACCCTCCGGGCGGTCCGCCACGATGGGCCCCCAGGTGCCAATAGACGTCAGCCGCGGGCGGTGGGGGTAAAACTGTTCCCCCATCAGCTGCGAGCCATTGGAGACGTCGATCGGGCGAAATGTCGACCTATCCAGACATAACAAGCGGTGTCGACTCGTAGGGGAGGAGACGATATGTAATGCCGATATTCAGGGGAACAGTTTTCAAACAGAGGCAACGTGGCCAATAACAAGAAAAACCTGACTCCGGGAATTGCACCGCCCGGCGCGACCGGCAATGCGGGACCGCATTTCGAGATCAAGGTCGGCGCATACTACCTTCTATCCTTGTTGGCTTCGGGTGAGCCGCGCGGGCTTCCTGGGGCAAGGGTGATGCGTGTACAGCTTCAGCAAGCGGCAGCCGGTTTCCCACTTGACGATGTGGTCGTCCGGGCAACCAACGCTGACGGTTCCCCGACGGTGCTGGAGATCCAGGTAAAGCGCACACTGGATTTCACGGCGTCCGACGAGGAGTTTGCCGACGTCGTTCGACGGATGTGGGCGGCGGCGCAAAAGCCCGAGTTCAACGCATCGCGATACGAACTCGCGGTTGCGATCGCCCGAACATCCACCCGTATCGAGCGGTCATGTCAGACAGTACTGCATTGGGCGCGCCGCCTCCTCGACGGAGCTTCCTTCGCGGCGCATATCAACCGGGAGGGATTTTCGTCCAAGGAAATGCGGGGGTTCGTGGCGGTATTCCGCAAGAACCTTATGGCGATCGGCGCTCCGGCTGACGACGAAACCGTCTGGCGGCTATTGAGCCGGTTCCAGATCCTTGTGTTCGATTTCGAGTCACCGGGTTCGGATTACGAACATCGCGCCCGCGAGCGGGCGGGCATGGTGCTGGCGTCGGATCAAGCCGCGCGCGCTGGGGATCTATGGACGGCTCTGATCGAAGAGGCTGCCAGCATCGCGACCGCTGGCGGCGAACTCGACCATGCGACGTTGGCCGGCAGGTTACAGACAACGCATGGATTGCAGCTGGGGCCGAGAACCGATCTTCGACACGTCTTTAATCGGCTGACGGAGGCGGCCAACGAAGCGCTTGCCGACATCAAAGATCAGATTGGGGGCGTCAGACTTGGGCGCACGGACCTCGTCGACCAGTGTTACGCAGCCCTTGAACAAAACCGCATGACGCTAATTGTGGGCGACGGTGGCCTTGGCAAGTCCGCGATCCTCAAGCTCCTCGCGCTTCGGGTCAACCTAGAGGGCGCGGGTATCTTTGTTGCGCCCGGCCGCATTATCCCAGGCGGCTGGCTGCAAATGTCGAATGTGATCGATTGTCCGGTGTCGCGTGATGAGCTTTTCAATGAACTTGGATGCGGGGGCGGCGCGACGCTCTTCGTTGACAATATTGACCAGATCGACGATCCGCGGGATTGGGCAACCGTCGGAGACCTCGTGCGGGGCGCGATGGCGAATCCAGGCTGGCGAGTTGTTGCGACGGCGCGCTCGGACTCAAATGACTGGAAAACCAAACTACCGTCCGGATTGGCCGAGGCAGGGATTGCGCCCGTTGAATTGGGTGAAATCAGCGATGCCGAAACAGCGGCCCTGGCCGCAGGGAACAGCACCCTCGCCGCCCTGCTCGATAATAAGCACCCCGCGAAGCGGATAGCGCGCAATCTGTTTTATTTGTCGCGCATGATCGAGCTTGGCGCCGGGCAAGAGCCTCTGCTTGCCATCGCAAGTGAGATTGATCTCGCGCGCGTGTGGTGGCGATACGGCGGGGGCCGTTCCGAGACTGGCAAATGGGAGCGGCTAAAGGTTTTACGCGCGTTGGGGACACAGATTCTGTCGCATCCCGGCCGGACGACGTTCCGGGCCGATGATCTGGCATCGGAGACCGTGGCCGAACTCCTCAGATACGATAGCTTGCGGGAAGACCGAAGAGGATCGACGGTCGCATTTCGCCACGATGTGTTGCGGGATTGGACGATCGGGTTTCTGCTCGATGAGGAGCCTGAACGGCTGAACGACCTTGCCATGGATCGGCCCATTCCGGGCGGGTTGTCGCGCGGGCTTGAAATTACAGCACGTGTTGCGATCGAGAGCGACCCTACGGGGGGACGCTGGGTAGCCCTGCTTGAGGCCGTGGAACGGCGCGGCTGTCATGGAAGCTGGCGGCGTCCGGTCTTATTGGCGTTGCCGCGATCCGAGCAGGCATTGGCCTTATTCGAATGTCTCAAAGATTTTCTGCTTGCAGAGCGCGGCCGCCGTCTGGGGGAGATTGTCAGGCTGATGCTTGCAGTTGAGACCGAATCGTTTGGCAGACTGATCGCGCGCGCCCACCCCGACGTGCAGATTCCAGCCGAGGTGGACGGCATTGTCGTTCCAAAGGGGATCAGCTGGACGTGGCTGGCGTCGTGGATCGTGATCCACGCGAATGAGATACCAAGCGCCTTGATTCCCGATGTGTCAAAGTTCTTTGCATGCTGGCTGACGGTAACTCAGAGCCACGCAAATGGGATCAACGCCCGGATCGTCGGGCTTATTTTCGATTGGCTGACACGGATCGAGGATGCGATGCGGCCTCTGCCGGTTAGGGATGTCCGGAATGTGAAGCCGCCCGATCTTAATTTTCCGCATATGCGCGAGGTGCGTGACGAACTGCGCACCACGTTCTTTATGTGCTGCCATCTGAACCCGTCCCTCGCCGAGCGTTATCTTGAGGGACTTGACCCGGATTGGCTTCGGCGCCGCGAGCTGACAGACATCCTGCGCGCACCTGGTTCGCTGACGAAAGCCGCACCGGCGGCGCTGGCCGATCTCGCTTTGGCAGGCCTTATCGAGAAGGATGATCCGGACGACTACCACGGCGGCAGGCGGGATCGTCACAACCCGTTTGGCATGGACGATAACGCGTTCTTTCCCCCGTCTCCGGGGCAAGGGCCATTTCTCGAAATCCTAGAGAACGCCCCGGCGGATGGCTTGCGGCTGGTCCGCGGCTTGGTCGAATATGCGACGCATTGGTGGCGGGCTCAGTATATTGAGCAACGTCGACCCTTTCCGACGATGTCAATCGCGTTCCCGGACGATGCAAAATCGTTTGAGGGCGACTTCAGCGTCTATCTATGGGCGCGGGGTAATTCCTTGCCCGCCATTGCGGGTTCCGCATTGATGGCGCTTGAGGCATGGGGACACGCCCAGATAGAGGCCGGACGGCCATTCCATGACGTCATGCACGACGTGCTCGGGCCCAGCGGGTCGAGCGTGGCCTTCGTGTGCGTTGCCGTCGATCTTGCACTGTCACATTGGCCGGAAGCTCAGGAGTCGGCGTGGCCGCTTGTCGCGACCCCGGAACTGCTCCGGTGGGACGATGGGCGCCAAAACCGCGACGCTGCCGGCGCGTTTTGGCGGTTCGCATCCGAGCGCGAACCAAGTCATGGGCGCGTCAAGAGAGCCTGGCTTGATGGACGGGCATCGCGGCGGCGCCGGCTGTCCGATCGCATTGGCGATTACGTCTTCGGGGGTCCCCCCGCTCGGTTGGCAGAGATCCGAGCAGGGTTGGAGGCAGCGCGCAACCGCATCTGCCAGGGGCCGAACCAAGGCGAAGATCCGATCAACGGGCTTCGCGCTACGGCCGAGCGTGCTCTGCGAATGACCGAGCCAGCACATTGGTATTTGACCAAAGTTAGATTGAGTGACGGTTCGGAAACTGAAGGTTATCAATATCAGCCCGATCCGGACGAAGAGGTGCGGCTGAACGCGGCGAGGACCAGCGCCGAGGCCGACGTTAAGCATTTTAACATACGCATAGCAGTGCGAAACGCACTTTTCGAGCAAGGGAAATCAACCCCTGACATTGTTGCGCAGTCGATTCTCTGGGCCAAATCTCAACCGCGGCACGAAGGACCGGACGCGACCGATGTTGAGAGGGACGCTGACTTTGAACGGGAATGGGACTGGAGAACGGTGGTCATGGCGGCCGCTCTAGCGGTGCGCGATTATAACGCTCCAGACCGAGATGACGTTTTGGCCTGGGCCACACCAGTCCTGTACGATGCCGCGAAAGATCCCGGCAAAAGGTATGGCGGCGAACAGATCGAATATAATGTGCCGGCCATCGCCACTCTTGGTCTTGCGGCCCTATACGAAAGGAACGAGGCGGCGGCGCTTGACTCACTGCTGAGCCTCGCCGGGCATCAGCTCCCCGTTGTACTCGATGCCCTCGGACAACATTTTACGCGCTTCAACCGACTTGATCCTCGGCTGGTCCGCTCAATCATTCGCGTCGTGATGGTCCGCGCGGCTCACCCGCGCCATGATGAGAATGAGGCGTTGGATCATGAATATCGCGCGGCATACCGAAACATGGTGGCCGCAGCCATTGCAATCGAACGGCGCTGGCTGGACGGCACCGAGAGCGAACCGCCGTGGCCGGAGCTGCCCCCCTGGTTATCGCGACCCCGACGAGACTTTCGGATCGGCGACTGGAGCGAGGATGACGAGGAGATCGAAGAGGTCCAGATTCCCGAGCTTTATGCCGACGAGCATGTGCTGGCAAAATTGACCAACCATCTTATTCCGCTGACCGTGGAGAATCCGCCGCAGTGGCTGCTCTCCCTTTCGGCGCATCTAATGCAATGGACGTCAGAGGCCAATGGTCCTCATGGCGATGATGATGGAGATCGCGATCACCTGCCGACGCACTGGAACGTTCATTTCTTTGATTTTGTCGGGATTCTCTCGGTAAATTTACCGCATGAGCAAATGGTAAAGATGTTCCTGGAGCCGATGATACGGTTCAAGGATGAGCCGTTTTTCGACGCGATCGGATCTTTTCTGCGCGGATTTGACCGCGCCACGGTGGCAACCGACACCGCCAATCCGGAAAACCCGGCGGGCGTTCGCAGTCTCGTGGCTGATCGGATGCGCCGCGGCTGGGGCGTCAGGCGATTGGGTCGTGAAAAATCCTTCTCGGTCGAAACTCAGCTGCTCGACGCGCTCCTCGCGATGTTTTATCAGCCATCACGCTGGGTGAACCGTGGCCGCCCCCATATTCCGCAGCGATGGATCGGTCTCGTTGACACCATGCCGACGTTGACGGCGCTTGTGACGGAGGCGTCGGCGTCCGGTTATCTCGCCCATATGTTCCTTAATTTGGTCGAAACCTTCCCGTGTGCGGCTTTGCTGCCCTACGTGGCGCAAGCCACCGCGGGGTGGTGCTCCGCGTACGGAGTGGATACTAATTTCTGGTCGGAAAAAGGAATCGGAACGCGCGTATGTGCGTGGATCGAGAAAACGCTCAACGCAGACGAAGCGACACCCGCGGCGCTGATTGACGTTCAGGACGAGTTGACCAAGTGTCTCGATATTCTCGTCCGATCGGGCGTATCGCAGGCACGCGAGATCGAAGAACGAATTGCGATGGTGTCATCCCAGCGCAAAATAGCCTGATGCGTGTAAGTTTCGGCCGTCTTTTTCCTCCGGGCAAACCGCCATAAACGGTCGTGGGGCGTGTTTAGCGCCTATCGCCCTATTGGTCGGGCCTATCGATCTGATTGCCGATACGGTCTCGTCGGTTCGGGTCCGAGCGTCAGCATTATATCAGTATAGAGTGCGTCTTTAGTTTTAGTCACGGGCATCCCCCGACCTCCTGCCGCGGTCCTTTGCCTGCTTGAGGGCGCGGGCGAGCGTCGGCGCTTTTGCCAGTCGATGTCGCGCGCGCTCCTGCGCTGGAATTCGGCAAGGCGCGCCCGGACATAAGCCGTCTCGATGTTTGGCAGCGTGCCGCGATCGAGGCTTCCCATACGCTCCTTGATCGCCGCGCGGTTTGCGCCCGTACTGTAGGCGTTGAGCGCGTAGTCTGTTCCAGTTGATCACGACAAGTTCGCCTTCCCGAAACACGTGGCTCATCCGGACAATAAGCGCGGACCTCGCCACTGATCCTTGGGCGTCCGCCGCGCCAGCGGCCGGATGAGCCGGATTCCTAGATTGCCCAGAAGCAAAACGGTGGCGGGTTGGACGATCATAAGATTGCGTTGGGCTCCGCCTGCGAGGCTCGCTGCCCCGCTCGGATTGGTGCGGGCGGGGCTTTTTTCGTTGAATGGAAGTCGATTTTTGTTTTGCACTTTGCCTGTAAGCTATTGGGTTTCCAGTGTGACGAATTGAGATGTTTTGTTCTTAGGATGTTGATTTCAAAGGGATAAGGACTGCCTCTTAATCAGCGGGTCCAAGGTTCGAGTCCTTGTGCGCCCACCAATGATTTCAATCAGTTAGCTAAGAGTAAAATAGAACCTCCAATACTGGAGTCAGCTGATCTCGTTATGACCTTGGTCGCGCTCGTCTTTTCGTCTCTAATTGCAATGTGGAAATTGCAAAACGAATTTCGCGTGCCCCCGAGCGGCTGGTCGGTCGTGACAAAAATCCTATCGCCATGATTGGATTTCGGCGTCGAGGTCCGCGAGGCGCTCGATCGGCGCGCCAACGAGTTGGTGCGGCAGGGCCATGCCTCGCGAAAAGTCGACGGCGCGTGGCGGCTGCGAGCCAATCTCATCCTGACTCTTCGGCACCAGGAGGTGGAGCGGGCCGGCCGCGAGCTCGCGGCTGAGCGAGGGCTTGCCTTCGCGCCTGTTCAGGAGGGCCAGACCGTGCGTGGAAAGCTCCTGGGCTCGACGCAATTGGCCAGCGGACGATTTGCCATGATCGACGATGGGCTCGGTTTCAGCCTAGTCCCATGGCGGCCAGTGCTCGAGAATAAGATCGGGCGGGAAATCATGGGTATGATGCGCGGCGAAGATATTTCCTGGCAATTCAGTCGCGCCAGAACACTTGGAGTTGGGATTTAGAGCAGATTGAGCATTGCACCGCGGCTCGCGACAGAGTTCCCCTAAAGACGCATATTAACAAACATCCTACCGACCCTTGTTCGTCAAAGGCTTTCCTGACCCGAGGAAGCAACGTCACCAAACATCGCAACGGCTTGAATGTTTACCTGGTTCATCGGCCTGCCACATCGAAGCGTTTGTGCGCACCAATAAGCCGACAGGGGCGCTATCCACGTTGCGATCACGCCTTGGGTATCGCAGACCTTAGAAGATCGGGAAGCGCGCCTTCTTCAAGAGGCCCCGCTCAGGTCGTCAAAGCGTTCGACCCATACATGGTCGGCCTCGATAATTTCCAGGTAATCAGCCACGCTATCGATCGCCAGTACGTATCGCTCTCGTGTGCCTGCGCATTTTTCGCCTCCAAGGTAAAGCGCCTTCACAAGCAACCGGTCTGAGACACGCTAGGCGCCGACGCAGCTGCATGAAGAATGATTGGAAGCGAATCTTTGCGTTCGAACGGCGAGACCTTCGGTTGAAGTTCAAGCAATGCTGCGGGCATGCATTGCGTCAAATAGCGACCGATCTGCGGGCATCGCGGGATAGGAAACTCTGAGCGGCAGGAGTTTGTGAGAACGACACGTGGTCTTCGAGCGCGCTATATCCAGTTCGGCGCGCGGGACAGGCAATACGGTTTTACCGATCGAGTCAGATGGGTCATCGAGAAGGAGGTTCGCATGAAAGAGAAGCCCCACTGTCGCGACCTCTCGACAGCCTCTACCACCTCGATGACAACTGGGTCTCGTGGCAAGCGCGGACGAATGCACGTTTTTCGAGATCGCCCCCGACGCTAATCAGCGGCGTCCGGAGCGATGCCTCATATTGTCGAGTAGCCTCGGGGATCGTTTCCCGTGCCATAAAGACCAACTAAGGATTGCTGGTGGATTCGTGCCACATGAGCGCTCATTGTGCTCGGCGCGACATCCATTGCGCAAAGGGAACATCCACGCAAGACTAGGGTCGGGAGGTTATATAAACGTTCCAAAAAGGGAGGGCGTCGAACTTGACTTAAATCAATGCGGCGGGAAGCTTCTTAATTGACGCTTTAATTGATTGAGAAATTCGCACGCCAGAATTGAGACGCAGAACGTGGTGTACCGCGGCCATGAGTTGCGCATGCGTTTCATAGCGGGACGAGTCAAGGAGGGAGGGAGCGCGCCATGATGCGATCGACGGTTATGGCCTGGGCGGGGGCGTTGCTGTTGGGTTTCGGATCGCAGGCCCTAGCTCAGGGCAATCCCCTTCGCGACGCCTATTTTGGCGAAACCCACGTTCATACCAGTTACTCGCTCGATGCGTGGCTGTTCGGCAACCGGATCACTGATCCCGGCGATGCCTACAAGTATTTCAAGGGCGAACCGATCAAGCACCCGCTCGGCTTCGACATCAAGATCGACACTCCGCTTGATTTCGCGGGGGTCACTGATCACTCCGAATATGTTGGTGTGGTCAAGCTGGCTAATGATCCTGGCTCACCAATAAACAAGATGTCAGCCGCGGCACCGCTCATACTCAAGAACAACAGCCAGGAAGAAGTTCAGAGAGTCTACCTCTACGCACTCAAACTTCTGGCCGGCGAAAAGATCAAGCAATTGCTGAGCCCCGAGATCGCACACACGGTGTGGGGAGAGAACATCCAATTCGCGGAGAAGGCCAACGAACCCGGCAAGTTCACCGCCTTCTGCTCCTATGAGTGGACGTCCATGCCGAACAACATGAACCTCCACCGCAACGTCTTCTTCAAGGATTGCGCGCACGTGCCGGCAGCGCCGTTCAGCGCGCTCGATTCGGACATCCCTACAGACCTTTGGAAATGGATGGACGGCCAGCGCAAGGCCGGCAACGACCTGCTGGCGATCTCGCACAATGCCAATCTCTCTGACGGACGCATGTATCCAACCGAGATCGACATCAATGGGCGACCGATCGACCGGGCCTATGCGGAAGACCGGATGCGCAACGAGCCGCTGATCGAGATCAAGCAGATCAAAGGAGCGTCGGAGACCCATCCGCTGCTCTCGCCTACCGACGAGTTCGCAAACTTCGAGATCCTCACGTACCTTCTTAGCAATCCGCAAGGCCGCATCCCCCATGTCATTGGCAGCTATGCTCGCCAAGCCCTGAAGGACGGCCTGGCGCTCGAGGACACCAAGGGTTTCAATCCATACAAGTTCGGTTTCGGCGCCGCGTCCGACTCGCACAATACAGGCGCGCCTTATCGCCAGAACAACTTTTTCGGGGGCCACGCTCATCTCGATGGAACTATCGAGAAGCGCATGTCCGGCACAATATTCGCCGGGATGGATCCGCGCCTTGAGGGGCCTGCAGGCCTCACCGGAGTGTGGGCGGAGGAGAACACCCGCGAGTCGATCTTCAACGCCATGAAACGCAAGGAGACTTTCGCGGTCAGCGGTCCGCACATCAAAGTTCGCTTCTTCGGCGGCTGGAACTATGCCGAAGCGGCGACGATCGAGCAGCGGCGGGAGTTTTGGAAAAACGTACCGGACTGGATCAAGGACCACGACTGGGTTAAGGCCGCCTATGCGCAAGGCGTGCCCATGGGCGGAGATCTGACGCCTTTGCCCGCTGGCGACAAATCGCCGTCATTTGCGGTGTGGGCGGTCAAGGATCCCACTTCCGGCAATCTCGATCGTATCCAGATCATCAAGGGCTGGACCAAGAGCGGTCAGAGCTTCGAGAAAATCTTCGACGTCGCCTGGGCGGGGGACCGG
>Ga0126381_100010979_pt1 | contig 10221 bp, 8 predicted proteins | sample PanSoiMetPlot_28_FD_96465 | JGI IMG/M metagenome (GOLD analysis project Ga0126381, IMG submission 96465) | Tropical forest soil microbial communities from Panama - MetaG Plot_28 | ecosystem: Environmental > Terrestrial > Soil > Tropical forest > Bulk soil | place: Panama | collected 2016-02-17 | reverse complement strand
GTATCCAACTGATTGGGAAAATGCCCGTGATCTCGGTTCCGCGGCGCGCCACCAGCCGGAACGAACGGTGCCCCAACACCCGTTCCACCAGAGTCTGCCACTGAGAAAGATGAAAAACACTGGCTTCCGGAGAGGACATTACGAACTGATCCCATTGGCCTTCCTGGCCGCGGTCCAGTTCGCCGACATCTACTGAAACGGCGTATGATCTACTGTCGCTGCTTTGCAATGCAACCGAAGCTGCGTTCCTCATGCCCGTCCCTGGTAGTAATCGTAATAGGAGCTGCTGCGGCGTTCGCTGGTGGCATTGAGAACAGTGCCGATCACATTGAAGCGCTCCAGTTCCCGGGCTGCCTTTTCGAGCGCCTGACGGCTGGTGACGAAAGACCGCGCCACCAGCAGCACCGCTTCACAGCAACTCGCCAGGACCTGTACGTCTGCCAGCAGGTTCACCGGAGGCGAATCCACAATAACTATATCGAACGCCTCGGCCAATTTCCGGAAGTGAACCTCGAACTGCGACGGGTGGACATCTGTTGCCCGGGAGCTCCCCCGCACGATAAAGTGCATGGGAACGGCATCCGATTTCAAAACGACGTCTTCCAGGCTCGCCCGACCCTCGATCAAGTCACTCAGCCCCGGTTGAGTGGGCGGCAATCCCAACCAACTCCCCACTGATCCCCTGCGGAAATCGCCGTCAACGACCAGAACTTTGAAATCCGGGAGCATGGCAAAGCTCAGCCCCAGGTTCATCACTGTAACCGTCTTACCTTCTTGCGGGTTGGCGCTGGTCACCAGCAGCTGTTTGAAAGGCTTCTCGTCCCGTTTCTGCAGAATCTTGGTACGCAGTCGCCGATAGTACTCGACTACGGCGGAATCGGTGGCGTGTGGGATCAAGCGGGCCTTTCTATTAAGAGTCGCCGCAGTCGCCGCACCCAGCGATTCACTTGCGGCATACTCCTCCGGGACGAGCGGAATTCCATCGGGCGTGGATGCGGATTCCAACCCCGGCTGAACTGGAGGAATCTCCACCGCCGGGATTCCCCAATTCTCGACCGCTGGCGCAACAGAACCGTTCGGCCGGGGCTTGAGCACAACTTCTCCATCGCTTTGAACGGGAGGAATGTCGATATCCGGTATCCCCCAGTTTTTGCCGAGTCCGGGAGCAACATCCTGATCCGCCATCCGAGGCCCCTGACCTACCTCCTTCAACGCATCGTAAAATCGGCTCATAAATTGGGCGCTTCGTTTTATGAATTGGGCAATTCGACAGCCACACTGAATCGGCCGCTAACCCCTTCGCGAGACTCCTGTTCCTTTCGGCTGAGCCACCCCATCCCGAAGCTCAGCCTAATTTCCCGAGAATTCGAACAAGCGAAATTTGCGACACTCCCTCGCATTGATAATGAGAGATTTCTCGCCAGGGGCGATCCTTGGCTACACCTAAATCAGATTACGCATTCGCAGGAACAGCAGAGTGCCCGCCGTTAACGTAACGAGCACGGCAGAGGCGGTAGCGACCGCCATCCACCGTTTGCGAATGATCTGATCAGACTGCGTCATGATCACTGGAATAGTTTCCAAAAGCGTGAGACTGCTTGCGGTGATATCCTGCGGACCGATGATCGTCATTCCAACGAACTCCGGGAACATCGCAATCGCCAGCCCGAGCAGCAGTCCCGCCATGCTGCCCGCCAGGTCCAACAGCGGCCGATTCGGTTTCGAGGGTTTCTCCGGAGCCACCGCCGGATCGAGGATCACAAACCTTTCGCTTTTTTGACGAAATTCTAATTGCGTGGCCGTTTGCGCCGAAAGCACTTGGTTCTCGAGCTGCGCATAATGCGACTTCGTCATTTCATAGTTGCGCGACAAAGCAAGAGTCTCCTGCTCGCGAATGGGAATGGCCTCCAACTTGGCCTGGTACTTGGCGACCAGCTTCGATAAGCGCTCCAACTCCTGTTTATGCTTCGCAATCTCGGCATCGAGATTCTGGATTTGCGACTGGATGATCGGATTGAAGTGCTTGACTGGAGGAGCCGCTACCGCGGAAGCCGCATTGGCCGTAGTAGAAGGCGCCGGAGGTGGGGGCGGCACCGGAATCTTACTTTGTGCAGTCTGAGTAGTCGCCCCAGGGGCCGCTTCTTTGGCCTCCTCCTCCTGGATCTGTTTCTTGAGCTTGATCACGTCTGGATACGTGTCTTTGTAGCGGGTCAGCAATTGGGCCAGGAGGGCACGGTCCTGTTCGAGGCCCGATTTCTTGGGGGCTGCCGCCGCGGTTGGAGCGCCGCTTGCCTTCGGAGCCGCCGGGTGCTCCATGTCGTCCGGGGTTGAATCCAGATCGACTACTGGAGCGCTCTGAACGGCCATCGACTGAATCAGGGCTTTCTGCTGTTCGGCCCGGTTCAAAGCGTCGCCTTCCACTTGCACCTGATTTTGCAACTGCCCTAAGATCTGAATCGTTGCATTCTGCTGCTCCGGCATCTCGCCAATGTGTTTCATGCGGAAGTCGCGCAGCCGGTCCTCCTGATCCTCCAGCGTCTTTTTACTGTCCTGTAGCTGGTTCTCGAGAAATTCAGTAGTGCCCGTGGATTGCTGTTCTCTGGCTTTCAGATTCTCCTCGATAAAACTCTGGGCCAGTTGGTTTGTGACCTGTGCCACCAGTCGCGGCTCCGTGCCGTTGTAGGTGATGCGAAATGCCTGCAGGTCCTGGCTCGCGCCGAAGTCGCTCACTACTGTTGTCTTGATGTCTTTGCGCATGAGCGCGATGATCTCTTCCCGCGCGAGCTTCTTCCTCTCGGGTTGGTATAGATGAAGCGTATCGATGATCTTCTGCAGCCTGGTAGCGCTCAGAATCTGCTGCGACAGCGTACTCAAGCGATCGCGCACGCTTCCTGTCACCGTAGACTTCACGTAGGATTCCGGGACCTTTTGCGGATCTACCAGAATCACGGTCTGAGCAGTGTACGTATTCGGGAGCGCTTGCACCACCACCACCGTGATCGCCGTCACGACAAGAAAGATGGCCAGGATGATCCACTTGCGATGGAAAATCAGCTGGACATAGTGCTCTATGGAAACGCCGCTGTCGGGAGCTGGTTTCCGCGTTCCCGCGCCGGAAACACCCTGAGTAGCCATTCAGTTACGCACCTTCCTCCGAATCAGCACAACTTTGCAATCAGCCCTCCAAAGAGATAGGTACTAGTACTAGAGATGCCATTCCGCCGCAGCCGATGCGGTTACCGCCCCCCGCGGCCCGCCAAGACCAGCCGAACAGTTTGAAGAATAATTAACAAATCGAATGTAATCGATAAGTTTTTTAGGTAAAACAGGTCATATTCGAGTTTGTTAAAGGCATCCTCAATACTTGCTCCGTATGAATATTGCACCTGCGCCCATCCTGTAAGGCCGGGGCGTACGGAATGGCGCTCATCATAATACGGGATCTTCTCTTTCAATTCCTCGACGAAACACGGGCGCTCTGGACGTGGTCCCACAAAGCTCATGTCTCCGCGAATCACATTAATGAACTGCGGCAGTTCGTCGAGCCGGTACTTGCGGAGAAATCGGCCTATACGGGTGATCCGCGGATCGTTCTGCGTTGCCCATTGCGCACCATTTGCCTTTTCCGCATGTTCCGTCATCGAGCGAAATTTCAAAACCTCGAAACACCGGCCCATCCTCCCCACGCGGGTTTGGCGGTAAATAATCGGGCCTTTCGAATCCAGTCGCACCGCAACCGCAACTGCCAGCATGACAGGAAATGCCAAAATCAGGCCGACCAGGCCGAAAAACAGGTCGCCCACACGCTTCGTGAAGTCGTTCCATTTCGACCGCTGAAATCCATCGGAGAATACAAACCAACTCGGTTTTACTGCCCGTAACGCCACCCGTCCCGTCAACGCCGCCAATACGGTCGACGCATCTTCTACGCGAACACCGCGGACCCTGAGAGTAACCAGTTCCCGGGTTGGTAATGCTCCCCGCCGGTCTTCCATTGCCACAATTATTCTCGACAGCGCTCGGTCATTGGCAACGCTCTCGAGGTCCGTGGCGCGCCCGAGAACTGGATATCCAAAAAGTGTGCCGGTCTCAATCGGATGGGTCACCGGACAGATGAAGCCCTCCACTTTCAAACTGAGATCCTCGCGCCTTGTGAGTTCGCGTGCCGTCGCCAGAGCCAGTTCGCCCGTCCCCAGAATCGCAACGCTATGGCGAGGCGCGGTCATCTGCCAGACTTTGTCAAAGACCTTCCGGCTTACTACGGTCAGCGTCGTCGCCAGCAGCATTGCGATGATAAACACGCCTCGACTCAACAGGAGGCTGGGGAACAGAAAATACAAAGAGCCCAACAATAGACTGGCAGCCCCAAGCGACTGCTCGATGCGCAGCACCCGATCGACGGCATCGTATCCAGCACTCAAATCGTACAGATCATTCAAATAAAAACAGGTCAAGCATACAACCACGACGATGACGCACTGGACGGCAAAATCCGGCAATGCCGTATATAGCGCCAATTCCGCGGGATCGTTCCAGAATCGCACCTTCACGGCGCACATCAGCGACAGCATCACGAGGAAGCCCTCCTCGATCATCAGCAGGAGGCTCTTCGCAGATACGTATTGGTTAAAAATATGAAACATACAAACGAATCCGGCTATTGCCCAAGCACCGTGCCGGCTTGCTGGACCGCTGCCTGAAGCGCCCCTGGAACCCAACCCACAGTCAAACGGATGCTGTTCACCGATATTTGCGTCTTATTGCCAAGATACGTACCCGTGCTATTCGAGTACACATACCCTGTGGACAAGAGCAGCCTGTCAGCCAGATGCATCATCCATGTAACCGAGGTATTCCAGCCGGAAAGGGTCGTAAAACCCGTGTTCCGTATCTGCTGCTGGCCGCCACTCACGGTAAGACTGTATCTGCGATTCGGAGTATGCCAGTTCCAGGCCCCCAGCAGAGTACTGTTCGTGCCCACAGCGAAGCCACCCGAATCCACACTCGAACGGTTGTAGCTGGCCAGGAATGTCTGGGACGCTAGGCCGTAGCCGACGCTGCCCGAACCGATTGTCTGCCACATTCTAGGCGCGCCGGTCTGCTGTTGAATCACCGAGGTATGCGATCCCCCGCCGGAAGCCCGCAAGAACCAGTGCATGCCCATCATGCGCCCCAGAGAAGCAGCCGCCATGGTCGTATATGCGCTCTGCACAGGGTTGGAAGTGCGGGTCCCATCGACCGACAAACCGATTGTCGTGCGTGGAGAGAGTTCGTAGCCCATGGATACGCCGGCATTGATTCCGATCGTCCGCGGGACGAGAAATGTCTGCCCTGGATTGTTGGACGAACTGCCGAGACGGTTCTGCCCCGCTGCCGTCACACCGGACAGGCTGAAGGAGAGCCGGCTGCTTGCCTGGTAGCTCATCGATGCCTGGCCCGCATATGTGAAAATGCGATTCCCGAGTAGCACACCGGTTGCCGGGTTAGTCTGGGCGGTTGTTGCACTGGGTGCAAATGCGCCGGCCACGGAAGACGCCGCCTGTGTGCTGCTGAACTGCCCGATGCCCACGCCGGCGGCGACGTTGTTGATACTCACCGGAGATTGTGCGATGACGCTTAAATTATTGGGCTGAAAGAGATACTCTGCCAGCGTTTGATACACGGCGCTACCGGAAAAATCTATCGTCCATTTCGACGATAATTGCCAACCGGCGTTGGCCCTCAACGAATGGCCGAATGAGCTGAGACTGTTGAAATTTTCGGAGCGATTATAGGATCCCGTGTATAGGGCGGTGACTGTCAGTTTCTCGCCTCGATGATACTGCCAGCCGGCGCTGGCGGACACACCGCTATTCACGTCATATCCCAACTGATTAGCGTTCGGCGCAACAGTATTCGTAGTGGTCAGCGGGAACGCAGAACTCACATAGCTTGTAAAGGCGTTCACCCCATAAAGGTGAATTCCTTCCCAAGTGGCGGTCTGGAAATTCGACAGGGTGTTCTGTTGCTGCGCCTCGACGGTTGAAACCGCCAGGAGAGCCATTACTGCAGCCGCCGATTTGCTCATATCGTTCCTAATCCCCCTGCGCTTCCGCAATCGCTTTGGGAATCCCGGAGATTGCAGGCTTTCATCTTGTACATCAATGAGCGATAGCTGATATTCAATGCCTCCGCGGTCCGGCGCCGGTTCCAGTGATGTCGGTCCAGGGCCTCCCGGATGATGTTCGACTCGATCTGACGGACGGCATGCCGCACTCGCTTGCGCAGCGACTCACCACGGTTCAGCACGCCTTCGGCGGCGGTGTCTTGCGGCTCCTGGCGCTCGGACAAACTCGACATTCATTGCTCCTGAAATCGATGCTCGTATGTTCGGAGGTCGGAATTCGCAATTTTTCCGCCAACCGCCAAACGCAGTGAATACACCTGAAAAAGCATGTATGCAGAACGTGTATTTGCACAATTTGCGAAAGTTTGTCGCACATTTCGAAGGGCCCGCACAGCGCCCCCGCACGACCCGGAACTTGTGGCCGACAACGTGCTATAAAATGACAATCTGTCAATGGGTACTGTGGTAGCTGCGCCAACTGCCGGAAGAACCCGTCGCGTTAACATCCCGGCTTACTTGCGAATCGCGGCGTTTGTCGCCGTGATTGCGGCTTTGTACATCACCGTCATCTCAGATCTCGCTGTGGAATGGTGGACGGTTGACGCATCTTCGTACGGAATGCTCGTTCCTCCCGTGGCGCTATTCATCGCATATCAACGAAGGAACGTGACTTTAGCTTGCCCCGCACGGCGCGACAGCCGCGGATTATGGTTAGTCGCATTCGCCTGCTTAACTTTTCTTTTGGGCAGTCTGGCGGCCGAATTCTTTCTGTCGCGAGTTTCTTTTGTTCTGTTGCTGGCAGGTCTGACCTGGACCTTTTGGGGGGCGCAGAGATTCCAAACCCTGCTGTTTCCGTTCGTGCTACTCGCCACGATGGTGCCTCTCCCCGCAATCGTTTTCACCGCGATTGCCGCCCCGCTGCAGCTTTTCGCTTCCGCTCTTGCCACTAATATCGCGCAGGCCCTTGGCGTTTCCATCTATCGGGATGGCAACATCATCTATCTCGCGAACACCTCCCTCGGAGTTGCGGAGGCTTGTAGCGGGCTCAACTCACTTTCTTCTCTGGCTGTTGCTTCGCTCCTGCTTGGCTTTTTAGAGAATGCGTCCTGGAAGGGCCGCGTCCTGCTATTCGTCCTGTCTATCCCTCTGGCAATTCTGGTAAACGTTATCCGGGTTACCGGGACTGCCGTCCTCGCCGATCATCAGCCGGCCTTCGCCGTTGGCTTTTACCACACCTTCTCCGGCTGGCTCATTTTTGTCGTTGGTTTTGGAATGCTCTGGCTGCTGGCCAAGCTAATCTTCCGATTGAGTCGCGCATATGCGTAAACGGCTCGCCTGGCATACGTCCGCGGCATTTCTCTTATTGGCGGCTACGCTGGTCGCCGCGAGGGTGAGCGAACCTCGGCTTCCTGAACCATTGGCTCGGCCTCTCGATACGCTCCCCTGGACCCTTGGCGGCTTTACTGGAGCTTCGAACCCGCCCCTCAATGAGGCTGTCCTTGGCCGGCTCCTGGCGGACAGCTACTTGTCCCGAACGTATCGCAACAGTTCGACGCAGGCCGACCTGTTCATTGCTTTTTATGCCCGGCAGCGCAGCGGCGAAAGTATGCACTCCCCAAAACATTGCCTCCCGGGTGCCGGATGGGAGATATGGGATTACGGCACCGCCGCAATTCCGGTCGATGGACACCCCGTCGTCGTGAACAAATATTCCGTTCAGCGCGCCGGGGATCGGCGCCTGGTCCTGTACTGGTATCAATCGAAGACGCGCATTGTCGCCAGCGAATACCTTGGGAAATTGCTCCTGGCCCGCGATGCGTTGCTGCAGAACAGCACGGCCGGCTCCATCGTCCGCATCACCGTGCCCGACCGGCCCGGGGCTGTGGTGCAGGCGCGTCAATTGGCCATCGAAGTGGTGCCCGCGCTTAAGCGCTGCTTTGGCTTCTGAACCGCTTTACTGGATGCTCACGGTTCCCTCGCTGCGCCCCAAGTCCAGGCCAGTCGTTTGAGTTGTGACTGCCAGGATTTTATCCAGGACAACGATTGCCGTACCTGCCCGGACCTGCCTCCCAACGTGATATCGGACAATCGCGACCGGTCCATCCGAAATCCTTTTCTGGCCGCCTGCCAGGAGACATTTCAGGGTTGGTGGACGGCCGGCGCCGGTTCCCGGGCTAGAGCACACTATCCTCTTTTCGGCCGAAGCCGCCGCGCTACCGATGACGATGTCCGCCGGATCTACGGTGATCTCGGCGCTCGACAGTTCCCACTGCAATCCCGTGATATTCGCGCCCTGTGGTGCGTGCAAGAGAATAAGAAACGAGCCGCTTCCCCCACGCTTCCCAGTCGATGGTGACAGTTCGAGCGCGACGAGCCGTGGCGCCGCCTCCGCCGCGCCGCTTTTCATGCCGAGTTGCAGTTTCCACCCCGGGTTTGCTCCCTCGCCGGCATACGCGCCGCGGAATACTATCTCGCCCTTAGCCGATCGCTTCGGGTTTGCGTTGAAGTCGAGTGCGTAATCTGTTTCCGTGGCGAATGGGGTCAGGTCCAACGGCCGCCCCATGCACTTTCCCGGCAAGGGGAAAAGATCGGCGGTAAGATCGAGGCCGGGTGTCTTCACATATGCTGCGATATGTGCCGGCGTTTCCAGGATATTATCCGCAGCGTGTTTTACAGGTCCGGACAACGGCTCTGCGGCAAAAACCAGATTGCCAATTACGGCGTCCTCTTGCGCTGCGGCTGAGCCGAAAAGGATTCCTTGCGCTCGCGTATAGATGGTGTTGTTGTAAACGTGCGCCAGCTTCAAAGGCAGTTCCTGGGACTGCAGAGCCATGGATGCATAGTCGCCACCTAGAAATATATTGTCGTGGACGCTGATTCTGCCGGACGCCTGGAGGAGCGCCTCGCGGGGATTGTTCACAAACAGGTTTCCGTACAGCTCGTACATGTCCGTGGAACCGGCGCCTGTCTCCGGAAATCCTCCCACCAGCATATTGGGGCGGTCGCCATCCGGACTCGGCCGACCGTCTTTGATGAACACATTGTGTCGAATAATCGTGGAACTCTGCCCCGCCGGCATTCCTGGCACCGCGGGTCTTGGCCGCTGCCACTTAATCTCGATGTTGTACCCAATCGTGTTCTCGATCAGGTTGTTTTCAATTACCCCGGCGACGAATGGCAGCGTGCCGTCGGAATTCCCCAAATAAATGCCGGTGCCTGCGTTTTCAATGCGGTTCTCCCGGATGATCCAGCCCCAAGTGGGCGTCTTCGTCGAGATCGCCACGGTCTGCTGCGAACCGCTCTGACCGATGAAACGGTCGTTTTGAATTCGGATGTCGTGCGTTCGGTTATTCAAGCCGTCTTTTGCGCTCACCCCGAAAGTACCTTCGATCCCCTTGCTGTCGATGGTGAGATGCTCGATCGACACAAAACTGGAGTTCGAGATCTCGATGGTGTTGCAGCATGCGGAACCGATGACCATCGCGGGCGGCCCGGATGCCGGCCCCGTAATCACAATCCAGGCATTTGAATTTCCGTTCAGATGGGTCACGATAAGTCCCCGGTACGTACCTGCGGCAAGACTCAACGTATCGCCTGGCTTCAACCTGGAAACATGTGTGGCGTAATTGGAAGGATTGGCTTGGTACACCGTCGCCGTCGCCAGCGTGGGAACCAGCAAGCTGATTAAACACAGAAGCCCGCCCCGGTAAAACCGGAGGCGGGCATCCTGGCGCTGACTCTTTCTGGACTCAATGACGTCGCGCGCGTGTCTTCCCATTTCTTATTGCGAAGAGCAAAACACCTGCCAAGACTAACCGGCCTCTCTGCCAGTCACCCGATCAAAGCAGGAATTTGCTGCGATCTTACCTGTGGGCTTCGAAGGATTTCGGAATGGAAAATATTGAGAAAACTTGATGGGGAGGGATTGCAGAGGGATTCATGCGAGGAGGTGGGGAAGCTTATGCAGCCTCCCCACTCGCACTTACATGAATCGCGTGACGGAGATTACGAATTCCGGGTCCGGCGGCGAATCGCCCCCACGGTAAACAGCACTACAGCTCCGAAAAGGGTAACGGCTGTCGGCTCCGGAACCGCGTCCAGTTCAATATCGCCGC
>Ga0126381_100010978_pt1 | contig 10221 bp, 12 predicted proteins | sample PanSoiMetPlot_28_FD_96465 | JGI IMG/M metagenome (GOLD analysis project Ga0126381, IMG submission 96465) | Tropical forest soil microbial communities from Panama - MetaG Plot_28 | ecosystem: Environmental > Terrestrial > Soil > Tropical forest > Bulk soil | place: Panama | collected 2016-02-17 | reverse complement strand
TCCCGGTCACCACCGGTCTGCGCGCCACGGGCCGTGCCGGGGCGGCGGCCGCCGCCGTGTCGCCGGTCTCCGTGGAGTACTCCGACAGGTGCTCCGCATTGTCCGGCTGCGGGTCAGCGCCTGCTTCCGTAGCGGGATCCTGCACGTCGGTGGGCTCGGCCACGATGTGTTCCTCGTACTTCCTTCTCGGTTACTTCGCCTGCTGGGCGACCTGCGTGATCTTGAAAGGGACCGGCTGCTGCGCCCGGTGCGGGTGGTCGGGGCCCGCGTACACCTTGAGCTTGCGGAGCATCTGCCTGCCCAGCGAGTTCTTCGGGAGCATGCCCCGGACGGCCTTCTCCACGATCCGCTCGGGGTGCTTGGCCATCAGGTCGCCGTAGGCGACCGACCGCAGCCCGCCCGGGTACCCCGAGTGCCGGTACGCGCGCTTGTCTTCCAGCTTGTTACCGCTGAGCGCGACCTTGTCCGCGTTGATGACGATCACGAAGTCGCCGGTGTCCACGTGCGGCGCGAAGACCGGCTTGTGCTTGCCGCGCAGCAGGATCGCCGCCTGGCTGGCCAGGCGGCCGAGTACGACGTCGGAAGCATCGATAACGTGCCACTGCCGCTGGATGTCGCCGGCTTTCGGGCTGAAGGTGCGCACGGTGGTAGGCCTTCGCGTGTGAGTACTGAAACCTTGGTCCCCCGCCGTGGTGGTCCCTCCCGGCGGGGAGAATCCGATGGCATCGGCCGCCGCCGCCTGCCCGCGTGACGGGCCGCGCGGGCATGCCAGTGCGCATGGACGCCTGTGCAGGATACCGGCCGCGACCGATGGCGGTCAAAGCAGACGCCATAACGGTCGCCCGGGGCCGCCGCCGGGAGGCAGACGGGACCACCGGGCCGGGTGACAGGGTGAGCGCACTCGGGTCGGAGCGGTCATCCGCAACGCCTAACTCACGCGCCGGCAGCACGATACGCTCGCCGCATGCGTTACCCGGGTGACAACGCCGCTGGCCGAGCGCCGGGGCGGCGGCACAGCCCGTCCGGGCGGATGAGCCCGCCTGATGGGGGGGCCGCGGCGGCCGCCGGCCACGCCCCGCGCGGTGACGCAGCGCTTTTCACGCCCGGCTACTCCGGCGGCGGGCAGGCTCAGGACCAGGATCGGATCCTGGCCGACGGCGGACGGTACGGACCGAGCGGCGCCGCAGGCAAGGGCCCGATGCGCGGCTTTCCCCCGGCGCCCGGCCAGCCGCCGCCGCTCTATCCGCCCGGCCAGTTCTCCGCCTGGAACCGGGCGCCGGGGCAGGGCGACAACGATTACGACCTCAGCGCGAGCGACACCTGGCTGGCCATGGACCACGCCGGACCAGCCGGGGACGGCTACCCGGAGCCCGGCACCGGTGGCCAGGGCTACGGCGACCCCGGGCCCGCGCAGGACGGTGCCGGGTTCGGCGGGACCGGATACCCCGGCTACCCGGGGCCGGACCGGGCCGAACCCGGGTACGCGGCCCTCGCGGTCAGTGAGCCGGCCGCCGATGTCACGTCCACCCAGGCCTGGGAGACCGTGGACAGCGCCCCGCCGGTCAGTCACTGGCCGGACCTGGACACCACGGGCGAGCGCTGGCCGGACGCGGGCGAGGGCCAGGACCACGGGCCGCCCGCGGCCCTGGCCCCGGGCCGGGCCGGGCCGGGACCGGGCGGGCCGGGCCTGCGCCGGCCGGGTCCAGCCGGCCCGGATGCGGACCATCCGGGCGGCTGGGATGATCCGGGCTGGCCCGCCATGGGTGAGACGGCGCCCTTCCGGCGAGCGGGAGATGCCGACCCGGGCCTACCCGGTCGTGACGCCGCCGGGCCGGGCCTGCGTGCCGCCGCGGGGCCCGGCGGATCCGGCCAGCGCGCCACGACCGGAACCGGCCAGCGCGCCACGACCGGAACCGGCCAGCACCCCGCCGGACCAGGCACCGGCCCGGGCCAGGCGCCGCGCGGAACGGGACGCGGTGCCCGCGGACGGGCCCGGCCACGCGGGCGCAAGAGGCGAGCCCGCGCCCTGCTGGCCAGCGCCCTGGCGCTGGCCGTGCTGGCCGGCGCCACCTACATCTGGTTCTCCCGGAGCCATAAGCCCCCGGACCCCGCCGCGGCCTCGCGGCCGACCGCCGCGTCGGCGCGGCCGTCACCGACAGACCCGTCACCCAGTCCCTCGCCGTCGCTCGGCCCCTGGGGGCACATCGGGTCACGGGCCCTGGATCCGGTGCCGCTCACCCTGGCCGAGCTGTTCCCGGCCCGGTTCACCGGCGGGGGCACCAGTTACGCCAGGACCGTGCAGAAGGCGAAGACGCACTGCGCGGCGGCGCTGATGGGCAGCCAGCTGGTCTCGGCGGTGAGCCAGGCCGGCTGTACCCAGGCCATGCGCGCCAGCTACCTGTCCGCCAACCACAAGCTGATGGGCACCATCGGGGTGCTGAACCTGACCACCTCCGCCGCCGCCGCGAAGGCCGGCAAGGCGTCGGGCCCGTCCGACTTCATCGCGCAGCTTCCGGCCGCCAGCGGGCCGACCCGCAATCTGACCAAGGGAAACGGCTTCGAGGCGGCCGAGGTCAAGGGCCACTACCTCGTCCTGGTCTGGGCCGAGTTCGCGAATCTGCGCGGGCCCAGGACAGCAGCCCAGAACACGGAGCTCAAGTCGTTCATCAGCCTGCTGATCCAGCAGACCGCGAACGTGGGCCTGGCCAGCCGCGAGGTCACGGGCACCCCGGCCAGCTGAGCCCCGGCGTCAGGGCCGGACCGCCCGCAACAGGATGTAATCGATGATCCGGCGCCGCCACAGCAGTTCGGCCTGCCACAGCAGCAGGCGGGCGGCCGCCCGGTGCCCGGTGGGTGCGGACCGAGAGCCCGACAGCCGCGCCGCAGCCAGGCGCAGCGCCGGGGCGATCACGCGGTCACCGCACGCCGTCACGTCCACATCCGCCAGGCCAGCCCCGCGCGCCGCCGCCGCCATCTGTCCCGCCGTCATCGCCGCGCTCGGCCGCAGCCCGAACACCCGCAGCTGAGTCAGGCCGGACACCAGCTCGGCGGGGCTGCGGGGCCACCGCTGGGTGGAGATGTCGGAGACACTCAGCACGCCACCAGGCCGCAGCACCCGGTAGCACTCCTCGAAAAACGCCTTCCGGGAACGGAAGTGGAACGCCGCCTCCACGCTGATGATCCCGTCGGCGACCCCGTCGGCGATCGGCAGCCGGGCCGCGTCGCCGGCTACCGGCGCAGCCGCGGCCTCGGCCAGCCGGTCCCGGCCGGCCGTCAGCTGCCACTCGGTCACGTTCACCGCGACCAGCCGACGCGGGCGAACCGCCTCCGCGATCAGCGGATCCTGGGTGCCCAGGCCGTTCCCGACGTCGATGATCACGCCCTCCGCGGGCAGCGCCGATGCCATCGTCCGCACCAGCCGGCGGCAGGCCTGCTCGGCCTCGTCCTCCGAGCCCGGGCCCTCCCACAGCCCCAGGTTCAGCCAGCCCGGCGCCAGCGCGAGAAAGAAGTCCGGTCCGATGCTCTCGTAGACCCGCGCCGCGGGATTGCGGCCCTGCTTGACGATCTCGCCGAGATGGCGCACGTGCTGGCTGGTCCACCCGGTGATGAGCCCTGCCCTGGTTGCCATCGCAGGCCACGCCCTATCCCCGCACCCCCCAGCCGGTTCATGCGGCGGTGTCCCGTAAAGAGGTGACACGGGTAAAGTGCACACGGTGTTCAACCGGGCCGACCGGGTTTCATCTGATTCGATTTTATGTTTGAATACCATCGTGGCCCGGGAAACCCTCGCTGGACTACGACCTCGTATCAGGGAGACGACATGCTCGCAGCCGTGACCGTCGGCGCCAGTCATCCCGTGGTCGCCGGCGCGATTGGGCTCGGGGCCGGCGGGCTCGCCGCCCTCGTGGTGGCCATGGCCTGGAACGTGAACGCGCGCCAGATCCGGCTGGCCGAGCAGCTGGCCCGCCGCCAGTTCCTCGTGACCAACGGTCACGACGCCGCAGCCCGCGCCACGAACGGGGCCGGTCCTGCCGTCGTCGCCGAGGAACTCGAGGGCGCCAACGGCACGGCACGTGCCTCAAGGGTGATCATCGACGGGCCGGAGACCGTGGTCGCCGGTGAGCAGGCCCGCTATCGCGTGCGGCCGTCCGGCAACCGGAAGGTGGTCTCGTGGGCGGCCGGCGGTGGCTCGATGGCGCAGGCGCCCGACCCGGCCCATCCCGACGAGCTGCTGCTGATCCCCGACAAGCCGGGCGACCTGATGGTCAGCGTGTGGGTGCGCGAGGGCATGACCGACCGCCGCGAAACCAAGTCCGTCACCGCCGTGCCGGACGTGACCACCGCCACGCCGCCCTTCACGCTGCGGCTGTTCCTGCACGCGTGGGGACTGGTGGTCGTCGCCGTACTGATCATCGGGGTCGCCGGAGCGCTCGTCGCCCTGGGTAGCCTCGCCTCTCCCGACTTCATCGCCCTGGTCATCCCGCTGGCCGCGTTGCTCGGCGTGATAGCCGTCGCGCGGGGCGCGGGTGACACCGACAGCCGCCCCCGCCCGGGCGCCGCCCGGCCCAAGCCCTGAGCCCGGCGGCGTCAGGGCTTGCGCGCCACGCCGGCCCACAGGGCGGCCGGGCTGGCCGCCTCGGCCTCGTTCGCGGGCCGCCATTTCGATGCCTGCACCATTCCCGGCTCCACCAGTTCCAGCCCGTCGAAAAACCTGGCCACGGCGGAGCGGTCACGGAAGGTGACCTTCTCGGCCATCATCTGGTTAAGGCTGTCGGCCATCTTCGCCATCGCCTCGGCGTCGATGTCCTTGGCCGGATGGGACAGGGCCAGGTAGCTGCCGGGCGGCATGGCGCCCATGAGCGCCGCCACGACCTTGAGCGGGTCGTCCGCATCGTCGAGGTGCTGCAAGATCGCCATCAGCATGACCGCGACCGGGCGGCCGTAATCAAGCAGCCGCGCCGCGCCGGCCAGGATCTGCTGTGGTTCGCGCAGGTCAGCGTCGATGTATTCGGTGCCGCCCGCCGGGTCGCTGGTCAGCAGCGTACGGGCGTGAGTGAGCACGATCGGGTCATTGTCCACGTAGACGATCCGGGAATCCGGCGCCACCTTCTGGGCGACCTCATGGGTGTTGTTCGCCGAGGGAATGCCGGTCCCGATGTCCAGGAACTGGCGGATACCTGCTTCTGTGGCCAGGAAGCGCACCGCGCGCGCCAGGAACGCCCGGTTAGCGCGCGCGGACAGCACAATGTTCGGGAAAGCCTTGATGGCCTGCTCGCCCGCGGCCCGGTCGGCGGCGAAATAGTCATTCCCGCCCAGCCAGTAGTTATATACCCGGGCGACGTGCGCCACGCTGGTATCGAACGGTGCCGGCTCGCCATGGGCCGCGGTGACCTCGTGGCTCCACTCGTCTGTCATTAGCCCAGCCTTCCTGCAACACCCCCCACGTCCACGTGGCGCGCCCACACCGTGGACGTAGCGTACGCCGCCTCCACCGACATTGGCAGCCAGCCAGCTAGCGGCCCTGGCCGCCGGCCCGGCCGATGCCGGAAGGGGGCCCGAATTCAGCCGCATGTCGAAATCGGGGCCACAGTTGTGTCCTAGGGCTGAGAGCGTCACCAGGGCGCGGGAAGAGAAGGGCGAGCAGTCATGGACTGGAAGCTGGAAGTCGTGGTGGTTCCGGTCACCGACGTCGACCGGGCGAAGAGCTTCTACCTCAGCAAGCTGGGATTCCAGCTCGACGCCGACACCCGGCCCACCCCGGACCTGCGGGTGGTACACATGACGCCGCCGGGGTCGGCGTGCTCGGTGGTGGTCGGGCCCGCCGTGGTGAACGCGGGCACCGACCTGGGGTCAGGAGCCAGGCTGCAGCTGGTGGTCAACGACATCGAGGCGGCTCGCGCCCAGCTGGCCGAGCGGGGCGTCGAGGTCTCGCCGGTCCAGACCCTAGACCCCCGGGACGGCGGCAAGTTCGTCTTCTTCAGCGACCCCGACGGCAACAACTGGGCCGTGCAGGAGATAAGGGAAAGCGTCGGGGCGCCGCTGGACTGAGCCTGATCACGGCCGCCCGGGTCACGACATCATCGGCGGAGCGGCGTGCAGGCCGGGGGCCAGCCAGGGCAGCCAGATCGCGGCGACCGCAAGGGCCAGCAACGCCACGCCCGCGATCCGGCCTGCGGCCACTCCCCACCGCCAGGTCTTCTCGGTCAGTACCAGGGCGGCCAGGCCGACCATGGCCACGAGGTTCATGACGCCGACCGCGATGAGGATCACCATCAGGCCCCAGCAGCAGCCCAGGCAGTATCCGCCGTGATGAACACCGACGCGAAGGTCGCGGGACCGGCCCCGGTACGAGCCGTAGTGCAGCAGCAGCGCCAGCGGCGACCGGCAGTGGGCGAGGCAGCGGTCCTTGAGCGGACTCAGCTGGTACGCGCCGGCGACGGCGAAGGTCACGACGGCCAGGACGTGCGCCGCGCTGGGATGCTGGCTGGTCAGCGAGCCGGTCATCCGGGCCAGGCCGTACGCGGGCAGGCCCGCCGCCGCCCAGACAGCCAGATAGCCCGCCACCATCCCGGCGAGCCGCACCGTCCGGTGGCTTTGCACGGTCCTGGCGTACAGGGCGGCGGCGGGCGCCACCGAGGGCAGCATCATGGCGGCCATCATCAGCGTCCAGATGGCCACGAAGGCCGCCAGACCCAGGCCCATGGTGCCCGTCATCCCGGACATCCCGCGGGCGATGGTCACGGTCGCCGCCCACGCCCCGGCGGCCAGGATCAGCAGCACGGCCGCCTCGCGGGCCGCCAGGCCGGGGCGCGGCCCGGTGAGCCCGGCTGAGCCGCTCACCCGGCCCAGGAGAAGGGCGCCGAGAAGCCGCTCTGGCCCTCGCGGCCCCAGTCGATCCCGAATGTCGACAGGCGCGCGGCCGCGGCGGGCGCGACCGTGAGCGTCGAGTTCGACGGATGGACCACGTTCGTCAGCTGAACCGGCGTGAAGTTATCCCCGGCCGCGAAATCCTTGACGTCCAGGTCAATGTCATCACCGATCGTGACCCGGTGCCGGGGGCCGTAATCGCTGTAAGTGATGGTCGCCTTCTCCACGCCGAGCATCTCTCCGATGAGCGGTGCGAGCATGGCCATAGGCCCGCCGCGCTGCCCGGACAGGACCCCGCCGAGCTGCTCGGCCTGGGCATCGGAGGCCCCGTCGTCCAGGTACACGCCGACCCGCCAGTTGCCGTCGCTCATGACCGGCGGCGTATCCAGGAACAGCGCGAAGCTCAGCCCGCTGACGTCGACGCCGTCGATGTCGCCCGACTCGACGTGATAAGCGAGCAGCGCCCGGCAGCGGTCGAGCGTCGCCTTGGCCGTGAACCCCGACCAGGTGCACGGGCAGATCGTGTCGCACGAGCATGATTCGAAGTACGTTCCGTCCAGCCGCCAGGTCATGACCGCCCCCTCGTGCCGTCGTCTGTGGGACAGCCTGCCGCACCCCCGGCCGGCGGTCAATGCACCCCGCGCCGTACCGGGGCGTTCCGCGCCGCGCAGTACGGTACGGGCATGGCGACCGTCGACGACGTGGCCTCGATGGCCCTGGAACTGCCCGAGGTCAGCGAGAGGGAACGTCACGGCAACCGGACCTGGTACGTCGCGGGCAAGGCCTTCGCGTGGGAGCGGCCGTTCAGCCAGGCGGACCTGAAGCGGTTCGGCGAGCAGACGCCGCCCGACGGGCCCATCCTGGCGGTCCGCGTGGGGGATCTCAGCGAGAAGGAGGCCGTGCTCGCCGCGCATCCCGGCGCCTTCTTCACGATCCCGCATTTCGACGGGTACGCCGCCGTTCTCATTCAGTTGCGGGCCGTCTCGGGCCAGGCGCTGCGCGAAGCGGTCACCGACGGCTGGCTGGCCTGCGCGCCGCCGGCCCTCGCGGACCGGTATCTCGGGCGCTAGGCGTCCCGCCGCGCCCCGCGGGACCGCGCCAGCGGGCCTTTCATCCCCACCTGCCCTGCCCGTGAGATCACCGATGAAAAGGGGTTCAGTGTGTCGCATGCCATAGCGAAGGGCGGAATGAAACGGGAGGTACAGGGAGTCTTAACGAGCATGAACAGGAACCCTGATGACACGGCGGAGGATGCGCCGCAGGCCCGCGCCGAGGTTGTGCCGCAGGCCCGCGCCGAGAATGCGCCGCAGGCCCGCCTCATACTGGTCGAGCAGTCCGGGGCCAAGCGCGAGATCCCTCAGTCCTCCCCGGTCAGGGGGATGATCGAGGCCGAGCGGGCCATGCGGCGCCACGGCCCCCGTCTGCGGGAGGTCAAGCTGGTCAGCCAGAAGCGGGCCATCGCCCGCTGGAAGGCCGAGGAACTCGGCTGGCGCCGGGTCGCCTGACCGCTGGCCCCGTGCCGGGCGGCACGGGCCGGGCCGCGCAGGGCCAGGCCCGGGCAGCACGACCCGGGCAGCACGGGCACTTTGCCCTCAGCGCTGGGCCTCGGCCTCGGCCAGCTCCTTGATCCCGGCCAGCGTGGCCGTCATGTTGGCCCGGTGCTCGGCCAGGCGGCGGTGCAGGATCGCGGACTCCTTGTCCGGCCTGGCCTCGATGGCCGGGCTGATGCCGCTGGGCGCAGGCCCGATCTGCATCCACTGAGTCAGCCTGGTGCCGCCGTCCTGCGCCGCCAGCGTGAAGCGCCACCGGGCGGCCGGCCGGCCGGGGTCGCCGACGGCCCAGCCCAGCACCTGCCCGGGCTGGTACTCGCAGATCGTCGAGGTGGTCTGCCAGCGGCCGGCGGCCGGGTGGTGATTACGGCCGGTGAACCGGGCGCCGAGCGCCGGGCGGCTGGCGCCGTCCAGCCACTGGCCGCCGTCGAACTCGCTGCTGAAACGGGCAGGCAGCTGAATGTCGCAGACCAGCGCCCAGACCACGGGCGCGGGCGCGGCGATGTCCAGGTCGACCTGGGTGGTCGGGCAGTCGCGATAGCGAAGCTCCGGCTGATCTGGCATGGGACTATTTTCATTCCTCCCGGCCGGCCGTGACCTTGACAGCGTAAGCCGGCCGGCGTTCACTGGCCGCTACCCGGGAGGGCACGAGCATGCAGGTAGGAATGACCACGCTGGTCTCGGGCCCGCCGGACGCCGCCTTCGTGCGCGACGCCGAGCGGCTGGGCGCCGCCTCGGTCTGGGTGCCGGAGACCTGGGGCCAGGACGCGCTGACCCCGCTGGCCTACCTGGCCGGCCAGACCGCCAGCATCAGGCTCGGCTCGTCCATCGCGCAGCTCGGCGCCCGGTCACCGGCGATGGTGGCCATGTCCGCCATGTCGCTGCAGCTGCTGTCCGGCGGGCGGTTCCTGCTCGGCCTCGGCGTCAGCGGCCCGCAGGTGATGGAGGGCTGGCACGGCGTGCGCTTCGGTTCGCCGCTGGCGGCGACCCGCGAGACGATCGAGATCGTCAGGAGCATCGCGCGCGGTGACCGGCTCCGCCACGACGGCCGGGTCTACCAGCTGCCGCTGCCGGACGGGCCGGGCCGCGCGCTGCGGTCGGCGCTGGCACCGGCGCCAGTACCCATCTACGTGGCCGCGCTCGGCCCGCGCAACCTGGAGCTGACCGGCGCCCTGGCCGACGGCTGGATCGGCAACACGTTCATGCCGGAGCACGCCGGGGCCTTCACCGATCACCTGGCGGCGGGCGCGGCCGCGGCCGGACGCCAGCTCGCCGAGCTGGACCTGGTCATCCCGGTCGCGGTGGAGTTCACCAAAGACGCCGAGGCCGAGGCCGCCGCGGCGCGCCGGCACGCCGGTGGCTACGCGTTCACCATCGGTGCCATGGGCGCCCCGGACCGTAACTTCTACAACGACGCGCTGACCCGGCAGGGCTTCGGCGACGACGTGCGGGCGGTGCAGCGGCTGTGGCTGTCCGGACGGCGGGACGAGGCCGCCGCGCGGGTGCCCGCCGAACTCGGCCGCGCGACCAACCTGCTCGGGACGCCGGCCATGGTCGCCGAGCGGCTGCGGCTCTACCGCGACGCGGGCGTCACCACCTTGCAGGCCAAGCTCGGCGGCGGCCACGCCGCCGACCTCGACACCCTGGCCCAGCTCATCGAGCTCGTCCGCCAGCTGAGCGCGGAGCCGGGCGCCGGCACCAGCTGACCGGAGGCGAGCGGCGCGGCCGCGGCTGGCACAATTCACCCATGCAGCGAACCGCCGTGATCACCGGAGCAGGCAGCGGGATCGGAGCGGCCACCGCG
>Ga0126381_100010976_pt1 | contig 10222 bp, 9 predicted proteins | sample PanSoiMetPlot_28_FD_96465 | JGI IMG/M metagenome (GOLD analysis project Ga0126381, IMG submission 96465) | Tropical forest soil microbial communities from Panama - MetaG Plot_28 | ecosystem: Environmental > Terrestrial > Soil > Tropical forest > Bulk soil | place: Panama | collected 2016-02-17 | reverse complement strand
ATTCGCATGTCTCCGCCACCGCGCAGAGCCTCATGGCTCACCGAGCCGGGCTGTGATTGTCGTCGAAGCCCGATCGCTCAGGAAGGGGCTGGCCCGGCCGGTCGCTGCCCTGAGAGACTCAGTTGCCGCAGTGGATCGGCGCCTCTTCGAGCGCTCGCGCCCAGAGAGACTGAATCTCCGCTTCGGCTGCGAGCCAGTCCTCGAGCTCGTGTCCCGGTTTGAAACCGCGATGTTCGGCGTGGTAGTAGGCTGCTTCAGCGGTCATGGCGCGCCACAGGTCCCCGCCGCACCCGACGGTGGCGGCCTCCTCGATGGCCCTTATCGTCCCCGCAGTTGGAGTGGTGCTCATGATCAACCTCCTCCTGGACCCCAACGCCCACGATCTTGAATGCAGGCCCGGCATGGGGCGATCCGCGAAAGTACCTATTTTACCGGAGTGAGTACGGATTGGGGATTGAGGGTCAGCGCACCTAGCATTGGCTGCCACTGAGAAAGGATACGCATGGCCACCATGAGCATCGGGACACCGGACGCTAAAAAGCGTGTTGCGCTCGTCACGGGCGGGATGGGGGGCCTGGGCGAGGCCATTTGCCTCAAGCTCGCTGCCCTCGGCTACACCGTGGTCACCACCTGCTCTCCGGCGAGCACGAAGGTGGACCAGTGGTTGCGGGAAATGCGCGAGCGCGGCCATCAGTTCCACGCCTTCCCCTGCGATGTCTCTGACTGGGACTCCTGCGTTGCCTGCGTCAAGCGCATCACCGACCAGATCGGCCCGGTCGACGTACTGGTCAACAACGCCGGAATCACGCGCGACATGACCTTCCGCAAGATGAATCGGACCGATTGGGATGCGGTGATGCACACCAACCTCGACTCCTGTTTCAACATGACGAAGCAGGTGTGTGACGGAATGGCCGACCGCGGCTGGGGTCGAGTCATCAACATCTCGTCCGTCAACGGCCAGAAGGGGGCCTTTGGCCAGACCAACTACTCGGCAGCCAAGGCAGGCATGCACGGCTTTACCAAGGCGCTTTCCCTTGAAGTTGCCCGAAAGGGAGTCACCGTCAATACGATTTCACCCGGCTACATCGGAACGAAGATGGTCATGGCGATTCCAAGAGAGGTGCTCGATTCAAAGATCCTTCCGCAAATCCCCGTCGGACGACTCGGCAAGCCCGAGGAAGTCGCGGGCCTCGTGGCGTACCTGGCGAGCGAGGAAGCCGCATTCGTGACCGGCGCGAATATCGCCATCAACGGTGGGCAGCACATGCAGTAGGGACGAACGGAGCCCAAAGAGCGCCACATGATCAAGACCATTCTGGTTCCGGCGAGCGGCTCTGGAACCGATCGGACCGTGTTTGCGACCGCGCTGGCACTCGGCCGCACATGTTCAGCCCACTTGCATTTTCTGCATGTCCAGCTCGCGCCCGCCACCGCTGCGCTTGAAGTGCCGCAAATCGAATTCTGCCCGGGCCCCGTGGTCTACGATGCGCTCGATTCGTTACGCCAGCAGGGTGAGCACTTGTCCGCCGGCGCTCACAGACATTTCCAAGAGTTTTGCCAGCTCCACAAGGTGGAAGTCCGCGACAGCCCGGGCGCGGCCGAGGTGGTTACCGCGAGCTTCAGCGAAGAGTCTGACGAACCGATGGCCTGCTTCCTCTCGCACGCGCGTCACAGTGATCTGATCGTGCTCGGCAGGCGTCGCAACAGAGACCACCTGCCGGCGCGGCTCATCGAAACTGTGTTGATGGAGAGCGGCCGCCCGATCGTGATCGCGCCCGATGCCATGCCCCGGGATGCAGCGAGCACGATCGTCGTAGGTTGGAAGGAATCGAAGCAAGCCGCGCAGGCGTTAGGGGCAGCATTGCCATTGCTCGAGAAGGCTCGACGGGTGGTGCTGCTTGGGGTTGCCGAAGAGGGTACGCCGTCGCGAAGCGCGTTCGATGACCTGGCACGTCAGCTCATCTGGCACGGGATTGACGCCGAAGTCAACATCGTCGCCAGTGAAACACGATTCGCTTCCGTGCTGCTGTCGCGAGTCGCCGCCCAGCTCCGTGCGGACTTACTCGTGGTCGGCGGTTTCGGACGCGCTCCACTGCGTGAATGCGTATTCGGTGGGGTCACCCGCGCACTGCTCGAGCACGCGGAGATTCCCGTCTTCATGTTTCATTAGAGCGTGTCGCTACTGGCTCGCGTTCGCCAGCGTAAGCTCCACGCGGCGGTTCTGCGCCCGGCCTTCCGCGGTGCTGTTCGAAGCGACCGGATTGGCGTCGCCGAAGCCCTGGGCGGAGATCAGGCTCGGCTTCACACCCTGCGAGATCATGTACTGCATGACGGTCTCAGCCCGCTTCTGCGACAGGACGAGATTGGAAGTGACACCTTCCTTCATCAGGCCGGGCCCGATCGGTGTGTCGTCGGTGTAGCCGTTCACCACGATCTTGGTCTTCTGATGCGGCGCCAGGATTGCGGCGACCTTGGCAATGCTCTGCTTGGCGCTCTCGGACATGTCCCATCTGCCCGAAGGGAACAGCAGCTGGCTGTTGATCGAAACCTTGATGGCGTTCTGCAGACGCTCGATCTGCATGCTCTTGCTGCCCAGTTCCGCGCTCATCTGCTCATTGAGCTGCTGGTACTCCTGCTCGAGGTCCGCGTTCTTCTGTTGCGACTCTTCGTATCGCTGTTTCGAGACGCAGCCGGGCAGCGTCAAAAGCAGCCCGGCGCCGACTACGGACGCGATCGTCAACCTGTTCATGGCGCGAACTCCTCTGCGAACACGGCAGAGCCGAAGCACGACCGGGGCTGGGCTTGGAATCTGCCCCGGGTCGTGCGTTGAGTTTCTGACCCTTTAAGCAGTCGCGTGCCTGATGAGTCTGCGTCCGGCCAGTCCAAACATCAGTCGCGAGACGCCGGTCACCACCAGGTTCACTCCCACCAGGGTGCCGATCGCCCAGGCGGAGCTCGAGGGCCACTGGACCCAGATCAACCCGCCGAGCACCAGCGCGACGATTCCATTCAACAGTATCCATCCTGATGGATGCTCACGCTGCAGGCGGAAGTAGGTGACGATATCGAAGACTCCTTCGGCGCAGATCGCAAATGCCAGCAGGGCGGTGAGTGTCCCAATCGCGAGCTCTCGGTGGGTCAGCACATAGAATCCAGCGATGAGGAAGACGGCGGCGCTCAGCAACTGAAAGAAAACCCGCTTCGCCCCTTCAGCCCGGAACGTCCCGATGAGATGCGCGACCCCACCGATGATCAGTAGCCAGCCAACGAGCAACGCGATGCCGACGGCCGCTGTGGCTGGTTCGATGATCGCAAACAAACCCAACAGGATGAACAACACCGCTGCCAGGATGTACCAACTCGTGAATTTCCTTGCCCGCTCGACCACTGGACGTTCCGTTGCCATCAGACACCTCCCGCGTGTCGATCGTGAGATCGCCGGCTTTTGGATTTGACGCCCTGCAGCATCAGAAGATCGCCGAGTCCGCACAGTCTAATACGGCACCATCGCTTCGGGACGCCGGCGCGCTTCGTAAGGCCACGCCCAGGCCCAGGGTTGTGCCGTGCCGGGTGTCGCACAACACTTCGGGCGTTCAGACGACGGCGCTGTCTTGGCAAGTGGGGAGGCCGGACGTGATCGCGGAAGTAGAGCAGATGAGGCGCGCGAGCCGACGCACGGCCCTCAAGCTTTTGTTCGGATCCACCCTGGCAGCCGGTGGCGTTGGTCTCGGGGTGCCTCGTTCAGCGGCCGCGGCAGCCCTCACCAGGGAGCAGCGAGACCAGCTCACTCCCGATCAGATTGTCGAAATGTTGAAAGCTGGCAATGAGCGATTCCGCACCGGCAAGATGCAAGCTCACGACTATCTGGCGCAGAAGCGGGCCAGCGCGGGCGGTCAGTACCCGGCGGCGGCCATTCTCAGTTGCATCGACTCCCGCGCTCCAGCGGAGATCATCCTGGACACCGGAATCGGGGATACGTTCAATGCACGCGTTGCCGGCAACATCGCAAACGACGATATCATCGGGAGTCTCGAGTTCGCCTGCGCTGCCGCGGGGGCAAAAGTGGTGCTGGTGATGGGCCACACGTCATGTGGCGCGGTAAAGGGCGCCATCGACGACGTCGAACTGGGCCACCTCTCCGGGCTGTTGGATAAGATAAAGCCGGCAATTCCAGCCACGACATTTGCCGGGGAAAAAACCAGCAAGAACGCCGACTTCGTCGACGCAGTTGCCGCGACGAATGTCCGCCGCACCGTGGACGCGATACGCGAGCGGAGCAGCGTGCTCGCGGGACTCGAGAAGCAGGGCAAGATCAGGTTCGCCGGATCGATGTATCACCTCATCGGCGGGCGAGTCGAGTTCTTCGAGAGCCCGTGAGCACCGCCCGCTACTCTGGCCGAAACCTGCCATAAAGCGCGCGCTTTGCCAGCCGACAGAGGACTGAAGATCGCCGCCGCGCTCGTAGCGGCAGTGCTGACTGCCGCCGCCCTCGCGCAGGCGAGCACGGTGTTTGCGCCGCTGGCGCTCGCGCTCTTCATCATCGCCATTGTCTGGCCACTGCAGCATTGGCTCCAGGAGCGGATGCCCCAACTCCTGGCGCTGGGCATCACGATCCTCCTCACTGTCTCAGTTGGCCTCGCCTTTGCCTCGATCCTCGCGTGGGGGTTCGGCCGGGTGGTCAAGTCGATCGTCACCGACCTGGCGCGTTACCAGGCGCTTTATGACGACGCGGTGCTGTGGCTCGAGGCACACGGCGTCTCGGTTGCCGGCGTGTGGGCCGAGCATTTCAATGTTCAGTGGGTATTGCGCGTGTCGCAGCTGGTCACCGGCCGCGTCAACACCACGCTCAGCTTCTGGCTCATCACGTTGCTCTATGTGGTTCTGGGACTTCTGGAAGTCGAGGACGTTCGGCGGAAGTTCCAGGCACTGCAAAACCGTGAGGCGGCGCGGGTGCTGCTGCAGGGCAGTGCGGTGACTGCCGCCAAATTTCGCAGATACCTGGTGGTGCGCACGCAGATGAGCGCCGTGACGGGATTGCTCGTTGGCGCCTTCGCCTGGATAGCCGGACTGCGATTCCCCGTCGAATGGGGCGTGATCGCCTTCGCACTCAACTACATCCCATTCATCGGCCCATTCATCGCAACGCTGTTTCCCACGTTGCTGGCGATGGCGCAATTCCACAGCTGGCAGGCAGTCCTCGCTGTTTTCATCTGTCTGAATGTCATTCAGTTCGTGGTTGGCAGCTACGTCGAGCCACGTGTATCCGGCAACGTACTCGCCATCTCCCCGTTGGTCGTGCTGTTCACGACCTTCCTGTGGACGTACCTGTGGGGACTGTTTGGGACCTTCATCGGCGTGCCGATAGCGCTCGCGGCGCTGAGTTTCTGCGACCAGCACCCCTCGAGTCGTTGGGTAGCAGATCTGCTCGGCAAACCTGATCCAGCCAGGAGCCGCAAGTCCTGACTAGGGCGGCGCGTCGGGATCCGCAGCGGCGAGCTCGACGCGTTCGGGCGGGAGCAGACGGAGTTGCCCGTCAGGCCCGGCCGCCAGCGTGTGGATATGAAAATGTGTCGGCGCGTCGTCGGTTGCCCCCATCACGGGCGATGGGGCGGAGACGATCCTCAAGTCCCCGCACGCACCGATCCAGTCGACGTGGCGGTGACCGTGCATGACGACCGTCCGTAAGGCGAACGGCATGAGCTTGCGGAGGAACCAGGTGCCGTTGACGAGCGACGTCCCGACCCGTTCGTAGAATTCCGAGACCGGCATGGGATATTCGATCAAGTGGTGGTGAAGCGCGAGGATCCAGCGCGCCTGCGGGTATGCTCGGGCCGCGGCGGCGAGGCGACGGGCCTGTGCCAGGGAGATCATGCCGAGCGCGTTGGTAAAGGAGAAGTGCGCCTCGGCATTTGAGTTGAGGATGGCGATGGCGAGGCCGTCCGGCCTGTCAGGCGGCAGAATCATTGGAAACTGATCATCGAAGAAGCCGCGCAGCCGGGCGGCACGGCGCAGTCCGCCTTTGTTCATGAAGTCCGTGATGTTGCTCCGGTGCGGTGCCAGCGCCTCATCGAGCGTGCGCGCGAGTTGTCCGGAGCCGTAATCGACCACGCGTACACGATTCCCCTGCACGGCCGCGATGGCCGAAAGCGTCCGCATCTGGCGCAGCCGCTTGCCGGTGCTGAGTGGAAGATCGAGCCGGGCCGGATTGGCGCGGTCGACGACGTTCAGGTCGTGGTTACCCGGAACCACGATCAAGCGGGCAGCGAGAACGGGATGCCGTGTCACCGCGTCCAGGAATTCAGCCCATTCCGTCGCGCGGCCGGCGTCCGTCAGATCGCCACACACGAGCACGAGGTCGAGTGGTTGAGCCCGATGAATGGCCTCGAGGCGCGTCATGACCTGCTCGAGCCGCGCATTGCCGCGCGGCCCGTCGCGTCCACTCTCGATTCGAAAGCCGTACCTCTCGCCAACCACATGAAGGTCTGCCAGGAGAGCGATCCGCCACGTGCAGCCGCCCGATGGCGCGCCGTCGAAGGCCGCGAGCTCGACCGGCTGAGCCATGCTCGCATCCGCGAAGCCCCAGATGAGCGTTGCGACCGCCATGTAGCCCGAGACCAGCACGACGGCGTTGGCGAGGGTTGGGATAACGAGACGGTGTGGGGCCATGAGATCAGTCACGGCCCCCATCCAGCGCGTGTACGGCCACGCGGAGGCGGCGATCAGGACCGCACATCCGCACAGCAGGATGCCAGTGGCGGCGGAGCTCGCCGCACGCACGCGGGCCCGTTTCGCCGGAGTGGAAGCTCGACCGAGCATCTGGTCTGCCAGATGGCGCAGCGCCTCGCGGCAGAACGCGTACACCGGCTGAACCGCCAGTGCATTGAGCGACCAGAAGTTGAGTTCCGCAACTCGCATCAGCGGGCGCCATCCGACCGCTGCCAGCGCGATGAGCGCGACGCCCGTCAGGGCGGCACCGATTTCCGTAAGTTCCAGGACGTGTTGCGAGACCATGGTGCCCCACGCGGTCACCGCCAGAGGCGCGAGGCCAATCAACACGGCGGGCAGCAGCAACAACACGATCGTGGCGAATAGGAGTTTCGGCAGGCTGATTTCAATGAGAAGGCTTCCGGCAAGCGACAGAAACGACCGTTGCTTGGGGCTCGCGGTGTCGTCGCCGACGTCGCCCAGGCGCGGGTCGAACATCGGATGGAGATCCGGAGGCGCGACCTCACCCACCGGGCGCGGCCCGGTTGTCCTGACATCGGCACTCTGTTCCAGGATCGATCCGCTCATGATCCTGCTCGCTGGCGGGGGCTTCAGTCAGATCCTTCGATCAGGCGACGGTGATCCGGACTGCGATTCACCGGTGTGCCGCTCCGAAAGAGCCGTGACGATCGCCCGTCCGTTGACGATCAGGGCGCCGATCAGGGAGGCGGCAGCCGCGGCCAGGGCACCATACGCGGCTACGCCGAGTGCACAAATCAGCACGACCGCCACGGCGCCCGATCCAAGGGTGACGGCGATCCGCCGTGCGTCCCACTCCACCACCGCGTGGCGCACCGCCGGACGACCCACGCCATTGGCCCACTGCACGCCGAGCAGAAGAGCGTACAGAATCACAACCCACTGCGAGTCGTAAGGCTTTCCATAGAGAGCAAGTGTTGCTGGCGCCAGGAGCAACAGCGGCACGACCAACGCTGAGCTGTACCCCAGGGCAGCGACGAGTTGCCGCACGAGCAGGCGCGGCGGCGCCCGCACCGGCTTGGTCGGCAGCAGGGTTTCGCGGCAGCCTGTCAGGTTCAAGGCCGGGAGAAAGAAGTCGACGATCAGCGCCGTGCGCGCGGCCACGGCGTATTGCGCCATGTGGATCGGCGGGGCCCAGACTGACAGGATGCCCAACGGTCCCCACAGGAGGATTCCGCGAGCAAGGCCAATGAATTCCCGCGAGTCGACCTCCTGCAGCACACCGCGCGAAACCGGACGCGAGGCCTCGTTCCGTGGAGCCGGGAAGGTGCGCCAGGCGACCGCCGCCGCCACCATGGCGGAGACCACACTCCCAAGGAGAAACGCCCAGGAATAAAGCGCGAGTGAAGCATGGGGAGGCGCCAGCGCCACCGCCAGCAGCATGGAGACGTTCACGGCGTAGGCGGCTACGACAACGCCGATGGTGCGGTTGGCCGCCCGCAACGCCTCGCCCAGAAACGTGTAGAGGCTGACGAAGGGAAGGGCGAGCACGAAGGGCAGGTATGTCTGCAACACTGCCTGCAGCTGCGGCGCCTGGATATCGAGGTCCGCGGTCACTACGAGCAGGACTGCGCAAAGCAGGCTGGATCGCAACAACATGCGCCGCGCCAGCTGCATCAGCAGCACTCCGTTGCAGGTGCCAGTCGGGGCGCACCGGCCGATGATGTGCTGCGCCATGTAGATCTCGTACTTGCCGCGCAGCAAGGCGCTCAATCCGAGCGCGATGACAAACCCGCGGAAATAGACGCCGGCCTCGTCGGGCGTCAGGGCACGCACGACCGCCCAGGTCGCCGTTATCTGGAGCACCGCTCCGAGGAGCCGCAGCAACAGTTCCCCGACCCACGAATGATCAGCGATCCGACGGCTCTGCTCCTGCGCTGCTGCAGTCTCCGGCATGCCAGTTCCCGTCTTGCCTGGTATCAACATACACCCGATGCGGGCCGGGTTCGACGTGGACCGCGCCGAATGCCGAGGCAGCCTATCCCGGGATTCCGCAGGCCGTCATAAGCTCTCCGGGACCGGCTGCGCGGGGTGCTGCGGTTCCTCACCGCCGCGGCGACCGCGGAACACCGTGCGCACGCTGATGAAGAACACGGGTACCAGGAAGACGGCGAGGACCGTCGCGGTGATCATCCCGCCGATCACACCCGTGCCGATCGCGACGCGCCCGCCGGCGCCAGCACCGGTGGCGATCGCCAGGGGCAGCACACCGAGGATGAAGGCCATCGAGGTCATGAGGATCGGCCGCAACCGCTGCCGCGCCGCGGCGATGGTCGCGGGGATCAGCTCCATGCCGCTGTCGACGTTTTCGATGGCGAACTCCACGATCAGAATCGCGTTCTTCGCCGAGAGTCCCACGGTGGTGAGGAGGCCCACCTGAAAGAAAACATCGTTAGCGAGCCCGCGAAAGAGCGTCGCGGCGATCGTACCGATGATGCCGAGGGGCACTACCAGCATCACCGCGAAGGGAATCGACCAGCTCTCGTAGAGCGCCGCCAGGCACAGAAAGACGACCGTCAGCGAGATGGCGTAGAGAGCGGGCGCCTGCGCGCCCGAGCGCACTTCCTCGTAGGAGAGGCCGGTCCATTCGTAGCTCAGCCCCTTCGGGAGCTTCGCAACCGCGGCTGCCATCGCCGCGATGGCATCTCCCGTGCTTCGGCCCGGGGCCGGTGCGCCGAGGAATTCGAGCGACGGGCTGCCGTTGTAGCGTTCGAGCTTCGGCGAACCGAAGGTCCAGAAGCCCCTGGCAAACGTCGAGAAGGGTACCATCTGGCCGGCGCCGTTGCGCACGTACCAGCGACCCAGATCCTGCGGCAGCATGCGCGAGTTCGCATCGCCCTGCAGGAAGACGCGTTTGACGCGGTTGCGATCGATGAACTGGTTGACGAACGCCGAGCCCCAGCCGGCGCCAAGGGTATCGTTGATGTTGCTGATCCCGAGACCGAGTGCGCTCGCTTTCTCCCAGTCGATGTCGAGCTTGTACTGCGGCTCATCGTCCAGCCCGTTCGGCCGTACCAGGCCGATCCTCGGGTCCTTGCTCGCGATCCCGAGCAGCTGACCGCGAGCCTTCATCAGTGCCTCGTGACCGACGTTGCCACGGTCCACCAGCTCGAAATCGAATCCCGTCGCATTGCCCAGCTCGAGCGCGGGCGGCGGCGCGAACGCGATCACGAACGCGCCCCGCAGCGTGTGGAAGTAATGGTTGGCGCGCTGCACGAGCGCAAACACCGAGTTCTCTTTCCCGGGGCGCTCCGACCACGGCTTGAGGCGAACGAAAATCAGGCCGGCGTTCTGTCCGTGGCCGCCGAAGCTGAAGCCGTTGACGGTGAACACACCGCTGACGAGTTTCTGCTCCTGCTTGAGGAAGTAGTCGCGCGCCTGGTCCAGTGCCCGTTGAGTCAGCTCGCTGGCGGTACCCGGGGGCGCTGACACCTGGATGAAGAAAAACCCCTGGTCTTCGTCGGGCAGGAAGGAT
>Ga0126381_100010975_pt1 | contig 10222 bp, 9 predicted proteins | sample PanSoiMetPlot_28_FD_96465 | JGI IMG/M metagenome (GOLD analysis project Ga0126381, IMG submission 96465) | Tropical forest soil microbial communities from Panama - MetaG Plot_28 | ecosystem: Environmental > Terrestrial > Soil > Tropical forest > Bulk soil | place: Panama | collected 2016-02-17 | reverse complement strand
CTCGTCGACCATTTTGCGACTGAGCCTTGCCACGGTCCTTGGCGGACTGATTGGACTGGAACGGCAGCTACGTCACAAAACTGCCGGCCTTCGCACCAATCTCTTCATCTGCTTTGGCGCGGCCATGTACACCATCCTATCCAGCGAACTCGCGGGGAAGTTTGGCGGTGATCACACGCGTGTGGCCGCGCAGATCATTCCCGGTATCGGCTTCATTGGTGCGGGCTCGATTCTGCACGCGCGCGGCGCGGTGGTGGGGCTGACGACGGCTGCCACGTTGTTCGTTGTAGCGTCGGTGGGAATGGCGGCGGGTGGCGGCTTGTATATCACGGCAATTTTCGCGACTGGCCTCATTCTCATGGCACTGGAACTGCTGCGCAGAGTCGATTTGAAGCTGGCCATCAAGTCGCTGCAGGTGACCTACGAAGTCACCGGCCCAAACGCGGAGACCCTGCTGATTGAAGCGAACCGCGTGCTCGATCAGGTTCATGGCACGATGCAGAACGTTCGCATTGCCGGAAACGCAGGGCATGTCCGCGTGCTGTTCACGGTTGATTGTGCGACGGAGGATCAAGAGCAGATCAATATTCTTCTGCATCAGTCCACCACATTTTCAAATATCAGTTCGCTGGGCGCCCTCGAGCACGAATGAGTCCGGCGCGCAGTGCGGTCCCTTTCACCAAGGCCAGCGCTTGCGGGAACGACTTCCTGATCATCGAAGGCACGGCGATTTCCGAAAATCCTGCTGAATTCACGCGCCGCATATGCGACCGGCACAACGGAGTTGGCGCAGATGGCGTGGAGTGGTTGTGGCCGGCGAAAGGTGCGCACATCGAGGTGCGGTTGATCAACGCAGATGGGTCAGCAGCGGAGATCTCGGGAAACGGTACGCGCTGCGTGGCCGCTTATCTTTGCGCACAGGGCAGGCGCAAAGAATTCAAGATCAAGACGGGAGCTGGGGTAAAGGTTTGCACACTCACTGGTAAGAAGGGCGCGACGTACGAATTTGAAACGGCGATGGGCGTGCCCGAGGTTAGCAGTTCGATCGCGATCGCGACGTCGTACGGCGAGATTGATGGGATTCCTGTATCGATGGGAAATCCGCACTTCGTGATTTTTGTGAATCAGTTTTGGGCGGATTGGCAGCAGAGGGCGGCCGATATCCAGCAGGTGGTAGGCTTCAGGCAAGGGATTAACATTGAGCTGGTAATAATAAGAAACACAGCAAATATCGACGTGCGATTTTACGAGCGCGGGGTTGGAGAAACGCAGTCGTCGGGAACGGGATCGTCGGCTGCGGCGGTAGCGTCGATTACGACGGGACGCGCAAAATCCCCGTTACGGGTCCACGCGCCGGGAGGGACGCAGGAGGTTCGCTTCGAAAAGGAGGTTTTCCTGCGCGGACCGGCGACGCTCATCTGCGAAGGTGAGTACTTCATTTAGGATAAGACTCCGACCAGAATGCAGATCACCCGCCAGAAGCCCGCTTGGTTGCGTCCGGGAGATACGATCGGGATTGTGGCGCCTGCCAGCAATATCAAGAAAGACCTCCTAGACAAAGGCTGCGCGCGATTAGCGGAGCTCGGGTATAAGCCGTTCTATCTGGATTCGATTCTTGAACAGGATTTGTACTTTGCAGGATCGGCGGCGCGCCGGGCACGCGAACTCGAGGAGATGTTCACGCGACCGGAAGTCCGGGCGATCGTCTGTGCGCGTGGGGGTTACGGGGCGAACTATCTGCTGCAGGAACTCTCACCGTCGAAGATCACGGGAAATCCCAAAATTTTTGTCGGTTACAGCGACATCACGACGTTGCTGACTTGCTTTACCGATTCCGCCGGGTTTGTGACATTTCACGGGCCGATGGTGACCAAGGACTTCGCGCACGAGGATGGAGTCGATCTGGCGTCGTGGGACGCGGCATTGTCGGGAATTGCCGAGTGGGAGGCAGGAGGGACAGCGGATACACAAGCGGACGGATTGATTGATGGCGACGGGGAGGGGATTTTATACGGTGGCTGTCTTTCATTGCTGGTTGCGTCGCTCGGGACGCCGCACGAGATTCGGACGTCGGGAACGATTCTGTTCATTGAGGATGTGAACGCCCGGCCGTTTCAGATTGACCGCATGCTGATGCAGTTGAAGCTGGCAGGAAAGTTTAACGGTGTGCGCGGAATTGTGTTCGGCGAGATGCTCGATTGCGTGCAGACCCAGAATCAGGGCTACACGCTGCAGGAAGTAATTCTGAGAATTGTCGGCGGCCTGGGAATTCCGATGGCGTACGGCTTGCGCTCGGGGCACGTTACCCGGAAGAACATCACACTTCCGATTGGAGTGCGCGCAGGTTTGAGTGTAAGTGGCGGGAGAGCGCAGCTTAAGATACTGGAGGCGGCGACATCGCCGTAGCTTTTGCAGGTTGCGGAGATTCATGGCAGACACGAAGCACATTCATCTGATCGGAATTTGCGGGACGGCGATGGCGTCGCTCGCGGGGATGTTGAAGGAGCGCGGCTTTCGCGTGACGGGATCGGACGCCGCCGCGTATCCGCCGATGTCGGATTTTTTGGCGTCGCTGCGGATACCGGTGGCGCAGCCATTCGATCCGAAGAACCTTTCGCCGGTACCCGATCTTGTTGTGGTTGGCAACGCGATCTCACGCGGCAACGTTGAACTGGAGCATGTGCTCGACGTGCGCATTCCGTTCTGCTCTTTGCCGCAACTTCTGCACGACGAATTTTTGCGTGATAAGGAAGTGCTCGTCGTTGCAGGCACGCATGGAAAAACGACGACCACATCGATGCTGTCGTGGATCTTTCAAACGGCGGGCATGGAGCCGTCGTTTTTGATTGGCGGCATTGCCGAGAACTTCGGTTCGAGTTTTTCGCTGGGAGCGGGGAAGCACTTCATTCTGGAAGGCGACGAGTATGATACGGCGTTCTTCGACAAGGGCCCGAAGTTCCTGCACTACTTTCCGGATTCAATCATCCTGACTTCGGTTGAGTTCGATCACGCGGACATTTACAAAGACCTTGATGCCGTCGAGACCTCGTTTAAACGCCTCGTAAACCTGGTGCCCCGCCGCGGGCGTGTCGTGGCTTTCGACACGGGCCAGAGTGTGAACGGGTGCGTGGCGAAGGCGTTTTGTCCGGTGGATCGCTATGGCATGCGTGACGGATCGGACTGGCAGATTGCTGATCTGCGCTTCGAACCGTCGCGGACGACTTGGACCATTGTTCGCGAAGGAAAGGCCTGGGCAAATTTCGAGTTTGCACTGGCTGGCGAATACAACGTGTTGAACGCGACCGCGGCGACGGCTCTGGCCTCGTCGTGTGGAATTCCGGTTGAGAAGATTCAGCACGCGCTCAAGACATTCAAGAGCGTGAAGCGACGCCTGGAAGTGAAGGCCGAGGTGAACGGCATCACGATCATCGACGACTTTGCGCACCACCCGACAGCCATCGCATCGACACTGACCGCGCTCCGCGGACGTTATCCTGGCCGTCGGCTGTGGGCGATCCTCGAACCGCGCTCAAATACCCTGCGCCGGAATGTGTTTCAGCATGAACTGGTCAAGAGCCTCGGACTGGCGGATGAGGTCATCGTGGCAGGCGTGTTCAAATCGGACGCGATCCCTCCTGCTGAGAGGCTCGACCTGATGGCAGTCGGCGCAGAACTGCAGGAGAGCGGCAAACACGCGCGCATCATTTCGGGAGTCGATGGCATTGTGCAGGTGGTAGCGCCCGAGCTGCGCAGCGGAGACGTGGTCGCCATCCTGTCTAACGGCGGTTTCGATGGCATCTACGAAAAGCTTCCGGCACGATTGAACCGACAAGGCGTAGCATCCAGCAGGAAGAATCCTCTGGAGGCATCCGCGAAAGCATGATCCGAGCCAGTTCGTGGAGGTCACTCATCGTCTTTGGCATGACGTGGCTTTTTCCCGTAGCGCTATTTTCCCAGCCAAACTCCACTCACCAAACGCAAGGAGATCGGATCCTCTATACGGTCTCGCTTGCCGGAACTCGAACCCATCTGGTTCACGTTGAAATGCGACTACCCGCGGGTGAGGCCGCGCGCGCTGTGCAACTGCCCGTATGGAACGCGACCTACCAGATCCGGGACTTTTCCCAGTACGTGAACTGGGTCAAAGCCAAAGCCCCAAATGGAAATCTTCTGCCCCTGTTGCACACCGACAAGACCACGTGGCGAATGGAAGGCGCCCAGGATGGAGCCATCGTCGAGTACGAGATCTTCGCCGACGAAGGCGGCCCTTACGGCGCTCAACTCAACCCGCATCACGCGTTCTTCAATCTTGCCGAAATCCTGATGTATGCCGTCGACGGGCGTGCGCTAGACATCGACGTATCTTTCACCGACGTGCCGTCAGGCTGGAAGATTGCGACGCCGCTTGAGAGTACCGGTCCCGGATTTCAAGCCGCCAACTACGACCGGCTGGTCGATTCGCCGGTGGAGATCGGCAACTTCGACGAGGCTGATTTCGACGAGGGTGGGGGGCATTACCGTGTCATCGTCGACGCAGACAAAGCCGACTACAACCTCGGCAAGATTGTCGCCGATCTTCAGAAGATCGTGGCGGCTGCAACGGCATGGATGAACGACCGGCCCTTCCAGACCTATATGTTCCTCTATCACTTTCCTAGGCACCGTGGCGGCGGCGGGATGGAACATGCGTATGCGACCGCCATCGATCTGAACCCCGAAGCGCTGAAGAATACGATGGAGGTTCTCGACATCGTCTCGGCCCACGAGTTCTTCCATCTGTGGAACGTAAAGCGTATCCGGCCGCAGTCGCTGGAGCCGATCGACTACACGAAGGAGAACTACACGCGCGCGCTGTGGTTCAGCGAAGGAGTGACCAGCACGGTCGAGGGCATCATCCTGAACCGGGCAGGATTGCTGAAAGAACAGCGCTACCTGCAAATACTGGGCGAGCAGATTTCGTATCTGCAAAGTAGTCCGGCGCGCCCACTGCAATCGGCGGAGGAGTCGAGCCTGGACGCGTGGCTCGAGCGTTATTCGTATTACAGCCAGCCAAAGCGCAGCATTTCTTATTACAACGTGGGCGAGTTGCTTGGCGTGACGCTTGATCTCGCCATGCGCGAAAACAGCCACGGCCAAGCTTGTCTGCGCGATCTCTTCCAGTGGATGAACCGGAACTACGCGCAGCAAAGAACGTTCTTTCCTGACTCACAGGGAGTAGATCAAGCCGCCGCGGCGGTCTCTCACGCAGATTACTCTTCGTTCTTTCACAAGTACGTGAGCGGTGTGGAAGAGATCCCATGGGACGATTTCTTCCGCACGGTCGGCCTACACGTGGTGCGCAAAAAGGTCAGCGTCGCCGAGGTCGGATTCGTGGCTGGGCGAAGCTTCGATCAGCCGGCCACCGTCGCGCAGGTCGATGCGGGAAGCGAAGCCGAGAAGGCCGGCCTTGCCATTGGCGATCTTCTGCTCGCAATTAATGGTCACGAGCCGGGACCGGATTTTGAGCGCAAGCTGCAGCAACTACGCACCGGCGACACATTGAAGGTTCGTGTCCGAGGCGACAACGGAGAACGCGAGTTGCACTGGAAGGTCGCGGCCCGGGAAGAAGTTGAGTTTGAATTGCAGGATGTGGAGAATATCTCGGCACAACAGCAAGCCAGCCGGGCGGCCTGGCTGAAGGGCGAATGTCAGTCCGCGGGAGACGCGCGTCCTTGATCCGAACCATCCTGATGCTCACCTTCTGGACGCTGGCGCTCCCCTTCGCGGTCATTCTTGGTTTCCCCTGGACCTACATCACCCACGACATCAGCTTTCTCTACCGCATGAGCATGTGGGGGGCGTGGACCGGCGTTAGGCTCGCCGGAGTGAAGATCGAACCGATCGGACTTAAAAAGCTCGATCCGGCACGCACCTACATCTTCATGTCGAACCACACCTCGAACCTGGACCCGCCAATTCTGTTGCCCCTCATTCCGAGGCGAACATCGGTTATGGCGAAAAAGGAATTGTTTAGCTACCCGCTTCTTGGTGAAACGATGCGGATCGGTTCGCTTGTGCCCGTGGATCGCGGGAACCGGGATGCCGGTATTGCCGCGGTTCGCGCGGCCGCTGACGTGATCCGGCAAGGCATCAACATGACAATTTATGTCGAAGGAAAGCGCTCATTCGATGGTAAGCTGCTGCCGTTTAAGAAGGGGCCTTTCTATCTCGCAGTCGAGTGTGGCGTGCCGGTCGTGCCTGTGACGATCGTGGGGACACACGAAATTATGCCCAAGGCGAGGTTTCAAATCTCGCCCGGAACAGCGAAGATCATCTTCCACGAACCGATCGAACCGGCTGAGTTCGGCAGCCGCGAGTGCCTGATGGAGAGAGTTCGCGCAGCCATCAATCAAGGGCTGCCGCCGCAATATCAGACCTGAAGCCCATGTTGCGCAGTGCGATCGTCGCGACGCTCGCAGCTCTTTCGGTGGTTGCGGTCCCGCCTGCGTTCGGTGATCTGCAAAAAGACCTGCGCCACACCTACGCCGGAAAAATTCTCTCGCTTCGAATTCCCAACAACCTGGACGTTCTGCACTTTGACGCGAACGGCGAGTCGGCTCATCCAAGCAACGGCGAGCCCTGGACGACCTGCAGCCTATTCCGCGTGAAGAAAATCGGGGTGAGTTTTGCGCAGATCGTGATCGAGGGCGGCCGCCAGGCCGTGATTCTTAGCCCGGATCAGGTGAAGAAGTTGCTGCTCGTTGAGCTGGACCGGCCGGTGCACATCACTATTGATCGGCACAGTTCGGTGCACACGCTGGCAGATCTCAATCCACTTTTAGGGCGTATTTTCCTGCCAGGAGATCTGATCGCGCGCATGTCAGCGGCGTGGCGTTCGGAGGTGGATCTCAACCGCGATCTCGCCGACATCTCGAGCGATACTCCGGACGGACGAATCGGCGTGCTCGCGCAGAACCGCCCCGTGTACGTGGTAACCGCGCTACCCACGCCACCGATGGCGATCTATAAACCGATGCCGAGCTTTCACGGAAAAGCTCGTTCGAAGAAGGCCGCGGGAACGTTTCGCGTGCGGATGGTCGTGAATGAGAAAGGATTTCCGGAAATCCTCGAGGTGCTGCAGCACCTGCGGGAAGGATTGGACAACCGCGCGCTCGCTGCCGTATCTCAATGGAGGTTCAAGCCCGCACTGCGAGAGAGTTCGCCGGTGGCGGCGATGTTAATCGTGGATGTGAAGGTGCGGGCGGAGTAGACGTTGAAGCGCGCCTGCTGTTCGAGTGGATTGTTCCGAGAGAGTTTCCGCGACGAACCTAGATCACTGTGACGTCTTCCCCTGGCTGCGCACAACCTTCATCAGGTCCGGCAAGCGATTGAACACGGCCGAACAGCGGAGCCATAACTTATTATCGATCGCAGGATAGCCGCTCACCACAGCGCCGGCAGCAACGTCGTTCGGAATTCCACTCTGCGCGGTCGCGATTGCGCCGTCCCCAATTTTGCAGTGGCCGGCGACGCCGACCTGTCCGGCGAGAATGACGTTCTTGCCGACATCAGTGGATCCGGCCAGCCCGGCCTGCGCACAGAGCAACGTGTTTTCTCCGACACGCGAACCGTGCCCGACCTGCACGAGATTGTCGATGCGTGCGCCGCGGCCCACGCGCGTTTCCCCAATGCTGGCGCGATCCACACAGGCGTTCGCCTGCACCTCGACGTCGTCTTCCAGAACAGCAGGGCCGGATTGCACGATCTTGTGCCAGCGTCCCACGTCGTCTTTGGCGAAGCCGAACCCATCGGCGCCGATGACCGCGCCGTTTTGCAGCACCACGTTGTCACCGAGGCGGCAGCCTTCGCGAACGACGGCGTGGGCATGGGCGAAGAAGTCGCTGCCGATGGTGACATCGCGGTAAATCACAGCGTGAGCGAGCAACACTGCGTTAGGGCCGATGGAGACGTTCTCGTCGATAACAACGTAAGGGCCGATGTGCGCCTTCTTGCCAACCCGGGCCGAAGGATGCACGACGGCGGTCGGGTGTGTCCCGGGCCGGTACTGGGGAGGTTGGTAGAAGAGTTCGATAGCCCGGGCAAACGTCAGGTAGGGATTTTTGGAGCGCAGCAGGGCCACGGGAACGGCAGGGAAATTTTCCGAGACGATCACCGCGGAGGCCTTCGTGGTTTTCGCAGCGGAGGCATACTTCGGATTCGCGACGAAGGTGATCTGACCGGTGGTGGCTTCTTCGATGCCGGCGACGCCGGTGATTTCCGTGTTGGGGGAGCCGTTTTCCAGACGAGCTTCGAGAGCTTCAGAGAGCTGGGAGAGTTGCATAGGATTTTTCCGATGAAAGAACCTGTGATTGTAACGGAGGCGAGCAGGCTTTCTGTAATGTGGCCGTATCGATTACAGCTAAACGAAGGGCGGAGACTAGAAACCTTTTGCGTGACAACATTGAATTGATGACGCACGAGAATCAAAAAGCACTGAACCCACTCGCTCGTCGGGCTTCGGAACGGCTGCAATCAGAATTTCCTTCCTGGCGAGGATATCTGAGCAATCATGACGGAGAGGTCGAGTTGGTGGTGCCAGCGCCTGCAGACTCGCAGGCTGGCTATTTCGTGGCCTTTAGTCACGAAAATCGACTGTGGGTACGTTTTGCTCCTCCCTATCTCTCGTACGCAGTGGATGACGAGGAAGAAATGGTTTCAATCGTTCGAAGGGCTCACCACCGACGAGATCGTCTTCAAGCTGACGATGCATGGCGACGAGTGGGTTGAGACGACGCTGGCGGAACGATCGGAGGAGTCCGAACTAAACCCAGGGCAGACGATCCGTTTTGTCTCCTGGTCGGGAAAGTTCGATAGATAACTTTGGCGCTACTCCCCAAACATCGGTACCTGCAATTGATCTTCAGGACGTCTCCGCTGGCGGTGCGTTCCCCCGATGACCGCGAGCACGGTCACCGAATCAAGTGCGGTGCGGGGGACGAAGATGCGCTGTGTATTAGAGCGCAAATCCGGCGGATTGATCAGGTAGCCCTCCGGAACCTGCAGCGCGAGGTCGTTTGGGATCAAGCCTTCCAGGATCTCGCCGTCTTTGAACTTCAGGCGTATCCACAGGCCTTCGGTCCGCGGCCGGCTGGTGAATGTTTTGCGGGTAAGTGACTCGGAGTCGCCGAACTCGCGAACGAAAAAGACTCCCTTGATCTCCTTCAGGTCGACACCGATGACATTCCCGGCGGTGTTGAGCACCTCAAGCTTGCCGTCGTGAATAAAGTTCGCGGGGGCCACGTAGCCCGAGATGGAGTCGCGGTCCACCTTCCGCACGATTACTTTCTTGTGGGTCGAAGGCATTGAGAGATCAGCTTCGGGACGGGCGTTGCGGCGTGCGCCACGAAGCACGCTGAAATTCTCGCATCTTTTTGAGCGGAAACAGCTAAATTGCGCGGGCACAGTAGCCAAAAAATTAACCTTGTGTTATTTTCTCTAGCTTGCTGCCATCCGTCTGCCAGTTTATAAGCCCATTGTATGCAGCCACTTACGGTGGAACGATATGGGCCGGTAGTGCGAGTAAAGGTGACCCTGTGGAAATCTTGTGCAAATCCACGGTCCAGCTGGTCACGGTGAGGTTTGTGTAAGAAAGCATGGCCGACTACATCTACACCATGGAAATCCGGCTGACGCCGGACCAGCAAAAAGGCGCAAACCTCGTACAAGAGATAGCTCGAGCCGCCGGGATGAATCTTTACCTCACCGGCGGAGCTATCCGCGACATCATCAGCGGATTCCCGATCCGCGACCTCGATTTCACCGTCCAGGGCAATCCCCTCAGGCTCCAAAAGGATCTGGAAAAAGCGGGGGCTGTGCTTGCCGGGATCGATGAAGACGTAAAGACGCTGTATCTGCAGCTGCCGGGAAATGTGCGCACCGAAATCAGCATGGCGCGCACCGAACGCTACGACAAGATTGGCAAGCCCCCGGTCATCGCGCCGGCCACGATCATCGAAGATCTGCGGCGACGCGACTTCACCTTTAACGCGATGGCGCTCTCGCTGAACCCAGGGTCGCGCGGCTTGTTGATGGATCCGTTCAACGGCGTGGCTGACATCGAAGCGAAGTTGATCCGCGTGTTGCAGAATTACGCATTCCTGGAAGATCCGTCTCGGATGATTCGCGCCACGCGCTTTGCGGCGCGTTTCCACTGGCCGCTCGAGGAAAGAACGCAGGCGCGCCT
>Ga0126381_100010974_pt1 | contig 10222 bp, 9 predicted proteins | sample PanSoiMetPlot_28_FD_96465 | JGI IMG/M metagenome (GOLD analysis project Ga0126381, IMG submission 96465) | Tropical forest soil microbial communities from Panama - MetaG Plot_28 | ecosystem: Environmental > Terrestrial > Soil > Tropical forest > Bulk soil | place: Panama | collected 2016-02-17 | reverse complement strand
GAGATCCCGTGCGCGCCGAGCAGGGACGCCGGGCCGAGCCCCGACAATTGCAACAGCTGCGGCGAGTTGAACGCGCCCGAGGCGACGATCACCTCGACATTGGCGCGCGCGCTCCGCGTCTCGTCGCCGACGAGATACTCCACGCCGGTCGCGCGCCGGCCATCGAAGACGACGCGCGTGGCGAGCGCCTCGGGAACGACCTTGAGATTGGCGCGGCGGCGCGCCTGTTTGAGATAGCCGCGCGCCGTCGAGGCGCGCCGGCCGTCGCGCATGGTGGTCTGGTAGTAGCCGGCGCCTTCCTGCACGGCGCCGTTGAAATCGTCGTTGCGCTGATAGCCGCATTGCACCGCGGCCTCCACATAGGCGACCGCGAGCGGATGGCGATCGCGCAGGTCGGAGACCGCGAGCGGCCCGCCGCTGCCGTGGAATTCGTCAGCGCCGCGCTCGTTGTCCTCCGCCCTGCGGAAATACGGCAGCACGTCCTGGTAGCTCCAACCCGCGTTGCCGAGCTGGCGCCAATGGTCGAAGTCCTCCGCCTGTCCGCGGATGTAGATGAGCCCGTTGATTGAGCTCGATCCGCCGAGGACTTTTCCGCGTGGCGCGATCACGTTGCGGCCGTGGCAGCCCGGCTGCGGCTCGGTCGCGTAGCACCAGTTGTAGCGGCGGTCGGTGAATAGCCGGCCGAAGCCGAGCGGGATGTGAAGCCACGGGTGCCGGTCGTGCGGGCCCGCCTCGAGCAGCAGCACGCGGTGCCGTCCCGAGGCGGTCAGCCGGTCGGCGAGCACGCAACCGGCACTGCCGGCCCCTGCGATGATGAAGTCGAACGCCTCTGTGTCCCGCACGAGCGCCCCTCTTTTGGCGACGGGATGGTCTACCGGGCCAGGCGCGTTGGCAAGGCGGTTTGCGCCCCCTCACGCCTCCGCTTCGCCGGCTTCCGCCTCGGCGAGGCGCGTGCGCCAGTCGGCGCGCGCACGGATCAGCGCCAGCGCCGCGAGCACGAGCAGCCCGGCCGCGACGCCGAGCAGGCCGAGCGAGATCGGACGCTGGAAGAAGATCAGGTAATCGCCATTCGACATGATCAGCGACTGGCGCAGGCTCTGCTCAAGGATCGGCGAGATCACCAGCCCGAGCACGAGTGGCGCCGGATCGAAGTTGAACTTGCGCAGCCAATAGCCGAGCACGCCCATGATCAGCATGATCCACACGTCGACCACCGAGTTGTTCACCTCGTAGACGCCGATCACGCAGAACATGATGATGAGCGGATAGAGATAGGCGTAGGGGATGCGCAGCACGGTGACGAACACGCTCACCAGCGGCAGGTTGAGCGCGAGCAGCATCAGGTTGCCGACATACATCGAGGCGACGAAGCCCCAGAACACGTCGGGGTGATCGTTGACCAGCGTCGGGCCGACCGAGATGCCGTGCAGCATCAAGGCGCCGATCAGCACCGCGGTGATCGGGCTGGTCGGGATGCCGAGCGCGAGCATCGGCACGAACGCGCCGGTCGAGGCCGAGTTGTTGGCCGACTCCGGCCCGGCGACGCCGGCGACCGCGCCTTTGCCGAACTCCTCCGGATGTTTCGAGACGCGCTTCTCGAGGGCGTAGGACAGAAAGCTCGAGATGACGTGCGCCGAGCCCGGGATGATCCCGATGATGAAGCCGAGCACGGTGCCGCGCGCGATCGGGAAGGCGGCGTCGCGCCATTCCTGCCGGTTGGGCAGGAGGTCGCGCAGCCTCGGCTGGATCACCTCGCCGACCACGTTGGTGCTCGGCGTCGAGAGGATCTCGCCGAGACCGAACAGGCCGACCGCGACCGGCACGATGCCGATTCCGTCGCCGAGCTCGGCGAGGTCGAACGAGTAGCGGAAGTGGCCGGTCATGTTGTCGATGCCGATCATGCCGAGCAGGAGGCCCAGGCACGCCATCAGGAGCGTGCGGATCAGCGACGACGACGACATGTAGGCGAGGAAGATCAGGCCGAGGATCAGGAGCGCAGTGTATTCGGGCGGGCCGAAGCGCACCGCCAGCGTCGCGAGCGGCGGCGCCACGACGGTCAGCACGACCACGCCGAACGTGCCGGCGATCCACGAGCCGATCGCCGCGATGCACAGCGCGGCGCCGGCGCGCCCCTTCTTCGCCATCGCGTGGCCGTCGACGCAGGTCATCACCGAGGAGGCCTCGCCCGGGATGCGCATCAGGATCGAGGTAGTCGAGCCGCCGTACTGCGAGCCGTAATAAATGCCGGCCAGCATGATCACGGCCTGGGTGGCGTTGAGTCCGTACGTCACCGGCAACAGGATCGAGATGCCCGACAGCGGCCCGATGCCGGGCAGCACGCCGACCAGCGTGCCGACCAGGCAGCCGAGGAACGCGTACCAGACATTGTCGAGTTGCAGCGCGACGGAAAATCCGGTCAGCAGGCTGTGCAGGGTCGCATCCACGCCGCGCTCCTAGAAACCGAATGGACCGGTGACGAGCGGCGTCTTGAGCACGTAGACGAACGTCAGGTAGGTGAGGCCGACGACCCCAAAGCTGTAAAGCGCCGCGTAGTGCAGCGGCCGCCGCTCGATCGCGACCAGCAGCACGAACATCATCGCCACCATGGTGGTGAGGAAGCCGAGCATCTCGAAGAAATAGACGGCGATCCCCGTGATGACCGTCACGGCGGCCGCGTGCACGGCATCGTTCCACTCGATCTCGGCGAATGGCCTGCTTTCTCCGGCCCGCACGATCAGCACGATCCCGAACGCGATGGTGAAGCCGGCGAGAATTTTGGGCATGAAGCCCGAGCCCGGCATCGACAGCTCGCCCATCGGCAGGTCGCCGCTGAGCGCGATGACGAGCACCCCGAAGGCGATGAAAGCTGCGCCCGCAACGTGATCGGCGCGTAGCGTCATGTGGCTCGAGCCCTTCCGTTAGGAGACGCGCCGGCCGCCGGGGGCGGCGCGCGGTCCGTTCAACGGCATGGCACCACGGAAGTCAACAGGCCGCTTCATCCCTGGACGCGGCCGATCTGGTGGATCGCGTCTTCCATGCGCTTGGCATCGGCCGCCCAGAACTTGGCGAATTCCGGCTGGTCCATGTAGGCGAGCTCCTGGCCGAGATTGGCGAGCGCGGTCTTGAATTGCTCGCCGTGCGCGGCGGTATCGACCGCCGTACGCAGCGTCTTGATCACCGGCTCCGGCGTGTTCTTCGGTGCGAACAGGCCGACCCAGAAATAGTATTCGAGGTCGATGCCCGCCTCCTTGAAGGTCGGCACGTCGGGCAGCGCCTTCGCGCGGGCTCCGCTCGACACCGCGAGCGGTCGAAGCTTGCCGGCCTTGATCTGCGACAGCGCAATCGAGGAGGGCGACATGAAGAACTGGGCGTTGTTGCCGAGCACCGCCGTGATGGCGGGGCCGCCGCCCGGCGTCGGCAGATGGCGCATCTGCAGCCCTCCGGCCGCCGCGGCAAACAGCGCGGTGGGCACGTGCGAGGCGCCGTAGAGGCCGGACGAGCTGAAGATGATCTTGTTCGGACTGGCCTTGGCGTCGTCGATCAGCTCCTTGAGCGCCTTGTAGGGCACCTGCTCGTTGACCACGAGCACGATCGGATCGGCAACGAAGCGCGCGATCGGGATGAAGTCCGCATTGGTGAACTTCGGGGTGCGGCCGAACAGCTTGTCGACCTCGGCGAAGCCTGAGATCGACACGATGTGGACGAGCAGCGTGTAGCCGTCCGGCTTGGCGCTCGCCGCGACCTGGGCGCCGAGCGCGCCGGCGGCGCCGGCCTTGGTCTCGACCACGCAGGGCTGCTTGAGCACCACCTCGAGCGCGGCAGCGAGCGGCCGCCCGATCACGTCGGCGACGCCGCCGGGCGGAAACGGATTGATGAAGGTGATGGCGCGGGTCGGGTAGGCATCCTGCGCCGGCGCGGTCCGGCTTACCAGCGCCGAGGCGGCCGCGGCGGTGCCGATGATGAAGTGGCGTCGATCCATGGCGTTCTCCCCGACCTCTATCGCTTCATCCCTGCACGCGGCCGATCAGATGTACCGCCTCCTCGACGCGCTTGGCGTCCTCGTCCCAGAATTTCGCGAACTCCGGCTGGTCGAGGTAGGCGACGTCCTCGCCGATGTTCTTCATCGCGACCTTGAACTGCTCGCTCTCGGCCACCTGCCTGGTCAGCGGGCGCAGCGTCGTGATCACCGTCTCCGGCGTGCCCTTGGGCGCGAACAGGCCGACCCACAGATAGAACTCGAGGTCGTAGCCCTGCTCCTTCATGGTCGGCACGTCGGGCAGCGACGACGCGCGCGTCGGCGCGAACACGCCGAGCGGGCGCAGCTTGCCGGCCTTGATCTGGCCGCTCGCGGCCGCGATCGACGACACCAGGATCTGCGAGTTGTTGCCGAGCAGTGCGGTGAGCGCCGGGCCGCCGCCGTTGGTCGGCAGGTGGCGCAGCTTGATGCCGGTCGCCTTCATGAACAGCGCGGTCGGCAGGTGCAGCGCGCCGTAGAGGCCGGACGAGCTGAACACCAGCTTGTCCGGATTGGCCTTGGCGTCGTCGACCAGCTCCTTCAGCGTCTTGTAGGGCTGCTGGTCGTTGGTCAACAGCACGACCGGGCCGGCGGTGAAGCGCGCGATCGGGATGAAGTCGGCGCGGGTGAATTTTGGCGCGCGCCCAAAGAGCTTATCCACCTCGGCGAAGCCGGAGATCGATACGATGTGGATCAGCAGTGTATAGCCGTCCGCCTTGGCGGTGGCGGCGAACTGCGCGCCGACCTGGCCGGCCGCGCCCGCCTTGGTCTCGACCACGCAGGGCTGCTTGATGATCGGCTCGAGCATCGCCGCGAACGGGCGTCCCACCACGTCGGCGGCGCCGCCGGGCGGAAACGGATTGATGAAGGTGATCGGGTGCGTGGGATAGGCCTGCTGGGCGAAGCCCGGTGCGGCGGCGAGGCCGGTCGCGGCGGCGGCCGTGCCGATGACGAAGCTGCGTCGATCCATCTGTTTCTCTCCCGGCAATCCCTATCGTTTGCCGCCCGGTCGTGCCCCGAAACGGCCGATCGCGCAAGACGGCAGGCTACCTCGCCGCCCCGGCGCGATCCATCGCGCCCTTCACGGGGATCATCCCTGAACCCGGCCGATCGAGTTCACCGCGTCGATGACATGCTTGGCGTCCGCGGCCCAGAACTTGGCGAACTCCGGCTCGTCCATGTAGTCGAGCTCCAGTCCCACGTTGGCGAGCGTCGCCTTGAAACCGTCGGTATGGGAGGCCTTGTCGAGCGCGGCGCGCAACACCTTGACGGCCTCGGCCGTCGTGCCCTTGGGCGCGAAAATGCCGACCCAGAGATAGTATTCGATGTCGTATCCCAGCTCCTTCATGGTCGGAACGTCGGGCAGGGCCTTCGAGCGCCGGCCACCGAAGGTCGCGAGCGCGCGGACCTTGCCGGCCCTGGTCTGCGCCAGGGACGACGACAGCGACAGCGCGCTCACCTGCGAATTGTTGCCGAGCAGGGCCGTCAGGGATGGTCCGCCGCCGTTGGTCGGCAGATGGCGAAGCTGCAGGCCCGCCCCTTTGGCGAACAGCGCCATCGGAAGATGCGTCGCGCTGTAGAGGCCGGCCGAGCTGTAGATGATCTGGCCCGGGCGCTTCTTGGCGTCGTCGACGAAATCCTTCAGCGCCATGTAAGGCTGCTGATCGTTGACCGCGATCACGCAGGGATCGGCGACGATGCGGGCGAGCGGAATGAAATCGGCGTTGGTGAACTTCGGCGTGCGGCCGAACAGCTTGTCGACCTCGGACGTCCCCGAGATCGAGGTGTTGTGCGTGAGCAGGGTGTAGCCGTCGGGCTTGGCGTTGGCGACGAACTGCGCGCCGACCTGGCCGCCGGCGCCCGCCTTCGTCTCGATCACCACCGGCTGCTTGAGCAGCGGCTCCATCGCGGCGGCGAGCGGGCGCGTCACCAGCTCGTTGGCGCCGCCCGGCGGATAAGGATTGACGATCGTGATCGCGCGGGTGGGAAAGGTCTCCTGTGCGTCTGCATGCACGACCGCCAGCCCGGCGGCGGACGCGGCAGTGCCGAGGACGAAGGTGCGTCTGTCCATGCGATCCTCCCTGGTCGCCGGCCTGCTGCCGGAATTTTTCTTGGATTGGCCGGGAATGGTATCGAGCCCCGCCGGTGGGTCAATCGCGGACGCGTCCTCGCTGCTGCGCTCAATCGTCACCTTGGCATGACGGCGCGGCCGAGCCGGCATGGCACAAATTGGTCGCCGCGAGTAACAATGGCGCCACCGCAGCCACTCGCCTCCACGGGAGCGTCGCATGCCTGCCTATTGGGTCGCCCGATCGAAGATCAACGATCCGGTCCAGTACAAGAGATACACCGACCCGCTGCGGCCGATCTTCGACAAATACGGCGGCAAGGTGCTGGCGCGCGGCGGGCGTTTTCAGATCATGGAAGGACCGGAGAAATTCCACCGCTTCGTGGTCATCGAATTTCCCACCTTCGAGCAGGCGGTCGCCTGTTTCAATTCGCCCGAATACCAGGCGGCGGCAGCGCACCGTCGTGGCGGCGCCGGCGAGGTCGAGAACGTCATCGTCGAGGGGGGCGACGCGACGCCGCGCTGACGGATGTCCGTCGGAATGGCCGAAACAGCCGCGCCGGGCGTTAAACATGCGTCGGTTAGCCTCTGGCGCGGGCGGCGCGAATGATCGTAAACTGCCGGCAAATCAACGCTTCAACTGGGAGGAAATTGGATGAGGTTCAAACAATTGCTTGTCGCCGCGGCGGTTCTCGCCGCCGCCACGATGGCGCTGACGGGCGGCGCCGCAGCCCAAACGGGCGAGATCAAGATCGGCTCGAGCATGGCGATGACCGGCGGCCTCGGGCCGAACGGCAAGAGCGCCCTGCTGGCCTGGAAGATCTGGGAGGAGGACGTCAACGCCAAGGGCGGGCTGCTCGGCCGCAAGGTCAAGCTGATCTACTACGACGATCAGTCCAATCCGTCGACGGTGCCGGCCATCTACACCAAGCTGCTCGATGTCGACAAGGTCGACCTCGTGGTCGGCGGCTACGCCACCGCCATGCTCGCGCCCGCGATGCCGGTCATCATGCAGCGCAAGAAGACGTTCATCGGTCTGCTCGGCCTCGCGGTGAACAGCGAGTTCAACTATCCGAATTATTTCGTGATGATCCCGTCGGGTCCCGACCCAAAACCCACCTTCACCAAGGGCTTCTTCGACCTCGCGATGGCGCAGAACCCGAAGCCGACGACGGTCGCGATCGTCGCCGCCGACCAGGAGTTCTCCCGCAACGCGTCGGACGGAGCGCGCGAGAACGCCAAGGCCGCCGGCCTCAAGGTCGTCTACGACAAGTCCTATCCGCCCTCGACCACCGACTACACGTCGATCGTTCGCGCGATCGCGGCGACCAATCCCGACATCGTGGTGGTCTGCTCCTATCCGCCGGACTCGGTCGGCATCGTGCGCGCCGTCAACGAGATCGGCTTCAAGCCCAAGATGATCGGCGGCGGCATGGTCGGACTGCAGAACACGGCGCTCAAGACGCAGCTCGGCCCGCTGCTCAACGGCTTCGTCAACTACGATTTCTGGCTGCCGGTGCCGAAGATGCAGTTCCCCGGCGTCGAGGAGCTGATGAAGAAGTACCAGGCGCGCGCCGGCGCCGAGCAAGTCGATGCGCTCGGCTACTACATGGCGCCGCAGGCCTACGCGCAGCTGCAGGTGCTGGGCCAGGCGATCGAGGCGACCAAGAGCCTCGACGACCAGAAGCTCGCCGACTACATCCGCGCCAACACGTTCAAGACCGTGCTGGGCGACGTGAAGTTCGGCAAGGGCGGCGAGTGGTCGCAGCCGCGCGTGCTGCAGATCCAGTTCCAGCACGTCCAGGGCAATGCTGTCGACCAGTTCAAGGACGTCAAGACGCAAGTCGTGCTGACGCCCTCCGATTACAAGTCGGGCGACGTCGTCTACCCGTACGAGAAGGCGAAGCAGTAAGTCGCCCGATCGAGACATCAAGCGCCACGCGGCTCACCCCGCGCGGCGCTTCGTTTCATTGGGACTCTGTCATTGCGAGGAGGCCGAAGGCCGACGAAGCAATCTCCCGCCACGCATGCATTCCTGGCGGAGATTGCTTCGTCGCGCTTTTCGCGCTCCTCGCAATGACGCTCAGAGTCCCAGATAAAACTTCCGGATCAGGTCGTTGTTGTTGAGCTCGTCGGCCGAGCGGCCCTCGAACGCGATCTTGCCGTGCACGATCACGTAGCCGCGGTCGGCGATGCGCAGCGCCTGGGGAAAGTTCTGCTCGGCCATCAGCACGGTGAGCTGATAGCGGTCCTTGAGCTCCTTGATCTTGTCGATGGTGCGGCTGACCAGCACGGGTGCCAGGCCCACCGACGGCTCGTCCACCAGCAGGATGCGTGGCGCCGTCATCAGCGCGCGGCCGAGCGCCAGCATCTGCTGCTCGCCGCCGCTCATGCTGCCGGCGAGCTGGGTGCGCCGTTCGGCGAGGCGCGGAAACGCCTCGAAGCAGAACTCGAGATTGGCCTTGATCTCGGCGCGCGCCTTCGGGCGGAACGCGCCGAGCAGCAGGTTCTCCTCGACCGACAGGCGCGGAAACAGCCGCCGTCCCTCGGGCACCAGCGCGATCCCGAGGTCGACGATCTCCTCGGTGGTGCGGCCGATCAGATCGTGATTGATGCCGTCGATCTCGACCATGATCCGCCCGGCGCGCGGCCGCACGATCCCCATGATGCTCTTCATCAGGGTGCTCTTGCCGTTGCCGTTGGTGCCGAGCAGCACCACGGTCTCGCCGCCGGCGACGTTGAGCGTCACGTCCTCGAGCACGCGGACCGCGCCGTAGGCGGCGTGAACGCCCTCGATGGTGATGCTATTGGCCAAGATACGCCCTCTCGACTTCGGCATCGCGGATAACGTCGTCGGGCTTGCCGTCCGCGATCTTCTTGCCCGACACCAGGACGACAAGACGCTGCGAGAAATGCATCACGGCGCGCATGATGTGCTCGATCAGGATCACGGTGGTGCCGTGCTCGTTGAGGCGGATCAGCAGCGCCACGATGTCGCTCACCTCCGAGTGCGACAGCCCCGCCATCGCCTCGTCGGCGATCAGGAGCTTCGGCTCCGCCGCCATGGCGCGGGCGAGCTCGAGCTTGCGCATGTCGACTTGTGTCAAGTCGCGCGGGTACTTGTGCGCGCAGTCGACCAGGCCGACCAGGCCGAGAAGCTCGGCGCAGCGCGCGTCGGCCTGTGCCTCCGTGAGATGACGCGCGTGCGAGCCGAGCGCATAGAGCAGCGGCACCTTCAGATTGTCGGCGACCGACATGCTGACGAACGGCCGCGGCAGCTGGAAGCTGCGCGCCATGCCGAGACGGGTGCGGGCGTGCGCCGGCAGACCGTCGAGCGCCCGGCCCTCGAACCTCACCGTGCCGGTCTCGTTGGCGAGCGTGCCGCATAGGCAGTTGACGAGCGTACTCTTCCCCGAGCCATTCGGCCCGATCAGTCCGACGCGCTCGCCTTCGGCGACCTCCAGGTCGATTCCGTCGAGCGCAACGAAGCCGCCGAAGCGCTTGCCGAGACCGTGGACCTGCAGGAGTGCGCTCATGCAACGGCCTGTCGGTCGGTGAGGCGCGGCTGATAGAGCTGCCGCACGTTGCGCAGTTGGAACCAGCCGCAGGCCGCCACCGCGATCGCAATACCGAGTCCGCGGTAGGTGACGCTGGAATTGGGATCGAGCCAGATGTGAACTGCGCCGATCGCGATCGACAGCGCGAAGGCGAACGTCGCCAGCAGCGGGCTCCGACTCTGGAGCGTCATCAGGCCGTAGGCCGATACGAGAAGCAGCGCGGCGAGAACCAGGCCCACGACCGCTACAGCCATTCCGATCGGATCGGGTGAGATCGTGATGATGGCGAGGCTGAACACCACCTCCAGCAGGCCGGCGATGAAACCATAGCTCGCGAACATGATGAGGCCGACCGCGCGCGCATCGACGCGCGTGGGCGCAGCAGCACGCAGGAATTGCTGGAGCAGGCCGACCAGTCCGCTCGGCGCGACGATGACGAACCCGACCAGTAGGAGGCCGACCAGCAGCAGGTTCACGGCGGACGAGATCGTGACGGTCGCGATCTGCGTCAGCGTGCCGAGCAGGAGCGAGCCGATCAGCGGGCCGAACCAGATGGTGGTGCCGCCGATCATCGGCATGGCG
>Ga0126381_100010973_pt1 | contig 10223 bp, 10 predicted proteins | sample PanSoiMetPlot_28_FD_96465 | JGI IMG/M metagenome (GOLD analysis project Ga0126381, IMG submission 96465) | Tropical forest soil microbial communities from Panama - MetaG Plot_28 | ecosystem: Environmental > Terrestrial > Soil > Tropical forest > Bulk soil | place: Panama | collected 2016-02-17 | reverse complement strand
GCGAAGATTCGGCAAAGCAGACCGGGCAGGTCAGGTTGCAGTGCTCGTTGATCTCGATCAGCGCCAGGCAGGAGTGCTGCTCGTGGTCGGGGCAGAGCCCGCAGTCGTAGGGACAGCCGTATTCGGTGCGGCTCTGCAGCGAGAGCGGCCGATCGCCGGGCTTGATGTAGTCCTTGCAGAGCTTCCAGTAGGCGGCATCGGTCGAGACGAGCGTCGAATGGGTACCGTGCTGCGGGCAGCGCTTCTGGTACCAGACCTGATTGTCGCGAATCTCGATCTTGGCCGGAACGAGCGCCAAGCAGGTCTCACACAGCGAGGTGGTCTGGCCCCAGAACAGATAGGGCCGCGATCTACGCAAAGGCGCGGTCATCGGAGGGCCTCGGTGCCGGTGCAGTCGCGATCATCGCGATCGCATAAAGCAGCATCAACATGGAAAGAATGTGGAACAGGTTGAACGGGCCGATGAGCGCCCCATAGGGCTTGATGAACTCCCAGAGAAAGCGCTGCGCCCCGTAATAGCCGACCGCGAGATAGAAGCCATTCTCGATCACGAAGCGGTCGTTGGCCCGCAGGCGAACCACATAGACCGCCGCGAAGGCCGCCATGGCGAGGCTTTCGTAAAGCTGCACCGGATGGCGCAACACGCCGTCCCCGAAATCATGGCCCCAGGGCAGGCTCGTGGGCGTGCCGTATGTGAAATCGTCGAGGCCCGCGAGATAGCAGCCGATCCGGCCGACCGCGACGCCGACCGCAAGCGGCAGCGCAAAGCGAGCGCCGGTGCGCGCCGTGATGCCGACAACGCGCTTGTAGAGCTCGATCGCAAAAATCCCGCCTGCAATCGCGCCTTCGATCGAGCGGGCGAAGCCGGATTGCCCCGACAGCCACAGGTTCAGCGAGCCGAACAGCACGGCGCCGACCCCCGACCCGAAGAGAAGCACTGCGATGTAACGCCAATCTCCCGCCGGCGAGGCGGGGAAGCGCTGCGGCGCGCGCGTCACCCAATAGAGGGAGGCTGCCGCCGCACCCCACGCCAGCACATCGAAGAGCGCGTGGAGAGTGGCGCCGGTCATGGGAGTCTTATTGTTGGAGCATGATCTTTTTCCGACCTGCCTTCGCCCGCCGAAGCATCAAGCCAAATTGACAGGCCGCGCCAAGGCTTCGCGCAGGCGGGAAACCGGTATCCACTTTTCGGGATCATGCTCTAAATCTGCAGGATCGAGTTGAAATCGAAGCCGACGTTCGGGGGGTTTTCCCCGATGCGCACGACCTTGTCGCCGATGAAGCGATGCGGCGGCACCGGCAGATTGTATGGCGCCGGCACGTCCTTGAACACGCGGCCGGCGAGATCGTACATCGAGCCGTGACAGGGACAGTAATAGCCGCCCAGCCAGTTGGCGGCGGGCTCGCTGGGACTGGGCTGCGGATAGAACTGCGGGGTGCAGCCCATGTGGGTGCAGATGCCGACCAGCACGGCGAACTCCGGCTTGACCGAGCGCTGCCGGTTCCTGGCATAGGGCGGCTGCTGCAGCCGCTCGGAGTCAGGATCCGATAGTTGCCCGAGCAGGTCGGTATTGCGCAGCGTAGCGAGCGCCGCTTCCGTGCGATGCACCACGAAAATGGGCCAGGTGCGCCAGAACACCATGACCTGTTGGCCGGGTTCGATGGCGCCGAGATCGACATCGACCGCACCCGGCGGCGGCAGCGTCGAGGTTTCCGAATCCAACTCGTCGAGCATCGGCACGAGATAGAGCGCCCCGCCCACGGCACCGACCACCGCGGCTGTACCGACCGCGGCGGTCGCCACCCGCAGAACGTCGCGGCGTGTGGATGCAATCTCGGTCATGCCGCAGTCATAGCAGTGATGCCTGCTTTTGCCCATCCTGCCGATTTGCTGCTAAAGCGAGGTGCATCGGGGAGGAAATTCATGGCCGGGCCGCGCACGCTTGACGTTCACACTCATATCCTGACCGAGGAGACAATGGGGATCATCCGCAAGGAGATTCCCGCACTTGCTCCCCGGCTCATCGCGATCGACTCCGAGTTTGCGGTCCTGGAAATCGGCGGCACAGCCTATCGCCCGTTTCCGCGCGGAGGCTGGGACATGGAGCGCCGGCTCGCCGACATGGCGGCCGCCGAGGTGGACGTCCAGATTCTGTCAGCCTCTCCGCAGAGCTATCTCTATGGCGAGGACCCCAAGGTGACGGCCGCCTGCGCGGCGATCCAGAATGAGCAGATCGCCAGGCATGTCGCAGCGCTGCCGGACCGGTTCCTCGGCATCGCCACCTTGCCGATGCAGGCGCCGGAGCTCGCCGCGGACGAGCTCGCCCGCGCCGTCACCAGGCTCGGCCTGCGTGGGGCCATGATCGGCTCCAATGTCGAAGGCAAAAATCTCGATGACCCCGGGCTCGAGCCGGTCTGGGCCGCGGCCTGCGAGCTCGACGTCGTGCTGCTCATCCATCCGGTCAATGTCGGGGCGGCGGATCGGCTCAAGGGCTATTACCTCAACAATCTCATCGGCAACCCGCTCGATACAACCATCGCGGCAGCCTGCCTCGTGTTCGGCGGCGTGCTGGAGCGGCATCCGAAGCTCAAGGTGCTGCTGGTGCACGGGGGCGGGTTTGTTCCCTACCAGGCCGGCCGCTGGGTGCATGGCTGGAAGGTACGGCCGGAGCCGAAGGTGCACGTTCAGGCTTCGCCCGAGCCCTGGATCGATCGCTTCTATTACGACACGATCCTGCACTCGCGCGACAGCCTCGAATTCCTGGTCGGCTCGGCCGGCTCCGCGCGCGTGCTCCTTGGCAGCGATTATCCCTACGACATGGGCACCGGCGAATGCGTGCGGCAGGTGCGCGCGCTGTCGATCCCGGAGGCGGACAAAGCCACGATCCTCGGCGGTAAGGCCTGGTCCCTGTTCGGCGAGGCCGGCGTTCAGGGCAGGTAGACGGCGCGATTGTGCCAATGGATCGCGTCGATGCTGACGACGCGCTCCTTGCCGTCGAACAGCGAGTTCAGATAGCCGCCGACCGCCTGATAGTCGAACTCGCTCACCCGATCCCGCGTGGGCACGGTGGCGTTGCGCATCGGATCGAGCCCCTGGGCGATCTTGCCGATCTGATAAAAGCCCGGGTTGGCGCCAGAGAAGAACTTGACGTCTCCCCCGCCCTTGCGGGCGATGCCGCGCTCGTACTTCAGGTGCAGCTCCATACGCTCGCCGTTCCCCGCGGTGAATTCCCAGTGCTCGACGGTCTGGATCGGCGCGCCGGGAAGCGCCGCGGTCGAGCGCTCCATGCGGTGCGCAACGGCGCCACGATAGACGCCGAAGGGACCGGGGGCATCCTTCGGATCGGCCGTGATGCCGCCGATGATCATGCGGCCGGCCAAGTCCGACCCGGGCTTCTTGACCGGCACTTCGATGATGACGAGCTGGCTCGTCCCCTTGGCGGCGCCATCGGGCCCGTTCACGTCGATACGGTCGATGAAGATCATGCGCAGATTGCAATCCTTGGCGCCGCCCGAGGTCGCCACATCGGTGTCCCAGCCCGGCGGCAAGACCTTGTGGACGGCTGCGTCGCTGACCGCAAAATCGAGCTGCAGGCGGATCTCTGCGCTCGTCTCTACCAGGGTTTCCGCCGCCGCCTGCCGCATCAGCAAGGCTGTGGCCGCCAGCGCGATCCCAAGCCCGAACCTGCCCTGCCCTGTCATCACGTTCCTCCGCGTCAGTGTTGCTCCTTGCAAATATATCAAATGCCGTCACACTCGTTGCAGCATTCTCGCGGAACGGCGCAACCGAGGGAGGGCGGCGTTGAGCAATCGAAATCTCCTCGTGCTGACGGCCCTGTCGCTTGCCTGCATCACCTCGTCCACGAAGGCGCAAGGCGTGGCCGATTTCTACAAAGGCCGCACTGTCAGCATCATCGTCGGCTTCGGCCCGGGCGGCGGCTACGATCTCTACGGGCGCGTGCTCGGCCGTCGTCTCGGAGCGCACATCCCCGGGCATCCGAGCGTGGCGGTCCAGAACATGGAGGGCGCCGGCAGCGTGCGCGCCGCCAATTACGTCTTTGCCTCCGCACCCGCCGACGGGACCGTGATTGCGGCAGTCGATCAGAACAGCCCGATGTATCAGCTCCTGGGCGGCGCCGGCGCGCAGTTCGAATCGGTGCGCATGCAGTGGCTGGGCAGCATCGCGAACTCGAACGGCGTGGTCTATACGTGGCACACGAGCGGCATCGCCACGATCGAAGACGCGAAGCGGCGCGAGGTGCCGCTTGGATCTCCCGGCACCACCTCGGATTCCTACATCTATCCGACCATTCTCAACGGTCTGCTTGGAACGAAATTCAAGCCGATCGCCGGCTATACCGGCACCGGGCAGATCAACATCGCGATCGAGCGCGGCGAGGTGCAGGGCCGCGGCGGCATCAGCTGGGTCAGCCTCAAGGCCGGCAGCCAGACCTGGCTCGACGGCCACAAGATCAACATCCTGGTGCAGATCGACCCGCGCAAGGAGCCCGACCTCTCGGGCGTGCCGCTCCTCCGGGAGCTGGTGAAGAGCGCGGAGGACGAGAAGATCGTCGACCTGATCACGCTGCCGACAGTGCTGGGGCATGCCCACTGGGTGGCGCCCAACGTGCCGCGCGAGCGGGTCGAGGCGCTCCGCGCCGCCTATGCGGCGACGCTGGCCGATCCGGAGTTCATCGAGGAAACCAAGAAGCTCAACATGGAGACGCGTCCGCAGACCGGCGCCCAGGTGGACGCCCTGGTCAAGGCGGTTGCCGCTACTCCGCAGCCGGTCATCGACAAGACCGCGCGGATACTTGGTTGGAAGAGTTGAAATCTTCCAAAGTCACCCGCGGGCTTGGCCCGCGGGTCCATCTATTTCGTAAGAACCATCTTTTCGCAAAAAGATGGATTGCCGGGTCAAGCCCGACAATGACGATATGGGCCTGAGCGCTGCGTCAGTTGACGCTGAGCCCGAGCTTCTTCGCCTCCTGGCCGTAGGCCGCATATTCGTCGCGCAGGATCCTGGCCATCTCGGCCTGGGTGCTGCTGGCGCCTTCGGTGCCCTGCTCCTCGAACTGCTTCTTCACCTCCGGCAGCCTGACCGCCTTGGCGATGGTGGCGTTGAGCTTGTCGATGATCGCCTGCGGGGTGCCGTTGGGGACGAAGATGCCGCCCCAGCCGACCGCGTTGTAGCCCTGGTAGCCGGATTCGTCGACGGTCGGCACATCCGGCAGGACCGCAATCCGCTCCGGACTGCCGATCGCGATCGCCTTGAGCTTGCCGGCGCGCACCTGCGGCAGGCGGCCGCCGATCGGGGCCACGGTCCATTGCGAATCGTTGTTGACCACGGCCTCGATCGCGGGCCCGCCGCCGTTGTAGTGGACGACCATGGGCTTGATGCCCGACATGGCGATGAAAATCTCGCCGGCGAAATGGCCGGCAGTGCCTGCGCCGGCGGTCGACATCCGCAGCTTGCCGGGGTTCGCCTTCATCATGGCGACCAGCTCCTGCAGATTCTTGACCGGCAGCATCGCGTTGGTGGCGATCAGCGTTGGCTGGATCACGAAGCGCGCCACCGGGGTCAGATCCTTGAGCGGATCGAACGCGACTTTCTTGACATGGGGCAGGAGCGCCAGGTTGCCGGAGGAGCCGTACATCAGGGTATAGCCGTCGGGCGCGGCCTTGATGGCCTTCTCGACGCCGGCTTCCAGGAACAGGTTTTCGAACGTCACCGGCTGGCCGAGCGCTTCGCCGATCCGCTGGCCAATGATCCGCCCCATGAGATCGGCTGCGGAGCCGACGACCTCCGGCACGATCACGCGGATCGGCTTCGCCGGATATTCCTGCGCGCGGGCGACGAACGCCGTTCCTACCAGCGCCGCAGCCGCGACCGTCATGACGGTCATGAAGCGATGATGCATCTGTCAACCCCTTTCTTTTCCCGGGCAAGGCGCAACGCAAACGCGTTGCGCCGCTGATCCGGGATCGTTCCAAGCTTGTCCCGGCCTTGAGCCGGGACCGTCTCAAGCGCAGAGTCTGTTGCGATCCCTGCTTTCGCAGGGACAGGCGGTCCCGGGTCTGCAGCGCACCATTCCGCGCTTCGCGCTCCATGCTGCGCCGCGCCCGGGACAAGCTTAGCCCTTCACCTCGAGCAATTCGACGTCGAAGATCAGCGTGGCGTTCGGCGGGATCACGCCGCCGGCGCCGCGCGCGCCATAGCCGAGCTCGGGCGGAATAATGAGGGTGCGCTTGCCGCCGACCTTCATGGTGGCAACGCCCTCGTCCCAGCCGGCGATCACACGCTGCACGCCGAGCGGAAACTCGAACGGCTGACCACGGTCGACCGAGCTGTCGAACTTGCGGCCCTTTGCGCCGTTCTGATAGAGCCACCCGGTATAATGCATGACGCAGATCTGGCCCCGCTTGGGCGTCGCGCCGGTGCCGACCTGGGTATCGATGATCTGCAGGCCCGAGGGCGTGGTAACAGCGGTCTGTGCCGCGGCAATCGGGGGCGTCGCGACCGCAAAGAGGCCGGTCCATGCGGCGAGGGTGATGGCCGCGGCGCCGGCATATGAAAATATCTGCATCCTTTTTCTCCTTGGATCGAGCGGGTGATAAGGTCCGCCTGTCTAGCGCAACCGTGCAGGCGCTCACAATGGCCTTGCAGGAGGGTCTTGCACTTGGGCTGTAGGCGCTCGTTGCGGATGATGTATGCTGATGATCGGAGTTCAGAAGGCGCTTTGAGCGGAGGCCATCATGATCGCCACACTCTCGTCATTGCGAGGGCCCAACGGGTCCGCGCGAAGCGCGGCCCGATGGCAGGCTCCGCGCCGAAGCAATCCAGAGCGGCTTGCGCCCGCCTTCGCCAAGGCTTCGGCCGGTAAACAAGCGGCCCTGGATTGCTTCGTCGCTTCGCTCCTCGCAATGACGGCGCGCGTCGTGCTGACAGCGTTTCTTGCGGCAGGCATCGCGGCCGCCATCGGATCGGCGTCGGCGCAGACTTATCCGGCGCGCACGATCAAGATTCTGGTGCCGTTCCCGGCCGGCGGACCGACCGACCTGGTGGCTCGCCTAGTGGCGGATCGGTTGTCCGCGGGTCTCGGACAGACCGTCATCGTGGAAGATCGTCCGGGCGGCGCCGGCGGCAGCGTCGGCGCCAAGGCGGTCGCCACGTCCGAGGCGGACGGCTACACGCTGCTGCTCACGCCCGTCGACGTACTGACCCAGGCTCCATTGGTCTACAAGGACGTGGGCTACGATCCGGTCAGGAATTTTGCGCCGGTCGCGCTGATCATGACTGCGCCGCTGGTGCTCGTCGTCAATCCGTCCGTACCGGTGAAAACGCTGCAGGAACTGGCGGCCTACACCAAAGCGAATCCCGGCAAGGTCCAATATGGCTCCCCCGGGTTCGGCACCTCGCCCCATGTGGTGGGCGAGTTGTTCAAGGCGACGACCGGCGCCAACATCATTCATGTTCCGTATCGAGGCTCGGCGCCCGCCATCAACGATCTCCTGGCCGGGCAAGTGCAAATCTATATCGACACGACCACGATCCTGCTCCCTCATATCGAAGCCGGAAAGCTGCGCCCGCTCGCCGTCCTGAGCGACGCGCCGAGCAACTACCTCCCGGGCGTTCCGACCGTGGCGGCGGCCGGATTCCCGATGCTGCAGTCGGTCTATACGCTCGCGCTCTACGCACCGGCCGGCACGCCGGCGCCCATCATCGACAAGCTCAATGCGGCAACCAACGCGACGCTGAAGACCGACACCCTGCAGGCCGGCTTGAGCAAGCTCAGCGCAGTCGCGCTCGGCGGCTCGGTACCGGATGTCAGCGCCTACATGGCGGCCAACACGAAAAAGGCCGCCGAGATGGTGGCGGCCGCCGGCATTCAGCCGGAGTGAAGAGGAATCAATAATCTAATTTTTTCCGCGCGCGCTGCCTGGCGCTCGCCGCGCTAGCGGCCCAGTTGCTTTCCGTCCGGGAACGTAAGCCCCAGGTACTGACCGCCATTGCTTCCATCCCGCAGGGGATGGATGTTGACCTTGATATCCATGCCAGGCGACAGCGTGCTGGCGTTCCAGCCCACGCGCGCCAGCTGGCCGGGCCCGCCCATCTCGATCGCCCACAGCGCCGGGCGGCCTTCAGGATCGGCCACCGTCAACATGATCCAGGCGTGCGGGTTGACCCACTGGAACTCCTTCACGGTGCCCGACAGGGTGACCTCCTGGCCGGAATCGAACATCGCGAAGGAATGATGCGCAAAGGCGGCGCCGGTCGAGACCGCAAGCGCGGTGCCGATGGCGAGTGCGATGAGCTTGTGTTGCATGTGATCTCCTCTGTCAGGCCTCGCCTCAAATCGCACGATCTTCCGCGAACGTTCCTTTCCGATTCCCGTCGCGCATATTAATTCTTTTTAAGGCGGCCGCGCCACGGCCTTTCCGCGCTCGGCGGCCGGGCGTCCGGATTGTTCGCGCCTCCTTCGTATAGCATAATTTCGTCCATTCGAGCGACATTCAAAGCGATCAAGCATCCGCCTGATGGGAGGCCGCCATGACGCTACGGAATTCGATTGGCGCAGTCATCTTGCTCGTTGCGGCGTGCGCGACGCCCGCCGGCGCCCAGATCCTCGACCTCGGAAAATATCCGGACCTGAAGGGCCAATGGACCCGCGCACGGGTTCCGGGCGCGGTCGGCCAGCCGCCCCATGATCCGAGCAAGCCCTCCGGACGCGGACAGCAGGCGCCGCTGACACCCGAAATACCAGGCCGTCTTCGAAGCCAACCTGGCCGACCAGGCCGCCGGCGGACAGGGCAACGATCCGACTTACGTCTGTCTCCCCAACGGCATGCCGCGGGCGATGTCCGCCTACGAGCCGCTCGAATTCATCATCACGGCCGACACGACCTACATCCTGATCGACCATATCGAGCACACGCGGCGCATCTACACCGACGGCCGCGAATGGCCGGCATCGATCGAGCCGAGCTTCCTCGGCTATTCCATCGGCAAGTGGCTCGACGAAAGCGCCAGTGGCCGCTTCGACGTGCTGGAGATCGAGACCCAGGGCTTCAAGGGTCCCCGCGTTTATGACGCTACCGGCATCCCGCTGCATGCGGACAACCGGACGGTCATCAAGGAACGCATTCACCTCGACAAGGCCGATCGCAATCTCCTGCACGACGAGATCACCACCATCGACGACGCGCTGACCCGGCCCTGGACGGTGACCAAGAGCTACCGCCGCAGTCCCGATCCGCGGCCCCTCTGGCACGAATATGCCTGCGCGGAGGGCAACAACCACGTCGAGATTGCCGGGCAGTCCTACTTCCTGAGCGCCAGCGGGCTTTTGATGCCGACCAGGAAGGATCAGCCGCCGCCGGATTTGCGATACTTCTCGCGGCAGGGAAAGTGAGGACCAGCTCGCGTGTTGCCCTGACCAAGGCCTCGCCCCTAAACCGGTGGTCACCAGCTCCTAGGCCCCTGGCGGGTTTTGGACCCACGAGACGGCTCGTAATTGACGATGTGACAGTCTGCGCCCTGGCTCGAGGGCCGCCCATGAGACGACGCGAACTCATCACTTTGCTCGGCGGTGCAGTGGCGGGCTGGCCGCTTGCAGTGCGGGCACAGCAAGTGAGGATGCCGGTTGTCGGTTTCCTCGGTACTGCGTCCCCAACAGATGATGCATTTCGCATTGCCGCGTTTCGGAAGGGCCTGGAAGATGGCGGCTATTTCGAGGGAAAGAACATCACGATCGAATACCGCCACGCAGAGGATCGGTATGAACGCCTCCCCGCCCTGGCTGCCGAACTGGTCCGCCGCGGCGTGGCCGTGATCGCCGCAGCTGGTGGCGGGTCGGCCTTGGCCGCCAAGACCGCGACACAGTCGATCCCAATCGTCTTCTCAGTCGGGTACGACCCGGTGAGGACGGGTCTGGTCGCGAGCCTGAACCGCCCTGGCGGAAATCTCACCGGCATGGCGACCCTCGAAGGGGAACTGGACCCAAAACGCTTCGATGTGCTGCATAAACTCGTGCCTGAGGCTGCCGTGATCGGGCTTCTCTTCAATCCAACCAATGCAGCAGGCAATGTGGCAGGCAATTCGGCAAGCATGCAGCAGGCAGGCCGTACGCTCGGGTTACAGACGCGCGTGTTGCTGGCCGGTAATGAGCAAGAACTCGACCAAGTTTTTGCAAGCTTCCGCGGCAACGGAATCCAAGCGCTTG
>Ga0126381_100010972_pt1 | contig 10223 bp, 7 predicted proteins | sample PanSoiMetPlot_28_FD_96465 | JGI IMG/M metagenome (GOLD analysis project Ga0126381, IMG submission 96465) | Tropical forest soil microbial communities from Panama - MetaG Plot_28 | ecosystem: Environmental > Terrestrial > Soil > Tropical forest > Bulk soil | place: Panama | collected 2016-02-17 | reverse complement strand
GCGAGCATCCTGCCTTCGTCGGACCATTCGAGGACCGACAGCACCGGTCCGAAGACTTCTTCGCGCGCGATTCGCATTTCCGGCTTGACGTCAAAGAACACCGTCGGCTCGACAAAGAATCCGCTGGCGAGCTGCGGGTCCGACGGCCGACCGCCGCCGCACAGCAGTCGCGCACCTTCGTTGCGTGCGATTTCGATGTAGCCGAGCACACGCTCGAGTTGAGCGTGGCTAACGATCGCACCCATGGTCGTCGCCGGATCGGTGGCGATGCCGGGCTTGAATGCGGCGACGCGCGCCTTGATCCGCTCGAGCACCGCTAAGTACATCGAAGCGTGCACGAACGCCCGGCTGGTCGATCCGCACGATTGCCCGCACCAGGTGAAGTTCATGCCTCCGACCGCCGCCGCCGCCACTTGGTCCGGGTCGGCATCGGGATAGGCGATCAGGGCGTTCTTGCCGCCGAGCTCCAAAAGCACCGGCTTGACCGTCTCGCTGGCCGCGCGCATCACCGCACGACCGGCGGCAACGCTGCCGATGATCGCCACCATGGCAACGTCGCGATGTGACGCAAGCAAGGCGCCCGTTTCGCGATCGCCCGGCACCACGTTGAAAACGCCTGCCGGAAACAGTCCGCCAATCAGCTCGGCAAGGCGCAGCGCCGACAGCGGAGCCTGGTCCGGCGGCTTGAGTACCACTGCATTGCCGGCGGCAAGCGGGGCCGCGGACTTGCCGGCCGCGAACATGAACGGATGGTTCGACGGGACGATACGGGCCACCACACCGACCGGTTCGCGCACCGAGAAGTTGACGATATCCGGTCCCATCGGGATCGACGCGCCTTTGATCTCGGTGACCAACCCAGCAAAGAACTCGATCTGCGCAGCGGCGACTTTGGCGTCGCTCACCATTTCGCGCACCGGATTGCCGCAGCTCGCTGCGTCGATCAACGCAAGCTCTTCGGCATGGCGGCGCACCACCGCCGCGACCTCGCGCAGGATGCGAGCGCGTTCTAGCGGAGCGACTGCACGCCAGGTTTCGAACCCGGCTTTAGCGGCGACGACCGCTGCCTCGATGTCGGCCGCGTCCGCAACGCTCGATTGCATGAGCGCCTCGCCAGTGCTCGGATTGAAAATGGTCGCAGCGCGCCCTGAGGCAGATGCGTGCCAAGCGCCGCCATAGTAGAGGCCGCGCTGCGCGGGAAGCGGTATCTGCGAGCTCATCGGCGTCGGGAATGAGACAACCTGCCGATGAGTGTATTGGCACCGACGGCGAGGATGAACAGCACGATAAGCAGGGCGTACATGCGCGGCATGTCGAAAGTCGAATACGCCTGGATAATGAGATAACCCAAGCCGCGGTTGGAGAGCTTGGTCTGAGCAAGCACGGTGCCGATGATGGCGACTCCCAACCCGAGTCGAATGCCGTTCACCACGGGCTCACGCATCGCGGGCAGATAGATCTTGGTGACCATCTGCCACGTGGTCGCGCGGAAGCTCATGCCGACACGGATGAGCACGCGGTCAATCTGGCGCATACCCGATGCCGCGCTGATGGCAATGGGAAAGAAGCACGAAATCGCGCCCATCGCGATCTTCGATCCCGAGCCCACGCCGAACCACATGATCATCACCGGAAAGAAAATTATCTTGGGTGTCGGTCCGAGATAGTAGACGAGCGACTCGTACGCGCGCGAGAGGAACCTGTTGGCGCCGAGGAGAATGCCGACGGCGAGCCCGCTCAAGCCCCCGATCACCAGCGAAATGCCGATCTCCGCCAGGGTGACGCCGAGATTGGCGTAGAGCTCCGGAGCGACCAGCAGCCTGAACACTGCGCGGCCAATGGCTTCGAGCGATGGCACCACGTCACGAAACAGCAGTCCCGACCGTGCGAGCGCTTCCCATGCGATGAGCAGCGCAGCGACGATTCCGACGCGCACCATCGTCACCATTCGCGCTGTCGACGCCACGGGCTCGCTCATTCCTCGGCCTCCTTGCACCGTCTCGCGAGATCCATAGGGTCGAGTGTCGGCCTCGCGTCAATCGCTGGCCGTCGCGGCCTTCGGCCCTTGCTCGGCTTCGCCTCGCTCGGCTCGCTCATTCCATCGGCCTCAGCCACCGTTCCAGCCGCTCGGTGAGATCGAAGAACACGATGCTCGCCGCAATGACGAAGCAGATCGCGCCATAGGTTCCCGGCAGATCGTAGCGCTCTGCCAGCTCGTTGATGAGCTGTCCGAGGCCGCCGAAGTTGATCAGGAATTCCACGCCCACGATGTTGATCATCGCAAAAATGAGTCCGAGCTTGAGCCCCACGAATACCGATGGCAGCGCGGCCGGCAACAGAATCTTCCAGAACTGCTGCCTCGGGGTGAGCCTGAAGCTCGCGCCTACGTCGATCAGCACCCGGCGCGTACCGGCAAGGCCTTCGATCGTCTTCAATATCACCGGCGCAAGCCCTGCAGCGAAGCCGATCATCACGATGGTCGTTGCGCTGCGGCCGAAAATCACCAGGAACAGCGGGTACATGAGCACGATCGGCGCCGCAGCCACCGCGGCTACCCAGGTTTCACAGGCCAGGCGCAGGATGCGATACCGGTAAAGCAGCGCTCCAATCGAGATGCCGATCCCTGCGAGCAACAGGCTCGCCCAGAGGATCTCCTGGGTGGTTTGCCAGAACCGATGCAGCACGTGCTCTTCGACGATGATCCGCGGAATGGCGGCGGCGATTTCCGAAGGCAGCGGCACAATGAAGCGATTGATCAGGCCGATGCGGATCAACCATTCGACGATGCCGATCGCAACCGCGACAGTCGCGATTCCGAACCAGCGAGCGCCGAGACGCGAGCGCAGCGTATGCATCATCGCTTCGTTCCCGCGCGTAGGACGCGCGATTCGTCGTCGCGGATACCGCGACTCGCCTCGCGGCGGAGATCCTGCCAGATTTCTGCGACATAGTGACCAAAAGCATCGCTGGTCACCACTTCAGAGTCGCGTGGGTGAGGTAGATCGATGTCTACCTCGCGCTTGAGCTTTCCCGGTCGATAGGTCATCACCAGCACGCGGTCGGAGAGCTGCACCGCTTCGGTCAGGTTGTGAGTGATCAGCAACGTCGTCTGCCTGAGCTGCTGCTGGATCTGCAGTACTTTATCGCCGAGCAGCAGCCGCGTCTGCTCGTCGAGCGCGGCAAAGGGCTCGTCCATGAGCAGGATGCGTGGCTCCGAGGCAAGCGTGCGCGCGAGCGCCACGCGCTGGCGCATGCCGCCGGAGAGCTCGGCAGGGTAGCGCTGCTCGAATCCTTCCAGGCCCACCATTGAAACGAAGTGGTTGGCCCGCTCCTCGCGCTCGCTGCGCGCCATGCCGGCAATCTCCAGCGGAAAAGCGACATTGTCCAGCACCGTTCGCCAGGGGAAGGTCGACTCCTCCTGGAACACCATACCGATCGCCGAATGCGTTCCGCGCACGAGATCGCCCAGGACCCTAACGCGACCTTCGTAATCGCCGATCAAGCCGCCGATAATGTTGAACAGGGTCGATTTGCCGCAGCCGGAAGGGCCGATGATCGAGACGAACTCGCCGGCGGAGACCCCGAAGGAGACATCGTCGACCGCGGTGATCGCACCCTCGCTGGTCGTGAATCGTTTGGTCACGCGATCGACGTCGAGGAGCCTCGGCGTCGCCCAGGGCGATTGAGGAAGCGCCATCCGGTCGCTCGCGCGAAAGCTAGCGCCGCGGCGGGATCTGAATCAGATCCGCGAGCTGCTCCCTGGTCAGCGGTGCGGCAGTGTATTTGAGCGCAACGGCATCCTGCACGATAACGTCGAGTCCGACGATCTTGTCCGGATCGACGGAGGCCTTAGGGAAGAAATCGTTACGGACCCGTTTAGCCATGTCGATCGAGATGCCAACGAACTCGGCATAGATCGCGAGCGGTGCCGTGTCGTTCGAGTACAGCCAGTCGATGGTCTCGCGGTAGGCTTTCATGAAACGATCGATGACATCCTTTCGATTCTGCAGCGTCGACACGTTGGTGATCAGCAGTCGAACGGTCTGGCCCTTGAAAGCAGCCGCATCGTCACCGGTTGCGATGATGCGAATCCTTCCTTCGTCGAGCTGCTGCAATCCGAACGGAGGTGCCGACCAGCCCACGTCAATCTGTCCGGTCATGACCTGAGTCAGCGTGGGTGCCGGGCCGCCGGTCGCGGTCGGTTTCGCCTTCAAGTCGTACTGCTTCATGAACGCCGTCACGATGCCGTGCGTCGACGACCCATTGGTCGAGTAGGCGATGGTCTTGCCGTCGGTCTCCTTGAGTGACTTGATGGGTGAGTTGGAGGGAACGTACCAGTAGAGGTCGGCGGCACCGGTCGTCTCGGCGCCGATCACCCGGACCGGTGCGCCCTTGGAGAACGCGGAGAGCACGCCCATGACCCCGGGAGCTACGCCGATATCGGCGCTTCCCGAGATGACCGCCTGCTGTGTCTCGCCGCCGCCCTGCGTCCACAGTATTTCCAGCTCAAGACCGTTCTTTTTGAAGATGCCGCCGCGCTGGCCGACCTCGGCGATGGTCGTATCCCAGTTGCCGCGCTGCCCCGCCGCCACCTTGAGCTTGTCCTGCGCATGCGCTCCCTGCAGGGTCATGCCGACTGCGAGTGCCGCAAGCATCACCGACCAATGCCTGTAGCCGCCCATGGGCTCCTCCTGAATCGTGCGAGTTTGACCACTTTGAGTCATGCCCGGCGCGAAGGATGTCGCACCAGCCGCCGGAGTGTGGCGCGGCGCCTTGGATCGCGTCAAGCGAGCGACGCGACGCTCGAGCGCTAGAGTTGCGCCGGCGCTTTCGCGCGCAGCACGAGCTCCTCGTCCGGCACGCCCAGGGTGCTCCAGTCGGTGGTCTTGGACACGATGCCCTCGAACGACTTGAGCTTGACGAGAGGAATGCGGTTGGCTTCGGTGCCGGTGGCTTCGCCGCCATCGCGCACGCGGCGCGCAGCGTCGACCATGATCCTGCGGAACTGGACGATTGCAATGTCGCTCGCGCCAAGTCGCTCGCGGGAGCGATCGGCGATGCGGCCCATCGTCTCCCACATGGCGATGTCCTGGTTGGGAATGCCGTGGATGCCGGTGTGGCTGCCACGCTTCATCGCCTCGCGATCCTGCAGGTAGTTGTTGTCACGTGTGCGGATGCGCCTGAAGTTCGCATCGAGATCGACGCCGACCTCCGCGCCGCAGAACTTGCGCCATGCTTCCTGATCGATGCCTTCCTTTTCGCTCCATGCGATGAAATAGAACATGGTGCTCACGTCGTCGCACGGGATGTTGAGGATCGACAGGTTGTAGCGATCGTTAGGCGGGATGAGCACAGTGAAGGGCGCGACGAACAGGGTGATCCGCAGATAATCGTGCGTGTCCGCATCCTTGATCGGCCGCCGGACTGCGACATAGCGGAAGCCATAATCGGTGCGTTGAACTCGAAGCTTCGGCGCCTTGTCGGTCGACGGCCGCAGCCATTCGCGCTCGGTCGCGCCGGCGCCGTCGACCTGCGCCGGAACCATGTCGCTTGAATGGAGGCTCGAGCTGTGCGCGGAATCGATGGCGCCTTCGAGAACCTGCGCCCAGTTGCAATCGACCTGAATCTTGACGATGCTGGTCCGGATGCCGGGAGAGGGCGCCCACGCCGGCGGCTCGAAATCGCGCGCCTCCTCTGCGGCTCCCATCCACACCCAAACGAAGCCACCGGCTTCGCGGCATGGATAGGACGGGTGGCGTACCGCTTTCACGGACGCCATGTCGCGCGGCTCCGTGGGCCGATCTACCACATTGCCCTCGACGTCGATCTTCCATCCGTGATAAAGGCAACGAAGCCCGCAATCTTCGTTGCGGCCGAGCGCGAGCGAGGCTCGCCTGTGTGGGCAATGCTCGTCGAGCACACCCAGCCGACCGCGACTGTCACGAAACGCGACCAGGTCCTCGCCCAGCAGCCGCACGCGCACGGGCTTGCCGTCGGGTTCTGCGACTTCCTCCAACATGCACGCTGGAATCCAATGGCGACGCATCAGCTGTCCCATCGGAGCGTCACCTTCGACGCGGCAAAGCAGCTCGTTTTCGTCGGGACTTAGCATGATCTCTCCAATCGTTCGGCATCGCGCTTGATGTGACCGAGGGCGACGCCTAAGATTTGCCGTCGAACTACGATACTGAACCCGATTCGCAATGTCGAGAGCATCGAGAGCGCGCCGTGGAGCACTCGGGCGACGATTCGCCCGACGTGCGGCGATTGATTCAGCGTGACTGATCGACGTTTACGCGTAGGTGTCGCGGGTTTGGGTCGCGCCTTCACCCTGATGTTGCCTACGCTTGGCAGCGACCCGCGCGTCGAGCTCGTGGCGGCCGCAGATCTACGCTCGGACGCAACGCAGCGCTTCGCTGGCGAATTCAGCGCCCGTGGCTATGCGACCATCGAGGAGCTTTGCGCGGACCGCGACGTGGAAGTAGTCTACGTCGCCACGCCCCATCAGCATCACTCGGCGCACGCCGTGATGGCAGTGCAGCACGGCAAGCATGTGCTGGTCGAGAAGCCGATGGCGATCTCGATCGAGGAGTGCAGCCGCATGATCGACGCCGCGGAGCGCGCCGGTGTCGTGCTCATCGTCGGTCACAGTCATTCGTTCGATCGCCCGATCCTGCGCACGCGGGAATTGATCGCCGGCGGCGCTTTCGGCCCGGTGCGCATGATCAATGCTCAGTACTACACCGATTTCCTGTATCGCCCGCGGCGGCGCGAGGAGCTCGAAACCAAGGCGGGCGGCGGAGTCGTGTTCAGCCAGGCTGCGCATCAAGTGGACATCGTGCGGCTGCTCGGCGGCGGACGTCCCGTCAGCGTGCGTGCGTTCACGGCGGCGTGGGACCTGGCGCGCCCGACCGAAGGCGCGTACGCGGCGCTGCTCAACTTCGCCGACGGTGGCTTCGCGTCGCTCGTCTACAGCGGCTATGGGCATTTCGACGGCGATGAGTTCTGCCTGGGTTTGAGCGAGCTGGGGCAGGAAAAAGAACACAACACTTATGGCGGCGCGCGACGGCGACTGCGCCTCGTGGGTAGCCCAGAGGACGAGGCAGCGCTCAAGCAGGTGCGCAACTACGGTGGCGCCGATTATTCGGGTTCTGCGACGCAGGCCGCAGATCGCTGGCATGAGCACTTCGGGTTGGTGATCGTCTCATGCGAGCGGGCCGATCTGCGCCCCATGCCGAACGGCGTCATGGTCTACGACGACAACCAGGCATCCTGGGAGCCACTCGCCAAGCCGTTCGTTCCGCGCGCAGAAGTGATCGACGAGCTCTACGCCGCGATCGTCGACGGGCGGAAGCCCCTGCACGACGGCAGGTGGGCGATGGCCACGCTGGAGGTGTGTCTGGCGATGTTGCAATCGGTCAGCGAAGGAGCAGAGATCGCACTGAAGCATCAGGTCGCCGTGCCAGACCACTGACCGCGCGACTGGCGCTTTGCCCCTACCCACCGCAACGGCAGTCGGCCTTCTAAACGCCGATGGCCGCCTTCACGCGCCTGCGCTCGAGCGGCAACTCACGGATGCGCACCCCGCTCGCGGCCGCGACCGCATTGGCAACGGCCGCAGCGGTCGGCCCCTGCGCTGCTTCGCCCGTTCCCAGGAAGGGCTGTCCCGGGCGGTCGATGACGTGAACTTCGACGACTTCGGGGATGTCGGGAAACCGCAGGATGGGATAGCGGCTCCAGTCGACGCTGGTGATGGACTTCTTGTCGAAGCTCACGGCTTCATAGAGCGTCCAGCTGATCGACTGCAGCATGCCACCTTCGATCTGATTGCGAATGCCATCCGGGTTCACGACCTGGCCGCTGTCGACGGCGGCGACGGCGCGCGACACGCGGATGCGGCCGTTTTCGCGATCCACTTCGACTTCGAGCGCGACCGCGAGGTAGGCCGCCAAGTTCTTGTACCGCGCAAAGGCGAATCCGCGTCCACGGCCTCTGGCCTGTGCATAGGTGGACCATCCGAAGCGCGACGCGGCCAGATTCACGACATCGCGTGCACGCGCGTCGTCGAGATGGCGCAGCCGAAACTCCACAGGATCGGCACCGGCGGCGAGCGCCAGCTCGTCCATGAAGCTCTCGATGGAGAACACGTTCATGTAGGCGCCCAGCCCGCGCAATGCCGAGACGCGAATGGGCATCGACGGCACAAAGCGATGCACCACGCGCACGTCCGGAATCTTGTACAGGGGAATCGCGTTGCGATTGCCGCCACCCTCGGGCAGGGGGATCGGACGTGGCTGCGGCGGCGTGAACGGCGCTGCGATGTGCCACGCGGGCATGAGATTGCCGGCGCCCCCGGGGCGCGTGCTGTGGGTGTTGCTGGTCACCTCGTATTCCCAGGAAACGATCGCGCCTGCGGCGTCGAGCGACGCCTTGACGCTGGTCGTCATCGCCGGCCCGTAAGGCTCCCACAAGTGTTCCTGCTCACGCATCCACTGCACGCGCACCGGCCGGCCGGGGAGGGCGCGGGCGACGAGAGCTGCGTCGGCAGCCGCATCGTCGGCGCCATTGTGACCGTAGCAGCCGGCGCCCTCGAGATGAATGCACTGCACACGCTCCTCCGGCATGCGCAGCATCTCGGCGATGGATTTGCGCAAGGGATACACACCCTGGCTATGCGTCCAAACCGTGAGCACATCGTCCTTGAACAACCCGACCGCGCATGAGGGTCCTATCGAGCCGTGCATTTGATAGGGACGGCGGTATGCAGCGTCGAGCGTCTTGGTTGCGGGACCGGCGCCAGCGTGGTTGTCGACATCGGTGTTTACGTCGGCGGGCAGATGCTGAAGGTAGGAGTAGAGCTCCGCCTGATCGGGAAGCAGCGCACGCTCGTCCCAGCGCGCCGCGGTGGACAAGGCGCGCATCGCCTTGATCGCCTGGAATTCGCGTTCCGTAATGACGGCGAGATAGCTGCCATCCCGCACCACCTTGAGCACGCCGGGCATTTTTTCGACGCTCTCCGTCGCTACCGCGCGCAACTGCGCACCGTAGGCTGGCGGACGCACCACTCGCGCATGCACCATGCCTTGAAAGCGCAGGTCTTGAACGTAAGCGACGCCGCCGGTCACCTTGGCCGGAATGTCGACGCGCTGCATCGACTGGCCGACAACGGCGTAGCTCTTGGGATCCTTGAGCTTGGTTTGCGCCTCGGCGCGCACGTGCGTGAGCTCGCCACTCACGAGATCGCGAAAGGCAACACGGCGCCCATCGACAGCGAGCACGGCGGCGTCCTCGGCCTTGAGATTCTGCGCGGCCGTGCCGAGACGCTCCGCCGCGCGGGCGATCAGGATTTCGCGCACTTGCGCTGAGGCATTCATGATCGCCGTGCCGCTGTCTTTCATCGAATTACTGCCCGCCGTGTAACCTTCGTCAGGCGTGCGCCGGGTGTCGGCCGTGATCATGTTGATCTGCTTGGGATCGACGCAGAGCTGCTCCGCGGCGATCTGGATCAGCGCAGTGCGCACGCCCTGTCCCAGTTCGGCCTTCCCGGTGAAGACGGTGATGCTGCCGTCGGCGCCGAGACGAATCCACGAATCGATCATCGGGGTCGCGTTGAGGCTGCCCGGAAGCTTGACCGCTGCGGGTGAAGTTTGTGCGAACAATCGCGGCGTCGAAAGCGAAAAACCGACCACCAGCGCGCCGCCAGCGATCAGAAAATCGCGCCGCGAGAGTAATCCCGCCGCTTTGCTCATGCTCAAGTCCGGCCTTCGGTCTTGCCGCCCTCGGCGCGCATGCTTTGCGCGGCACGGCGCACCGCTTTGAGGATGCGCATGTGCGTTCCGCAACGGCATAGGTTGGGCATCATGTGACGCCGAATCTCGGCATCCGACGGTGAAGGATTCTTTTCCAGCAGTGCCTGGGCGCGCATGATCATCCCGGCGATGCAGTAGCCGCACTGCGCGGCCTGCTCCTCGATGAACGCGCGCTGCAGCGGTCCCGGACGCTCCGTGCTTCCCAGTCCTTCCACGGTCTTGATCTTGCGGCCGGGAAGCAGCGAAATTGGCGTCATGCACGAAAACACCGCTTCGCCGTCGACCATGATTGTGCACGCGCCGCACTGGCCGAGACCGCAGCCGAACTTGGCGCCGTTCATGGCGAGTTGGTCGCGCAGCACGTACAGCAGCGGCGTGTCGGGGTCCGCGTCGACGCCGTGAGTGGTGCCGTTG
>Ga0126381_100010971_pt1 | contig 10223 bp, 8 predicted proteins | sample PanSoiMetPlot_28_FD_96465 | JGI IMG/M metagenome (GOLD analysis project Ga0126381, IMG submission 96465) | Tropical forest soil microbial communities from Panama - MetaG Plot_28 | ecosystem: Environmental > Terrestrial > Soil > Tropical forest > Bulk soil | place: Panama | collected 2016-02-17 | reverse complement strand
CGGCAAGCTGGTCGGGTTCTCGATGTTCAGCGGCTACAGCGGCAACGAGCGCTCGATGCTGTCGCTATCAACCGTCGACCACGACCTCCCGGTCGGCACCGAGGTCACCCTGGTCTGGGGCGAACCCGACGGCGGCTCGGCCAAGGCGTCGGTCGAGCGGCCTCATCGGCAGCTCGAGATCCGCGCAACCGTTGGCCCCGCGCCGTACACGAAGGAGGTGCGCGAGCACTACGCGGAGGGGTGGCGCACGCACCAGGTCTGAGGCGCGAAGGCAGGACACCGCACGGGACGGCGACGTGCCGTTCTTCCTCGAGCACTGACCGCTCCGGGCCCGTGCCGGGCTGCTCCATATGGCCAGTTTGCAATATTTTTAGTAGCTGCCGCGGCTACGATCCAGTTCATGAACCCGCTATCTGGCGTACTCGAAGAAGCGTGGCGCATCTACAAGACCCACGCAGCGCATCTGCTTGTGATCGCCTTTGTCATCTATCTCGTCACAGCCGTCATCGTCGGGCTGCTCTCCCTGACCGGCACCTTCTTCGGCCTGCTTCTCGGCGGCATCGTGCAGCTGTTCGCCACGTTCCTGCTACAGGCGACGCTGATCAAGGCTGTTCAGGACGTGCGCGACGGCCGGGCAGACCTGTCGCTCGGCGAGACCATGTCGTCGGCCACGCCCTACATCCTGAGCGTGGCAGGTGCCTCCATCCTGGCGGGCATCGCGATCACGGTCGGGCTCATTCTGCTGATCGTTCCTGGCCTGATCCTCATCACCATCTGGGCCGTGATCATCCCGGTCATCGTGCTCGAGCGGTCAGGCGCGCTGGCGTCGTTCGGGCGCAGCCAGCAGCTCGTCCGCGGCTACGGATGGCCGGTGTTCGGCACACTCGTAGTGCTGTTCATCATTCAGATCGTGGTGGGCATCCTGCTCGGAGTCCTCTTCACCGCGCTGCCGCGAGTGCTAGACAACGGGCTGAGCACGGTGATCGCGGGCACCATCGTCGCCCCATTCATCGCCGTGACGGTGACGCTGATCTACTACCGGCTCTCGTCCGCAATGGCGGGCGCGTCTGGCCCGGGCCAGGGCGCTGGCCCTGGCTACGGCGGCGGTCCCGGCGACGGCACTGGCCCTGGCTACGGCAGTGGTCCCGGCTACGACAGTGGTTCTGGCTACGGCAGTGGCTCTGGCTACGGGCCTCCCAGCAGCAGCTCCGGCGACTGGTTCGGGGGTTCTAGCGCCCAGTAAAGGCCGGCGGCCGCTTCTCCGCGAAGGCTAGTTGTCCCTCGCGGTAGTCCGCCGACCGGAAACACGCCTCGATCAGCGCCTCGACCCTGGCCATGTCGCGCAGCTCCGGCGGCCGGAGCGCCTCGCGGATCGCGGCCTTGGCCGCGGCGACGGTGAGCGGCGCATTGCCGGCGATCTGACTGGCCAGGGTCATCACCTCCTGGCGCAGGTCGGCGGCCGGGACGACGCGGTTGACCAGGCCCATCCGCAGCGCTTCGGCGGCCGAGAACCGCCGCGCGGACAGCAGGATCTCCGCTGCTGAGGCCGGTCCGACCAGGCTCATCAGCGTCGTCACGCCGCCGAACGCATAGCCGAGACCCAGCCGGGCGGCCGGGATGCCGAACTGGCTGTCGTCGGAGGCGATCCGGATGTCGGCCTGCAGCGCTGTTAGCAGCCCGCCGCCCATGCAGAAACCGCGGATCATCGCGATGATCGGCTTACTCAGGCCGGCCCACGCGCCGGCCAGCGCGGCCTGGCCTCGGTCGTACTGCGCTCGTGCCTCCGGCGACGTGCGCTGTTCCCCGAACTCTGAGATGTCAGCTCCGGACGCGAACGCCTTGTCCCCGGCTCCGGTGACGACTAGCACGCGGACCTCAGGATCGGCATCGAGGGACGCCAGCACGCCCGGCAACGCGGCACGGATCTCGCCCGACAGCGCGTTGCGCTTGGCCGGGTTGTTGAAGGTCACCACGGCAATCGCGTCGGCCACGTCCACGAGCAGCTTGTCGGTGCCTGTCTCGCGCGGCGCAGGGGAGGTCGTTGACGTCATGCCGGTTCCAATCCGTCCGTCAGATCACGCCGTCCGCGCGCAACTGCTCGACCGCCTCGCGCGGATAGCCCAGCTCATCCAGTACCTCGTCGGTGTGGTCGCCGACATCGGGACTCGGTGCCCGCACGGTCGACGGCGCATCGGTCATGCGCACGGCGTTGCGCACGACGTTGAGCTGGCCGAGCACCGGGTGCGTCACCGACTGCGTCATCACCAGGTGCTCGACCTGCGGGTCGGCGAAGACCTCGTCCATACGGTAAACGGGCCCGCACGGCACGCCGACTCCGTTGAGCGCTGTGACCCATGCAGCGGTGGTCTGCGTCGCCAGCCGCGCGCCGACGAGCGCGTTCAGCTCTGCGCGGTTCGCCGATCGCGCGGCGGGGGAGTCAAAGCGTGGGTCAGCTGGCAACCACGGCAGCCCGATCACGTCGCACAAGCTGCGCAGCAGCCGCCCGTCGGCGGCGCCGATGTTGACGTACCCGTCGGCGGTGGCGAAACATCCCATCGGGACATTCGTCGGATGGTGGTTCCCAGCCGGGGAGGGCACCTCGTGGCCGAGGGTCCACCGGGCTGCCTGGAAGTCCATCATGGCGATCATCGACTCGAGCAGTGACGTCTGTACCCAGCGCCCGGTGCCGGTCCGGTCCCGGTCGTGCAGCGCGACGAGCACGCCGATCGCGAGGTAGAGCCCGGCGGCCAGGTCGGATACCGGTATGCCTGCCCGGGTCGGCTCCCCACCGAGGCCGGTCACGCTCATGAGGCCACCCATGCCCTGGGCGATCTGGTCCACGCCGCCTCGCCCGGCGTACGGCCCGTCCTGACCAAAGCCGGATATCGACCCGTACACCAGTCGCGGGTTGCGAGCGTGCACAGCGTCGAAATCGAAACCGAGCCGATGCTTCACCGGCGGCCGCATGTTCTCGATCAGCACGTCGGCACTGTCGACGAGGCGCATCAGCACCTCGTGTGCGCCGGGCGCTTTCAGGTTCAGCGACAGCGACCGCTTATTCCGGTGCAGGTGCTGGAAGTCTGGGCCGTGGCGGGTGCCGATCAGGCCTACCCCTGATGTCTCGGCAGGCGGCTCCACGCGGATGACGTCCGCGCCCCAGTCGGCGAGCTGACGGACACAGGTCGGGCCGGCCCGAGCGACCGTGAGGTCGATGACGCGAATGTCGTCAAGCGGGAGTTTTGTCGTCACCCCTCCATCATCTCCCGGGGGAGTCAGGCATGCCGAGCGTCAGTTCCCGCCACCTCCGCCGGTCCCTCCGCTACTGGTGCCGCCCCCGTCGTTCCCGCAGCCTCCGGTGCTCCTGACGTTCCCGAGATCATGATGGTGACCGCGGAACACGGTCACCGTCACTGGGCTGCCGACGGCTACCAGGCCGCTTGGGCTCACTGAGAGAACCGTGCCCGGATCCTGGCCGCCCTGGCCGCTCAGGCTGCTGCTGGTAAAGGTCATGACCGGTGTCAGGCCGAGGTTGCACAGCGTCTGGCTCACGTCGGAGGCCTGCTGGCCGACCAGGTCGGCGCTGTTGACGTCGACGGTCTGGGTGGCGGGCGAACTCACCGCCGGGCCCGGCGGGCCCGGCGGGCTCTGATGAGCGGCCGGCAGCGCACTCATCACAATCCAGGTCGCCAGTCCGCCGACGACGGCCGCCCCGAGGGCCAGCAGTACACCGCGGCCGCGCCGCCGGGCTCGGCCGCGGTGACCGGCAGGCGCAGTGTGCCACGTCAGCGGGTGCGCATCGACGAGCGTGCCGCTGCGGGCATTGCCAAGATCAGAACGGAACGGGGTCGTTGCGGTCGCGGCCAGGCGGCTGGGCGCGCCGCCGGTGAGGTAATCGCGCACCCGACGCGCCTCTGTCGAAACGGCGGCCGCGCTGGCCGGTCGGCTGGCAGGATCCTTGGCGGTCAGCCCGGCTATCAGCCGGGCCGCACCTGCTGGCACCGTGGATGGGAGGGGCGGCAGCTCCCGGTGCTGGTGGGCACCCGCGACCTCGAACGGCATGCCGCTGAACGGGGGCGCACCCGACAAGCACTCATAGCCGACGATGCCCAGCGAATACAGGTCGCTGGCCGGGCTCGCCGGGCCGCCGGCGGCTCGTTCCGGTGCCAGGTAGGAAGGCGTGCCGACCACCATGCCGGTTCGGGTGATCGGTACCGATCCGGCAGCGTGCGCAATACCGAAGTCGGTAATCTTCACCTGGCCGCCCGCGCCGATCAGCAGGTTCCCTGGCTTGACGTCCCGGTGCACCAGGCCGGCTGCGTGTGCAGCCTGCAAGCCGGCGGCCGCCTGTGCCAGCACATCCATCGTGGCGGCCGGATCGAGCGGGCCCACTGCCAGCAGATCGGCCAGGGACGGCCCGTCGACGAGCTCCATGACCAGGAACGGGGCTCGGACTTCCGGATCCTCGCCATAGTCGTAGACCTGTGCGATGGCTGGGTGCGAGACCGAGCCCGCGTGGCGGGCCTCGGCCCGGAACCGGTCCAGCGCCTGGCGCTGCCCGGCGTACTCCGATCGCAGCACCTTCACGGCTACGGGGCGGTCTAGGACGAGGTCAAAGGCGCGCCAGACCTCGCCCACCCCGCCGGACGCGATCGGGCTGTCCAGGCGGTAGCGGCCCGCGAGTTGCCCCGTGGTCTGCCTCATAACTCCACGACGATACCCGCAGGCCGCCGCTCACCGCTTTCAGTCAGCTGCCCGCCACATAGAACACGATCTGCTCGATCCTGATTTTGCCCTCGTCGTCGGTCTGGTACAGCCGCGCGCACGGGGCGTGCACGCCGGCGCCGAACGGGCCGCCAGCCAGCTCCAGGTCCAGCAGGACCAGCGCGTTGTGCTCGTCGCCCACCGCGCCGAGCTCGCGGACGCTGCCAGGGACGATGGGCTCGGCGAACGCCACCAGGCCCTGCATGTAGGCGTCCGGGCCGGTCAGGTCTGTGGCCTGCATCGCGGCGAAGGTGGACGTCGCCGTGACGTGCACGCCGGCGGCCAGCATGCTGCGGGTCTTGTCGTAGTCCTTGCCACTCCACGCGTCAATGTGAGCGCGGGCAATTGCCAGGGCTGGTGAATCGGACATTGTCGGTACCTCCCGTGTCTGGTGTCTTGCCGGTGCCGATACCGCACGCGACCGGAACTGGGCGGTGTCAGCCGAGCGGGTGCAAAGATTGCCCCGTGACCGCCGACCTGATCGAGAAGGCTCTGGGTGGGGACGAACTGGCGTTCGGTGACCTGGTCGGTCCGTACCAGCGCGAGCTGCAGGTCCACTGCTACCGGATGCTCGGCTCGGTCCACGACGCCGAGGACGCCGTCCAGGAGACAATGCTCGCTGCTTGGCAGGGCCTGGCCGGCTTCGAGGGACGCGCATCCATGCGGACCTGGCTGTACAAGGTCGCGACCAGCCGCTGCCTGCTCGCGCTTCGGACGAAACGGCGGCGCCCGCAGACCGACTGGCCGCCGCCGGGGCTCGTGCTGCCAGCGGCCTCCGGCCGAAACGATGTCACCTGGCTCGAGCCGTATCCCGACACCCTGCTGGAGGGTCTCGCCGACTACGCAAGCGGTCCCGAGGCACGGGCCGAAGCCGCCGAGGCCATCTCGCTCGCGTTCATCACCGCGCTGCAGCTGCTGCCGCCCCGGCAGCGCGCCGTGCTCGTGCTGCGCGACGTACTCGGATATCACGCCAGCGAGGTGGCCGGCTTGCTCGACACCACGCTCGAGTCGGTGACCAGCGCGCTCAAGCGGGCCCGCGCGGCAGTACGACACAGCTCACCGGACACGGCCCCACCCGCTGCGCCGGGCTCCGCGGCCGAGCGCGACCTGGTCGCGCGTCTTGCCGCGGCCTACGAAGCGGGGTCCGTCGGCCAGCTGGTCGCGCTGCTGACCTCGGATGTGCGGCTGATGATGCCGCCGATCCCGCTGCTCTACTCCGGCCGCGATCTCGTCGGTCAGTTCCTCGCGGCGTTCGTGTTCGCGCCGGGAAACAGCTTCCAGGTCGTGCCGGTCAGGGCCAACGGCCAGCCGGCCCTCGGCATATACCTCCGTGGCCCAGCGGACATCGAGAGCCACGCCAACGGCGTCATGGTCTTCACCACGGCAGGATCGAAGATCTGCGCGATGACCCGGTTCGACGCCAGCGTCCTCGGCTATTTCGGGCTGAGCGCCACATTGCGTCAGGCGAAAGAGGGATAGGCGCAGACAGCCCGCACTGTGATCATGGGGGCATGGCCAAGCTCGACCTGCCGACCGCGCGCCTGATTGCTGAGCACAACGTCGCGACGCCCATGCGCGATGGCACGGTGCTGCGCGCCGACATATACCGGCCAGCCCAGGGCAGCCCGTTCCCTGCTCTTTTAGTCCGGACGCCCTACGGAGAGCAGTCCGCGCGCGCCGCGCCGGTGCGCCCGGCGATCGATGCAGGATTCGCCGTCGTGCTGCAGTACTGCCGCGGCACCGGAACATCCGACGGCGATTTCACGCCATTCGAGAGCGAGGCAGACGACGGCGTCGACTCCGTCGAGTGGTGCGCGCGGCAGGACTGGTGCGATGGCCGGGTCGGCATGTGGGGAGGGTCGTACGTCGGCATGGTCCAGCTCGCGGCCGCGGTGCAGGCGCCAACCGCGCTGAAGTGCCTGCTGCCGATCGTCACGCCGGCGGACTACTACGGCGGCCTGGCCTACCGGCAGGGCGCATTTCAGCTCGGCCAGCTGCTCGCCTGGTACACCATGAAGTCGGCGCAGACGCTGGGCTACCGGGCGATGGCCGGCGAGGACGTGGCCGCCGACGGGCCTGCGCTGGCTGCACACGCCGCGCACATCGCCAGCCACTACCGGTACCTGCCCGCGCGGGACATGCCGGCCGTCAGCAGCATCATCCCCGGCTGGCAGCGCTGGCTCGACCACGAACGCTACGACGATTACTGGCGCGAGCTCTCGTACGCGACTAGGCGGCACCGGGTCACCACGCCCGCACTGCACGTCGGCGGCTGGTTCGATCTCTTCCTCGGCGGGACGCTCGACAACTACCGCACGCTCCGGCGGTCGGCCGCCACCGAGCACGCACGCCGTCATCAGGCGCTGATCGTCGGCCCGTGGACGCATGCCGACCAGACCGGGACCGCTGGCGAGCTGCACTTCGGGCTCGCATCCTCCGCGCTGGCGATCGGGCTGGAACAGCTGCAGATCGGTTTCCTCCGCACGTTCATCAATGATGGCGAGCGCGAGCGGGGCGGGCTGCGGGTGAAGCTCTTCGTCATGGGCGACAACGTGTGGCGCGACGAGGACGACTGGCCGCTCGCCCGGACTCAGTGGACACGGTGGTACCTGCACGCGGGCGGTGTTTTGTCGCCGGAGGTGCCGCCGCCAGCAGCTCCGGCATCGACGTACCGGTACGATCCGGCGGACCCGGTGCCGACGGCCGGCGGGCCGACGCTGATCCCGGCTTCGGCGGATGGCTCGGTGACCTGGATGGCCGGGCCGAGGGACCAGCGCGCGATCGAAGCGCGCCTCGACGTGCTGTCGTTTACCAGCGATGTGCTGGCCGAGGACCTCGAGGTCACCGGGCCGCTGGTGGTCACGCTGCACGCAGCGACCTCAGCTCCGGACACCGATTTCACCGCGCGGCTGGTCGACGTGTGGCCGGATGGCCGCGCGCTCGGGGTCGCCGACGGGATCGTGCGGGCGCGCTACCGGGACGGAACGGGGCAGCCTGCGCCGATCACGCCTGGTCAGGTCTACGAGTACTCGATCGACCTGATCGCGACGAGCCAGGTGTTCAAGGCGGGCCACCGAGTGCGGGTCGACATCGCGAGCTCGAACTTCCCGTGCTTCGACCGCAATCCGGGCAACGGCGCGCCAGCCGCGACGGCGACCGAGCGGGACTTCGTCGTCGCCGAGCAGACGATCCGTCACGACGACGCGCACCCGTCGTCGATCACCCTGCCCGTGATCCCGCGGACCGCGGAAACCTAATCCTCGATCTCGAGGTGAACGAGGCCGACCTCCTTGACGCGCTGGGGAGCGACCACGTAGAGGGCGATGAGGCAGATCAGGCCGACCACCATGAAGCCGCCCACGCCGTACGCCATGTAGGAGTACGGCGCGGTCAGGGGCGTTATGAAGGTGAGCCCCGGGATCTTGATCCCGGCCGCGGTGAGCCACGCGGGCACGAAAGCGGCGATGCCCAGCACCGGGATGATCAGGTGCGCGAGCCAGTTGAATCCACCGCGCTTACGCGCGAAGTAACCGATGCACGCGGCGTTCATGAGGATGTAGACCGCGACCAGCAGGATCACGATGCCGGTTCCCACCATGGCGAACGCCACGGTCGGCGTGTACTTCAGGCCAAGGCCGAGGGTCACGGCGACCGTCACGACGAATCCGGTGAGGATGGCAACGACCGGCGACCGGTGCCGGACGTTGAGGATTGCGAGCTGCCGGGGGAGAGCGCCGATCCGGCCCATCGCGAAGCCGGTGCGGCTCGAGACGTTGACGCCCGCATTCGCGTTGGCGATGGTGGAGTTGACGATCGCCAGGAAGACGAAGAACCAGAAGATGCCGTACAGCGACCTGGCCAGGCCCTCCCAGGAAGCGCTGCCGGTGCCGGTCGTGAACGTCGCGAACTTGCCCGGGCCGAAGACGACGTCGACCGCGTAGGTGGTGAACACGTACAGCGCCCCGATGAGCAGCGTTGCCAGCATGACCGCTCGCCGAATGGTGCGCCGCGGGTTCCTGGTCTCTTCGGCGAGCGGTGCGGCGCCTTCGAAGCCGCCGAAGGCGAGGATCGTGAACACCGAGCCGGCGATCACTCCCTTGAGGCCGTGGTACCCAGAGGGCGTGTAACCGGTGCCGAACACCGAACCGGTGTTGTGGTTACCGGCGTGCACGACGAAGAAGACGGCGAGGACAAGGAACACCGCGATCTCGATGACGCCGAGGACGGTGCCGAGGCGCGTCGACGTGCGGATCCCGTAGAAGCCTGCGACGGTGATGATCACCGCCCCGAGCAGCGACCAGGGCCACCAGAGGTTCGCCGGGTAGCTCGACCACTCCGAATTGATGGTGGCCGCCGTGGTGAACCCGAGCTGCAAGAGCACCAGCGGCGCGATCAGCAGGCCGGCGAGCAAGTAGGCCCACGCGACCAGGTAACCGACGGCCGGGTGCAGTCCGCGGGCCGCATACGTCGCCATGGAGCCGGCCGCTGGCATCTCGCGGGCCAGCAGGCCGATGCACCACGCGCACAGCATGCAGGCTACAAGCGCGAAGATCACCGACAGGGGCAGCGATCCGCCGGCGAACGCGACGCCCGCCGGGATCGACGCCGCGATCGCGGCTCCGGGCGCCATGTCGGTGATGCTCTGGAAGAGAACCTCGCGAAGCCCGATCGCGTCCTTGCGCAGACCGGTCTTCGTCGTGGCTGGTGCAGTTGCGGTCATTGCTGCCTCCCGGGGGCAGAGGAACGGCTGCTGCGCCGATGATCCCACGGCCGGTCACCGAGATACAGCCCGTTTGTTCGCGCGCCGGGTAGCCTGGCCCCGTGCCAGAAGCGATGTCCAGTGACCTGACGATCTATTACGAGACCGAGGGTGACCCGGCAGGGCTGCCGCTGCTGCTGGTGGCAGGGCTCGGTGTGCAGCTGACGTGGTGGCCGGCCGGATTCCGCGCCGCGCTGGCCGACCGCGGCTTCTTTGTCATCAGCTACGACAACCGGGACACAGGCATGTCAACCTGGCTGGACGATCTCGGCCCGGTCGATCTGTGGGCCGTGCTGGCCGGGACCGCGCCGGCTCCCTATCTGCTGGCCGACCTGGCTGCCGACGGCGTCGCAGTTCTTGGCGCGCTTGGCCTGCCCTCGGCGCACGTGCTCGGAGTGTCCATGGGCGGGATGATCGCTCAGGCCATCGCGATCGAGCATGCGGGCGAGGTCCGGTCTCTGACCTCCGTCATGTCCACGACCGGTGATCCCGCGATCGGCCAGCCCCGGCCCGACATCACCGAGATGCTGCTCAGTGAGCGGCCGCCGGACAAGGCCGGGGCCGTGGAGCAGGGCATGGTGCTGGCCAGAGCCATCTCCTCGCCAGCGTTTGCGTTCGACGAGGAACTGACCAGGACTCGGATGTCGGCCGACTACGACCGGGGCAACCATCCCGACGGTTCAGGGCGGCAGATCGCCGCCAT
>Ga0126381_100010970_pt1 | contig 10224 bp, 13 predicted proteins | sample PanSoiMetPlot_28_FD_96465 | JGI IMG/M metagenome (GOLD analysis project Ga0126381, IMG submission 96465) | Tropical forest soil microbial communities from Panama - MetaG Plot_28 | ecosystem: Environmental > Terrestrial > Soil > Tropical forest > Bulk soil | place: Panama | collected 2016-02-17 | reverse complement strand
CGCTCGGGCGTCACATTGAAATTCGTGCCTCCCTCGCTCCGGCCGCCCAGCAGCAGAATGGACTTGCGCGCCGCTGCGGGAGCGATGTTGTATTGCGTTTCCCGGAGCTCTACCTCCTTCTTGATTTCGGCAAGCTGAGCGATCGCCGGCAATGCACGCTCAAAGGCGTTCACACCCTCGAACTGCCTGCCGACATGTGCCGGCTTCCCGAACATGGTGGCGCGCAACGTAATCGCGCCACGGTTGGCGTTCCCAACGATGCCGCCCGTCTGCTCGGGCGTAAGCATACCAATGCCGTCTCTGCCCAGGATCCCGCGCACCGCCAGATCGCGAGAACCGCGGGGCCCAGCCGTCTCCTCATCGGGAACAAGCACGATTCCGATGCGGCCATTGCTGAGGAGTCCTTCATCGCGAACTGCGGCTGCCGCGTAGATCATGGCGGCCAATCCGCTCTTCATGTCGGATGAGCCGCGTCCGAACAGGTTATTGCCTTCGACGTGAGGCTCGAACTGATTCCGGCTCTGCGCCGGGACAACATCATAATGACCGCTGAAATAAAGCGTTCGCGGACCTGATCCAGCATGTCCGAGAACACATTCGCCTTCGCGCCTTACATCATCAAAGCCAAGCTTATCCAATTCGGAAAGAAGGATACGGATGCACGCTTCATATTGGTTACCTGGAGGATTTTCCGACGGAACTGCGATCAACCGTTTCGTTAAATCCAACATCATCGGCTCAGAAAGTCGCTGATGCAGCCGGGATTCAAACGATCCGAGATTCACAGAGCCTAGTCCTTTCTGAGTCATTCTTCCCCTTCCAGAGAATGGTAGTCTTGTGGGCCCTACTCTCGGTATCGAGGCGTAAGGTTCCTGCTCACAAGGCATCGATGATCAACCATCGTTTTCCATTTCGCTTCCAAACGTTGATAAGTCACATGATGGCGGTTGTCCGAAAACGCTCCCGATATGTGTGCGGGGTAATTCCCAAGTGCCCTTCGAATGTACGCCGCATCGAGTCCAGACTGCCGAACCCACATTTGGACGCCACTTGCACAGCGCTCTCCTTCGATTCCTCCAGCCGTCGCCTGGCAGCTTCAAGCCGCATTTGCTGCACAAGTCTTGCCGGAGTCGTGCCTAACTCGCGGACGAAGACGCGCGCGAAGTTCCTTGGGCTCATAGCAACTCTTGATGCGAGCCGCTCTACCGGAAGGGGTTCCCGCAGATGGTCCAACATCCAGAGTCGCAATTCTCTGAGAGACGGAACCGAAGAGCTATCCAGATCCAATAACGAACTGAATTGCGACTGTCCGCCTGACCTGCGTAGAAATAGCACAAGTTCGCGCGCAACCTGAACGGTGATGTCGTGGCCCTCGTCTTCTTCTACCATGGCCGGGCAAAGATCCATGCCTGCCGTCACTCCTGCTGAGGTATACACGTGTCCGTCCCGAACAAATATCGCATCGGGATGCAAGTCTACATTCGGATAACGCCGCGAAAATTCTCGGCACCAATACCAGTGGGTGGTTGCTCTTCGATTATCGAGCAGGCCAGCCTCGGCCAGCAAGAATGCCCCTGTACAGACTGATCCCAGGCGGCGGACCCGTTTCGCCATCCGGCGTAGCCACCGGAGCACCTCAGGTGACTTTTTTGTAGCGGGAATCCCTCGTCCGCCTACGACCAGCAAGGTGTCGACCGGCCCACGCAGAGAAGCATAGTCTGAGTGGCTGAAGAGCCGCAGCCCGCAGGTCGTGGACACGGAATTTCCCTTCGTGGAAGTTAGCTCTAGCTGATATCGGATTCTCGCTTTCCTGCCGACGAGCAACTGCGAGGCACGCGCAAAGATCTCTGCCGGATCGGCGATGTCAAGGATTTGCGATTCAGGTGCGCCCAAGAGAAGGACTCTCCTCTTTGTACCCCCAACGGCTTCGCACTCAAGCTGATGCGCTACATCTGTAACCTTCATATGTCCCACTCTATCCTCGAAAGAGGCTTGGCAGCAATGCCAACTAAACCGCACTTTCTGCCACCATGGCACATATTGCAATTGCAAGGTCAGGCCAAACGCGTTTGCTTTCCCGATAATCAGAATCGTCGCCTGCAACGTCAGGCGATGAACGGAGGACACAATGGACATCAAAATCATGACCTTTGAGGGTGCCGATACGAGCACTTCATCACTGCAGAGCTCGTCAAACGCATATTCGGCGATAAACTTTGAGATGGCAGCATGAGCGTTAGAAGTTACATCGGTCCATTCCTAGCATCTCTGTCGCTTTTAGTCTTGCTGTTTAACGTCGGTGGATTTGCTCAGAGCTATCCTGAGAACGGAAAAATTGTAGCGATCAGAGTTGTCCAGAAATCTGGCATAGTTCCAGTCCACACCGATTCACAAGGGAAAAGTGTCGGAGGGGTAACTACTCACCATCCCTTCCATGTCTATCGCGTCGAGACACCGAACCGTTTTTTCGAATTCCAGGAAAAAGGCAAGAGTGCGCATTTCGCCATGGGCCAAGAGATTCGCTTTCGGATAGAAAAGAAAAGTATTTTCACCTCTCCAGACGGGAAAGAACGGAAATACAACGTAACGGACGTGGAACAAAAGTGAGGACACATCGACGCGTTTCGGAGAGTCAACGGTTATCCCGTATGAACGAAATTACGGAACTCAGGACAAGGCGGCTGATGTCAGACGATGAATGGAGGACACAATGGATATCAAGATCCTGACTTTTGACGGCGCCGACGAGATGGACTTCGTGGCGCCATTTGAGGCTTTTCGGAGGGCTGCGAGGACGCAGGAGAACGGCAGTCAGGACCCGCCAAGGAGTGCTCGTTGACGCGACAAGACTTCTGGTTCCGGTGCACAGATCTCGGATTGACGGTTCCGGCCCTAGGCCTTGCTAACTGCGGCTTCGTAGGGGACATTCCCACGGCGATAATGGTACTACGTGCGTTGCCAAAATGGAGCTTTAGCTTAGCGCCAGAACTTTGAGAGCATGAATTTCTCCACGCAAATGTGGAGGGGAGTTTGTGCCCCGGAAACATGATGAGAAGAGTCTCACGAACATTTGCGGTTTTGTTTCTACTCTCTGCTTCGATTGCGACAAGTGGTCAACGACCTACCAACGAAAGAGTGCTGCTGAGGAAAGACATCAGCTCCTATGCCGGACCGGGCTCTATTCTGACCGTGCGCGAGCTCGAATTCCCTCCATCCGCACAGGGTGAAAAACATCGCCATCCCGGCCCCGTCGTTGCCTGTGTTCTTCAGGGCGAACTAGAAGTAGCCTTAGAAGGGCAGGAACCGAAGACATATGGCCCCGGGCAGTGCTTTTCAGAAGAGCCCAACCAATTGCACCTTTATTCCCGCAATCTCAGCAACACGGAGCCAGTTCGCCTGATCTCGTACATTCTCAGCCGAAATGGGGAACCACTGACTCGCCCCGAAAAATAAAAGGGCTGTTCGCTGGTCATCCATTGATCAAAGCTGGAGGGGGCTGCTTATGAGCACTCCAAATCTCGTTAAAGCTTTTTATGAGCGGATTTGGAATCTCGGAGAAGTTGAGGCAGCGTCGGAGCTGCTCGATCCAAATTTTTCTTTCCGCGGCTCTCTCGGCAACCAGATGCGAGGCATCGGGGAATTCCAAAGCTATGTTCGCTCCGTCCGTGAACCCCTCGCCGAATACCACTGCGAGATCCTCACGTGCCTGGCTGAAGGCGACCAAGCCTTTGCAAAGATGCGCTTCTCAGGCCGCCACGTGGCGCCCTTTAGAGGCTATCAGCCCACGGGCAAGACCGTGGAATGGTTGGGCGCAGCATTGTTCAAGTTCGAGAATTCAGCGATTTCTGATTTGTGGGTTTTGGGAGATTTGTCAGGGCTTGACGCGCTCCTCAAAGCGCAAGCAGCGGATCGTAGTGAACAATTCTCCCAAGGTGAGACTCGATGAACGGCCAAAACGCACTTGATCTCCACGAGACATCGCACGAACTGCAGGGTACGCCTGCTCTGCTATCAACCCTGCTTGCCGGGCTGCCTGACCGAGCCCTCGCCTGTCATCCAGGAGCGGGCAAGTGGTGCATAAAGGAGGTTATCGGCCACCTGATCGAGGAGGACAAGCGGGATTTTGTAGGCCGCATCCAGATGATGCTCGAACAAGAGGAGCCCGCGCTTCCCCTCAACGATCAGGAAGAAGTCGCACGCTTGCGTCATGACTGTGAGAAGAATCTTAGGGCTTTATTGGACGAATTCAGTGCGGTGCGGTCTAGTAGCGTTACGTTTGTAACGAAGCTCACACAGCCACAGCTAGATTGCAGCGGCGTGCACCCAAAGATCGGCCGTATTCGCGTCGCCGAGTTATTGTACGAGTGGATTTACCACGACCTGAACCACGTAAAGCAAATTGGCACTAATATTCAGCGCTTCCTCTGGGATCATCTGGGAAACATGCAGCACTTCTATCAGCACTGACCTTGCTTTTCGGACGGTCGCGGTTTGTGGAACTAGGAAAAAACGGACATGGGACAAATGTAGCCGGTAAACCAACGATTCGCAAAAAACTGACTACCGTCAATCGAACCCCGATTTCAAGTTCTCGAGGAGCAGCGATGATTCCCACGTTGATCGTGTTAGGTTCCATCGTGGGCCGGTGGTGGCTGGTCGCTATTGTAGCAATCGCTTGGCCAGTCCTTTTGATCACCATGAAGATCGGAACAGGATTCATTTTTGGTCTGGAGACCTCTATCATTGCATCGGCGAATACAGTGGCTGGTGTTGTTCTGCACAGAGCCGTTACTAGAGCTCTGCATAGGCTCCGCAATCGATCGGCTGGATGAACCGAGACTGATTGCAGTTGAAAACGGAAGGACGACGGAATCCAGACCCTGATCGATAACGCCCAGAAGGTATGGGAAGAAGGTGTATGGGACAACAGAATGTGGGTTCAACAGTGTGGGCGCATGCGACGTTATATCTTCGTGTTGCCCTATCGGCCGCGTTCCTCACCTCTGTCGCCGACCGTTTCGGTGTTTGGGGATCCTATGGAGCGGCGAATGTGGCCTGGGGCGATATGACTCATTTCATAACCTACGCGGCTACATTCAATCCCTGGTTTCCGAAGGCAGTCATTCCTGCTGTGGCGTGGTTTGTCACCAGCATTGAGACATTGCTGGCGGCAGTTTTGCTCTTGGGTTTTGAAACACGCAGGGCCGCCCAGGTCAGCGGATGGCTGCTTCTTGCCTTTGCCGTTGGAATGACGGCCGGGACCGGCATCAAGTCTGCTCTGAACGCGTCAGTTTTTTCGGCCTCCGCAGGTGCCTTTCTCTTGGCGAGCATTGGTACGTATCCTTGGAGCATGGACTCAGCTAAAGCGAGAAAGCAAGCCGAGGCGACTCTTAGTAACTGCGCGAAGAGTCAGCTGAAAAATAAATGTGACGTTCTGCCGTCATCAAACACCTTAACTAAAAAAGACATGACAGGCTAGGGCACCATTTCCCGCCGCTTTTGCGAGAAGCGGGCGATCCTGTGAATGTGATGGACTTCGTTCGGAGGGCTCCATGAGATTCTTCCCCGTTTTCGCCTTTGTGATGATTGCCGTCTCGTCCGTTGCCCAACAGGCCCGCGCCGAGAAGCCGCACGTTGACGTCGCCGCGATCGCTCCCCGGACAGAAGACGTTTCTACCATCGACGGGATCATCAAAGCGTTTTACGAGGTGATCTCCGGGCCCGCCGGCCAGCCCCGCCAGTGGGCACGCGACCGAACTCTATATATTCCGGACATTCGCTTCGTCGCGATGTCCCAGGACAAGTACGGCCAACCCGTTGCACAGATCGCAAGCCATCAGCAGTTCGTGGATTATGCCGATCCGGTGCTGGTGAAGGAGGGCTTCTACGAATCTGAGATTCACCGTATGACCGAGCGGTTTGGAAATATTGCGCACGTATTCAGCACGTATGAGAGCCGCCAGAAAGCCGACGGTCCCGCCATCGCTCGTGGCATCAACAGCATTGAGTTGTTCTGGGATGGCAAGCGCTGGTGGATCGCGTCGAATATCTGGGATGATGAGCGGCCGGATAATCCGGTGCCGGCTGAGTATTTGCCGGAAAAGGACCATTCAAGAAAATAAACAGCAGATCTGGAGCACCTGCCAGCGGGCCGCTTCCACCAGCGACTGGAAGATCCCGCGCGACGGCACATCGTCATCGACCAACGCTCGGGATCGGTATGCATCGAGCCCACCGCAGACATAATGAAAATTCCGGCCCGAGGGCAATCTCTGGTACTTGACGCAACGCATGGATAATTGAGACAAGCGAGAATATAAGGATCGGGCAGCTTCAGAAAAGAGGCCTATGCAGACAAGAATGTCGATCCCTTACTACCACGTGGATTCGTTCGCCGACACGCTGTTTGCAGGAAATCCGGCAGGCGTATGCATTTGCTCGAGCTTTCCATCAGACAAAGTTATGCAAAGCATTGCGGCTGAAAACAGACATAGTGAAACGGCTTTTGTCGTTGCGCGCGCAGACGGCGACTTCGATCTGCGATGGTTTACCCCGGAGGTTGAGGATGACCTCTGTGGCCATGCCACTTTGGCAGCCGCGTACGTGCTCGCCTTGCGAAATCATCACGGGTGGCCGGTTCGTTTCCACACCCGCAGTGGCCCATTAACAGTGGCTCGTGACCGGGATAGCTTTGAAATGAATTTCCCCGCCAGGCCTCCCCAGCCTTGTGAAAAACCAGCCGATCTCCTGCCGGCGCTTGGATTGAAAATGGCACAGGTATTGAGGTCATCCCGTGACTACCTTGTGATTGTGGATACTGCAGACATAGTGCGAGCTTTGTCGCCAGACATTTCAGTTCTCGCGAAACTTGACATGGGAATCGGTGGGACGATTGTCACCGCCCCCGGCGACGGTGAAGCTGATTACGTGTGCCGGTTCTTTCCACCATCGGTTGGTATCGACGAAGATCCCGCGACCGGCTCTATCCATTGCACACTAGCGCCATATTGGGCGGCAAAGCTCAGCAAACCAAAGTTAACGGCGAGGCAATTGAGCGCTCGCGGAGGCTGGATGCGATGCACAGTTGAAGGTGATCGTGTGAGGATTAGCGGCGACGTGAAGTTATACCTGGCAGGCACACTCGAGCTGTGAGGGCAGAGTGATTCTGCCCGCGCCAGACCTTCCGAACACCACCGATTGTTTGAGAACAAGTCTGCAACGATGAAACTAGAAGATTTCAAGCGTTTCCCGTTGGCGAATTTGCCCACTCCGATGCACCCGCTGCGTCGCTTCTCGCAGCACCTTGAAGGTCCCGAGATCTGGATTAAGCGCGACGACTGCACGGGACTGGCAGGCGGCGGAAACAAAACGCGAAAACTTGAGTATCTTATCGCCGACGCCATCGCGCATGGTGCCGATACGCTGGTGACCGTGGGAGGTATTCAATCGAATCACACGCGGCAGACAGCTGCCGCCGCGGCAGTCGCTGGCTTGCGCTGCGAGCTCGTCCAGCGGCGCTGGGTCAAGCGTAGCGATCCGAGCTACGAGAATGTGGGGAACATCCTGCTCAGCCGTATTCTGGGTGCTAGGATTACGATCGTTGCTGGGTCCGGCAGGATCGGTATCTCCGAACGACCATTTCAAGCTGTGGTGCGACGGCTGTCACGTGAAGGTGGCATACCGTATGTAATCCCCGCCGGAGGGTCAGATCACGCTCTTGGCGGACTTGGGTATGTCCGATGCGCACAAGAGATTGTTGAGCAATCCCGGCTGGCCAACATTCGGTTTGATGCCATCGTCCACGCCACCAGCAGCGGCAGCACCCAAGCCGGTCTCGTAGTTGGGCTGGCCGGGCTAGGCGCCGCTACTCGTGTCATTGGGATTGAGGTCAACGCGCAGGGCAATCACACGCGCGCCATGGTGTCGAAGATTGCAAAGCAGACGGCGAAGATGTTGGGCGTCACAGGCGACGGCTTGCAATTCGATGTGCGTTCTGGGTATGCCGGGGAAGCGTACGCGATCCCAACGGCGAGTTCCCTTGAAGCAATCGCGCTGTTGGCCAGGCTCGAAGGCATCCTGGTGGATCCCGTGTACGAGGCGAAATCGCTGGCAGGTTTGATCGACCTTGTGCGGCACGGAGAATTCCGGAAAGAAGAGCGCGTTTTGTTTCTTCATCTGGGCGGAACACCTGCCCTGCACGCCTACGCGTCGTTGTTCCACGGCGGAGCCAAAACATGAGCATCAGACATCTTGAAGAAGACGACTACGAGTCAATCATTTCGGTCATCGATGATTGGTTTGACGGCCGCCAGATGTCCCACCTGTTGCCAAAGATATTCTTCATCCACTTTCGCCCGACGAGTTTTGCCGTCGAAGAAGGTGGCCAGTTGATTGGCTTTCTGGCTGGCTTTGTCTCTCAGACCCACCCAGATCAGGCATATATCCATTTTGTTGGTATTCATCCCGATCATCGCAAACGTGGTTTAGGACGCAAACTCTACTCCGTATTTTTCGAGACCGTTCGCCAACTTGGGTGCACCACGATTCGCTGTATCACGTCGCCGGTGAACACTGCATCCATCGCGTTTCACAAGCGTATGGGTTTTCAAATCGAAACCGCTACCGGCGAAACAAATAGCGTGCCCTGCGTACTCAACTACGAACTGAAGGGAGCCAACCGAGTGCTGTTTGTTAGAAGCCTTGCTGAAAATCCCGACAGGCTCTAAGCGTCGATGTTTTGCTTATGCGATACGTTCATTTGTGCATGCCATCTTCAGTTAGAGTTGACTCCAGTAGTCGGATAAAGGGCGCTGCGGACATGGAATAAGAGGTTTCACAGTCCCTAGATTGTAAACACTCGGGCACATGTCATGACCGATGCGATGCCGACGTTCACGCGCACGCCTGCGCAATCGAGGCAGGCATACCCAACACACATGTATCGTTATCGCGGGAGTTGGCCATCTGATGTACCTTGAGAAGCCTACTGAGTTCAGTCGCCGCGTGATCAGCTTTATCACGCAGAATGGGGAGTGACGGAGGTGAGCTACTATGGCCGAATTCGGAGCACGATACCATGACGAGAATGGTGCTTTTAGGTCGAGGTACTCACAGATGACACAGACGAATATGCTCGAAGTGAAACCCTTCGCATCGGCCTCTGAATACGAGGGCATGATCGACTACTTCTTGCAGTCGGAAGACTCGTTTCTAGCCCAGATGGGGGTCGCACGGGCTCTGCTGCCCAGTCGTGAGGCTTGGTTGCGCAGCGCACTTCGCGATCATGAACTTCCCGACAATAAAAAAGATCGGTTATATGTCGGATGGTACCATCGCGGAACTCAGGTTGGCCATTCGAGCGTTAATCGCATAAAAGTCGGAGAGGAGGCTTACCTTCATCTCCATTTGTGGCGTTCAGATCTCCGCAAGTCAGGCTTCGGAGTTCAATTCTGCCGGGCCTCTATCGCTATCTACTTCGAAAGGCTTAAGCTCCAAAGGTTGTGGAGCGAACCCTACGCCGAAAACCCCGCACCAAATCGCACGCTCGTAAAATTAGGTTTTTCGTTCATCCGCCGATATCGCACAGTACCAGGACAGATCAGTTTCGAGCAAGACGTCAATCTCTATCTGCTTGAGATGTGAGCTACTAGGGCCAAATTCGGAGCACGATACCACGATGATACGAGCGGGCACTTTCATAAACAAAGACTGACCAATCACACTTTGTGTGACCGCTCCGGTACTTTTGTGTTCAATCGGCGAGCACGGAAGCGAAATCCACCTTCTCTCCAAGGTGCTGTCGCGTATCTTTGAGCCAAGCTGTGCTCCGCAAAAAGTCCGTTTGCACATGAAAAGGGGCAACTTTCGAGGCTACGTTGACGTAAACTGTCACCTCCCAGCCGCAGACTTGAACGTGTGATTCCATAGGTGAACATGCTCAGGACCGCCCAGCTGCTCCGATCGTTGTTCCTTATCCTTATTACTGTAGTCGTCCAGAGCCTCCAGTTCCTTCGATGGGCGCTTTCTTCCCGGGCTGCCTTAAGTGCGGAAGTATTATTCCTACGCAAGCAGCTTGCCTTCTACCAGGAACACCAAATTTCACCCCGCAAGCTCACTGCTGCTGCCCGTTTTTCTTTGGTGTTGTGGTCCCGATTCTTCAGCTGGAGAGAGGCATTGATGATCGTCAAACCAGAGACTCTCATCGGCTGGCATCGCAAGGGATTT
>Ga0126381_100010969_pt1 | contig 10224 bp, 5 predicted proteins | sample PanSoiMetPlot_28_FD_96465 | JGI IMG/M metagenome (GOLD analysis project Ga0126381, IMG submission 96465) | Tropical forest soil microbial communities from Panama - MetaG Plot_28 | ecosystem: Environmental > Terrestrial > Soil > Tropical forest > Bulk soil | place: Panama | collected 2016-02-17 | reverse complement strand
TGCAGCTTCAGCGTGGACCGATGAAGCCACACTCCTTCCACAGTTTTTCCCAGACCCACATTCCATAGGCGGCCTTGATCGGCAGCCGGAAACCCAGCTGGTGCGCGAGCATGCATACTTGACCACGGTGATGGGCGTCATGCAGGACCATGTAGACAAACATGGCGGCGCCCCTGGGCCAAGGCCTGGCCCAACCGTCTCGGAGGAATTGCTTGACGCGACCCTCTGGGCGGCCCAGGGCTTCCGTGAGCATTTCTGAACAGCGCAGGGCGCTTTCCCCGAGCGCCCTGCGTGCCTGTTGTTGCGTGCAGCGCAGACGATCGAGGTGCTTCGGCAGCCTGATGTGGGGGGCGGAGAGTCTCAACCACTTGCATCGGACGTTGTGCATATGAGCGAAAATCGCAGCGATTGTGCGCACGCTTCGGCCCGCAGGCTTTGCCCTCCATGCATGGGGATCCAGATTCTCAAGAATTAGCTGGTTAATTCGGTCGTTGACGGCGTAAGTTTCAAGCAGCGATTGACAAAAATCGAGGCTGGGCGAAGCAGCGGTACGCGCCATGGATTCTCCTCAAGCCATAAACACTAGCGCGGAATTCTGCTTCAGGCGAGTGGCCGACATGGAAGGGAGGGAAAGCCCGCCAGCCGCGACATCCAGCGCAGGCCCAGCCATCCAACGCCGAGCAAAAGAATAGTTAGCAGTCCAAAAAAAACAGTCCAACGACAATCTGATTAACCTTTCGCATGCGGTCGCGGACTTCACCAGATCTCGGGAATCGAGGTCATTGTGAATGCGCACGGGAGATGTTCCGCTACCTATTTGGGGGAGGCGAACTCGTCGTCGTTGGCGACGCTGAAGGTGACATGACACTCGCATCGCGCGAAATAATCTGCTGTGGCGTAGGGAGCATCGAGGCGTCCCAGCCGCCACCTAGCGCTTCCATTAACTGCACGCTCGCCGTGATCTGCTGCACGCGCAGGCTGACATCTGTTTGTTGATTACTCAGTAAACTAGCCTGCGCGACGATCACATTCAGGTATGGGTCTATTCCGAGGCGGTAGCGGTCCGTGGCAAGCGTGACCACTCTTTGGGCCGACTTGACGGCCTCACCCTGTTGCTGAATTTCCTCCGACAAGATTCTAAGCGCCGCGAGATTATCCTCGACCTGCTGGAACGCGACCAAAACGTTCTGGCGATAATTTGCCACGCTTGTATCGTACTGCGCACGGAACTGCTCAACGGTCGCGCGGCGAAGTCCTGCGTCAAACAACGTTTCGGAGGCCGTGGGTCCGACCGACCAAAAACGGCTGGGCCACGTGAACCATTTCGAGATGCTAGTGGTTTCGAATCCTCCGGAAGCGCTAAGCGTTACCGTCGGGTAGTAGGCAGCCTTGGCCACCCCTACTTGGGCGTTCGCTTGTGCCATCTGGCGCTCCGCCGCTGCGATATCCGGCCGGCGCTCAAGCAATTCCGAGGGGACACCAAACGGGATGGCTGGCGGCGGGACCTTTAGCGGTGCAACGGGGATAGAAAATGTAGACGCGGGCTGGCCAACCAGCAGGGCGATGGCGTGTTCGAACTGGGCGCGCGCAATGGCGAGGTTCGTGGCTTGGACCCGGGTGGTGTTGAGCTGTGTTTCCGCTTGAGCAACGGCTTCGTCCGAATCGATTCCGGTCTCGTAGAGCACCTTGGTCAGGTCCAGCGATTGTTGGAAAACAACAACCGTCGAATCGAGCAGTTCCTTCAGGGAGTCCTGACCACGCAATTCATAATAATCGACAGCAACTTCTGCTTGAGCCGTTAGCTTCGTATTTTCGAGGTCAGCGGCGGAAACCTGCGCGTTATAGACATTTGCTTTCACGGTATTTCTGACGCGTCCCCAAAGGTCGGGCGTCCAGGTCGCATCAAACGGAAGAACGAAGGAGGCAAAAGTCTGTCCCGACGAACTTGCGGTCGAATTGACCGAAGTGGAAGGCTGATGTTCCCCAAGGATGCTTGGTCCTACGGACACAGTTGGGTAATACTGCGAGCGAGCTTGGCGGACGATTGCACGAGCCGCCATAAAGTTCGAAAAAGCCGCAGCAACATTCTGGTTGGAAACGCTGACTTGCTCTTCTAAGGCGTTCAGTTCCGGGTCTCCGAAGATCTCCCACCACTTGCCGTGCAGCGTGGTGTCCTTTGGCTCGGCCACTTTCCAGCCATCCATTTTCTTCAAATCTTCCGGGGTAACCTCTTTAAAGGTTGCCGGTGTTTGCGCGCTGGGCCGGTTGTACTTTGGACCAACATTGCAACTCTGCAGCAGCAGCGCTGTGCAGGCGAGCGCCAGAACTTTGTGCCATCGGTTCCCAGATTCTGTTTTCATCCTGGTTTGAATTTCTCCTGAAACTCTCGTTTTTCTCCCCTCCGCGTGCTCTCGCTGCTTGCAGTTTGTTGTCATCAATCAGCTCCAATGGGCTCGGGGCGTTCTAGCCTTCCATGTGCGCGCAACCAGCGCACGCGCATGCGATCCACGTACAGGTAAACCGCTGGGGTCGTGTACAACGTAAGCATTTGGCTGACGATCAGTCCGCCGATAATCGTAATTCCGAGCGGCTGACGCAATTCCGAGCCCGTGCCAGTACCGAAAGCCAATGGAACCGCGCCAAACAATGCCGCCATCGTTGTCATCAGAATCGGCCGAAATCGCAGAAGGCACGCCTGAAAAATCGCGTCCCTTGGACCCTTGCCTTCGATGCGCTCCGCGGCGAGCGCGAAATCGATCATCATGATGGCGTTCTTCTTTACGATGCCGATCAACAAAATAATTCCGATCAGAGCAATCACGCTCAGATCTTTCTTGAAGATCAGTAACGCCAGAACTGCCCCTACCCCCGCGGACGGCAACGTGGAAAGAATCGTTATCGGATGGACCAGGCTCTCATACAGAATGCCCAGAACGATGTAGACTGCCATCAGAGCCGTGAGAATAAGGAACGGTTCCGAAGCCAGAGACGACTGGAAGGCCTGAAGAGTGCCCGAGAACATGCCGCGAATCGTATTGGGCATGCCTATCTTCTGCTCCATTTCGGTGATGGCGCGCGAAGCATCGCTCAAAGCCACGCCCGGCGCCAGGTTGAACGATATGGTCACCGAAGGATACTGGCCCTGATGATTGACCGCGAGTGGTGCAGTTGTCGGTTCGTAATGAGCAACGGCACTGAGGGGCACGACCCTGCCTTGGGATGTCCTGATGTATACGTCGTTCAAGCCTAGAGGGGATTGCCAGAACTTGGGTTCGACCTCCAAAACCACGTGATACTGGTTCACGCCAGTGTACATGGTCGAAACTTGCGACTGGCCGAACGCCTCATAAAGCGTGTTGTCAATCTGTTGCGGGGTAATTCCAAGGCGAGCTGCGGTAGTGCGGTCGTAGACGATGTTCATTTGTAGCCCGCTGTTTTGCTGATCGGTGTTTACGTCGGTCAACTCGCGCATCTTGCGCATCTGCTGCAAAAGAACCGGTCCCCACTGCACGAGGTCCTGCAAGTTGTCGCTCTGAATCGTGTATTGGAATTGCGCGCTGCTCATGCGCCCGCCAATCCGCAAATCCTGTCCAGCCTGCAAGAACGTATTCGCTCCGGGGACGCCGATGAGTTTCGGACGCAACCGGTCAATAATCTGGTTTGCGCCGACCTGCCTCTCCTCGAGCGGCTTAAGACCCATGTAGATGAAACCGCTATTCGACGCCCCGTTTCCACCCGTGAATGCCATCGCATTCTGAACGGCCGGATCCGACTTTACGACATTGATGATTCGCCTTGTGGCCACCTGCATCGCCTGGAAAGAAATATCCTGCGAGCCCTGAATACCCCCAAAAATCGTGCCATTGTCTTGCTGAGGGAAGAATCCTTTCGGCATCTTGTAGAAGAGATAAAAATTGCCGGCGATGGTGATCAAGAGGACTGTCAGCGTCAACGCCGAATGTTCCAATACCCAGGTAAGTGACCGTTCGTAAACCCGCAACACCCACTGAAAACCTCTTTCGCTAAGGCGGTACAGTCTTCCTTGATTTTCTTCGCGCACGTGCTTTAACAGCCGGGAACACATCATTGGCGTAGTGGTAAGCGACACCACCAGCGACACGAGGATCGCCACCGACAGAGTCACGGCGAACTCGCGGAACAGTCTGCCAACGATTCCGCCCATCATGAGAATAGGAATGAAAACGGCAACCAGTGAAATACTGATCGACAGCACCGTAAAGCCGATCTCGCTCGCGCCCTTGAGTGCGGCCTGCATCGGCGACATACCCTGCTCGAGGTAACGGGTGACGTTCTCAATCACCACGATCGCGTCGTCAACAACAAATCCAGTGGAGATTGTGAGAGCCATCAACGACAGGTTGTCGATGCTGTACCTGCAGAGATACATCACTCCAAACGTACCAATCAACGAAACCGGCACAGCCACGCTGGGAATAAACGTGGCGCGTAGGTTCCGCAAAAAGAGAAACACGACGAGGATGACCAGGCTGATCGAGACCACCAGGGTCCGTTCCACATCACGAACGGAAGCGCGGATCGTAGTCGTGCGGTCCAGCACAACCCTTACGTCAATGGCGGTGGGGATCGACGCTTTCAGCGAGGGTAGCGCGTCGCGAATCCGATCCACCGTGTCAATAATGTTCGCTCCTGGCTGACGGAAGATGATGATCAGCACAGAAGGTTGTCCGTTGACGAAACCAGCCGCTCGGATATTTTCGGTAGAGTCCTGGACGTTGGCAACATCCGCCAGCTTAACCGCAGCCCCGTTGTGGTAGCCGACGACGAGGGGCATGTAATCCACGGCCTTTAGAAGCTGATCGTTGCTCGAAACATCCAACGTCGTCGTGTTGTTCGAAACCTGGCCCTTGGGAGAGTTTGCATTTTGCTTGTTTAGCATCAGCGCGACATCTTGCAATCCCAGGCCATAGCTGTTGAGCTGTGTAGGATTAACGTCGACGCGCACGCCTGGCAGCGAACTTCCCCCGACCGTTACCTGGCCCACACCTCGTACCTGCGACAGCCGCTGCGCCATGATCGTTGATGCGGCGTCGTACATTTTGCCTCGGTCGTAGACTTCCGAGGTCAGTGCTACGATCATGATCGGCGAATCCGCCGGATTCACCTTTCTGTACGTCGGATTTGCCGGAAGATTCGAAGGAAGATAGCTGCGCGCCGCGTTAATCGCGGCTTGAACGTCACGTGCGGCTCCGTCGATGTTGCGGTTCAAGTCGAACTGTAACGTGATGCTCGTCGTTCCCAAAAAACTGGCGGACGTCATCTCGGTCACACCCGCGATACGCCCAAATTGGCGTTCCAGTGGTGTCGCAACGGACGAGGCCATAATCTCCGGGCTCGCCCCAGGCAAACTCGCTCCAACAGAAATTGTCGGGAAATCGATCTGTGGAAGGGCCGAAACAGGCAGAGCTCGAAAAGCGACCGCTCCAGAAAGAGCAATCGCCGCAGTGAGAAGCGTCGTCGCAACCGGTCGCCGGATAAATGGGGAGGAAAGACTCATCGCTTCAGTCCGCCGGGACCACCTCCGGGCCTGCATCGGCCGCGCGACGCCGTGAGAACCTTCTCGCCAGCCGGTCAAAGAAAATGTAAATGACCGGCGTCGTGTACAGGGTCAGGATTTGGCTCAGGATCAAGCCGCCCACCATCGAAATGCCAAGTGGTCGCCGGAGCTCAGAACCAATACCGGTACCGAGGGCCAGCGGAATGCCACCAAGTAGCGCCGCCATCGTGGTCATCATGATCGGGCGGAATCGCAGAAGGCAGGCTTCGTAGATCGCTTCCTCGGACTTTTTGCCTTCCTTGCGTTCTGCCTCGAGCGCAAAGTCGATCATCATAATTCCGTTTTTCTTTACAATGCCGATCAGCAGGATGATGCCGATCAACGCCACCACGCTCAATTCCTGGCCGCAAATGAGTAGTGCGAGAATCGCTCCTACGCCGGCTGAGGGCAGCGTTGAAAGAATCGTTATCGGATGGATGTAGCTCTCGTAGAGCACCCCCAGCACGATATACACGGTGACCAGCGCCGCAAGAATCAGAATCGGTTCGTTGGATAGGGATGCCTGGAACGACGCAGCGGTTCCTTGGAATGCTCCCTGTACGCTCACTGGCATTCCGATTTCCTGTTGCGCTCTCTCGATCGCTGTGGTCGCTTCTCCAAGCGAGGCGTTCGGCGCCAGGTTGAACGAGATAGTCACAACGGGGAATTGGCCTTGGTGATTGATCGAGAGAGGGCTGTTCTTCAATTCAAGGTGCGAAAACGCGCTGAGCGGCACGGCCCCGCCATTGGTGGCCGATACCGCCGTCGGAAAGGCCGAGCCTGTTGTGGCCAACGTGTTCGTTGAAGCCGAAGGGCTCGGCGAAGCTGTGCTGAACGTGCCTGCGGTGCCTGACGAGGTAACCACCGGGTTGCTCGAAGTCGCGCCCGTCGTCAGGCTGCCAGGAGCAAGCGCCGAGCGCACGTAGATGTCCTGCAGCTTTGCCGGATTGTTCTGAAAGTCCGGCTGAGTCTCGAGGATCACGTGGTACTGATTCAACTGCGTGTAGAGCGTGTTGACCTGGCGTTGGCCGAACGCGTCATAAAGGGTCTGATCAACCGCCTGAGGCGTAATTCCCATACGCGACGCGGTGACGCGATCGACGACAAGCGACGCCGTAAGACCGGACGTCTGCTGGTCGGTTGCCAGATCGCGCAGCTCCGGCATCTGTTTCAGTTTGGCCATGAGCTTGGCGGTCCAATAATTCAGCTCGCTCTGATCAGGATCTTCCAGCGTGTACTGATACTGTGTGCGGCTGACGCGGTCTTCGACGGTCAGGTCCTGCACCGGCTGCATATACAAGGTAATGCCGTCAATTTTGGCGAGATTAGGTTGCAAGCGGCGGATGACATCCGACGCATTGATTTTTCTCTGCTCCAGGGGTTTCAGATTGATCTGAATGCGTCCGCTGTTGAGCGTGGTGTTCGTGCCGTCGACGCCGATAAACGAAGAAAGGCTCTCGACGGCGGGGTCCTGAAGAATGAGGTGTGCCAATTCTTGCTGCTTTTCGGCCATCGCGGCGAAAGAGGTTGTCTGGGATGCTTCGGAAATGCCCTGGATGATCCCTGTGTCCTGAACAGGGAAAAAGCCCTTGGGAATAACGATGTAAAGCAGAACGGTCAAAACAAGCGTGGCCACAGCCACAAACAGAGTAGCGGTCTGGTGCTGCAGCACCCACTGGAGCGTCTTTGCGTAAAACGCGATAATGCGATCAAACGCTTCCTCGGAGGCGCGATAGAAGCGGCCCTGCTTTTCCTTGGGAGTGTGTCTTAGCAAACGCGAGCACATCATCGGCGTAAGAGTTAGAGAAACGAAGGCGGACACAAGAATGGTCACGCTGAGCGTGATCGCGAACTCGCGGAACAGCCGGCCGACGATGTCCCCCATAAAAAGCAGTGGAATCAAAACGGCGATTAGCGAAATGGTCAGGGAAACGATCGTAAACCCGATCTGCTCCGAGCCCTTCAGCGCGGCCTCCATCGGTGGGTCGCCTTCTTCAATGAAGCGGATGATGTTCTCGATCATCACGATCGCGTCATCAACCACAAACCCTGTCGAAATCGTCAGCGCCATCAGGGTCAGGTTGTTCAGGCTGAAGCCAGCCAGGTACATGACGCCGAATGTGCCGACGATCGAAAGCGGCACGGCAACGCTCGGGATAACGGTCGCCGAAAGGTTGCGCAAAAAAAGAAATATCACCATGACCACGAGCGCCACGGTCAGCATCAGTTCAAACTCGACGTCCGTAACCGACGCGCGAATCGTTGTCGTGCGATCCGTCAGCACATCCACTTGCAACGCAGTGGGCAGGTTGCTCTTCAACACGGGAAGAATCTTTTTAATCCGGTCAACCACCTGGATGATATTTGCACCAGGCTGGCGCTGAATATTCACGATCACCGCAGGAGTCTCGTTCATCCACGCAGCCTGGCGCAGATTCTCAACTCCATTCACCACGGTCGCGACGTCGGAAAGCTTCACCGGCGAGCCGTTGTGATAAGCAATGACCACATTCTCAAAATCTGCGCTCGTTAGAAGTTGATCGTTCGATTGAATCTGATAATCCTGCTGTGGGCCGTCGAAATTGCCTTTCGCCTGATCGAGGCTGGTCTGTTGGATCGCTGTGCGTACGTCCTCGAGATTGATTCCGTGCGCTGAAAGCTGTGTGGGATTCACCTGAATCCGCACCGCGGGCTTCTGACCCCCGCTGATGCTGACCAGTCCAACGCCGGGTAACTGCGATATCTTTTGGGCCAGCCGAGTGTCCGCGAGATCTTCGACCTGCGACAGGGGCAGAGTCTTGGAGCTCAGCGCCAGCGTCAGGATTGGGGTATCCGCGGGATTCGACTTGCTGTAAATCGGCGGCACCGGCAAATCCGACGGCAAATACGTCTGCGCGGCATTGATCGCTGCCTGGACTTCTTGTTCTGCAACATCGATATTCAACTCGAGCGCGAATTGCAGCACGATGATCGAGCTGCCGTCCGAACTCGTTGAAGTCATCTGGTTCAATCCAGGAACCTGTCCGAATTGCCTCTCGAGTGGCGCCGTTACCGCCGACGCCATCACATCGGGATTTGCTCCGGGATAAAAGGTAACTACTTGAATTGTGGGATAGTCCACTTCTGGAAGCGCCGAAACGGGCAACTGCAAGTAGGCCACGAATCCCGCGAGAAGAATCGCCGCCATTAGCAGCGATGTAGCCACCGGCCGCAGGATGAAGGGGCGCGACGGACTCACTGCGTGGAACCTCCACCTTTTCTGCCCGCAGAGCCGCCGCTGCTTGGAGCTTCCGCGGGTTGCCCGCCGGGCTTGCCGCCGCCCGGTGGGGCATTCTGCGACGGCTGGCGCACAGTGATCTTCGATCCATCCTGCAGCTTATCAAATCCGTTGATTGCCACTGTGTTTCCAGCATCAATTCCCTGGACTTGCGTCATCGTTCCGTCGGTCGCGCCCGGAGTGATGGGATGGATCGACACGGTCTGCTCCGCGCCGATCACATAGACGAATGCCCCCTGGGCATTGCGTTGAATTGCCGGAGTGGGAATCAGGGTGACGTTACGTAGCGTATCAACGAGCAAGCGGGCATTTACGAACTGGCTCGGAAACAAAGCACCATCCTTGTTGGGAAACATCGCTTTCAGTTTCACGGTCCCGGTCGTCGTGTCGATCATGTTATCTAGGGTTAACAGGTATCCGCTCGCGAGTTTGGTTGACTGCTCACGATCAAACGCATCAACAGACAGGCGCACACCCTTGCGCAGTTGCTGCTGGATTTTTGACAAGTGATCCTCAGCGACGCTGAAGATTACCGTGATCGGCTCCAATTGCGTAATCACAACAAGCGGCGTCGTACTGTTCGCCTGAACGATGTTGCCAGGGTCCACCAGCCGCAGGCCCACTCGCCCATCGATCGGAGAGCTGATGTGCGTATACGCCAGGTTCACCTTTGCGTTGGCGAGCGTGCCCTCATCGTTCTTGACCGTCCCCTCGTCCTGAAGAACCACCTGCTGCTGATCGTCCAGTTGTTGCTTGGCGATTGCGTTGCGACTGAAAGCCTGCTGATAGCGGTCCAAATCGATCTTGGCTTCATTCAGCACAGCCTGATCGTGTGCCAACTGTCCCTCGGCTTGGGTCAGTTGCGCTTGGTAAGGGCGCGGATCGATTTCTAGCAGCGGATCGCCTTTGCGAACCATTTGCCCTTCGTGATAGGAGACCTGCGTAATCTCGCCTTGAACCCGGCTCGTAACGGTAACCGTGTAAACGGGTGTAACGGTCCCCAGGGCGTCGAGGTAAACCCTGATGTCGCCTTGCTTGGCTACTGCGGTTGAGACCACAACCGGCCGAACGGGGGGATCGGCATTATTCTTCGCCTGTTGCGCCGAACCGTGACGCAAGTACAGCACAACGGCGACGATGACGGCGACGCCAAGAATCCAAGGCCATCTCGATCGATTCCTGGTCCCGGCGCTGGACGGCCCGCTTGCCACCGACGCTTTCGTTTCCACAGACTTTGTCCGCTCTTGCGTCATTCGTACTCCCCGATTTCAAAGTTCCTTGGCGCTATTCAGGTAGGACCTGTGACCTATCGTTATCTGAAGGAGCGAGGAGCCACCCATGATAAGGGAAGTTATGCGCGCACCTGCTTCTC
>Ga0126381_100010967_pt1 | contig 10225 bp, 9 predicted proteins | sample PanSoiMetPlot_28_FD_96465 | JGI IMG/M metagenome (GOLD analysis project Ga0126381, IMG submission 96465) | Tropical forest soil microbial communities from Panama - MetaG Plot_28 | ecosystem: Environmental > Terrestrial > Soil > Tropical forest > Bulk soil | place: Panama | collected 2016-02-17 | reverse complement strand
AGCAAGCAACGGGGCCCGAGGCGTGGTAAGCAATAACGGGCCCGACCTCGCCCCCGGCGATGCGGAACTCCCTACCACCGCGTTGTGGCCCGTCGCATGATGGCGAAGATCGGCGTCAATAGTCTCGCCCCAGTCGGGCGCTGGGCGGCGGAGACGGGAGGCACCGTGGTCAAGGATGTGGCACACTTCGGAACGCCGGTGCTCGCCGTCGAGCCCGAAATAGAGTCTCCAGCGCAGCCTGATCCGGCAGACGCTGTCGCTGCGTCGGATGGCGCCGTTGGGCTTACCGCAGGTCGGGAATACGGGTCAAATGATCATTCTTAATGGAGGCAAGCCATGGCCAGACTGACGCCCATTACGAGCAAGGACCAGGTGCCCGCCAATGACCACGCGATTGTCGACGCCATTGTCGATAGCCGGGGGTCGCTACACGGTCCCTTCTCGATGTTCCTCCACTCTCCTGAGCTCGCCGGGCGTGTAGCCCATCTTGGGGCATTCGTGCGCTTCGAGGGCTCGCTCGATATGCGCATTCGCGTCCTCGCCGCCATGACGGCGGCCCGCGAATTCGATGCGGTCTATGTGTGGGGTGCCCAGACAGGCAGCGCCCGCCGCCAAGGCGTGCCGGAGGCGACGATCATGGCCATCCGGGAGAAGCACACGCGTGGCGTCCCGCCCGAGGACGCCCAGATCATCGATTTCACGCTGCAGCTCATCCGCAAGCACCGCGTTGACGATGCCACCTTCAAGGCTGTGCAGGGACGTTTCGGCAACGACCAATTGCTGCAGCTCACCGGTGCAATCGGCTACTATGTAATGCTCGCCATGACGGTCAACGCCTGCGAGCTCGAAGCAGCACCTGGCGCCGAAGTGTTGCAACCGTAGAAGCGCCAAGCGATGGAGCCCAGTCGGCGCGCCGCATGCCAAATCGACCGCCGAGCCCGCCTGACGTCCTCCCTCTGATAGTCGGGCTCCATCTGCGCCTCTCGGATCGGAGCAACTTCGCGGTTGTCCTCACGGCTGCGCGCGCCCATACTTCGATACTTGGCACTGAATGCGAGGCGCTGACAGCACAGAAGGGCCGCGCCATGTCGGGAACAACGATCACCGAGGTCGTGAAGGACAAAGTTTACTGCCTGCACAATCCGCTGCTGCTCGACGGGCGCCTTAGCGCCTACCCGAAGCGCGCGAGGGGATGGTCAAGCTCCAACTGCTACGTCGTGAAGGAGCCGGAAGGCGCCTACATGCTGGATACGGGCTACTTCGCCCACCAGAAGAGCATCATCGCCCAACTCGACAAGGTGCTCGAGCGCACGACGCCGCTGAGTTTGTTTCCACTGCGCATCACGGAGTATATGTCTGTCGGCAATGCCCTCGCGATCAGCCGCGCCTTCAATGTCCGGGAATGTTATGCGACGACGATCGATGCGCTGCTCTGGCTCGACTTGGAGAGTACGTCGCACCGCCATGAGCTGCCCGACGTCGCCAGCAAGGTCTTGCGCGGCGAGCTGATGCTCGACCCCACTGGCTGCGGCCGCCGTCCCATGGTCGCATTCAACGCGCCGATCCGGCTCCTCAACACCGCCTGGATGTATGACGAGGTCGGCAAGATCCTCTTCTCCTCCGACATGTTCACGCACGTGTGGAGCGACAAGGCCGAAGGCCCCTGGCTGATCGGAGGGGACGACGGCGTCACGAGCAACGCGTTCGTGCGCGCATTCCTTTTGAACACCGGGTTTTGGTGGCTGGAGGGCGCGCGGTGCGACCCCCTGCGCAAAAACGTGCGCCAGGTTTTCGAAACCTACGACATCGAGATGATCTGCCCCGGCTACGGAGCCATCCTGAAAGGCCGTGAGGCGGTGAAAAAGCAGTTCGATGTGTTGGATACCGTGCTATCCGACCTCGACCGCAGCAAGGTCTCCGGCCGGTACATTCCGCACGATCTCGTACGCTGAGGGCACCCCCAACACTGAAAAACCCCGCATTTGGAGGCAAGGCGATGAGCGACATGAGCCCGCTGCCGACGAGCAAGCGACCGATGCCACGCGAGATCGGACCTGGCGTGTGGTGGTTGGGCGACTGCCTCGGCCAGCTCTATAATGGCAAAATCTATCACGGCTACAACGCCGCACACATGGTGGTCGGGAGCACGGCTGCGATTCTCTCCGACACTGGCCATCCCAAGGACTTCCCTGTCATCGAAAAGCACATCGAACATGTGCTGGCGAGGAACCCTGGTGTCCCCCTCAGGTACCTGTTCCTGACGCACCAGGAAACGCCGCACTCGGGTGGGCTCGGCCGCTTACTCGCGAGGTTCCCAGAGCTCGAGGTCGTTGGCGACGTGAGCGACTATCACTTGGCCTTTCCGCAATACGAACATCGCATGCGCTTCCTCGCTGAGGGCGAGGCAATCCAACTCGGCGGCCGCGAATTCCAGATTGTGGAGCCGGTGGTGCGCGACCTGCGTACCAGCAACTGGGGCTTCGATACCAAGACGCGGTGCCTCTTCCCGGGCGACGGCTTTGCCTACAGCCATTACCACTGGGACGGCCACTGCGGCATGGTGGCAGAAGAGGCGACCTCGCTCGACCTGGTCGACGTCTGCGCCGTCTTCCAGGAGCGGGCACTATTCTGGACCACGTTCGTCGACATGGAGCGCTACGTCGAGCGCATGGAATGGCAGATGCAGCGGCTCGGCGTGCGCCTCGTCGCGCCGAGCCATGGCCTGCCGGTGACAGACCTTGAGCGTACCTGGCCCGAGATTCGCAAGGGCCTGCTAGCTGGCGAAGGCAAATTCGACGAGGTGGTCAAGGCCGCCTCCGAGTTCGCCGCCCACGCGAGCTGACCGTGTTCCAGCTTGATGCTCCTGAGCGCACACGAGTGCAGCGCCCTGCTGCCGCGCGTTGCCCCGGGCCTCTGCGTTGCCGCTCCAGCGTGTGGGAAAAAGCCTTTCGCCGCCAGCACCCGGGTGAGCGGCAAATGGGCCGCGTGGTTGGTATTCAATTCGGTAGTGGCACGACATCCCACTAGCGGAAGTTGCGCCTCTCGTGGGTCTGCGAGGCAAACGGGCTGCCGCCGTCCACGTCCGGTTGCTGGGAGTGAAGCAGCCGTGACTTTCCAGCGACTTCTCCAAATCAGCCGCGATCGTCATCGCGGGGCGGGAGTCCAAGGATGTCACGTACGCCTGGATCGGGATCCCGACCCGTACCGCTATCTCGACCTTGAAGGCACATTGATCGCGCTGTGCCGGCTCTGGGAGGGGGCGGGCGAGGCAGAGCAGAGATCTATTCTGGCAGCGGTGGAGCGCCTCGCCGAGCACAATTGAGGCATTCGGTCAGAGTTGCTGCGGGGTCGTTTGCGGCCTCCACGCGACACAGCTTCGGGCTTGGCGTCAAGATCATCGTCAGGTTGTGCCAGCAAGTGCTCGAGCCAACGGTCAGAGGTGTGACGTCGTCATATGACGCTGCGACCATTTACGCTCGCCCTGTGTGATGATCGACGACACGTTAAAGCGCGTGCGTGGCGAGGCATTGAGCGTGCTCGAGTACTTGTTCAGCAAGGCGGGCGCAGACGATGAACGGCGCTCGACCTTGTCGGCTGGATTGGCGCCCGCGCACTCTCTTCGAGGCGCTCATCTTGCTCAAAACTTTTCGTCTCTTCGTATTGTCCGCCTATAACAATTTTGTGCAGGAGCATCGGGACTGTCATTCGAATGGGTAGCTGAACGAATTGGATCAACTATTCGTGGGCACGTCGTCCCGATAGCAAGCCTTCCAATGCCCGGGTTCTACTTCGCGCAGCGTCGGGACCTCATCCGCGCAAGCCCGGAGAGCGTAGCGGCAGCGCGTGCGGAATACACAGCCTGACGGCGGAGCGACCGCGCTTGGTGCGTCGCCTTGGAGAATGATTCGCTTGCGGGTGCCGGTGGGGTCTGGCACTGCCGAGATCAAGGCCTCGGTGTAAGGGTGGCGCGGAGATGCGATAACCTGCCGACTCGGGCCGATCTCCATCAGGCGCCCGAGATAGACCACGGCGATCCGGTCCGACAGGTATTCCAAAACGGCCAGATCGTGGGAGATGAACAACATCGCGAGGCTGCGACGCTCCTTCAGCTCCTCGAGCAGATTGATAATCTGCGCCTGGATCGAGACGTCGAGGGCCGACACCGGCTCGTCGGCGACGACAAATCTCGGCTCCACCGCGAGCGCGCGCGCGATCACGACGCGCTGACGCTGGCCGCCCGAGAGGTCGCTGGGACGGCGGCGTGCGAAATCGACGGGGAGCGATACATCCGCAAGGAGTTGGGCAACCCGGTCGGCAAGATCGGAGCCGCTGGCGATCTTCTGCACCCGCAACGGCTCGGCAATTGCTTGGCCAACCGTCATGGTCGGGTTGATCGAAGCGTAGGGATCTTGAAAGATGATTTGTGCCGAACGGCGGAAGCGGAGCATGGCGGCCTTGTCGAACTCCAGCACGTTCTTGCCGTCGAATACGATCTCGCCGCCGGTGGGTTGAACGAGGCCTAGGACGGAGCGGCCGATCGTGGTCTTGCCGGAGCCCGACTCGCCTGCAACGCCCAGCACCTCCTGGCGGCCGACCTCGAAGGACACGTCCTCGACCGCATGGACGTGCCCGACCACCCGCGAAAAGAGACCTCTGGTAATGTCGTAGTACTTCCGGAGGCGCCGCACCTGAAGGATCGGGCTTTGCGTCATGCGCCGGCCTCTTCGATTTCGCGCCAGCGGTGACATCTCACGCGCCAACCCGCCGCCACCTCCTGGAGCATGGGCGCCGTCCGGTCGCAAACACCCTGCACGGCGAAGCCGCAGCGGGGATGAAAGCTGCAGCCCTGGGGCAGCATAGTGAGGTTCGGCACCGTGCCGGGGATCGCCTTGAGCTTGCGACGCTCTTCGCCGAGATGAGGCCGTGAGGCAATCAGCGCCTTCGTGTAGGGCATGCGCGGCCGCGCAAGGATCTGCGGGACCGACCCTTCCTCGACAATTTCGCCCGCGTACATGACGAGCGCTCGCGAGGCGATCTCGCCAACAAGTCCCAGATCGTGGGTCACGAAGAGGATCGCCATCCCGGTTTCCTGTTGGACAGACTTCAGCAGATCGACGATCTGGGCCTGGATCGTCACATCAAGCGCGGTCGTCGGCTCGTCAGCAACCAAGAGCGCCGGCTGCTCGCTCAGCGCCATGGCAATCAATGCGCGCTGACGCATGCCGCCGGAAAGCTGGTGCGGGTAGCTCTGCAGGCATTTCTCGGGGCTCGGGACACCGAGCAATGTCAAGAGTCGTAGCGCTTCGACCAGTGCGTCATTGTGGGAAACACGCCGATGCACTCGGAACGATTCTGCGATCTGCTCGCCAATTCGGTATATGGGGTTCAGCGACGACATCGGTTCCTGGAAGATCATTGCGACATCATTGCCGCGTATTTGTTGCATCTGCCAGTCACTCGCGCCGATGATCTCCATGGGCTTGCCGTTCTTGCGCAAAATGCGGATGCTGCCGGAAACCGTGGCCACGCTCGGCGCCACGAGACCCAGGAGCGAGAGGCCGATCGTCGACTTGCCGGAACCGGATTCTCCGACCAGCGCTACCACCTCTCGTTTGCGGATCTCGAAGGAGACATCGCGCGCCGCTCTGACCTTCGCGGCTTTGGCCCGAAAGGCGACATTGAGGTTCTTGACCCGAATGAGCGGTTCGTCAGATCGCGCACTCATTCGATGCTCGATCCGATCAGATAGAAGCCAAACACGGTTGTCGCCACCGCCGCACAGGGAGCCAGGCTCATCATCGGGTTGACAGCCAGAAAGTCAAAACCCGTTCGCACCATGCTACCCCAATCCGGCGTCGGCGGCGGGACGCCGAGCCCGAGGAAGCTCAGGCTCGCCGACGTGAAGATCGAGTAGGCGACCGTCAGCGCAAACTGGGCCGCCACGATCCGGGTTACGTTCGGCCAGATATGGGCATAGATGATCCAGGATGGACCCGCACCCACGGCCCGTGCGGCTTCAACGAATAGGGATTCGCGGATTGCCAGTGCCTGCCCGCGGGTGAGGCGCGCGACGCGGGGCCAGCTCACGAAGCCGAGGACCAGCACAATGTTGAGGAGCGTCGGGCTCAGCACCGCCGTGATGATGAGGGCCAGGACCAGACCTGGCAGCGCGATGAAAAGATCAATGAACTGCCGGACCACCAAATCGACGCGGCCACCGATGTAGCCGGCAGCGAGCCCGATCGGGACGCCGACTCCCGTCGAGATAATGGCAGCACCGATACCGACTAGGAGCGAAGATCGCCCGCCGTGCAGTAGCCTCGAAAAAGTATCACGGCCGAGGTCATCCGTTCCGATCCAGTGCATGGAGTCCGGAGGCGATAAAAAAAACACGCTGCTTTGCGTGGGATCGAACGGTGCAATCCACGGGGCAAGTGTCACAGCCAGCGCCACGAAGGCAACGATGAGGAGCCCTGCCCAGCCCTGGGGTTTCGTGAGGAGAGCGGTCATGCGAAGGTGCTTCCGGGGCAAGAAGACAGGAGCGAAGCGGCGAGGATCCTCTCGTCATCGGCACTTTTCAGTGCATCAGGAACGGATCCGCCGCCGGCTCGCCCGTGGCATCGATGCCGCGCTCTCGGCTGCAGGCTCTCATCCGGACGCCGCGAAACGACACATTTCCAGCCATCGCCCATCAAGTGTTGACCCAATCGCGTCCCGCTTGGTGCCCTCACGCCCAAGCGGGCTCTGCAGGCTCTTGCGGGGGGTAACTCCCAAACAGCTGTTGCCTGTCGCTTCGCATTTCGCATTAACAGCCAGCTGCCTTCCCTAGCTAAGCTAGTCCTTCAACTGAGAGGCCGCGAATTCAGCGGAACGGGCAACGAAGCTGCGGCACGCCTCCGCAGCGGCCTTGCCGTCTCGCTTTTCCAAGGCCTTGATGATGTTTCTCATCTTGGCGAGCGAGCCCTTGGTCCGTTCCTTCGTTGCAAGACGGATGGTCGTGTTGCGCAGGAGATTGATACGTGCCCGCAAGGAGCGGATTAGCGCGTGTGCGGTTGCGTTTCCTGCGCCGGCGAATAGAATTTCGAAGAAGGCGTCGATCCCTCCCCCATAGGCGTCCGGGTCGGAATAGGCAACCTTGACAATCCTCTCGTAGGCCCCTTTCAGAGTGTAGAGCTCCTCGTCGGTCGCGCGCTCGGCAAAGTGCTTGGCCGCCTCGGCCTCAAGCGCGGCACGCACCTCGTAGATCTCCAGGGCCTGCTTCTTGGTGAGGACAGAGACAAACATTCCCTTGGAGCCGCGACTTTCGATCAGCCCCTCAGATTCCAAATAGCGCAGAGCTTCGCGGATGCTGCTGCGGCTGACACCGGTCTGCTGGCACAAATTCCGCTCGACCAGGCGCTGCCCGGGCCTCAGATGGCTCGCCAGAATGGCCTCTCGCAGCGTCTTGAGCGTCCGGCCGCGAAGTAGCTGGAACTCGCGCTCTACCCAGAGGTGATTGTCGACATTCACCGTCATTGTGCCGAACATCCTTGGTGTCTGCAGTTCACCGACGGTTCAACAGAACTTCCGTTTCAAGTGCTCCGATGGCCCATCGAGAGTGGTGCGGCTACCAATCTTGCGACCTCAGGGTACGAGGAACGGAAACAAGTTTTGGTCACCGCTTCTGCTGTCGCGGACATCGCTCATGACACCCAGGTCAACCGGCCTTCCAGACCTCCCGGAAGCGTGGGATCTCGTCGGCGACCCAGACGTAGTTGCGAACATTGTTCCGCATCGCGGCGAACTCCAGGGAGAAGAACAGGGGGATGTAGGGCAGGTCTCGCGTCATGTGACCCTGCGCCTCGTTGTAGAGCCTAGCCCGGACTTTCTGATCGGCCAGGCCGCGCGCCTCGTCGAGGAGGCGATCCACCTCAGGGTTGAAATAGCGGCTCGTATTCGCAGCGGACTTGCTGTGGAACAAGTAAGTGAACAGCCCATCCGGATCGGGGCGCTGCGTCCAGCGGATCGGCAGGAAGTTGATTGCGCCATTGATGAGCTGGGGATACCAGTCACTGACCGAAACTGGCTGTATGTTGACCTTGAGCCCGACCGACTTGAGCTGTTCCTGCGCTAGCTGGCTGATCTGCTGATAGAGCTGCACCGGTTGGACTGAGAGCGGCAGGTCGACCCGAGCAGCAGGCCCGATCTCCTCGATCAGCGCCTTGGCCTTGTCGGGATCGTAGGGGTAGGACTTCAACGTCTCGTCGAACCACCACAGGCCGGGCGGCGTGAAGCCCTCCGCAATGGTCGCCTTGCCGTTCATGACGATATCGACCATGCGCTTGCGGTCGATGGCGTGAGCGATTGCCTGGCGGAGCTTCGGATTGTCGAAGGGCGGTCGATCGATCCGCATTTGCAGGGCGAGCCAGCGGCTGCCCGGGCTCTGCAACAGAGAGATGCCGCTCTCACTCTCCAGCGGCCGGATGTCAACCGGGGTTAGTGCCCCGACGAAATCGACCTCCCTGGTGTGGAGGCGCGGAATGCCTAGCGCGGCATTTGAGATCAGCATGAATACGATTCGGTCCAGATAGGGCTTGCCGGGTTCCCAGTAGTCTGGATTGCGCTCGACGACGATCTGCTGGGCGGGCGTCCAGGCCTTGAATACGAACGGGCCGGTCCCTACCGGGTTCTGTCCGAGATTGTCGCCGAACTTCTCAGCGGAGGCCATTGAGATCATGAAGCCTTCGCGCTGTGCCAGCAAGCCGAGGAGGCTCGGTGCCGCACTCTTCAGGCGCAGGACGAGGGTGGTCGCATTCGGCGCCTCGACGGCCTCGACCACCTCGGTCAATTGCTGACGGGACGGCGAATTCACCTTCGGATCCATTCGCCGAGCGAGGTTCCACTTGGCGGTCGCCGCATCGAACGGCGTGCCGTCATGGAACTTCACTCCCGAGCGCAAGAAAAGCGTGAGTGACCGGCCGTCCGGGGCTGTTTCCCAGCGCTCCGCGAGTTCCGGCTTGATGCTGAAGTCCGGATTGAGGCCGACGAGCGTATTGTAAATCAAATAGAGCGGCTGCCGCTCGGAGAAATTGATCTGGAACGTCGGGTCCAGTGACTTGGCATCGTTCTGCATTGCCACAGTGAGGGTGCCCCCCCGCTGTGGCATTTCCTGCGTGAAGGCCGGCGTCCCGCGCATGAGGGGTAGTGGCACGCCGGACAACAGGGCGAGTTTCAAGAAGTCTCTGCGAAGCATGATCTTGGCCCTCCTCTTGGGGAGATTGGCGTTCCCTGTCCTATTGGATGCGGATCTGCGGATTGGCGACGGCGTAAAGCGCATCCGCGAGCGCATTCATGAACACAACCACACCGATCGTAATCATACCGATGGCGAGCATGACGGGGTAATCCCGAGCCAGAATCGAATCGACCAATAAGCTCCCGATCCCCGGGATCGAGAAGAGCGATTCGGTGACCACTGCCCCGCCCATGAGTTGCCCAAGGCTCAAACCCACGTACGTAATGACCGGCAGGATAGCGTTCGGCAGGACGTGACGGAACGAGACCTTGCTGTCGCTCAAGCCCTTTGCTTTGGCGACCTGCACGAACAGTCGCTGGCGGACTGCTTCGAACTCGGCTCGGTAGATCAGCGTCAAGGAGCCGTAATAATAGGCCGACAGCGTCAGAACCGGCAGTAGGATGTGCTTGGCGTGGATCTGGAGCCCAGCCGACCACGGCGCCCAACCGATCGAGGGCAACCAACCAAGCTCGAGCGAGAACAGGAAAATCAAGCTCAGGCCCAGCGCGAAGTTTGGCAGAGTGATCCCCACGACGGCAAGGGCTGTGGCTACGGGTCGAATGAAATAGCGAGCCGTGGTGATAGTGTTGATCACAACTGCCGTAATAGTTGCAAGTGCGATCGCTAGTACACCAAGCTCAAGCGTCACCGGTAGGCGCGGCAGAATGACGGCCGCGACACTCTGATGAGTCGAATAGGAATGGCCGAAATCCCCTACGAGGGCGCGCTCCATCCACTCCAGGTACTGCACGATTAGTGGCCGATCGAAGCCTAGTCGTGCATTGAGTTCTGCGATGGCGTCAGGCGTCGCGTCCTGGCCGAGCATCAGCGCGGCCGGGCTGCCGACCAGGCCCGCAACGCTGAAGAACAGGAGCGCTGTTATGACGAGCGCGCTCGGAATAGCCCACAGCATGCGGCGGGCGAGGACGATCAGCACGCAGCCACCCCCGT
>Ga0126381_100010966_pt1 | contig 10225 bp, 5 predicted proteins | sample PanSoiMetPlot_28_FD_96465 | JGI IMG/M metagenome (GOLD analysis project Ga0126381, IMG submission 96465) | Tropical forest soil microbial communities from Panama - MetaG Plot_28 | ecosystem: Environmental > Terrestrial > Soil > Tropical forest > Bulk soil | place: Panama | collected 2016-02-17 | reverse complement strand
GGCTGAAAGCCATGGACACGGACGGCATCGACGTCGCGGTGCCGTTCCCCACGCTCGGGCTCTACACGGTCGACGCGCGCGACCCGGAGCTGAACGCGGCTGTCTGCCGCGCGTACAACGACTGGCTGCACGAGGAGTACCTCGCGGTGGACCGCGCGCGTCTCATCGGTGTCGGCATGCTGACGCTGCGCGACGTGAAGGCCGCGGTGGCAGAGCTGCGCCGCTGCATCACCGAGCTGGGCTTCAAGGGCGTCTACCTCCGACCGAACCCTGTCGGCGACCGGAACCTAGAAGATCCTGCCCACGATCCCCTCTGGGCCGAGGCCGAGCGGCTCGGCGCGCCCGTCATGTTCCACGAGGGCACGGACGGGCAGCTCCCCACGGCCGGGCTCGATCGCTACGACAATTTCTTTATGACCCACATGATCTCCCACCCCTTCGAGCAGATGCTGGCGGCACTCTCCATGGTCGCAGGCGGCGTGCTCGAGCGCTTCCCGCGGCTGAAGGTCGCATTCCTGGAATCCGGGTGCGGATGGTTGCCCTTCTGGCTCCACCGGATGCGTGAGCACTGGGAGAAGCGCCCCCAGGAAGTGCCGTGGCTCAAGAACGACCCGGTGGCCGTCTTCCGTCGACAATGCATCATCTCCTGCGACCCGGACGAGGCCACCATCCCGGCCGTGGTCGACTACATTGGCGAGGACTACGTGTGCTGGGCGTCGGACTACCCGCACTGGGATGCCATCTTTCCTGGCGCCGTCGAGGAGCTGCGCAAGCACATGAGCGGACTGGGCGAGAGCGCGCAGCGCAAGATCCTGGGCGAGAACGCGTTTCGCTTCCTCGCCCTCGACAGCCGCGCCGCCTGATCTTCACCACCGGGCCCAGGGTCGGCGCGAGCCGTCTCGGGCCCTGGCAGACCGCGGTCTCACCGGAGGAATCCTGATGCCTCACACCTCGATGCGCCGCACGCTCGTCGCCCTCGCTCTCGAGCTTGTGCTGATCGCAAGCGTTCTCCTGCCGCCCGCCCGCGCGAGTGCCCAGCAGGCGCCGCTGCCCATCAAGATCGGGTACCAGGCCGTCGCCTCCTGGCTGTTGTTCGGCGCGCGCAGTCTCAAGCTCTACGAGAAGGCGGGGCTGGCGCCGACGTTTGTGAAATTCACGGCCGGGGCGCCCATGATCGCGGCTGCCCAGAGCCAGAGCATCGACGTGGCCATGGTGGGCACGGTGCCGTTTCTGGCCGGCGTCGCCTCTGGCGTCGACTGGGTCTACATCGGCGTTGACAACGAGTACCCGCGCGCCGTGGGCTTCGTCGCTCGCAAGGACAGTGGGATCGACTCGGTGGCCGATCTCACCGGCAAGACGATCGGTTTCTTCCGCGGTTCCACCTCCCACTACGCGGTGCTGGCGGTCTTGAAGCGCCAAGGCATCGCCACCAACCAGGTCAAGCTCCTGCAGCTCGAGCCCGCACAGCAGGTCGCCGCCATGATGAACCATCAGATCGACGTGGCCGCGACCTGGGAGCCGTGGATGCAGAAGATGGTGTACCAGGCGAACGGGAAGATCGTAGCGCGCGAGGCCGACATGGGGCTCTATACAGGCCTTGGCGTGTGGGCCGTCCGCAGGTCTTGGCTCGCGGCGAACCGGGACACGGCCCGGCGCTATCTAGAGGCGCTGGTCATGGCCTACGACGCGCTGGCGAAGGACCCCTCGCCGGCCATCAACGCGGTGATGCAGGAGATGGGGATTCCGGAGGAGTGGGCCCGCGCCATCTTCAAGGAAGCCGGACTGCCCGCCATCTACAAACAGACCGATCCGACCTACCGGTATTCCGCCGCTAAGGATAGCGCGCTGCAGGCGAGCCTGGCGGACCTCGCTACATTCTTGTTCGAAGAGAAGGTAGTGCCCAAGCACGTGGACGTGAGCGGCCTCGTGGACGGCACGGTGTTGGCCGCGGTGCTCGCCGCGCACAAGAAGTGAGGATCCCGGCCAGGCAAGGGCGTGTACGACGCATGGCCCGCATCCACCCGCTACCGGTGGTTGCTGTCTGTCAGCAGGATGACGTACCTCCCATTTTCCAGAAAATTGACCTCGTCATGCGAACGGCCAAGGCTTGGTCGACGTGCGGAGCCGAAACGGTGATCGGGCTCGAGGGGCGGTAGCGAGTGCCCTGGGGGACGTAGAGGTCAGTCAACGCCCGCTGAACCAGGCGGCGGAGTCGGCGTTGGTGGCGGCGTGGTGAAGTCGATGGCGCCCGCGGCGGCATCGCCGGCAGCGTGCCAACGTTCGAGGAACTCGCGGAAGCGGTCAGAAACTTCGAGCGTCTCCACCATCCGAGAGCAAGACAGTAGAGGCAGCAGGGGCGGCGGTAGGGTGACGAGGTTGCGGCTAACAGCTGGCGACGGTCACGGTCCCACGAGACTTTGCAGACTCGCTCGAGACTATCGGAGAGCCGTCGGAGAGCGCGCTATAAGTGTTCGATGCGGCAAGGCCGGCCCAGGCACATTGGGTCTGTGACCCACCACGCCGGCGGACGGGCTCGGCACCTGTCAACCGAGCGCCCTCATCTCCGTCTCTGCCTGCTCTAGCCAGTACGTCATGCCCATCTCGCGGTACATCGTCGTCGCGGTGCCGAGGTGCTCCTGCGCCTGCTCGCGCTTGCCCGTGCGCCGGTAGAGCTCGCCGAGGCCGAGATGGCAGTGAGCCACGATCGGGCGCATCTTCAGCTCCTCCGCCAGCGCCAGGGCCCTCCCGTAGTACTCTGCGCCCTTCTCGGGATCGAACTGATCGGGATGCGTCGCGATGTCACCGAGTAGGTGGAGCGCAGTGGCTTGGGGCGATGGATACCGCGACTGCAGCGCCAACTCGCCGAACCGCTGAGCCTCCGCCCTCCGACCCACGAGCAAGGAGGCCCTTCCCAGCCAGAGGGCATGGTTCCAGCCCAAACCTAAACGCCCTCGCGTCGCCTGCAGGCGTTCTTGGTATAACTGCTCGCCCTCCCGGAGGCGGTTGACAGCCTCCGTGGTCTCACCGAGATGCGCCAGGGCCCAAGCAAGGGCCCCAAGCACATTGGGCAGGATCAGAGTTTCATTTCCCGCACGGTAGGCTATGACGCAGCGCTCAAGCGGCACGCGCGCTTCGGCCCAGTCGCCTCTGAGGAGATGGCGCAAGCCTGCTGCCCAGTGGATCTGACCGATGGTAGACGGATGATCCGTTGCCTCAGCGATCTCGATCGCGACCTCCGCGGGCTCCATTGCCTCTCCGAATCGGCCAAGCAAGGCGAGACTCACCACGAGGAAACCCCGATCGAACACAGAGATTGGGATGGAGGCCCCGAAACGCTCATAGAGTGCTTCCGGTGGCAACACGGCAAGATTCGCCGTCGCCAGCTCAATAGCGCGCTCAAACTCGCCCCTGAAGTAATACTGCTGTGCGAGATACGTCGAGGTGAGGAGCCGGAGGCCGAGATCGTCGAGCCGCTCGGCCATGGCCAACGCTCGAGTGCCTGACGCCACCGCTTCGTCCATCTCTCCGAGCAGACTGTGGGCGTTCGTCATGACCGCCCAGACGCGCCCACGTCTGCCGTCATCGTCCAGCCGCTCGGCGAGGACCTCGGCCTCGCGCAGCCGGTCGAGCGCCCGCGGCAGGTCGTTAAGCTGAGTCACGGGAGGCGTGAGCTCAAGCCGAATATCGACCCCTTGCTCCAGCGTGGCCCGGCTCTCCGGGAGCTGGTCGAGCGCGCTCAGCGCCTGGTCGAACCAGAGCACGGCTTCCCGCAGTGCCGATCGTGCGGCCGCCTTGGTCCCGGCCTGGCGGAGATAGCGCACCGCCTGCTCCCACCGCTCCCCCTTGAGGGCATGGTGGGCGAGTTGTTCGACGTGCTCGTTCAGCCGATCCGCATAGCGAGTCTCGATCGCCTCGGCGATGCGCGTGTGCACGTCGCGCCGGCGCTCGTGCAGCAGGCTGCCATAGGCGACCTCATGAGTCAGGGCGTGTTTGAACGTGTACTCGAGATCCGGGAAGAGGCTCGCCTCGTACAGAAATTCGGCCGCTTGGAGGTGGGTGAGTCCCTGGCGAAGGCTGTCCTCGGACCCCTCGGCGATGGCCTGCAGGAGCGCGAATGGTACGTCCTTCCCGATGACAGACGCGGCTTGGAGGAGGCGCTTGCCCTCGGGCGGCAGCCGGTCGATACGCGCGGCGAGGATGGCCTGCGCCGTCGCGGGGATCTGCACGGCCTCCGGGGCTCGCCCCAGCCGATAGGCTCCCCGCTCCCCGATGAGCCCCTGCGTCTCCACGAGGGTCCGCACGCTCTCTTCCAAGAAGAAGGGGTTCCCCTCGGTCCGCGTGATCAACACCCGCTTGAGCGGCTCGAGGCTGGGATCCCCACCCAGGAGTGCGGTGAGCAGCACGTCGGCGCTCTCGGGGGGCAGGGGATCGATCCGGAGTTGCGTGTAGTAGGTCTTGCTCCCCCAGCTGTGCTGGTACTCGGGCCGGTAGTTAACGAGAAGCAAGATCCGCGCGGTCGGGAGGCTCTCGATGAGGCCATCGAGCAGCGCCTGGGTCTCGGCATCGATCCAGTGGAGATCCTCGAAGATGAGGAGCAGCGGCTGGACCTGGCTCTCCCGGAGGAGGAGCCGTTTGATCGCCTCCAAGGTGCGCTGCCGGCGTTGGGGCGGCTCGAGGGCGTCCCACGCGGCATCGCTGACAGGGATATCCAGCAGTGACAGCACGGGCGTCAGGAGCGGCTCCAGCGCGCGGTCCAGCGTCAGGAGCTTGCCGGCCACGCGCTCGCGGATCGCCCGCGGGTCGTCACGGTCCTGGATCCCACAGTACGCCTTGAGCAGGTCGATCACGGGGAGGTATGGCGTGGCCTTCCCGTAGGAGACCGAGCTGCTTTCAAGCACCAGCCAGCCCTGGGTGCGGTGCGACCGTGTGAACTCCCAGACAAGCCGCGATTTCCCCACCCCGGCCTCGCCCACGACGGCGACCGCCTGCCCGTGCCCCGTCGTGGCGCGCTCGAGCGCCTGCGTCAATTGCTGCAGCTCGGCGTCACGCCCGACGAAGCGGGTCAGACCGCGTCCGGCGCTGGCCTGCAGGCGGGACCGCGCCAGGACGATCCCGGTCAGCTCGTAGACCGGCGTCGGGGTCTCGAGGCCCTTCACCGGGACCGCCCCGAGCGGGTTGACCTGGACGTAGCCCTCGGCCAGCCTCAGGGTCTCGCCGGTCATAAGGATGGAGCCCGCTTTGGCGATCTGCTCCATGCGGGCGGCGAGATGGGTCGTCTGCCCGACGGCGGTGTAGTCCATGTGGAGGTCGCTGCCGATGGCGCGTACCACCACCTCACCCGAATTGAGCCCCACACGGATTTGGACCGGCGTGCCGCCCACGCGCTGGACCTCATCCGCGTGGAGGTTGACCCGCCGCTGCATCCGGAGCGCCGCATAGCAGGCGCGGACCCCGTGGTCCTCATGCCCAATCGGCGCGCCGAAGAGGGCCATGATCCCGTCGCCCATCACCTGGTTGACGGTCCCCTCGTAGTGATGGACGGCCTCCATCATGCGCTCGAGCACCGGGTCGAGAATCTTGCGTGCCTCCTCAGGGTCGCGATCGGCGAGCAACTCCATTGAGCCCTTGAGGTCGGCGAAGAGAACCGTAACCTGCTTGCGCTCGCCTTCAAGGGCGGTCTTGGACGTGAGGATCTTCTCGGCGAGATGCTTGGGGGTGTAGGACTCCGGCGAGGGCACGCGGGGTGCAGTGGCGGCCTGAGCGGTCACGGGCGTCCCGCACTTGTTGCAGAACCGTGAGCCGGGAGGTAGATCAGTGTTGCACGAGAAGCAGGTCAACCCGAGCGGTGCTCCACAGCCAAGGCAGTAGTTCGACCCTGGTGGATTCTCGTGCTGGCACCGGGGACACTTCATGCAGGGCCTCCGACAGCCGGGCCGATGAAGGGTCGGGTGGGCCAAGATTAAGGGCGCAAGGTTTACCGGGTCAAGAACACCACAGCGGCCCTACAACTCTCCGAAATGCTCTCCGAGTAGCCTGTGGCATTGGCTCCGAGAGCGGCCGGTGTCTGAGTGTGGCGGATTACGTCAGGGAGCCGTCGGCCACCGGCGCGGCGCGCGCCGCCCGAGCGTGCTCATGTTGACTACCCTCCTGCTGGGCCCAGATCAGGTGATCGAGTAGAACGTTAGCGTCTGGATTGGGATCAGGTAGTCCACTGGATGATGCGCCCAATTATTTCCGCAACTATCGGGACATCACCGAATGCTGGCTGCGTGTTTTAGTTGCGTCATTCTTTTAGGGGTCAATGCACTCTAACCCATAGCGAGAGATAGCGAAAACGCGGTCGTGACTGAAACACGGGTTTTAGGCTCGAATTTCAAACCGAAAACTGACTGACCTGTTCGCCGGCAAGTGGTTGCGGGCCCCCGATCTGAACCGACGACTCTCGGCAAGCCGGTGCCAAGGTTGAGCACTCCAAGCAGCTGTAAGTCGCCTTACATACCCCCTCTGCAGGCGCTGTGCTCTGGATCGGAGTCTGCGAAGTCACTATCTTGAGGACAAGGTTGCGCTTATCGGGGAGAAAAGCGAACGTTAACACCTAGCGGTTATATGTACCTCAGAATGCTTGGAATGTGAACTCCTCCTCACTTCGCTGGGTGTCCCGAAACATCCTCACGACAGGAGATCCGGGCTCCACCATTTCTATTCTGGGGAACAGAACGGCCAGTTCCTCAGCACTGACGCGGCGGGCAAGTTCAGGGAACTTAAGAAGAATGGGCTTGAACCGGTCTTCTCGCCGAGTCCGGTAGTACAACTCCTTCGCGGCATCGTAGGCGAGGATTCGCAGTTCTTCGAGGCGACGGAAGGCCTGATCGATTGATTTGGCCGCCCCTTTTTCGAGGAGATATTCCACCAGACCGACCACGACTAGCGGGTGGAAATGGTACTTGCCGCGGACGCGCCCGCGGCGGCGCAGCGGCACTCCCTGTTCGATGAAGTGACCGAACGCCCGCCGGACCCAACCGTCTGCGATGAAGGCCGGGTTGGCGTCTAGCAGCTCCATGAGCGCCCACCGCTCGCCGCGGTTGACCCGAGTCTGGCAGACCTTCAGCATTTCCTCTGCCTCCCGCTCGGCTCCCTCTGCCGTGCACTGTAACGTGCGAGCCCCTGCGATCGAGAAGCCGCCGCCCATCCGGATCTGATCGACAGGTAGGGGATTGTCACCGAGACGCGGGATCGCCGGGAGGAACATACTGGACGGCATCATCTCGTAAGCTCTCGGCTTCACAACGTTTCCCTCGCCTATTTGTCCCAACAGCGCGGTTCGATGTTCTGTGGCCTCCTCAAGAGCACCATGGATAAGCTTGCGATCCTCAGGTACTTGGCCCAGGGCATCGATGCCCGAGCATCGGAAGTGGCCGACGCGCTGGGCGCCTCGCTTCCGGCGACGGGAATGGGCCTCTTGCGCCTGTGGCGATCTGGCCTCGTCTCCCGCGCGCTCGACGTCAATGAGGGCGTCTACTACTACAGCATTGCACCGAAGGGACGCGCGCGCTTCCAGTACCTTTCTTCGAGAGGTCGCTAGTGCCCCGACGACCTCGGATCCGAGATTACCACGATGATCCCACACTGGTACCGGGAGACGACCGCCGACCTGCTTGGCTGTCTCGATGGAAAGAATGGGCGATTGAGCAGCTACCGGAGCCTGTCTCGGCGGCCACGCGGAGCCGGACCCGGTCCGAGGTGGAACGCGCCCTAGTCCGGCTCGGCCCCCAGGATCCTGAGAACGAGGTCCGAGATCTGGTGCAAGCCACGCTCGACCCCATCCTGCTCGAGCTTGCTGGTCGCGATGCTGACGCCGCCCGTGGGCGGCGAAAGCAGGAATACCTCGAGCAGGTCGAGATCTATCTAGAGATTGCGCTCCTGCTCATGGCAGGGACGCGCACCACGGCCATGCTCAGTCGGCCCGAGTACGCAAAACCCGTGCTGACCGAGCGGCTCCGACGGCGGTTCCGCCGCCTACTTACAGGTGGCGAAACCCACGCGGAGGTGCTCGAGCACACCATCGAATTCGTGGATCGCTGCCTGGCGAAGCAGCCACCCGCGCCGCGCCAGTGGGGCAGGCGTTTCGCCACCGGGACGTTCGTCACCAAGATGATCACGGAGAAGGTGCTCGAGGAGATTCCCGAGCTTCGGGAGCTCGTCAACATGGGTCTGGCCGCCGGGGGGAGGAAGTTGGGTGCCGTCCTCGCCCGGCTGGCGGCCGCACGGAAAGCGCCCCGATCATGAGGCGTAAGCCGGAGCGTCTTCGCTTGTCACCTCGTGCCGGCGATGATCTGGGATCAGCGGCTTCACTTGCGGACGCCTCCACGCCCGCCGATAATCCCGCCGACAAGACTCGACGCAGTAAATAGGCGCGGGACGGCCACGTTGAATCGCCCGCAGCCGACTGGCTCGCCACTGGACATCGTAAGTCAGGACGGCGACAAGACCCTGGATCTGACGGCAGTTCACGATGCCGTCGCGATCCTGCTCGTGCGGTACCACCAGAAAGTCCGATCTGAGAGGATGACCGGAGACCTTACATGATCCCAGCCTATGCGCTCTTCCGGCGCTCTCGGGTCCATCAGGATCTCTCCGTTGAGGAGCAGCGGGACGAGATCAGTCGCTGGGCGACACAGCAGGGATACCAGATCGTCCAGGAGTTTACCGACGACCGAAGCGGCCTCGACACCTCGCGTCGCCGCGGCTTTCTCGCACTTTTGGATCTTTGCTCCGACCCTAATCGCCGCGTCGCTGACATCGTCCTCGTCTACGATGTCAGCCGGTTCTCGCGCCTCGAGCCGGACGAAGCGGCGTTCCACGAATTCTCGCTCAAGCGGGCAGGGGTGCGTGTCATCTACACGCACGAGCCTGGTGCCAACGACACGGGCATTACTGGGCACCTCATGAAGAGCCTCAAGCGGGTGATGGCGCATGACTACAGCGTGAAGCTGAGCCAGGTTGTCACCCGAGGACTTAGGGCTCACGCGGAGCGCGGCCTCTGGGTAGGCGGGCAACCCGCGTATGGCTTGCGGCGCGCCGTCCGCCAACCTGACGGCTCCGTGCGGGTTCTTCCCACAGGCCGGTGGAAGGCGAAGGGCGAGGTGGTCGTACTTGCCTCCGATCCATTCGAGGCTGGGATCCTTTTGGAGACTTATCAACGCTACGTCAACGATAAAGGCGTGGGGGCTATAGCTGCCACGCTGACCGCACGGGGTGTTCCCGCACCGCGCGGCGGCGCGGCGTGGACGAAGGGAACTATTTGGTCGATCTTGCGCAACCCGATCTACAAGGGCACGGTCGTCTACGGTAAGGCGCGCTACAGCGAGATTGGCAAACGGGGAGGGAAGACCTGCCGACCGGAAACCGACCGGATTGTGGTCGAACACGCCGTCCCGTCAATCATCCCTCCCGAGCTCTGGGAGGCAGCCCAGGCTAAGCATGGGACGCGGAAGTTCGGAGTAGGGCGACCGTGGCATCGGCCGTACCTGCTCAGTGGAATGGTGATCTGCGACCAGTGCGGCAAGCGGTTCAGAGCACACAAACAAACCCGCGGAGCCATACCAGCCTACTTCGTGTGCGGGAGCTACTTGTCCTCTGGCGCTGCAGTCTGCGACGGGCTCCGGGTTCCTACGCCCTTCTTGGACGATGCAGTCTTGGACGGCATCAACAGGCGCATCGAAAGGGTGTTGGACCGGGAGGTTCTGACCACCCGGCTACGGGAACTGCTAGACGCCGAAGACGACCACGGCCCGTCCAGGGAAGACCTGGAAGCCCGACTCGCAGAGACTGGGCGGAAGATAGATCGACTGGTCGACGCTCTAGCCTCCGGTTCCGACAACCTCCCGAGTGTCCGGACACGTCTGACCGAACTGGAGCGCGAGCGAGGGTTACTGGAGGCTGAGCTCGCTCAGACGCGAAGCCGGACCGCGGGCACTAGCCCGAACGAGCTCAAGAAGACCGTCGATGCCCTCCTAGATGCGCTGCAGCGCTTTCCGGAGGTACTGGCTGCTGGGGAACCGGAAGAACGCAAGGCGGTGGTGCGAGCCTTCCTTGAGGAAATAAGGATTCAAAAGACAACGAGGCAGGCGGTCCTCCGCTGGCACCGCCTGCCCCGCGTCCGTGAATCTCTAATGTTGGTGGAGCTGAGGGGGCTCGAACCCCTGACCCCAAGACTGCCAGCCTT
>Ga0126381_100010965_pt1 | contig 10226 bp, 7 predicted proteins | sample PanSoiMetPlot_28_FD_96465 | JGI IMG/M metagenome (GOLD analysis project Ga0126381, IMG submission 96465) | Tropical forest soil microbial communities from Panama - MetaG Plot_28 | ecosystem: Environmental > Terrestrial > Soil > Tropical forest > Bulk soil | place: Panama | collected 2016-02-17 | reverse complement strand
GGCGTGCGCCCAGTCCCGCGGCCGGTACTGGTACTTCTCCGAGTCCAGGTACTCCTCGCTGCCCGGGACCAGCGGGACGTTCTCGCACAGCTCGTAGCCGGAGTAGACGCCCCAGGTCGGCGACAGCATCGTGGCGAGCACGGCCCGGACCCGGAACGCCGGCGGGCCGCCGTACTGCAGGTACTCGGTGAGGATGTCCGGGGTGTTGACGAAGAAGTTCGGCCGCATGTACGCGGCCGCGGGGCCGGAGAGCTCCCGCAGGTACGCGACGAGCTCCGCGGCCGTGTTGCGCCAGGTGAAGTACGTGTAGGACTGGTGGAAGCCGATGACCGCGAGGGTGTGCATCATGGCGGGCCTGGTGAAGGCCTCGGCCAGGAAGATCACGTCCGGGTCGGTGCTGGCGATCTCGGCCAGCAGCCGGTCCCAGAACGGCAGCGGCTTGGTGTGCGGGTTGTCCACCCGGAAGATCCTGATCCCGCGGGCCATCCAGTGCCGGGTGATCCGCAGCACCTCGGCGTAGATCCCCTCGGGGTCGTTGTCGAAGTTGAGCGGGTAGATGTCCTGGTACTTCTTCGGCGGGTTCTCCGCGTACGCGATCGTGCCGTCGGACCGGCGGGTGAACCACTCGGGGTGCTCGGTGACCCACGGGTGGTCCGGTGAGGTCTGCAGCGCGAGATCCATCGCCACCTCCAGGCCGAGGTCGGCCGCCCGGCTCACGAAGGCGTCGAAGTCGGCCAGCGTGCCCAGGCCGGGCTCGATGGCGTCGTGGCCGCCGTCCCGCGACCCGATCGCCCACGGTGAGCCCGGGTCGCCGGACCCGGCGGTCAGCGAGTTGTTGGCGCCCTTCCTGGCCGTGGTCCCGATCGGGTGGACGGGCGGGAGGTAGACCACGTCGAAGCCCATCTGGGCGATGGCGTCCAGCCGGCGGGCGGCGGCCCGCAGCGTCCCCGACTTCGGGCGCTGGCCCGGGCCCACGTCGACGACGGCCCCCTCCGACCGGGGGAAGAACTCATACCAGGAGCCGTAGAGCGCGCGCTCCCGGTGCACGAGCAGCGGGTACCTGGCCGACCGGGTCAGCAGGTCCCGCAGCGGGAAGGCCTGCATGATCGCGGTGATGTCGTCGCGGCCGGCCGCGTCGAGGCGGTCCAGGGCCGGGAGCGAAGGATCGCGCAGCATCCTGGCCAGGTCCTCGAGGACGGCTCGCGCGGCCGCGGCCTCCTGCCGGTCGGAGACCCCGGCCGGGCGCGACGGCTGAGCCTGCGCCGCGGCCCGCTCGAAGAGCAGCGCGCCATCGCCCAGGGTGCGCTCGACATCCTGGCCGAGCGGCACCTTGATGGCCGCGTCGTGCCGCCACCGGGCGAGCGGGTCCCCCCACGCCCGCACCTCGAAATGCCACAGGCCTTCCGAGGTGACGGTCACGTCGGCGCCGTACCGGTCAAGGCCCGCGGCGATCTCCCGCATCGGCACCAGCGGGCGGCGGCGGCCGTCCGGCCCGCGCAGCACGACGCCCGCGCCGAGCATCTCGTGCCCCTCGCGGAAGACGGTGGCACTGACCGGAAAGGACTCTCCGGTAACGGCCCGGGCGGGACGCTGACCGCGGGCCACGACGGGCTGCACGTCGACTATCGGAATCCGGCCGATCACCTAGGAGAAGCTACCCCGCCGCCGCCGCGCTCATGCGGTCACCCGCAGAAGCGGGCCCGTTGATGTCTGGTCCGCGCCGGACAAGCATTAGGGTCGGCCCGGTGAGAGCTATCCGCCGGTTCACGATCCAGCCGCTGTTGCCCGAGCCGCTCGCGCCGCTGCGCGGCCTCATGCTCAACCTGCGCTGGTCATGGCATGCCGAGACCCTCGACCTGTTCGCCTCGATCGACCCGGCCGGGTGGGAGCGCGCCGGGCGCGAGCCGGTGCCGCTGCTGGCCGAGGTCCCGCCGGAGCGCCTGGCCGAACTGGCCGCCGACCGGCGGTTCCTGCGGCGGCTGGGCGACGCCGTCGACGACCTGCGCGAGTACGCCACCGGCCCGCGCTGGTATCAGGCCGACCCGGACCTGGCCGGCGCCCCCGCGGCCGTGGCGTATTTCTCGCCCGAGTACGGGATCACCGCGGCGCTGCCGCAGTACTCAGGCGGCCTGGGTATCCTGGCCGGCGATCACCTGAAGGCCTGCAGCGACCTCGGCGTGCCCCTGATCGGCGTGGGCCTGCTCTACCGGCACGGCTATTTCACCCAGTCCCTGTCGGCCGAGGGCTGGCAGACCGAACGCTACCCGGCGGGCGACCCGAACGGCCTGCCGCTGACCCTGCTCCGGGATGACCAGGGCGTACCGGTCAGGGTGACCGTCGACCTGGCCGGCGGCGCGGCCGTGGCCGCGCAGGTCTGGATCGCGCAGATCGGCCGGGTGCCGCTTTTGCTGCTCGACTCCTTCGTGGAGGAGAACGACCCGGCGCTGCGCGAGGTCACCGACCGGCTCTACGGCGGGGGCAGCGAGCACCGGCTCCGGCAGGAACTGCTGCTGGGCATCGGCGGGGTGCGGGCGCTCCGGGCGTTCTGCGCGGTCACGTCGTTCCCCGAGCCCGCGGTCTTCCACACCAACGAGGGCCACGCGGGCTTTCTCGGTCTTGAGCGCATCCGCGAGTACGTCGCCCAGGGCCTGAGCTTCGACGAGGCGATCGAGATGTGCCGGGCGGGCACGGTGTTCACCACCCACACCCCGGTGCCCGCGGGGATCGACCGGTTCAACCGGGAACTGGTGGAGCAGCAGTTCGCCGGCGCCGCGGACCCGGCTCTGCCGGCCAAACAGGTGCTGGCGCTGGGCGCCGAGACCTACCCCGGCGGGGACCGGGAGGTGTTCAACATGGCCGTCATGGGGATGCGGCTGGCGCAGCGGGTCAACGGCGTCAGCGCCCTGCACGGCCAGGTGAGCAGGCAGATGTTCACCGGGCTGTGGCCGGGCTTCGACACCAAGGAGGTGCCGATCGGGTCGGTCACCAACGGGGTGCACGGGCCGACCTGGGTCGCCGCCGAGATCATGGGCCTGGCCGAGGGCGGCGGCCCGTGGGCCGAACCCGCCGAGGACGAGGCCGCCTGGGAGCAGGCCGCGGCGGATCTGGCGGCGATATTCCGGGTCCGCGGCCTGCTGCGGGCCCGGCTGGTCGAACAGACCCGGCGGCGGCTGCGCGCATCCTGGCGGCTGCGCGGCGCCTCCGACGCCGAGCTCACCTGGATCGAGGACGTGCTCGACGAGAACGCGCTGACGATCGGCTTCGCCCGCCGCGTCCCCTCGTACAAGCGGCTGACGATGATGCTGAACGACCCCGCCCGGCTCACCGCGCTGTTGCTCGACCCGGAGCGGCCGGTCCAGATCGTGATCGCCGGGAAGGCCCATCCGGCTGACGACGGCGGCAAGCTGATGATCCAGCAGATGGTGCGCTTCACCGACGACCCGAAGGTGCGCCACCGCATCGTCTTCCTGCCCGACTACGACATGGCCCTGGCCCGTGCGATGGTGCAGGGCTGCGACGTCTGGCTGAACAACCCGCTGCGCCCGCTGGAGGCCTGCGGCACCTCGGGGATGAAGGCCGCCCTGAACGGGGGGCTCAACCTGTCGGTCCTGGACGGATGGTGGGACGAGTGGTTCGACGGCCACAACGGCTGGGCCATCCCGTCCGCCGACGGGGTCGCCGATCCTGACCGCCGCGACGAGCTCGAGGCCGCCGCGCTGTACGACCTGCTCGGCCAGTCGGTGGCGCCGCTGTTCTACGACCGGGCCCCCGACGGCCTGCCGCGCCGCTGGCTGGAGATGGTGGCGCACACGCTGCGCACGCTCGGGCCCCGGGCCCAGGCGACCAGGATGGTCCGTGAGTACGTGACCAGGTTGTACCTCCCGGCGGCCCAGTCCTCGCAGGAGCTCGCCTCCGGCGGCAGCTACGCCGGGGCGCGCGAGTTCGCGGCCTGGAAGGACCGGGTGGCCAAGGCCTGGCCGGACGTGGCGATCGAGCACGTCGAGGCGGACGACGGCGAGCCGAGCCCCGGGGCCAGGCTGGTGGTCCGGGCCACCGTGGCCCTCGGCGAGCTGTCGCCGGACGACGTGACCGTGCAGCTGGTCTACGGCTCCGCCGGGGATGAGGACGAGATCAGCAACCCGGCCTTCGCCGATCTGGCCCTGGACCCGGACCCGGCGGGCGGGCCGGCCGTGCGTTACGTCGGCGAGGCCGAGCTCGGGCGCCCGGGCCCGTTCGGCTACACGGTCCGGGTGCTGCCCCGGCATCCGCGGCTGGCCGTCCCGGCGGAACTGGGCCTGATCACGCTGCCGACCGTGCCGGCCGGAATGACCAACGGAGACCTGCGTTAGGAGGATGACGCGATGGCCGAGTTCGTGCGCGTCGAGACCGATGATGCGGTGGCCACGATCCGCCTCGACCGCCCGCCGATGAACGCGCTGAACACCCGGGTCCAGGATGAGATCGCCGCCGCCGCGGCGCGGCTGACCACCGACGAGAGCATCCGGGCGGGCGTCATCTACGGCGGCGAGAAGGTCTTCGCCGCCGGAGCCGACGTCAAGGAGATGGCCGGGGCGAGCTACGGCCGGATGGCCGCCGACACCAGGCGGCTGCAGGACGCGTTCACCGCGGTCGCGAGGATCCCGAAGCCGGTGGTCGCCGCGATCACCGGCTACGCCCTGGGCGGCGGCCTGGAACTCGCGCTGTGCGCGGATTTCCGGGTCATGGGCGAGAGCGCGCGGGTCGGGCAGCCGGAGATCCTGCTCGGGATCATTCCCGGGGCGGGCGGCACGCAGCGGCTGCCTCGCCTGATCGGCCCGGCCCGGGCCAAGGACATCGTGTTCACCGGCCGGTTCGTCGGCGCCGAGGAGGCGCTGGCCATCGGCCTGGTCGACCAGGTCGTCCCCGACGCCGAGGTGTACGACGCCGCGCGGGCGCTCGTGGCCCGGTACGCTCGCGGCCCCGCGCTGGCGCTGCGGGCCGCCAAGCAGGCCATCGACGGCGGCCTCGACGTGGACCTGCCCGCCGGGCTGGAGATAGAGCGGCTGAACTTCGCCGGGCTGTTCGCCACCGAGGACCAGCGCACGGGAATGCGCAGCTTCGTGGAGAATGGACCGGGGAAGGCGACGTTCGCCGGGCGGTAAGGGGTGGTCAGGTTCATGTCCGAAATCGAGGGCCCGGCCGGCCCGTCCCTGGACATGGTCACGGCCGCGCTCCGCGCGGACAGCGCCGATCTCGCCATCTACGCCCGGGTGCTCACCGAGTCGCTGGGCGAGGCGCTGCCGCCCGAGTGCGTTACCGTGGATCGGGACCGCAGCATGTCCGACCGGATGCGGGGCCGGCCCGGGCAGGTTTCCAAGATCACGGTCCGGCTGGGGGACCGGGTGATGACGCTCGGCCTTCAGCGCGGGGCGCCGGTGGCCGAGGTGTGCAGCGAGGTGCGCGGGGTGGTGCTGTCACGTCAGCAGGTGCAGATGGGCGTGTGGACGCAGGAGCTGGCCAGGGCGCTGGTCGCGCACGCGGAGCAGAACGCCGAGGCGGCCAGGGCGCTGCGCCGCCTGGTCGCCGGAAGTTAGCACGAGGCACGCGGCAGGGGCCGGACGGAGCAGCCGCCGACACGAGGGGTGCCATGCATCACGCCTACCAGAGCGCGCTCGTCACCGGCGCGTCGAGCGGCATCGGCGAGCGCCTGGCCCGGCGGCTCGCGGCCGACGGCTGCGACCTGGTCATCCTGGCCCGCCGGACCGGGCGGCTGGAGGCGCTGGCGGCCGAGCTGCGCGGCGCGCACCGGGTCAGGGTCGAGGTGCTGACGGCCGACCTGACCTCTCCCGACGGGCTGGCCGCGGCCACCGGCCGGCTGTCCGACCCGGACCGGCCGGTCGAGTTGCTGGTCAACAACGCCGGCTTCGGCTCGTCCGGGTCGTTCGCGGACCTTCCGGCCGGCCGCGCGCAGGCCCAGGTCCGGCTCAACGTGACCGCGGTGGTCCGGCTGACTCACGCGGCGCTGCCGGGCATGCTGCGCCGGGGTCACGGCGGGATCCTCAACGTGTCGTCGGTCGCCGGGTTCGTCCCCTCGCCCGGCGCGGCCACGTACGGGGCCACCAAGGCGTTCGTCACCTCGTTCAGCGAGAGCCTGGCCGCGGAGGTGAAGGGCCGCGGCGTGCACGTGACCGCGCTATGCCCCGGGTTCACCCGCACCGACGGGCGCGGCCGCTCCGGAGTCACCCCGGCCGCCCTGGCCTGGCTGGACGCGGACCAGGTGGCCAGGGCCGGGCTGGAGGCGGTCGCGGCCGGCCGGGTGCTCTCGGTGCCGGGCGCGCAGTACAAGTCGGCCGTCTCGCTGAGCCGGGTCGTCCCGCGTGCCGTGGTGCGCTCGGCGGCCGCGGCGGTTCGCCGGAACTCCGTAGGCTAGTGAGGCCATGACAGCTCAGGACCATTCGGACAGGCTCGGGCCGTACCGCCTGCTGGAGCGGCTCGGCGAGGGCGGCATGGGCGTGGTCTACCTGGCCACCGACCCGAACCAGCGCAAGGTGGCGGTCAAGGCGCTGCGGCCCGCGATAGCCGCCGACCCGAACGCGCGGCGGCGGCTGGCCCGGGAGGTCGAGACCATGCGCCGGGTGCGCAGCCCGTTCGTCGCCGAGGTCCTCGACGCGGACGTGACCAGCGATCCGCCGTACATCGTGACCAGGTACGTCCACGGCCGGACGCTGGAAGAGATCGTGGGCCAGGGCGGCCCGCTGCCCGGGCCGCAGCTGGCCCGGGTGGCTTCCGGCCTGGCCCTGGCCCTCGCCGCCGTGCACGCGGCGGGCGTGGTGCACCGCGACCTGAAGCCGGGCAACGTGATGCTGGCCAACGGCGAGCCGGTCGTGATCGACTTCGGGATCGCCCACGTGCCCGACTCCACCAGGCTCACCCAGACCGGGATGTTCATGGGCACGCCGGGGTACCTCGCGCCGGAGGTGATCGAGGGCAAGCAGAGCGGCCCGGCGTCCGACGTCCACTCCTGGGGCGCCACCGTGGCGTTCGCGGCTACCGGCCGCCCTCCGTTCGGCACCGGCGCCTTCGAGACGATCTTCTACCGGATCATCAACGGGCAGCCCGACCTCGACGGCTTCCCGGCCCCTCTGCTGTCGATCGTGGGACAGGCGCTGTCCCGTGACCCGGCTCGCCGGCCGGACACGGCCGAGTTGTGCCGGCGCACCGCCGCGCTCGACCCGTCCTCGCTGGCGTCGGCCCGGGCCACGGCCACGGCCACGGCGACGGCCGCAGCCGCGGCCGCCGGGGGCGCCGCGCCTCTCGCCCCGCCGGGGACCGTGGCGGACCGGTCGCCGCCGGCCGCGCTGGCTGACCCCGCCCCGCAGGCCGCCGGCCCCGCCGCCCCGGTGGCCTGGCCGTCCACCAGGCCGTGGGAGGTCGGTACCGGGAGACCTGCGGGCAACTCCGCGGGAAGGGCCGGCGTGCCCGCGGCCGGTAACGGCGCCGCCCGGCGGCCGTCGGACAACTTCGCCGACGTCCTCCCCCCGGTGCGGTACGTCCCGCCCGCGGTCCGGCCACCCGGGGCCGGGCCGCCCGCAGCCGCCGTGCCGCCGCCGTCCGCCTGGGCGGGCGCGGGCACCGGCGCGGCCCGGTCGCCCGCCGGGCCGCTGCTCGTGGCGGCCTCGGTCGCCGCGGCGGCCGCGATCGCCGTGGTCCTTCCGGTCGTGGGGACGCTGGTCGCGCTCGCGGTGCTGATGGGCCTGCGGGCCGGGAGCCAGACCGCCGGCCGGCTGTCCCGCCGGCGATCACGCCGGGGGGCGCGGGCCAGTGACTCGGTGCTGGCCGCGGTGACCTTCCCGCCCGCCCTGGCCTGGTCGGCGGTCCGGTACCTGCTGCTCGCGCCGCTGGCGCTGGCCGCGGCCGCGGTGGCGGCGATCATCACGATCGTCGCCGGGCCGCATAGCTATGCGGCGGCCCTCGCCTACGGGGCCGGCGTGCTGGTGCTGTTCTACGGCCTGGGCCCGGGTTCCGGCGGCTCGCGCAAGCCGATCAGGAGCTTTTTCGACACGGTCGCGGATACCCCGGTCCGGGCGGGGACCGCGCTGATCGCGGTCGCCGCCGTGATCGTCGCGGCGGTCGTGGTCGCGGCCTCGCACCCGCCGTTCTTCTGGCCGTTCACCCACCTGGACGCCTGGCTGCAGCACTTCAGCGTCGTGCAGACCGCGGAGCACAGCGTCCGGAGCCAGGTGCTCAGGCTGTTCGGCCGGCCGGCCGGCTGACGGCGACCTCCGCCGGCGCCGGCGGCGCCGGCGCGGGGACCGTCGGCGCGACCGGAGGTGAAGCCGGCGGTGAGGCCGGCGCTGCGGGGGCCCACGCCGCCCGCGTGCCCCGGCCGTCCCGGGCGACCAGGCCGGCCTTCTCGCTCGGCGGCAGCGGCCGCACCAGCCCGAGCGCCACGACCTCGTTGGCCAGCCGGACCCGGCGGTTCGCTCCCTCGGGGATCCGGAACTTCTGGTACAGGCGGAGCAGGTGCTGCTTGACCGCGGCCTCGGTCACCACCAGGTCGGCGGCGATCTCGCGCGCGGTCGCGGGCGCGACGAACGCCTCGTCGGACAGGGCCGGGCGGCACAGCGAGGTGACTACGTCCAGCTCCCGGCGGGTCAGCTCCGGTGCCGCGGGCCGCCGCAGCTCCACCTCGGCGGCGAGTTCCTCGGCCGCGAGGCCGAACACCCGGCAGCGGGCCGACCCGAAGCTCAGCACGTCCCCGTCCTCGAGGACCCGCCGCGCCACCAGGCGGCCGTTAACCCGCGTGCCGTTGCGTGATAACCCGAGGTCGCTCACGTAGGCGTAGGGCCCGCGGCGGACGATCTCGGCGTGCAGCCGGGAGACGCTCGGATCGGCCAGGTGGACATCGACCGACCTTCCCCGCCCGATGGTGGTCACATCCTCCTGCAGCGGCATCATGAGCCCGCTGTCCTCGACCCGGATGTAGGGACCATCCATGAACCGTTCCTCCTCCCTGTCGGGGCGGCCACTGATATCTCACTGTTCAGCTACCCTTCTCGGCGGTTGTTGTACCCCGTCCGGCGCCACGGATTGACCGGTCACGGACAACTACGGGGCCCGCAAGCCGTGCGCAAGTACACTCTCCAGCGAACCGGGGGGCCCGGCGGCACCTGGACCGAGGAGCGAGGGAGCTTGCGACCGAGCGACGAGTCTTGTCCGAGCCGAAGGGGCGCGCCGCCGTCTGGACTGACGAGCGAGAGCGCGAGGAACGAGCGCCCGAGCGAGGAGCGAAGACGGCGGATCAAAGCGTCCCGGAGGCGAGCGGAAGATAGAGCATGAGGCACTCCGCGCCGTCGGCATCCCGGTCGCGCAGGCGGCGCCGCGCCCCGGCGCCGCGCCCGCCGGACGCCGCCGCTGACGACCCGGTCGGCGATTCCGCCCGCGGCGGTCCCCCCGGCCCGGGTGGCTCGCGCCGGGCGGCCGGGCGCCCGCGGTGGCGGCAGCTCCCCTACGCGATCGTGCTGTGCGGCCTGGCCCTGGCGCTGATCTGGATGCGGCAGAGCGGACAGAATGTCAAGGGGGGTACGTTGGCGGTGGCTGGCATTCTGTTCGCGGCCGCCCTGGCCAGGCTGGCGCTGCCGGAGCGGCGGGCGGGCATGCTCGCATCGAGGCGCCGACTGGCTGACGTGGCGGTCCTGGCAGCCCTCGGTACCGGCTTGCTCGTCGCCGGACTGATCCTGCCTGCGCAGCACTGAGCCGGCCCGGGCCCCCGGCCCGCGCCGGGCCCGCAGCGATGAAGGGAAAGTAGGGGCATGTCCAAGATCAAGGTAGAGAACCCCGTCGTCGAGATCGACGGCGACGAGATGACGAGGATCATCTGGCACTTCATCAAGGACCAGCTGATCCTGCCCTACCTGGATATCGAGCTCGATTATTACGACCTGTCCATCCAGAACCGGGACGCGACCGACGACCAGGTGACCGTTGACGCGGCGAACGCCATCAAGCGGCACGGCGTGGGCGTGAAATGCGCCACGATCACGCCGGACGAGGCGCGGGTGGCCGAGTTCGGGCTGAAGAAGATGTGGCGCTCGCCGAACGGCACGATCCGCAACATCCTGGGCGGCGTCATTTTCCGCGAGCCGATCGTGATCTCCAACATCCCCCGGCTGGTACCCAGCTGGACCAAGCCGATCATCATCGGCCGTCACGCGCACGGCGACCAGTACAAGGCCACCGACTTCGTG
>Ga0126381_100010964_pt1 | contig 10226 bp, 7 predicted proteins | sample PanSoiMetPlot_28_FD_96465 | JGI IMG/M metagenome (GOLD analysis project Ga0126381, IMG submission 96465) | Tropical forest soil microbial communities from Panama - MetaG Plot_28 | ecosystem: Environmental > Terrestrial > Soil > Tropical forest > Bulk soil | place: Panama | collected 2016-02-17 | reverse complement strand
GCCGAGTATTGCGCGGAGAGGAAATAATTTGGTCCGGGTTTACCGTCTGCTGTTATGATCCCTTTCGACAACAGATTGGAAACGGTCTGTCCGGCTTTCGGTTCATACGTTGCGTAAACGTGATCAAAGGAGCGATTCTCACCGATAATCACGATTACGTGTTTTATGGGGGTCGTAGTTTTACGAGCAACTGCTTCCTGCTCTGCCGCGAACGTTGGCTGAGGTAGGAACGCAAACACCTGCAGCCCAGCAAGCAACACTACACCACACTTGGAACGCGTACTCTTCAAAGTCACTGATTCCTCCCGGAGCAATCCTGATCCGCTTTGTTTGTTCTTGGTCTGCCGGGCGACTATTGCCGGGCCATGGCTAGCCTACTCCGCGACTGTGAACGCCATGTGAAAAACGAGATTAATCTCCATAATTCTTGAGATTGATTCAGATCTTTTCTTGATCTCGCTTTAACCGATGACGTTGTATGGCCTCATCATCTCGTTATCTTCATGTTCCAGAATGTGGCAATGCCACACATACCGGTATTCTTGACCCGCCGTCACCTTCGTTCCAGCCGGTAGGTCGAACCTTTGAATGACGCGTGTAATGTAACCAGGGTAGGATTTCACCGTATCCTTCATTCCGGGACGCTCGTTCGTCTCCGGGGCCATCGGCCGACCCGTCAGCACCAATTTGCCGGACTGCAGATATGTGGGGACATCGAACGTCTGACGGTTCAGCAATTGAAATCGAACAAGGTGAAGGTGGATCGGATGAACATCGCCTGGGGTATTTGCAAAAGACCAGATCTCTGTAGTGCCTGCCTTGGGATCTTCTGTCACCGGTTCGTGCCAGCGCGCATTTCCGAGGAGGCCAATCACCACGTAACCATCGGAGGGCCGCTCGATTTCCGTAACGGCCAGGATTCGTTCACGCTCGGCGAGCGCAGGATTCAAAGCCTCGAACGGTGCAAGAGTATCCGGCAGAGTACTGTCGTCGGGTCCGGAAAGAGGCTTGCTCACTTTGAACAGCAATACGTCGTTGGGAACAACTTGCCCACCCATCGTATAGGGCGCCGGAGCATCGTTTAGCAATGCAAACGATTGATCTCGCATTTGCGAGAAATCGATGACCACGTCAAAACGTTCGCCTGGTGCAATCAACAGGTAGTGCAGCCGAACCGGATGGGGTAGGAGGCCACCGTCCGTACCGATCTGGTGAAAGGCGAGAGCACGGCCATCCTCATCCAGAACTCTTCCTGATATATCGGCCGGCGCGAGCCGCAAATGATAGAACCGAGAATTGGATGCATTCACGAACCGGAATCGATATTTGCGCGGTTCTACATCCAAATAGGGCATGGCCTTACCGTTCACGCAAATTACGTCTCCAAAAAACTCCTGAATCCATACAGGATGCGTGCCGTCGACCGCGGCGGGATAGAGCAGCGTCCCATCGGCTTGAAACTGTCGATCCTGCAGCATGAGAGGTATGTCATAGGGCCCCCTCGGCAGGTGCAGCGCGTCTTCGGCATCATCACGAATGACATAGAATCCCGCCAAACCCGCATAGACGTTCAGGCGTGTGATTCCGAGGCAGTGATCGTGATACCAGAGAGTTGCTGGTGGCTGATCGTTCGGGTATTGGTTTATGGGAGAGACAAAATTCGGGCCACTTTTGCCGTGTGACGTAAACCAGGCTTCTGGATACCCGTCGTTCTCCGGTGCTACCGCTCCGCCGTGCAGGTGCGCCACACTCCGTACAGTGGGCAAACTCTTTTCCGCCCCGTGAATGCTGTTGTCTATCGGCAATAGATGCCGCATGGGCAAGCTGTTGGTCCACTTCACTGCGATTGGTTTGTTACGGCGAACTTCAATCGTTGGACCCGGCCAAATGCCGTTGTAACCCCAAAGTGTGGTGGGCGGCAAATCGCGATGGATCTTCTGCCGGCAGGCGCGCGCGTCTATTAGGATTGGGTCTTGTGGTGAGCGTTCACTGGCGCAAATCACCGGTGGGATGGGTAGAGGATCTACGTACTTTGTCAGAGCCTGGCCAATGCTTGAAGCTTGTCCGGACCGAAGCGCTCCAGCGCTGTGGAGCGCAGCTAAACCCTGCTGCAAGAGAAGGCGTCTTGTTAGCACGTTCTTCGGTTCAATCCAGAGCTACCGAGGCTTAAAGCACCGCAGATTCCCGCCCGAGAACACGGTTTATGGAGTTCGGCAACGCGACTCGGGCCCGAGCGTCGGGAAAGGCGTTAGCGTCGATAAGCAGAATAGCGGGTGAGTGTTAAAAAGAAATTACACAAGCAATCTTGAAAAGCTGCCAAACTGCCCGGTTTGTTCGGGCCCGGTAGAATAATCTTCTGGAGAAGATTTTGAAAACGACCCTGCTTTCTATCGCGGCCGTTGCCGTTGCATCGTTTAATCTGCTGGCCGCCGGGGCAGAGGGCCCCCGCAAAGCGCCGGAACTGGCCTTCAATATTCCCGGGCAGGGCCAAAAGCTGCTCAGTCAGTACCGCGGCAAGGTGGTTGCACTCGAATTCATCCTGACCACTTGTCCCCACTGCCAGGCCGCCTCCCGCGTTATGACGAATTTCCAACAAGAGTATGGGGCGCGAGGTTTCCAGGCGCTGGACGTCGCCATCAACGCGCTCGATGAAGGCCGCACCAACGACCAGGCTGACCAGATTGTCCAGGCTTTCATCCAGAAGTTCCAGGTCGGTTTTCCGGTCGGTTACATACCCCGCGATCAGATGATGTCCTTCATGGGCTTCAGCCTTGCGGACCGCATGGTCGTGCCGCAACTGGTCATGATCGATCGAAAGGGCTACATCCGGTACCAGACTCCCGCATCGGATGCCGACGAAAATTGGGCCAAGCTCACCAACGAGACGGCCATTCGCCAGCACATCGAGGAACTCCTCTCGATCAGCAATTCTGCTTCAACGCGCCGGTCACACTAAAGTCGCGGCTAAATGCCCGATGGCTCGCATGAGCGTGATACAACAAGGCCATGCGTCTCGCTGCTTTACTCTGCTTTTCTGCTTTGCTCGTCGTTCAGACTCAGGCGGCGGAAGACTCTGATCTCGAAGTCATACATAAGATCAAAACGGAAGCCTTCGATAACTCGAAGGTGATGGAGCAGCTTGCTTACCTGACTGATCTCTATGGTCCGCGCTTAACCGCTTCGCCCGAGTTCCAGCAGGCGGTTGATTGGGCTATTTCGCGCCTGAAGGGATACGGGCTCTCTAACGTGCATGCTGAAAAATGGGGGCCGTTCGGCAGGAGCTGGTCTCTGCAGAGCTATAGCTTGGAAATGACGGCGCCTCGATACTCCCACCTCGTCGGGGCTCCCCTGGCCTGGAGCACACCCACGCAGGGAGCCGTCACGGGCGACGTGATCTTCGCTCCCGTCATTCCCAATAGCAATCGCATCGATCTCAAGGCCAGCAAAGAAGCATTGCAAAAATATGAAAACGAGTGGAAAGGGAAGCTCAAGGGCAAAGTCGTCCTGGCGTCCGAAGCAACCACCCCGAAGCCCACTACGAATCTTCTTTTCAGGCGCTACACGGAGGCCGAATTGGCCTACATAGCCGAGGCGCCTGAGCCTGCCCAAAAGCCGGCCATCACTTCGCTGGATGAAATGAAAGTCCCGCGCGCCGAGGAGGATGCCTACAAATATTTCGAGAGCCTTCCTAACGCCCTCGTCGATCGGTTTTACGATCGGCGGCAGGAACTCCGGACCGAAGAGGCTAGATTCTTCCGCGAAGAAGGCCTTCTCGCAGTCATCCGAGCCGATGCCCGCGCCCACAATGGCCTGCTCTTCGCCGAAGCGGCCGGGCCGCGCGAAAGTAAAGATCCCATGGCGCCCGCAACGTTCGTTGTGACCGAAGAACAGTACTCTCGGATCGTTCGGCTAGTCGAGAAGAAACAGGCGGTTTCGTTGCACTTGAATCTGGATGCGAAATTCTCCGATCACGATGTGGATGGCCTTAACCTGATCGGCGAGATTCCTGGGCAAAAGAAGCCCGATGAGGTCGTGATGATCGGGGCCCACTTTGATTCCTGGCACACGGGTACAGGAGCAACAGACAACGGGGCGGGAAGCGCCGTCATGATCGAGGTTATGCGGATCCTGAAAGCCTTGGATCTCAAGATGGATCGAACGGTACGGATCGGCCTGTGGAGCGGAGAGGAGCAAGGATTGCTGGGCTCAAAAGCATACGTCAAAGCTCATTTCGCTGACCCGAAAATCATGGAACCTAAGCCCGAGTTCGCAAAATTCGACGCATACTTGAACCTGGATAACGGCAGCGGAAAGATAAGAGGCGTTTACCTGGAAGGAAACGATGCTGCACGGCCGCTTTTCGAGCGGCTGTTGCAGCCATTTCGTGACTTGGGCGTGACCACTACCACCTTGAAGCACACGGGCGGAACAGATCATTTGTCGTTCGACGCCGTCGGTCTACCCGGATTCCAGTTCATCCAGGACCCGCTCGACTATGGAACCGTGACTCATCATTCGGACATGGACACCTACACGCATGCTGTTCCCGAGGATCTGATGCAGGCGTCCGCCGTTATCGCCAGTTTGGTTTACGACCTGGCCAATCGTGATCAGTTCATGCCTCGCAAGGCGATGCCCGCGCCTCCGCGCACTTAAGCTTAGGGTTGGAGCGATTACTCGTAATAGATGATCCGAGCTAACCGGTTCACGCGCCTCCGCGCGCGTGAACGAGTCAGCTCGGTTGCACGGCAGCCGGACGTCGTTCCTGCCATTCACGGCTATTGAGCAGCTTGGGTCCCATCTCGACAAGGCGAGGCAACAGATCGAACACAGCAGGCGCCGTCCACTCGGTTCCTCGCCTCGTTTTCAGTCCCGCCGTGTTCAGATCGCTGGCGATTTCAGTGATTCTCTTTTCCCGGACGATCTTATCTAGAATCATCAGCAAGACAGTCTTTTCTATCGGGTTCTGTTCTAAGTGGAGGCCATCCGGGGCGAGTTGCACGCCGTACGGGAGTTCCTCGCCGTCAATCGCTACATGGAACAGCTCGGCGCTTCCCGGCCGGTCTTCTGTCTCGCGCACCCACTCGATAGCGGTCAAATTCCAGCCTTCCGCCATTTTCTGCATGAAGTATTCCAAGGTGACTTGCCCGCTGATCAAATCTCGGCTTCGCTGTATCATACAGCCCCCTTGCGTCCAAGTCATTAGCAGCTAAGATGCCACTCGCGGCCACCCCGGATTCATCCAAAAAAGCGCTACCTGACCGAATTTTCATCCGATTTTGGGAATGTTTGTCTCACCGTTGGGACCGGACCCGACGCTAGACTGAAGGCGCATGCACACGAACGCATTGATCCACGAAAAGAGTCCGTACCTTCGCCAGCATGCCGGGAATCCCGTCGATTGGCTACCGTGGGGTGATACGGCATTCGAGAAGGCCAAGCGCGAAGACAAGCCCATCTTTCTGTCTGTCGGGTATTCCACATGCCATTGGTGTCATGTCATGGCGCACGAATCCTTCGAAGACTCCTCGGTTGCCGAGATCCTGAATCGCGATTTTGTCCCCGTGAAAGTCGATCGCGAAGAGCGCCCGGATGTCGATCGTATCTATATGCTATTCGTCCAGGCCACAAGCGGCAGTGGCGGCTGGCCGATGTCGGTATGGCTTACACCGGAGCTGAAACCCATTTTCGGTGGAACTTACTTTCCGCCTGATTCCCGCTACGGGAGGCCCGGGTTCCGCGACGTTCTCGAACATCTGGCCAGGGCATGGCGGAATGAGCGCGAGCGCGTTGAATCTTCGGGCGCCAGCGTGACGGAGCAGCTTCGCGCCATTACCGCCCCCACGAAATCCGTAGACGCTCCGGATCGCGAGTTGTTTTCTTCGGCTTACTGGCAGTTCCGTCGCAGTTTCGATGCTCGATGGGGTGGTTTCGGAGGGGCTCCGAAGTTCCCCCGCCCCGTGGTTCTCAATTACCTGCTCCGCTATTCCGCAAAGGAAAACAATTCCGAAGCGCTGGAAATGGTAGTGCAAACGCTTGAGGGGATGGCTCGCGGCGGTATGCACGACCATCTCGGAGGAGGTTTCCATCGCTATTCGGTCGACGAGCGCTGGTTTGTGCCGCACTTTGAGAAGATGCTCTATGATCAGGCTCAGCTCGCAATCGCCTATCTAGAGGGGTATCAGGCCACCCGCAAGGAAGCCCTGGCGGAGACGGCCCGCGCCATCTTCCGGTACGTTGCGCGCGACTTGACGGATCCCGCGGGAGGATTCTACTCTGCCGAGGACGCCGATAGCCCCGACCCGGACAATCCGTCACATTCAGGCGAAGGCGCTTTCTATATCTGGAAGCAATCCGAAATCGAATCCATTCTCGGCTTACCACTTGCCCCGCTCTTTTGCAAAAAGTACGGAGTGGAACCGCAAGGCAATGTCGAAAACGATCCGCATGCTGAGTTCACCGGCCGGAGCATTTTGTATCAGACCGGGGCGGACGAAGCTGGATTCGAGTCGAACCTCCGGCAGGCGTCCGAAAAGCTGCTCAGCACTCGTTCCCGGCGCCCGCGTCCGCACCTGGATGACAAGGTGCTGACGGGCTGGAACGGGTTGATGATTTCGGCCTTTGCGAAAGGCTTCATGGCTCTCGGTGACCGACAATATCTGGACATGGCCGAACAGGCTGCGAACTTTCTGCTCGCCGGCATGTACGACCCGCAATCGGGACAACTCTTGCGTCGCTACAGCGGAGGTGAATCGGCAATTCCAGCGTTTCTGGACGACTATGCATTCCTCGCCCAAGCGGTCCTGGACCTGTTTGAAGCTACGTCGAGTGCACGGCACCTGGAGGCAGCCGTCGATCTCGCCACCCGAGGCTTCGGGCGGTTCGAGGATGCCGAATCGGGCGGGTTCTTCAGCACGGAACCGGATGCGCGGGATTTGCTGCTTCGCGTAAAGGACGACTACGATGGGGCGGAGCCCTCCGGCAATTCGGTCGCAACCGAAGTCCTGCTCCGGCTTAGTCACCTGACCGCTAACTCCGAGTTTCAGCGTCGAGCGGAAAAAGCACTCACAGCCTTTGTTCCCAAGCTACGGTCGCAGCCGTCGATTGCGCCTCAAATGCTCGTAGCACTTGGCCGCTGGCTGTCGGAGCCGGAACAAGTCGTCATCCGATGTGAAGTCGTGGACGCTGAAATTGGGCGGATACTCACCGAATACCGGCAGAAGTTCGCGCCCTATACCGTGGTTCTCGCAATTACGGACGAGTCCGCGAAGGAATTACAAGGCGTCGCTCCCTTCCTCGCCAACCTCGAGCGGAAAGGCCGGGCGACTCTGTACGAATGCCGCAATTTCGTCTGCGAATTACCAAAAGTACTCTCATGAAACTTAAGCTTCTGAGATCTCTCCTACTCCTGCTGCTCCCAATCCTGCTGCACGCAGACAGTCTGGGCTTTGTTGAACAGAAATTTAGCGACCTGCATTTCGAAAAAGGCAAATGGAGCAGAAGCGTGCAGCTTCCCTGCTACACGTATACGGCACTCCAGGACGGGGCAACAGTCGACGTTCTTAGAATCGGGATGGGCAATCTCGTTCCCTTCAAAGCGGCCAAGGGTCTTCAGGTGACAGTCTGCGGATCGACGGCGGCCTTCGATGAAGGGTTCGAGGCGGGAACGCCGGTTTCAAGCAGCGTCGCTCGGCGGCCGCGTCCTTAAAAGCTAGTAGCCCAAACGTCTTCCAAAGAAACTACGGGTTGACATCTTACCTGAGTCCGCTCGATACTAGGGTAAAGTGTCAACCCAAGACCGCCTTGAACTGCTGCAGGGTACGCTTGACCTGCTCATCCTTCGAACACTCGTCTTCGGCGCCGAACACGGGCAAGGTATTGCCCGGGCCATTCAACAGACATCCCAGGATGAACTACTGGTTGAGCATGGAGCGCTTTATCCGGCACTGCAACGGCTGGAAGACCGGGGATGGATCGATGCAGAGTGGGGAACATCGGCTAATAATCGCCGCGCACGATTCTACAAGTTGACCAAGGCCGGCCGCAAGCAACTAGTCAAAGAAACGACGAAGTGGAGGCGGCTCGCAGCCGCGATCGGGCGTGTTCTCGGGCCCGAAACGGAACGGGGTTGACCGTATGCTCTGGCACCGCAGGAAACAAAGCGATTTCGACGCGGAGCTTGAGGCCCACTTACAACTCGAGACCGATCGACTGATGGAACAGGGGCTTAGTGAAGAGGAAGCCCGCTTCCAAGCTCGCCGTGCGTTCGGCAATCCGACTCGTGCGCGCGAGAGATTCCATGAGTCTCAGCGCTGGCCCGCGTGCGATCAATTTCTCCAGGATCTGCGCTATGCCATGCGAACAATGCTGAACAACAGAGGCTTCACAGCTTTGGCCGCGCTCTCGCTGGCACTCGGCATCGGAGCGAACGCCGCGATCTTCAGCTTCATGGACGCAATCCTGCTGCGTTCGCTGCCAGTTTCGGATCCGCAATCACTGGTAATGCTGAGATGGCACACGCGCGGCTCCGAAATGCACGGCATGGGCTTTCACGACGACGACTATTTTGAGGATCCGCAAGCGGGATTTACTGGTGGCATCTTTCCCTTTCCGGCATTCGAACTTGTAAGGGAGAGGAATTCGGTTTTCTCGAGTATCTTCGCCTATCAGGGAACGGGAAACGTCACCTTGATGATCCAAGGACAAGCGGCGCAAGTCAAGGGCGAGTATGTGTCAGGAGACTATTTCCGCGGCTTGGGCATTCCTTCGGCGGCTGGACGTCTGGTGAGCGATGAGGATGATCGCGCTAGCTCGATTCCGGTCGCCACAATCAGTTTCGCCCTGAGCCGAAGGTACTTCGGCGACGCCCAGAATGCACTCGGACGGTCGATTCTGATCAACAATATCTCATTCATGATCGCGGGCGTTACTCCGCCGGGCTTCTTTGGTCTCGATCCAGATCTGGTTCCGGAACTGTACCTTCCGATGCATTCCAACGTGCTGCTCGACGCCTCGAATTTATACAGTCCTCCAGCCGCCAGATATTTCAATCCGAACGTCGACTGGGTAGAGATTATGGCGCGCCTGCGTCCAGGAGTCAGCCGGACCCAAGCCCAATCCTCTCTCGCTCCCTTGTTTCACCGGTGGGAAGTCACCGCTACGAGCAGCCGTCCGCAGACAGACCTTCCAAGGCTGGCTATCGAACAAGGTGGACGCGGACTCGACGGCTTGCGCCGGATGTACTCGACGCCGCTTTATATGCTGCTGACGCTGGTAGGCCTAATTCTCGCCATTGCGTGCGCAAACATAGCCAATCTCCTGCTGGCACGCGCGGCCTCCCGGAAGCGAGAAATCGCCGTCCGTCTGAGCATCGGAGCGGGTAGGCTTCGCATCATGAGGCAACTTTTGACCGAAAGCGTCCTGCTTGCGCTGCTCGGCGGTGTAGCGGGTATAGCGTTCGCCATCTGGGGAACTCATTTTCTCGGGTTCCTGCTGGCGAACGGGCGCGCAAACATCGCCCTGCGCGCTGACTTGAACTGGCACGTACTGGGGGTAGCCGGCGGACTCTCGCTCGTCACCGGAATACTGTTTGGTCTTGCTCCAGCTCTCCAATCGACGCGCACCGACATCGTACTGGCGCTCAAGGAGTCGTCGTTGAAGGCAGGCCTCTCGCGCTCTCTTGGTCGTATGAGCCTCAGCCGCGTGCTGATGGTTTCTCAAATCGTCTTTACGCTGCTGATCCTGATGGCCGCTGGACTTTTTGCACGGACGCTATCAAATCTCAACGCGATCGACCTCGGATTCAATCGTGAAAATCTGCTGACGTTCCAGATAGATGCCTCGCAAACCGCGCATCGCGAGGGAATCGCCGGCTTCTACGGCGAGTTGCGAAGGCAATTCAGCGAACTTCCCGGGGTACGCGGCGCAACTCTTTCCAATCTGCCGTTGATCGGGGGCGGACGTTTGTTCACAACCGTCGCCGTCGAAGACGTCAAACAGAGAACCATCAAAGTTGTCGCCATCGGGCCAGACTTCTTCAAGATCATGCAAATCCCTGTCTTGTTGGGGCGGGAAATCGATGAACGGGACCAGCCAGGCAGGCCTTTGACGGCGGTCGTAAGCGAGGCGTTCGCGAAGGCTAATTTCGGCACTGAGAACCCTTTGGGTAAACACCTGGCTCTTCCGCACGAGTGCGAAAAGTGCGTCATCGAAATCGTCGGCGTATC
>Ga0126381_100010961_pt1 | contig 10227 bp, 8 predicted proteins | sample PanSoiMetPlot_28_FD_96465 | JGI IMG/M metagenome (GOLD analysis project Ga0126381, IMG submission 96465) | Tropical forest soil microbial communities from Panama - MetaG Plot_28 | ecosystem: Environmental > Terrestrial > Soil > Tropical forest > Bulk soil | place: Panama | collected 2016-02-17 | reverse complement strand
GCGGCCATCGAGCCAACGACTAAAATCAGCAACAACGAGCTGACCGTGACGAATAAGCTATTCAGGAAATACCATTCGAAGTGGGAGCCGGAGACTAAAGTGGCGTATCCATCCAAGGTAAAGCTATCGGCCCAAGGCAACGCAAACGGGGCGCTAAAAATCGTGATCCGATCCTTAAATGAATTCAGGATGATCAATAAGACTGGAAATAACGCTACAATCGCATAGGCGATTAGAACAGCATGGGTTGCAACTGGCTGCCAAAATTTTGATCGCACCGTTTCTCCGGATTAGAATTGGATTTGCTGCATACGACGTTGCCACCCAAATAGGTAGATCAACACGCCCACCAGAATGATCACGAGCATTACTCCCGCCACGGTTGAACCCATGAATGCATCGGCTGGCTGCAACTGGTAACCAAAGAACGTGCGGAAGAAAAATGTGCCCAAGATATCGGAGGCGAAATTCGGCCCGGCCAAGGCCCCCTGGGTCGCATAGATCAGATCGAACGCGTTAAAGTTTCCTACGAAAGTCAGCACTGCGATCAAGCCAACCGTTGGTAAAATCAGAGGGAATTGGATCCGCCAAAAGATCGTCCAACTGCTGGCCCCATCGACTCTGGCGGCTTCCATCAGGTCATCCGGGATTCTGATTAGAGCAGCTAGAAACAACATCATGGGGATTCCGATGTTTTGCCAAACCGACATCAGCGAGAGAGTAATGAGCGTCGTCGATTCCGTACCTAACCAAGGGTAATCCCCCAAACCGCCGAGTCCGACAATTCCGAATAGCGCGTGCGATATTCCCCAAGAGGGAAGGAGGATCAGCTTCCAGACAAATCCGATGATAACTACTGAAAGGATGGTTGGTGTAAAGATGATGGTACGATAGATAGCGGCTCCTCGAATCCTCGTGGCCAGAAGGGCAGCCAGTAGCAAGCCGATCGGGTTTTGCACTACCATATGAATAACGAAAAATACCAAGTTATTCCGCAGTGCGTTCCATAACGGCGCAGACCATCGTTCCTGGCTAAATAGCGTCAGGTAATTTTGGATGCCGACAAACATTTGGCCGGCGCCACCAGATGCTTTGTTATTCAGCGAAAGCCATAGGGAATCGCAGAGCGGATAGATCATGAACACCGTGTAGATGAGGACAGCCGGCGCCAGAAAAACCAGGATATGCGTTGGGAAGCCGCGCTTGGATTTCACCACAGAGACACGGAGTTCACAGAGATGGAAGGATGTTCACCGCGAAGACACAAAGGGCACAAAGTTTAGAAAACTTGTTTCAATAATTCTGCCTCTGCGAACTCTGTGTCTCTGTGGTGAATACCTCTTTATCGGGCCTGTTGTGGCTTATACCAGGAGGCCAGATCTTTCTGAACGAAATCGGCCGCTTGTTGCGGCGTAAAAGTGCCGTTCAAAACTTGCGCACAGGCATTCCACAGATCGTTTTCATTGTTCGGATTCGCGTTGCGCGAGAGAATTTGATAAGAACAGCGAAACGACTGTGGGCCTTGTTTAATCCAACTATCGAACTCCTGAGCCACGGGATCGCTGAAGGTGAATTCGCCGTCAGCTAAAGGAAAGAAGCCAGGTAACGCGTTCGAGTAGAGCGTTGCAAATTCCGGGGTAGCTACCCAGGCTAAGAAAGTGCGCGCGGCTTCTTTGTTTTTGCTGGCTGCGTTCAGGCCTAGCGCGATGTCAGGATGATTATCAATGACGACTTCGCCTTTGCCTTCGAATGAGTACGGTTTAAAGGCGCCAAAATCCAGCTTTGGATTCATCCCGCGGAACACGGCGATATCCCATGAGCCCGCCGGATAAATCGCGCCGCGTCCTTGGGCGAATAGATTCTGCGCATCCGCATAAGCAAGCGCTTGGTATCCGGGCGCCAAGTAAGGTTTCCATTTTGCCAGCGCCTCAAATGTCGCCAAGAAACCGCCCTTGTTGTATTGCGCGGAACCATCAATCAAAGCTTTGCGGCCGGTCTCTCCATCCCACAGTGTGGGCCCGATGTTCTGATACCCCATGGTGGCGGATTCCCATTGATCCTTGGTCCCAATCACCAGCGGTATGTATTTACCGTTCTTCTTTATCTTATCGAGTACCGCTAGAAACTCCTGTTCGGTCTTAGGCACAGTCAAACCGAGTTCAGCGAAAATCTTTTTATTATAGATGAATCCATGGATCACCGAAGCCATTGGCACCGCGAACGATGTTTTTCCGTCGTCAGTGGACCAAGCGGCTAACGCAAATTTCGAGAACTTGTCCATTCCCGGAATGTCGTTTAGCGCCACGATTTGACCGGCGTTATAAATATCCAGCGATTTGTCAAAGGGTCTACATGCGATCAAGTCGCCCGCGGTCCCCGCCTTGAGTTTCGCATCTAGAACCGCGTTGTATTCTGTGGGTGCAGTCGGCGTGAATACGACCTCGATATCTGGATGGGTCTTGGTAAATGCCGGAATAATCTTATCCCGCCAGACCTTGAGATCGTCGGTCCGCCAGCTCTCAATGATAAGTTGAGTTTTTCCTTGGGTCAGATTAGCCCCGAAGGCAGTTGACGCTAGTAAAGCAAGCCAGAGTAGTTTTTTAGTCATGGGGGTGTCAGCAGTATAAGAAGGTCGGTGAACAAAACAACGCCGTTTCTGGTTTTCGGTCGGGATGAGCTTCTGCCTTTGATGGGGCGAGGCTCCCGAAAGAATTTATGATTGAAGCAGAGCTGCTGATCGCTTCTTGCTGAATCGTGCCGATACGCCTAAATATGCGCTGAGCCGTGGTCTAGCGCTAGGTCACGGCTCGGCGCGTTTTCACGCGTATTCTCACCGTCCGGCCGAAATCATCGGCTGCTCTGTTCCGATAGTAAGGTCGTTCGGGAGCCGCGCCCTACCAGTTTTCACCTACCGCTACCAATGTTTCAATGCCGACACGGCGCCATGTTGGCCGGACCAGGTCATTGATTCAGCAATTGCTCGCGTGATGAACGTTTTCGCACGGTGAGCTGCGGTCTCCAGATTATCGCCCAGAGCCAGACAGGCGGCGATTGCGGCTGATAAGGTGCACCCGGTTCCATGGGTTGATTTGGCCGGCACAAATTGTTCACTTAGGCGCAGAACACCAGATTGAGTAGCCAGATAATCGATCGCAAAATCTCCCGGCCAGTGGCCTCCTTTGAGTAGGAATGCCGTTCGGTGCCGTCGAACCAATTCCGGGGCGATCCTTTCTAATTCTGCCGCACTCTCGATGCTCTGTCCGTAGATGATCGCGGTCTCATCCCGGTTGGGAGTAATGACGGTTGCCAATGGAAACAGGCGATTCAGGTAGATTTCCAAGGCATCGGTTTGCATCAAGCGATCACCGGAAGACGCTATCATCACAGGGTCGACTACCACGGCTGGCCTTTTATTAATCGGGATCGCTTCCAAGATGTCGCAAACCGCGCCGATGATTTCTTTGGAATACAACATCCCCGTCTTAATGGCGCTTACGGGAAAATATTCGAGGCTCAGGATGAGTTGATCCCGAACCGTATCGACATCAAGCGCTTGAACTTTTTGTACCTTTTCCGGAACCTCTGCGACCACACAGGTTACGACGCTCTGGCCAAATACCCGGAAATAAGTAAATGTCTTTAGATCAGCCTGAATTCCGGCTCCGGCTGAGCTATCCGACCCTGCGATGGTAACGGCTACGGGCGGTGGTTCCATGAAGCGACTCTTTTAACGAGCTGGGAAATTGACCATGAGCAATCTGTTTCGCGAACTGGCCGAGGTGAGAGTCACGATTGATAAGGTAGTCTATGTACCGACGTTGGAAGCTCCCCCGGATCGTCCATATCCTTTTGTGTACTTTATTACAATTCGTAATGATTCGCTCGAAAACGTGGCGATTCGTGGGCGAAAATGGGTTGTAACGGATTCTCATGGTGGCAAGCTGGTCGTTGAAGGGGACGGCGTTGTGGGTGAGTTTCCTCGGCTGCAACCTGGAGAGAAATTTAGCTACAACAGCTATCATGTTATCGCAGAGGACAGCGTCGCCGAAGGCGCATTTTTGGGTATAGGTGAGGGCGGTGAACCTTTTGTTGCTCGGATTCCACGTTTTGAACTTCGCATCCCGCGAAGCGATGGTTGAGCGGGCGTGGTGGGGCGAGGCTCCCGAACAGCCTAACCGCACTCATCAGCGTATATCACGTGTGCGAGGATGCAGAGAACAACGCCGACTGACCGCCGAGCCGTTGGGAGGAACGGCCGGTATCCACTCCGGGCGCACTCTTCATAACGGTTTGAAATTTCAGATCCGGAAAGGTGGCACACTCTGGACCAACGGCTCGGCGCGCGTTTCGGCTCCGATCCGATCGATGGACCCTCATCTGCTAAGGGCTTCGAGAAGGCGCTTAGGCCGTTCGGGAGCCTCGCCCCACCACGCCAAACGCTAAACGGACACGCATGGTCTCTAAAAGATCAATAGGCCGAAGGGTCAGTCTTCGACCGGGCAAAGGTTGGTTGCGTAGAAATTTCATTACCGAGATTTATCTGCCGTCATTGTTCGTCCGCCGGCGAGGTATTGCCTTGCGCCCTCAATTCCCGGTCCTGTTGGCGGACCAAGTCTGTTTGACCTGGATCGGGCACGCCTCATTCCTGGTTACCTGGCGTGGCCTGAATATTCTGATCGATCCGATCTGGTCGCTTTGGCTCAAGGTGATCAAAAGGATCCGTCATCCAGGGGTCCGGTTGGATCATCTTCCTGATATCGATCTGGTGTTAGTGACTCATGCGCACTTTGATCATTTGGACCGGAGAACCTTGCGCAAGGTCGCCGCTGCTCAGCCGATTATCGTCCCGGAAGGTGTCGGCACGCTCGTCGAAGGGCTTGGGTTTAACCGGGTGCACGAGATGAGACCGTGGGAATCGCTATCGCTCGGAGATATCCATGTAACTCTTACCCCGTGCCTTCATTGGGGAGCTAGAGTTTTACACGATAGGTATCGAGGGTTTGGCGGCTTTCATCTCCGTCTAGGGTCACGCTCGATTTTTCACTGCGGCGATAGCGCTTATTTCGACGGCTTTAGTGAGATTGGAGAAAGTTTACCGACCGAGATTGCGCTTTTGCCGATTGGCGCCTACGAACCTCCCAGCAAACGCGAAGTGCACATGAATCCGGAACAGGCGATCCGTGCCTTCAAGGAGCTGAAAGCCAAGTACATGATTCCGATGCACTACGGTTCATTCAGGCTTAGCTATGAACCTGTGGAAGAGCCCGTTCAAAGGCTCAAAGAAGAGATTTCCCGCCACAAATTAGAGAACGTAGTGAAGATCATGCACGAAGGCGTCCCGCAAGTGTTTTGACGCCGGGAACGAGAGGGATCGCCGGGAACGGGATGAGCAGGGATGAAACATTGCGGACATTGCAGCAACGAGATGAATCCGATCACGGTGTTCCCGGCGACCCCGGCGCTACTTCTTGAGCCTGCTCGCCATGCTGACCCGGATTTCCTCTTGAAGCTTCTTAACTTCTTCCGGCTTCCGGTTACACAGCACCGCTGCAACCAAAGTTTCACCCCGGCGATGACGAGCGATAAAATTCATTTTTTCACGGGAGCCTTCGATCTCGCCGTCGAGATGGGGCAGGGTAAAATCGCCCACCAGATCGAAATGCATGCCAAGCACCGCTGCGGACGAGACTGGGATGACGTCGAATTTTTGGCGTTTTCGACCTGTCATGTTCGCACCCGCGATGGCTCCTTGAAGCTTGGCCATCTCGCCACTGGTCTCGCGCCGGGCGCCTCCAAAAATACGGTCCGGATAAAGGGCGATATCGCCGACTGCGTAGATACCCTTTTCGTCGCTCTCCAGATATTCGTTCACCGGACATCCGCCAGGACTGCTAAGGGGAGTGTTTAAGACTAATTGTAGATTCGGTTCTGTGCCGATTACGACGATCGCGAGTCCGGCTGGAAAACGGACGCCACTCTTGGTCTGAATGTTCCGAACGACGGTCTTACCTTCGAAGCCGTTGAGGTTCTCGTTCAGCATCAGTTGAACGCCGGCTTCCGCGAAAAGGTCGGTCAACCATCGTGAAGTTTCAGGATCGAGCAGATCCTGCCAGATAGATTTGTCCCTACTAAGCAACGTCAGTTTCGCGCCGGAGCCGATTAGCGAAGAGGTTACTTCCGCCCCCAGGTAGCCTGAGCCGACGATAACTACGTGTTTTTCCGAAGCCAGAATTTCGCGAACTGCCAACACGTCGCGATAAGTCCGCAGGTAGACGACGTTGCCTAAGGTAGCACCTGCGACTTGAGGTCTTCTGGGACGGCTCCCGGTAGCCAAACAGGCTTTTCGAAATTCGATTGCCTGACCGTTCTCCATAACCGCCAGCCGCCGTTCGATATTGAATTCCCGGACGACGGTGCCTAACCGCAGCTCGATAGTTCGCTTTCGGTACCAATCCTCGGCATGATCGGCGAGCTTTTCGACCGAAGGGCTTCCATTCTTGAGTACGGATTTGGAGAGTTCCGGGCGATTATAGGGCAGAAACGCCTCATTACTAACTAAGGTGACTGTGCCCTTTGGGTCATATTGACGCAGTGCGTTGCAAGCACTCGCCGCCCCGATCCCGCCTCCAACGATCAGGTAATCTCTTTGAATCATTATCTGGCCGTCAATATATCTGCCCGCTCTCGGATTCTCGACGAAAATCTGTAATTTGACACGAAGCTTCGAGGGGAAAAGCCCGATTTTTGGTGATTTTTTGTCAGTTGTTTGGAGGCTGAATTGGCAACATCGTCGCGACTTTTTGGCCCGGAAAGGATTCTTGGATATCCAAGAATCCTACGGCAACGCAAATCGTCGTCCGAATTTTTTTTCCAGACCTTGGCGAGTTGCCTCGAATTGCTTTTTCCCTGTGTTTTCCAGATACCGCATCGGGCCACCTCGGAAGACCGGATATCGCCATCCTAAGACGGACGCCAGATCGGCGGTTTCGGCCTCGGCGATAATCCCTTCCTTTAGCGTGTGCAGGGTTTCCAAGGTCTGAATGTAAAAGAGCCGGTTAATGATTTCGGGGTCAGATTGTGGCGATCGCGGGAACCAATCTGTCAGTCCCTGCCATTCGTGCCGTTCGCCCGGCACCGGGTAATCGTAGACGCCCGCGCCGGATTTTCGACCATTTCGTCCTGCGGAAAGGAAGCGGGAAAGAATCTCGAGTGTTCGCTCGGCCTCCGCTGCGGCTCCCCGTCCGTGCTTTTGTAGATTTCGGAAAATGTCAGCCAGCAAGTCCAGCGACGTGAGATCGGCCATGGCCAAAGGGCCGATAATCATCCCAGCGTTCCGGGCGCACTGATCGATTAAAGTTGGACTGGTTCCTTCCGCTAGCATGAATATAGCCTCTTGGACGTAGGCCATGACTACCCGGCTGGTGTAAAACCCGGGCCCGTCTCTGACAACGACAGGGGTTTTGCGAAGCGCTTTAGCTAGCGCTAAGGATTTGTTCAACGTCGCCTCCGTTGTCTGGCTCCCCAAAATGATTTCCAAAAGCTCCATCTGCTCAACCGGAGCAAAAAAGTGAGTGCCGATAAACTGACCGGGATCCGGAACTGCAGTCGATAATTCAGAGATCGGAAAAGTGGTGGTGTTTGACGCGATGATCGTTTGCTTCGACACAATCGAACCCAGCCTTTTCAAGAGGTCGGTTTTCACATCAAAGCGCTCAAATACGGCTTCGATGACGAAATCGCAGCGCGACAGATCTCCCAGTTCTCGCGTGACCTGCAGCCGCGACGGCGGATCAACGGGTTGCTGGCCTAGTATCTTCTGGATTCGGGCAGTGGATCGCTTCGCTGCCTCGGCGTCGATTTCGAATAGAATCACTTTGCGCCCGGCCATTAGCGCGCTGAGCGCGATCCCGGTCCCCATCAAACCGGCGCCTAGGACGCCGACCACTTCAACTGCATCCGTCTGACTGGCCGCACGCCGGATCGCTCGCTGTCTTAGTTCGTGTTGGACGTAGATTCGATTCTGGGTTGAAACAGAGGCACACGCCTTTTGATAGGCCGCTTTTTCTATGCGGAGAGCGCCAACGAACGAGCGTTCTAAACCGTCGTGAAAAGCTTGGAGTAACAAACTGCCGGCGCCGTCATCGGCAGGAGTTCGTTTCCGTAATTGGATATACGCGCGCTGCAGTATGTCGCGATTGGCGAGAGTTTGACTGAAGAGCGGCGAACGGGTGATGTCAGTTTCATCCCACGGCTGAACCGGTTTTGGATGGTCTTTAATCCAAGTTTCAGCGTTTTCGCGTCCGTTATCGGCGATCTCCGCCGGGTCGTTCTTAGGGTCGATTTCTGCGTGCGATATGCGTGCTCCGAAGAGCAAAACCTGAACCGCTTTTTCCAGGCCGGCGAGATGAGCAAGTCGGCGCACGGTGCCAAGGACCGGCAACAAGCCAAGATCAAACCATGGCCAATGAAAAGTGACACCCGGCTTTGAAACGAGGCGCTTGTGACAAGCTAACGCGACCTCGAAAGCTAAACCGGGCAAGGATTGGTGAATGAGAGCGACAGACGGCTTCGGCTGAGTTTCTAACGAACGCAGCGTCTCTCGTAACGAATCGATGACATCATCGCCACGCAACAAAAGCTCGAGCTCCTCATCGGGCGCCGGACCAGCGTCAGAAAATTCAATGATGATTCCCTCGATCTTCGGATCTTCCGCCGCGCTTTTAAGCTGGGCTGCAAAGGCAACGGAAGGGCAGGCCGGGAACGGAATAACCTCGATCATGGACACGTTTCCAAGATAGTGGCGACTCCCATACCGAGTCCGGTACACATGGTGACTGCGCCTCGCTGGAGTTGGCGCCGTTGCAATTCATCGACCAACGTTCCAAGCAACATTGCTCCGGTAGCGCCCACTGGATGTCCCATGGCGATGGAGCCGCCGGCGACATTCACCTTTTCATGCGGCACTTTTGTTTTTTCCATGAAGTAGAGAACGACCGACGCAAACGCCTCGTTGACCTCATAAAGATCGATATCCGAAAATTTAAGATCAAGCCGGCGCAAGGCCCGCCGGGTTGCTTCCGCCGGAGCGGTGAGCATGATACAGGGCTCATCGCCGGCACTGCCCGTTGATAGGATGCGGGCCCGCGGCTCCAGGTTAAAGGTCTGGCCAATTTCTTTGTTCCCGAGAAGAACGATCCCAGCCCCGTCGGCAATGCCGGAGGAGTTGCCGGCATGATGGACGTAGTTGACGCGACCGACCTGGGGGTAACGCAAGCGTACCAGGTCTTCGTAACCTTCGGCCCCGAGTTTGGCGAAGGACGGTTCGAGCTTGCTCAAGGTGTCGACGGTTACGTTTTCTCTGACCAATTCATCGCGGGTCACCATTCCTTCGCTGGTCTCAACCGGAACGATTGACTTGGAGAACCAACCGTTTTTCCACGCGGTATCGGCTCGTTGCTGAGAGGCGGCGGCGAAACTATCGACATCTCGCCGGCTGTACCCTTGGAGGGTGGCGATCAAATCTGCAGAGATTCCCTGCGGAACGGGTGGGACCTGGTCTTTAAACTCGGGGTCTAAAATCATCGGACCTCCGGAACCAAAAATCGTAAAAAGCGACAGCATCTCGACTCCGCCAACGACGACGAGATCGGCTTGGCCGGCCATCACCTTGGCCGCACCCGTGTTGACCGCGTCCAAAGCCGATCCGCAGAATCGGGAGACCATCAGTCCTGGGACATGATTCGGGAAGCCCGCAGCGAGCGTCGCAGATCTCGCCAGGTTTCCGCCTTGGTCGTTCAATTGTTCGCAACAACCAAGAATCACTTCGTCGACTTTCGACTCGATGCCAGGGTAACGTTTACGCAGCTCGGTAAGGAGGGCTGTCACCAAGGAAACCGGAGTCAGGACATGCAAGCCGCCGGTGGGCTTCCCCCGTGTCCGAGGGGTACGCAGAGCGTCATAGACAAAAACTTCGTGGAGGGCCATCGGAGTGAGAGAAACCAAACATGAAACACCAGAAATACCAACCGCTGATGAACGCAGATTGACGCAGATGAAGAACGAAACCGCGAATGGACACGAATGGAAGTGAACGTTGATTGACCTGCCATCGAGTGGAGGGGAGCCGCTTTGGCCGGTGCCCCGCCACCCTCGTGAATTTCGCCTCAATGCCAGTCCCGCCGAAACGTGCGAAAGCAGGCGGCTCCCGGGAACGTCTCAACGGTTTTC
>Ga0126381_100010959_pt1 | contig 10227 bp, 8 predicted proteins | sample PanSoiMetPlot_28_FD_96465 | JGI IMG/M metagenome (GOLD analysis project Ga0126381, IMG submission 96465) | Tropical forest soil microbial communities from Panama - MetaG Plot_28 | ecosystem: Environmental > Terrestrial > Soil > Tropical forest > Bulk soil | place: Panama | collected 2016-02-17 | reverse complement strand
GCGCCGAGCACCTCGAGGGCTTCGGCAGCCTCGAGGGCGTGGCGCGTGCCGAAGGCGAGATGGTCGCCGGGCTCTCGCAGACCGCGACCGCGGTGATCAACGCAGACGATGAGTTCGCGGCGCTGTGGCGCGGACTGACGCGCGCGCGGTTGGTGACCTTCGGCGTGCGGGCGCCGGCGGACTTCAGCGCCGCCGAGGTGCGCACCACGGTCGGCGCGGCGGGCTTTCGCACTCACTTCCGGCTGGAGACGCCCCAGGGGAGCGCGGCCATCGAGCTCGCCGTCGGCGGGGCGCACAACGTCTCCAATGCGCTCGCCGCGGCGGCCGCCGCCGCCAGCGCCGGCGCAACCCTGGCGCACATCGTCGCTGGCCTCGCCGCGGTGCGCGCGGTGCCCGGACGGCTGCAGTTCCGCCAGGCCAAGAGCGGTGCGTGGCTGATCGATGATTCCTACAACGCCAATCCGAGCTCGGTGCACGCCGCCATCGAGGTGCTGGCTTCGCTCACCGGGCGCAAGTGGCTGGTGCTCGGCGACATGGCCGAGCTCGGCGATTTCGCCGAGGAGGCGCACGCGGAGATCGGCGAGTTCGCCCGCGCGAGCGGCATCGAGCGGCTGTATGCGACCGGACCGCTGATGGAGCGAGCGGTCGCCAGCTTCGGCGCCGGGGCCCTGTGGTTCACGGACGTCGGCGCCCTCGGCAGCGCACTCACCCAGGCGCTCGCCACCGGCGGCGCGGAGGTGCGCATGCTCATCAAGGGCTCGCGCTTCAATCGCCTCGAGCGCGTGGTCATGGCGTTGACGGGCGAGAGCGGCGCCTACGCGGGCGGGCACTGAGTTGCTGTACTGGATCACACAACAATTCGTCGGCCTCGTCGGCGGCCTGCACGTCTTCAGCTACCTGACGTTTCGGGCGATCCTCGCGACGGCCTCCGCGCTCGGACTGTCGCTCATCATCGGCCCGTCGATGATCGCGCGGCTGTCGCAGTACCAGATCGGTCAGGTGGTGCGCGATGACGGGCCGCCCACGCACCTCCTCAAGGCGGGCACGCCCACCATGGGTGGCGCGCTGATCCTCGTCACGACGCTGGTCAGCACGATCCTGTGGGCCGATCTCTCCAACCGCCTGGTGTGGACCGTGCTGGGCGTCACTTTCGCCTTCGGCTTCATCGGTTTCTACGACGACTACCTGAAGCTGGTGGTGAAGAACCCGAAGGGTCTCGTGCCGCGCTGGAAGTACTTCTGGCAGTCGGTCGCGGGAGTCGCGACCGCCGCGACGCTCTACTACACGGCGACGGAGCCGGCGGAGACGACGCTGTTCCTGCCGTTCATCAAGACCTTTCACGCCCCGCTCACGGCCTTCGGCTTCATCGCCATTGCCTATCTCATGATCGTCGGCATGAGCAACGCGGTGAATCTCACCGACGGACTCGACGGGCTCGCGATCATGCCGGCGGCGCTCGTGGCCTCAGCGCTCGGCATCTTCGCCTACGCGAGCGGCAACGCCGTGTTCGCCCACTACCTGCAGATTCCCGAGATCCGCGGCGCGGGCGAGCTGCTCATCTACTGTGCCGCGCTCGCCGGGGCCGGCCTCGGCTTCCTGTGGTTCAACTCCTATCCCGCCCAGGTCTTCATGGGAGATGTGGGGGCGCTCGCCATCGGCGCGGCGATCGGCGTCCTGGCGGTGATCGTGCGCCAGGAGCTGGTGGTGCTGGTCATGGGCGGTGTGTTCGTCCTCGAGACCGCGTCCGTCATCCTGCAGGTCGCCTCCTACAAGCTGACCGGCCGGCGCATCTTCAAGATGGCGCCGATTCATCACCACTTCGAGCTCAAGGGCTGGGCCGAGCCGAAGGTGATCGTGCGTTTCTGGATCATCTCGCTCCTGCTCGTGCTGGCGGGCCTTGCGACGCTGAAACTGCGATGAGCACCATGAGCGACAAGGCGCCGTACGCCGTCATCGTGGGGTTGGGCACCACCGGGCTGTCGTGCGCGCGTTACCTGCACGCGCACGGCTGGCGGCTGGCGGTCACCGATACGCGCAGTGCCCCGCCGCAACTGGCGGCGCTCGCGGCGCTCGATCCGGGCATTCCAGTACGCCTGGGCGGCCTCGATGTGGGGCTCCTCGGCGATGCGATGTGCGTGGTCGCCTCGCCCGGGGTGCCGCTGCACGGACCGTTCTTCGACGAAGCCCGCCGCCGCGGACTCTCGATCGTCGGCGACATCGAGCTGTTCGCGCGCGCCGCACGTGCGCCGGTCGCCGGCATCACCGGCACCAACGGCAAGAGCACGGTCACGACGCTGCTCGCGCGCATGGCGCAGCGCGCCGGCCTCAATGTGCGTGCCGGCGGCAATCTCGGCGAACCGGCGCTCGATCTGCTGGCGGCGGACACCGAGCTCTATGTGCTCGAGCTCTCGAGCTACCAGCTGGAGCTCACGCGCTCTCTTAGCTGTCAGGCGGCGACCGTTCTCAACATCACGCCCGACCACCTCGACCGCTATGACTCGCTGGGGAGCTACGTGGCAGCCAAGGCGCGCATCTTCGCTCGCTGCGACACGGCGGTGATCAACCTCGACGATCCGCTCGTGGTGGCGATGCCGCGTACCGCGCGCCGCACACTGTCCTTCTCGCTGCGTGCCGCGATCGGCGCCACCTACACGCTCGCGCTGCACGCGGGTGGGTGGTGGCTGATGCACGCCGGGCGCGCGCTGCTGCCGCTCGCGGCGCTGAAGGTCAAGGGCCTGCACAACGCCGCCAACGCGCTCGCCGCACTGGCCCTGGGCGAAGCGCTCGCGCTGCCGCAGGCGGCAATGCTCGCCGAGCTCAGCACCTTCACCGGTCTTCCGCACCGTGCGCAGTGGGTGGCCGACGTCAACGGCGTGGTCTACGTCGACGACTCCAAGGGCACCAACGTCGGCGCGACGCTGGCCGCCGTGGCCGGGATGCCCGGGCCCCTGGTGATGATCGCCGGCGGCGATGGCAAGAACCAGGATTTCGGCCCGCTTGCCGCGGCTTTTCGTGGCAAGGTCCGGCACACGGTGCTGATCGGACGCGACGCGCCCGCCATCGCCCGCGTGCTGAGCGGGGTGTGCACGCTCGAGGTCTGCGCCACGCTCCCCGAGGCGGTGCAGGCCGCCTCACGCGCGGCCCGCCCCGGGGACACCGTGCTGCTGTCGCCCGCGTGCGCGAGCTTCGACATGTTCACCGACTACCGCGAGCGCGGTGCGGTGTTCGCTCAGGCAGTGCAGGAGCTCGCGGCATGAGTGCCAGCGCGGGCGCATTCATGGGATTCGCACGCGGCAGCGCCCGCAGCGGCGCGGTGCACCTGGACCCGGTGACACTCGCTCTCGTGCTCGCGATCGTGCTGCTCGGACTCGTGATGGTGACCTCCGCCTCCGTCTCGATCGCGGGCGAGGAGAACGGCCAGCCCTTCTACTACCTCGAGCGGCAGCTGCTGCTGACCCTGATCGGAGCCGCCTGCGCATTGGTGTTGTTCGCCATTCCGAGCGAGCGGCTCGAGCGTGCCGCGGTGCCCCTGCTGGCACTCGCGATCGTGCTGCTCATCGTGGTGCTGATTCCCGGCCTCGGTCACGCCGTGAACGGCAGCCGCCGCTGGCTGCGTTTTGCCAGCGCCAACTTCCAGGTCTCGGAGCTGGCACGTGTCCTGGTGCTCGTCTACGTGGCCAGCTATGCCGTGCGCCGCGAGAGCGAGCTGCGCGAGTCGCTGCTGGGATTGGTGAAGCCACTGGGACTGCTGTGCTTCGTGAGCGCGCTGCTGCTCGCGGAACCCGACTTCGGTGCCGCGACCGTGCTGTTCGCCACCGGCTTTGGTCTGCTGTTTCTGGCCGGGGCGCGTCTGCGCTATGTCATTTCCATGACGGCGGTCGCCGCTGCGGGCTTCGCCGTGCTCGCCATCACCTCCAGCTACCGGCTGCGCCGCCTCACCACGTTCCTCGACCCCTGGGCAGACCCCTACAACAGCGGCTTTCAGCTCACGCAGTCGTTGATCGCGATCGGTCGGGGTCAATGGCTCGGTGTCGGTCTGGGTGACTCGGTACAGAAGCTGTTCTACCTGCCCGAAGCCCACACCGACTTCCTGTTCGCGGTGCTGGCGGAGGAGCTCGGGCTGCTCGGTGTGGTGCTGACGCTGGCACTGTTCCTCGGTCTCGTGTGGCGCAGCTTCTGGATCGCCCAGCTGGCATCCGCCACGGGGCTGAAGTTTGGCGCCTACATCGCGGCCGGCTTCGGCCTCTGGGTCGGCATCCAGGCGTTCATCAACATCGGCGTCAACATGGGGGTGCTGCCCACCAAGGGGCTGACGCTGCCGCTCATGAGCTACGGCCGCTCGAGCCTCATCGTCGCGCTCGCCTGGGTGGGACTGTTGCTGCGCGTCTATCACGAAGCTACCGCTAAGCAGCGCGGCTCGGCCACCGTACGAGGCGCCACGTGAGCCGGCCGATCCTCATCATGGCCGGCGGCACCGGCGGGCACGTGTTCCCGGCGCTGGCGCTGGCGCGGCTCCTGCGCCAGCAGTCGCTCGAGGTGGTCTGGCTCGGTACCACGCGCGGCCTCGAGGCGCGCGTGATTCCGGCGGAGGGCATCCCGATCGAGCATCTGTCCGTCGGCGGATTGCGCGGCAAGGGTGCGCTCACCTGGCTCTTGGCACCTTTCCGCCTGACGCTCGCGCTCGGCCAAGCGCTCAAGATCATGCGCCGTCATCGGCCGGCAGTCGTCGTGGGCTTGGGCGGCTTCGTCACCGGGCCCGGCGGAGTTGCCGCGTGGCTGATGCGACGGCCGCTCGTCATCCACGAGCAGAATGCCATCGCCGGCCTCACCAATCGCCTGCTCGCGCACCTCGCGCGCGTGGTGCTCGAAGCCTTCCCGGGCAGCTTCAGTGGCGAGGTGCACGCGCGCGTCATCGGTAATCCGGTGCGCGCCGATATCACCGCCTTGCCGCCGCCGGCGACGCGTTTTGCCGGCCGGGTGGGGCCGGTGCGCATCCTGGTCATCGGTGGCAGTCAGGGCGCGACCCGGCTCAACACCGTCGTGCCCTTCGCCCTGAAGCGCCTCTCCGGCTCGCTGTCGTTCGACGTCCGCCACCAGGCAGGCGAGCGCTGGCTGGACGCCGGGCGCGCCAGCTACGCGCAGGCGGGCGTGCGCGCCGACGTGCGGCCGTTCATCGAGGACATGAGCGAGGCGTACGGCTGGGCGGACCTCGTGATCTGCCGCTCGGGTGCGCTGACCGTGTCCGAGCTCGCGGCGGCCGGCGTCGGCGCGATCCTCGTGCCTTTCCCGGCTGCGGTCGATGATCACCAGGCCTGGAATGCGCAGTACCTGGTGCGCGCGGCGGCCGCGGTCCTCATTCCCGACCGTGAGTTGACCGAGGAGCGCCTCGCGGCAGAACTGCAGCGCTTGTGTGCGGGGCGCGGGAAGCTCCTCGCCATGGCCGAGCGGGCGCGGCTGCTCGCCAAGCCGCACGCGGCGGACGAGCTCGCCGCCTCGTGTCTCGAGCTGGCAGGGAGAGCGGCATGAGCGCCGAACGCCGCATCCTTCCCGAGCGGCCGCGACAGGAGCGGCGGGCGACGCCCGAGCGGCGCGACCGCATGCGCCGCATCAACACCATCCATTTCGTCGGCATCGGCGGCAGTGGCATGAGCGGCATCGCCGAGGTGCTGCTCAACCTCGGCTACACGGTGCAGGGCTCGGACGCGCGCGCCAGCGGCGTGACCCAGTGGCTGACGAGTCTCGGCGCCCGCGTTCACATTGGTCACGCGGCCGGTAACATCCGGGGCGCCGACGTCGTCGTGGTCTCCGGAGCCGTGCCGCGCGACAACGCCGAAGTGGCCGCGGCGCTCGCCGCGCGCATCCCGGTGGTCGCACGCGCCGAGATGCTGGCTGAGCTGATGCGCTTCCGTTATTCGATCGCGGTCGGCGGCACACACGGCAAGACCACCACGACGAGCCTCATCGCCAGCATCCTCACGGAGGGAGGGGAGGATCCGACCTACGTCATCGGCGGACGGCTGAAGAGCGGCGCGAGCAATGCCCGGCTCGGGACCGGACGCTACCTGGTGGCCGAGGCCGACGAGAGTGATGCGTCATTCACGCATCTGCAGCCGCTCATTGCCATCGTCACCAACATCGACAACGACCACCTGTCCACGCACGGCGGCGACTTCGGGCTTCTCAAGCAGAGCTTCCTCGACTTCCTGCACAACCTGCCGTTCTACGGACTCGCGGTGCTGTGCGCCGACGACGAGCACGTGCGCGGCATCGTGCAGGAAGTCGGCCGGCCGGTGCTCACCTACGGGTTGCAGGCGAGCGCGGACGTGCGCGCCCGGGACATCAGCGCCATGGGCCTGCAGACCCGCTTCGAGGTCCTGCGCTCCAGCGCCGCACCGCTCGCCGTGACGCTGAATCTCCCCGGCGTGCACAACGTGCGCAACGCACTCGCTGCGATCGCGGTCGCCACCGAGCTCGGCATCGAGGATGCGGCGATCCTGCGCGCGCTCGCGGCCTTCCAGGGTGTCGACCGGCGGCTGCAACACATCGCCGACGTGGTGACGGCAGTGGGCCGCCTCACGGTCATCGACGACTATGGCCACCATCCCACCGAGATCGCGGCGACGCTCGAGGCGGTGCGCCAGGGCTATCCTGGACGGCGCGTGGTGCTTGCCTTCCAGCCGCACCGCTACACGCGCACCCACGACCTCATCGACGATTTCGGCAAGGCGCTGTCGGCCGCTGACGTGCTGTGCGTGACCGAGGTGTACGCCGCAGGCGAGCCAGCCATCGTCGGCGCCGACGGCCGCGCGATATGCCGCGCGGTGCGCAGCCGCGGGCAGCTCGAGCCACTGTTCGTGGAGAAGGTGGAGGAGCTGGCCGAGGCGTTGCGCGATGTCGTGCACGGTGGCGACGTCATCGTCGCCATGGGCGCGGGCAACATCAGCGCGGTCGCCCACGCACTCCCACAGACGCTAGCGGCACTGTTGCCGCCGTCGGGTGCGGCATGAGCGTGAATGTCGCCATCGCCCCCGAGTGGAGCACGCGCGTGCGGCGCCAGGAGCCCTTGAGCCGTCATACCTCCTGGCACGTCGGCGGCCCGGCGGAGGTGTTCTTCAACCCGCGCGACGTCGCGGATCTCGCGGCCTTCCTGCGCGCAGCGCCCGCCGGCGTGCCGATACAGTGGATCGGGCTCGGCAGCAACCTGCTGGTGCGCGACGGCGGCCTCGAGGGGATCGTCATCAGCACGCACGGCACGCTCGACTCGTTCGAGCGCCTGTCCGAGACGCGCGTGCGTGGTGGGGCGGGCGTGGCCTGCGCGCGCATCGCACGGCAATGCATCAAGTGGGGACTGGGGCCGGCCGAGTTCTTCGCCGGCATCCCCGGCACCCTGGGCGGCGCACTCGCCATGAACGCTGGCGCGTTCGGCGGCGAGACCTGGCAGTACGTGCACGCGCTCGAGACCATCGACCGCAAGGGGCGCACGCACCGGCGCGCACCGGAGGAGTACCGCGTCAGCTACCGCCAGGTGATCGCACCTGAGCCGGACGAGTGGTTCGTCGCTGCGGAGCTCGCCTTCGAGCGCCGGCCCGGAACGCACGCCGGGGAAGTGCAGAAGCTGCTGGCACAGCGCAGGGCGACCCAGCCGATCGGCGAATGGAGCTGCGGCTCGGTGTTCACCAACCCGCCGGGCGATCACGCCGCGCGTCTCATCGAGTCGGCCGGCCTCAAGGGCTTTCGCATCGGCGACGCGTCGGTGTCCGACAAGCATGCGAACTTCATCATCAACCACGGCCAGGCGAGCGCTAAGGACCTGGAGCGCCTCATCGGCCACGTGCGCGCCGAGGTCGAGCGCATCCATGGCGTCGCGCTGCACCCGGAAGTGCGCATCGTGGGAGTGCCGTAAGCCATGCGACTGAACTATGAGCCGGGGCAGCTGCGACGGGTGAGCGATGCGCGCGAGTTCGGCCGCGTCGCGGTGCTGTTCGGCGGCGATTCCACCGAGCGCGAGATCTCTATTCTCTCGGGCAACGCCGTGCTGGACGCGCTCAAGCAACGCGGTGTCGATGCCCACGCGTTCGATCCGCGCGACCAGGCGCTCTCGGAGCTGCTCACGCAGCGCTTCGCGCGCGTCTGGATCGCGCTCCACGGGCCGGGCGGCGAGGACGGCACGCTCCAGGGCGCGCTCGAGTATCTCGGCGTCCCCTACACCGGCAGCGGCGTGATGGGCTCGGCCATCGGCATGGACAAGCTGCGCACCAAGCGTCTGGCACAGGCCATCGGCGTCCCGACCGGCGATTTCGTGGTGCTGAACGGTCCTCAGGATTACGACACCGCGCTCGAGCGCCTGAGGTTGCCGCTCATCGTGAAGCCCGCGACGCAGGGCTCGAGCGTCGGCATGTCGAAAGTCGAGCAGGCGGCGCAGCTGCCGGCCGCCTACGCGGCCGCCGCGCAGCTCGAGTCGCTGGTGTTCGCGGAGGCCTGGCTCCCCGGCAAGGAGTACACCGTCTCGATCCTGCAGGGTGAGGCGCTGCCCTCGATCCGCATCGAGACACCGCGGACGTTCTACGACTACGAGGCCAAGTACTTTCGCGACGATACGCGCTACTTCTGCCCCTCGGGTCTTCCCGCCAGCGCCGAGGCGCACCTCGCGAGCCTGGCGCTGGCCGCTTTCGATGCGGTCGGAGCGTCGGGCTGGGGCCGCGCTGATTTCATGATGGATGCGGCCGGGCGCCCGCTGCTGCTCGAGGTCAACACCGTCCCCGGCATGACCAGCCACAGCCTGGTGCCCATGGCCGCCCGTGCCGTGGGCGTCGATTTCCCCGAGCTCGTGTGGCGGGTGCTCGAAACCAGTTTCACGCGGCAGCTGGTGGCCGCCGGTACGTAAGCATGTTGGGTCGACCCAAAAACCGCCGCAAGCCCTCGACCAGGCAACGCATCGCGCTGCCTGCGATCAACTGGCGCCGGCTGGGTGTCGGGCTCGGAGCCCTGGCCGTGATGGCGCTGGTCGGGGCGGCGGCACTCTGGGCCTTCAACCAGCCGATCGAGACGGTGTCGGTGGCGGGACGCTTCCAGCGCGTGACGCCGGTGGACGTCGAGCGCGTGGTGAAGGCGCAGGTGCATGGCGGGGGACTGCTGTCGGTGGACCTCGCGGCGGTGCGCCGCGCCATCCACACACTGCCGTGGGTCGACGCGGTGAGCGTTGAGCGCGCCTGGCCGCGCGGCCTCGATGTGCTGGTCATCGAGCAGACCGCGGCCGCGCGCTGGGGCGAGCGCGGTCTCCTCAACACACGCGGCGAGCTGTTCGCCACCGACGAGCGGCACATCCCGCCGGAGCTCGCGCAGCTCGAAGGACCGCCGGGCAAGGAGTCGGTCGTCGCGCAGCGCTATCTCGCCGCCGAGGGGCGCCTCATGCAGGCCGGGCAGCGCCTGACGGCGATGCGCCTCGATGCGCGCGGCGCGTGGGAGTTCGATCTCGCCAACGGCGTCACCGTGCGCCTGGGGCGACGCCAGGTCGATGAGCGCTTCGAGAAATTCATGAGCACCGCGCTGAAGCTGGTCACGCAGCGCGGTGAGGACATTGCCTACGTGGACATGCGTTACACGAACGGGTTCGCCATCGGCTGGCGCAGCAACGGCGCGCACGGCGAAGGTGTCAAGGGTGGTCGCGATGCTTAAGCGGGCGGAACGCAATCTGATCGTCGGCCTCGATATCGGCACCTCCAAGGTGGTGTCGCTGGTCGGCGAGGTAGGACTCGACGGCTCGATCGAGCTGCTCGGGGTCGGCTCGCAACCCTCACGCGGACTGAAGAAGGGCGTGGTCGTCAACATCGAGTCCACCGTGCAGTCGATCCAGCGTGCGGTGGAAGAGGCCGAGCTCATGGCCGGCTGCGAGATTCACTCGGTGTTCGCGGGTATCGCCGGCAGCCACGTGCGCAGTCTCAATTCCCACGGCGTAGTCGGCGTGCGTGACAAGGAGGTGAGTCACGGCGACGTCGAGCACGTGATCGATGCGGCCAAAGCCGTGGCGATTCCCGCCGATCAGAAGATCCTGCACGTACTGCCGCAGGAATTCATTGTCGACGGGCAGGAAGGCATCCGCGACCCGATTGGTATGTCGGGTGTGCGCCTCGAAGCCAAGGTGCACATCGTCACCGGCGCGGACTCGGCGGCGCAGAACATCGAGAAGTGCATCCAGCGCTGCGGGCTCGACGTCGATGACGTGGTGCT
>Ga0126381_100010958_pt1 | contig 10227 bp, 12 predicted proteins | sample PanSoiMetPlot_28_FD_96465 | JGI IMG/M metagenome (GOLD analysis project Ga0126381, IMG submission 96465) | Tropical forest soil microbial communities from Panama - MetaG Plot_28 | ecosystem: Environmental > Terrestrial > Soil > Tropical forest > Bulk soil | place: Panama | collected 2016-02-17 | reverse complement strand
TCTAGCGAGCTACCCGAAGCAGACCCGTATCGTGATGCTCCCGCTGCCCCAGCTAGCGAGCATGCCGAAGCCCTGCGCAAGCGTGCCGAGGAACGCGTTCTGCCCGTGACCAGCGTCATGCGGACGCGGTTCTGGCCCGCCCGGTCGCTGGCTCCACCCTTTGACATCTGCTACCGGACCGGGCCTGAAACTGGGTGATGCGGTAGGCCTGGGTTGAACGGGCGTGTGAAGGGCTGGCCAGGTGAGTGAGCCGACGGCGTTCGAGTTCAAGCGGGTGATTGTCGTACGGGCTGGCCGCCGGGTCCTCGACCAGATCACCGCTTCGATCCCCGCGGCGGGCATCACCGTGGTCGCTGGGCCATCGGGCGCTGGCAAGACCACCTTGCTCCGGCTGTGCAACCGCCTAGAGGTCCCCGACGAGGGCACCGTCTGCTACCGGGGCCAGCGGCTGGATGACCTGGACCCGCTGGTGCTGCGCCGTCGGGTGGGCATGGTATTTCAGCGGCCGACCCCGTTCCCGGGCAGCGTCGCGGACAATCTCGCGGTAGCCCACCCCGGTGCCGCCGTTGATGAGCTGACGACCGCCCTGAAACGGGTGGCCCTGGACCCCGGCCTGCTCGGCCAGGAGGCGCGCACCTTGTCCGGTGGTGAGCTGCAGCGCATGTGCCTAGCCCGGACCCTGGTCACCGGACCGGAGACGCTGCTGCTGGATGAGCCCACCTCCGCGCTGGACGACCAGCCCAAGCAGGTCTTCGAGGCCACCGCCCGCGACCTGGCCGCCCAGGGCATCACCATCATCTGGGTCACCCACGACGGCGCCCAGGCCCGCCGGGTCGCCGACCGGATCTATCAGCTGCGCGACGGCCACCTGGCTCGCGCCACGGAGGGGACAAGGCCATGAACGACACCGTCACCTGGGTGGGCCTGGCCGTATCGCTGCTGCTGGTCGTGGTCGCCGCGGGGATCTCCTGGTGGCAGCGCCTGGGCCTACAGCGGCAGATCCTGATCGCCGCCGCCCGTGCGCTGGCCCAGCTGCTGCTGGTCGGCGCCGCCCTCACCCTGGTCATCGCCCCCGGCCGGTCCATCTGGTGGTCGTGGCTGTGGGTCGCCGCCATGGTCGGGTACGCCTCGACGGTCGCCCGCCGCCGCGCCCCCGAGGTACCGAACCTGCTCACCCTGGCCCTGGCCTCCTTCGCCGCCGCCGCGGTCGTCACCCTGGGCGTGCTGTTCGGCTTGCACGTCTTCCCCCTCACCGGGCGCACCCTGGTGCCCATCGCCGGGATGATGGTCGGGAACTCGATGACCGCGACCGTCCTGGCCGGGCGGCGGCTGACCGACGAGCTGCGTGACAAACGCGACGAGGTCGAAGCCCGCCTGGCCCTTGGCCAGCCCTCCCGCCAGGCCGCCGCCCCCTACGTCCGCGGGGCGCTGCGCGCGGCACTGACCCCGCAGATCGAGACCACCAAGGCCACCGGCCTCGTGTTCTTGCCCGGGGCGATGACCGGGCTCATCCTGGCCGGCGCGCGTCCCCTGCAGGCCGTCCTGGTTCAGGCCGTCGTCATGTTCCTGGTGCTCGCCGCCACCGCCACCACCACCGTGGTGATCGCCCTGGGCCTGATCCGGCGGCTGTTCACCCATGACCACCGGCTGGTGCACCTGCCCGTCCCCGTCGGCCACTGAAACCGTTCTCACCACGTATGGCTGAGGAGCCGTCATGAAATGGATCACCCGCGCCCGCGCCAAGACCGACCGGATCGCCCTGCCCGTGGCTGCGGGAGCTGATGGATCTCATGGGTCACTCGACCGCTCGGGCCGCGCTGATCTACCTGCACGGCAGCGACCAGCGCCAGCGCGAGATCGCCCAGGCGCTCAGTGACCTGGCGGAAGCGGAGATAGGGCGCCGTGTCAAGCGCCCCAAAGGCCAGGCCGCGTGCAGGGCATCGGGCGCGTAACGGGCACGAGGCAAGCGGAATGCGTAATGACCCGAATGGCGAGGATGCTCGCGTATGGGTTCTGGGCTGGAGTTTTCGGTTGGTGCGCCTGGCAGGATTCGAACCTGCGACCGGCTGCTTAGAAGGCAGCTGCTCTGTCCTGCTGAGCTACAGGCGCCAGGCCAGTCATTTTGCCGGGCCAAGGTCACGCGCGGGCAACAGTGCGGCTGAGCCCAGGTCGCATTTGAAGGCCCTCAGGCCCGCGCCCGCGCCGGCGGTTCCCTATCGTCGTGCCCGTGGCGGCTACGGTCGGCGGGTCCTGCGCGGCGGTGCGGCGCGCCAGCCCGCGTACCAGGCTACCCCGCGGCACGCCGCCTGGCTGGCCGGCCGCCGCCGGGATCCTCGCGGGCGCCGCCGCTGACGCTCTGCTCGGCGACCCGCGGCGCGGGCATCCGGTCGCGCTGTTCGGCCGGGCCGCGCAGGCCGCGCGGGAGCGGGCCTACGCCGACAGCCGGCTGCGCGGCGCCGGGTACGCGGCCGGCTGCGTGCTGGCCGCCGCGGCGCCCGCGATGCTGGCGGAGTACCTGACCCGCGGCCGGCCCTGGCTGCGCCTCACGGCGACGGCCGCGGCGGTGTGGACCGTGACCGGGGCGCGCTCCCTGGCCAGCGAAGCAGAACGGATAGCAGCGGCGCTCGGCCGCGGCGACCTGGAGGCTGCCCGGGCGCTGCTGCCGGGCCTGTGCGGGCGCGATCCCGGCCCGCTCGACGAGAGCGGGCTGGTCCGGGCCGTGGTGGAGTCGGTCGCCGAGAACACCAGCGACGCGGTGGTGGCGCCGCTGGTGTGGGGCGTGGCCGCCGGGCTGCCCGGCCTGACCGGGTACCGGGCCGTCAACACGCTGGACGCGATGGTCGGGTACCGGTCGGCGACCTGGGCCAGGTTCGGGTGGGGGAGCGCGCGGCTCGACGACGTGGCCAACTGGGCGCCCGCGCGGCTGACCGGGGCCCTGGCCGCGGCGCTCGCGCCGGTCGTCGGCGGCAGGCCGGCCACGGCCTGGCACGCGATGCGCAGGTACGGGAGGCGGCACCCAAGCCCGAACGCGGGCCGGTGCGAGGCCGCGTTCGCCGGCGCGCTCGGCGTCCGGCTCGGCGGGACCAGCAGCTACGCGGGAGCGCCCGAGCACCGGCCGGTCCTCGGCCGGGGCCGCGCGCCGGAGCCAGCGGACATCCGCCGCGCGGTCCGGCTGTGCCGCGCGGTTACGATCGCTGCGACGGCTGCGGCCGCTGCTACGGCAGTGGCGGCTGCGGCGGCGGACGAGGCGATCGGAGTGCGAACACCGTGAAGGGGGATGGGGAGGTGGGTGGGGCGCTTCTGGTAGCGGGCACGACGTCGGACGCGGGCAAGAGCGTGCTCACGGCCGGCCTGTGCCGCTGGCTGGCCCGGCAGGGGGCGCGCGTTGCCCCGTTCAAGGCGCAGAACATGTCGCTGAACTCGTTCGTCACCGCCTGCGGCGCGGAGACCGGCCGGGCCCAGGCGATGCAGGCCGGACCCGGGAGGCAGTCATGAGGTGGACCGGTCCCGACGGTTACTGGGCCAGCGACGAGCGCGCGCTGATCGACCTGGCCCGGGTGCACGCCTGGATCAGCGGCGAGAGCTACTGGGCGGAAGGCCGGCCCCACGACGTGATGGCCCGGGCCATCGAGAACTCGCTCGTCATCGGCCTCTACTCGGCCGAGGGGACGCAGGTCGGCTTGGCCAGGTTCGTCACGGACTACGCCACGTTCGGCTGGCTGTGCGATGTGTTCGTCGACTCGGCCCACCGGGGGCACCGGCTGGGCACGTTCCTGGTCGAGACGACGGTCGACCATCCCGCCGTCCGCGGCATCCGCCAGATACTGGCGACAGAGCCCGGGCGCAGCCTGTACGACCGGTTCGGCTTCGGCCCGCTCGCCCGGCCGGAGCGATGGATGGAGCGGCCCGGCCTGGTGCCGTGAGTCTCATCAGCTGAGATCGGCCCGGCCAGGCGTTGACAGGCTGGGCGTCGTAGGCGTAGCAAGCCGAAGAGGGGGCGGCTGTGGCGCGACGGGGTGCCGGGCCCGCCCCCGGGGAGACGGCGAGGTGGCCAATGAGCGAGGTCAGGACCGAGATTCACGGAACGTGCGCGGCAGGTTACGAGCCGGTGCGCGAAGCGTTCGCCGAGAACTTCGACAAGCGCGGCGAGATCGGGGCGAGCGTCGCGGTGGCGGTCGGCGGGGAGCCGGTCGTGAACCTGTGGGCCGGCTGGGCCGATCCCGGACGGACGCGGGAGTGGCAGCAGGACACGCTCACCAACGTGTGGTCCACGACCAAGGCCATGACCTCGCTGTGCGCGCACGTCCTGATCGACCGCGGAGAGCTGGACCAGGACGCCCCGGTCGCGCGGTACTGGCCCGAGTTCGCCGCGGGCGGCAAGGCCGAGATCCCGGTGCGGTGGATCATGGGCCACAAGTCGGGGCTCACCGGCCTGTCGGTCCCGGTCAGCCTCCAGGACTACTACGACTGGGAGAAGATCACCGACCTGCTGGCCCGCCAGGAGCCGCTGTTCCCGCCCGGCAGCACCACGGGGTACCAGGCGATCACGTTCGGGTACCTGGTCGGCGAGGTCATCCCTCGGATCACCGGGCAAAGCTGCGGGGCGTTCTTCGCCTCGGAGATAGCCGGGCCGCTCGGCGCGGACTTCCACATCGGGCTGCCCGGGAGCGAGCTGGGCCGCTGCTCCGACCTGCTGGGGGTACGGCCGTCCGAGGACGAGCAGGCCGCGCTGGCCCAGGCCTACGCCAACGCCGCCCCGGCCGCGCAGGCCGCGCTGCTCAACCCGGCGCTGACCGGGGACGAGGCCAACGCCGACGACTGGCGGATGGCGGAGATCCCGGCGGCCAACGGGCATGGGACCGCGCTGGGCCTGGCGACCGTGTACGGGACGCTGACCGACGGGTCCGAGCGGCTGATCTCGGCCAAGACCCTGCAGACGGCCCGCACCGGCCAGGGCCGGTTCACCGACCTGGTCCTCGGCTTCCCGGTCGAGTTCGGGCTCGGCATCGCCCTGTCCGGCCCGGAGGGGCACTGCGGCCCCAACCCGATCGCGTTCGGGCACGACGGCTTCGGCGGGTCGACGGTCTGCGCCGACCCGGAGGCCGGGGTCGCGTTCGCCTACGTGATGAACCGGATGGGCATGAGCCTGGTGGACGACCCGCGCAAGATGGCCCTGATCGACGCCGTCTACCGCAGCCCCGGCGCGCGATAGGCGCCCGGTCAGTCGGCGGGTTCGGGGACCGGTTTTGCGTCCGCGTCCTGCGGGCCGGCCAGGCTGGCGTGCCGCAGCGACGGGAACAGCGCGCCGAGCAGCAGGGCGCCGCCGACGCAGGCCAGCCCGCCGCTGATCACGGAGGCGGTCAGCGAGAACAGCTCCGCCACGATCCCGGCCTCGACGTTGCCCAGGGCCGGGGCGGTGTTGACCTGGGCCAGGTAGAGGCTGCTCAGCCGGCCGCGCAGCCGGTCGGGCGCGTAGATCTGGAGCAGCGCGTTGCGCAGGATCTCGGAGATCATGTCGCCCATGCCGGCCAGGGCGAGGAAGCCCAGCGCGACCGGCAGGCTGCGGGTCAGCCCGAAGCCCACGATCGCGCCGCCCCACACCATGCCCGCCGCGATGATCACTATCCCCGGACGGCGGACCCGGCCGGTCCAGCCGCTGCTCGCCGCGCCGATGATGGCGCCGAGCCCCGGCGCGGCGACCAGCAGGCCGAACGTGGCCGAGCCGCCGTGGAAGTGCTGGCTGGCCAGGGCCGGGAACAGCGCCTCGGGCATCCCGAAGATCATCGCGTTGGTGTCGATCAGCAGCATGCCGCCCAGCACGCCGCTGTGCCAGACGTAGCGGAAGCCCTCGGCCAGCGAGCGGAACCCCGGCCGCAGCGCTCGCACCGAGGGCGGCAGCGGCCGCACGAACAGCAGGGCGACGGTGCACGCCGCGAAGCACGCCACGCCCAGGCCGTAGCACGCGGCCAGGCCGGGCCCGGCGATCAGGAGGCCGGCCAGCGCGGGCCCGCCCAGGTTGCCGAGCTGGTTGCCCATGCCGTTCAGGGCCGCGGCGGCGGGCATCCGGGACGGGCCGACCAGCGCCGGGGTGGCGGCCGTCCCCGCGGGCGCCCCGAGGCCCTGGAGCAGCCCGATCCCCAGCATGATGACGTAGATCGCCCACACCGCGGGGTGCTGCAGCAGGCTGTTGGCCAGGAGCGCGCCCGCCAGCAGGGCCTGCGGCAGCACGGTGGCCAGCAGCAGCGCGCGCCGGTCGTGGCGGTCGGCGAGCATCCCCCCGGCCAGCAGGCTGAGCAGCATTCCGAGGCTGGCGGTCAGGGTGAGCAGGCCGACCGCGAGCGGCGAGTGCGTCAGCGTGTAGACCTGCCAGCTGGCCGCGGTGGTGGCCACCACGTCCCCGGCCGACGCCACCAGGCGGCCGGAGTACAGCCAGCGGAAGTCACGGCTCTCCCGCAGCGGCGCCACATCGATGACGATCTGACCGATGCGCATGCCGCTCCGATACCTGACGTGCCCCGCGTGTGCCCGCATGCCCTGCGTGAGCACGATGCCCGGGCAGCTTACCGGCTGACCGCGGGGGCGGGACGCCGCGGGCGGGGCGCCCGCGCAGGTCATCAGGGCGCAACCCGGTTGGACAGCCCGGTGCGCGGACCGACAGGGTGTGACTGTGGACGTGGGCAGCGAGCGGGCGAGGAGGTAGCAGTGGCCCGGATTCGCGACGTGGTCTTTGACTGCCGTCACCCGGCACCCCTGGCGCGGTTCTGGGCCGCGGCGCTGGAGGGCTATGCCGTCGCGCCGTATGACGAGGCCGAGCTGGACCGGCTGCGGGCCACCGGGGTCGATGACCCGGAGGACGACCCGACGGTCCTGGTTGAGCCGTCATCACGGAACGGCCCGCGGCTGTGGTTCCAGCTGGTGCCCGAGGCCAAGCAGGTCAAGAACCGCGTCCACCTGGACCTGGCGTGCGCCGACGTCAGAGCCGAGGTATTGCGCCTGGCCGGGATCGGCGCACGGGTGCTGGCCGAGCAGCAGGGGTGGGTGACGATGGAGGACCCGGAAGGCAACGAGTTCGATGTCACGCCGGGCTAGGGCCCTGGCGTGCTAGCCGTCCTGTTGTCCCTGCTCTCCGCGGCGGGCTACGGCAGTTCGGATTTCGCGGCCGGCCTGGCGACCCGCCGCGCGAGCGTGATCCGGGTCACCCTGCTGGCGGAGGCGGTCAGCGTGGCCGTGGTGGGAGTGGCGCTGGCGCTGATCGGCGGTGACCTGCCCGGCCCGCAGCCCGTGGCCTGGGGCTCGGCGGCGGGCGTGGCGGGCATGGCGGGGGCGATGGCGCTCTACCTCGGGTTCCGGCACGCGGCGTTCAGCGTCGCCGGTCCGCTCAGCGCGGTGGGAGCCGCGGGATTCTCGGTGCTGGCCGGGCTGCTGCTCGGGGAGCGGCCCACCGCGCCGGCCCTGATCGGGATCGCCCTGGCGCTGCCCGCGATCGCGGGCGTGTCCGCGAGCGCGCGCGAGCCGTCGGGCGGCGAGCCGGCGGGCGTGCCGCCCCCTGCCCCGGGAAACCCTGCCATAACGGGCCGGCGCTGGGTGCCCGCCGGCGTGAGCTACGGGCTGGTCGCGGGGGCCTGCTTCGCGCTGCTGTTCATCGGGCTCAACCAGGCTGGCGCCGGCAGCGGCCTGTGGCCGGTGTTCTGCAGCCAGGCCGCGGCGCTCCTGGCGATAGGCGGCGTCGCCGCGTTCACCAGGGATCTTCGCCTGCCCGGGGCGGGCGGCGGGCGGGCGGCCGCCGTCGCGGGCCTGACCGGGGGACCGGGCACGATCTTCTACTTCGTCGCCACGCATCACGGCCTGCTCGCCTTGACGGCGGTGATCACCTCGCTCTACCCGGCCGTGACGATCATGCTGGCCCGGGTGATGCTCGGGGAGCGGCTGACCGCGGTCCGGCTGGCCGGCCTGACCCTCGCCGCCGCGTCCGTGGCCCTGATCGCCGTCGGCGGCGCCGGGTAAGCGGGGCGCGGGCCTGCTTACACTGGAACCGCCGGCCCGTGACGGGCTGGCCTCGGGTACACCGCGGAGGCCGTGATGGTCGCCTGGCTTGTCGGCGCGGTAACGCAGCTGATCAGCTACTGGCTGCCCGCGGGCCATGCCGCCACCTCACCGTCCGCGTCCGGCCTGATGGCGCTAGCCGCGGTCGCGCTGACCGGCATGCTCGTCGCCTTCCTCGCGCATGGCGCCAGGATCGCGGCGGCGGTCACCGCGCGCCCGCTGGTCCGGGCCGCGACGCTGCGCGAGAAGTCCTGGTCGGCGGCGTTCCAGCGGCAGCTCAATCCCGATGCGGCGGGCCGGGCCCGTCCCAGGGCTCCCTCGGCGGTCCCGGCGGCCGCCTGACGCTTTCGCGCCCGCGGAGGGCTCCGCCCCCCGCGCACCCCCGGGCAACCTGACCTGCGAGGGCTCCGCTCCCGCACACCCCAGGCACCCTGCTCCGCCCGCGCGGGCGTTCTCGCGGCCGTCTCCAGCTGTCATCCCGTTCTGCGAACCGCTGGAGGGTCCCTGCCATGTTCAGTCTTCTCGGCGCCGCCGTGGGCGCCGCTTACCACGTCGTATCGGCTTTCGCCTCGGTGCTGGCCCCGCTGCCCGGGGGGCTGGCCGCCGCGGCCGCCATCGTCATCTTCACCCTGGCCGTGCGGCTGCTGCTGCTGCCGCTCAGCTACTACGCGATCCGGGGCCAGGCCAGCCAGGCCCGGCTGGCTCCGCAGGTTCAGGCCCTGCGCCAGCGGCACGCCGCGCACCCGGAACGGCTGCAGCGGGAACTGACGGCGCTGTACCGGCGGGAGGGTGCCGGGGTGTTCGCCGGATTCCTGCCCCTGCTGCTGCAGTTGCCGCTGCTCAGCATCGTGTACGCGCTGTTCAGGTCCGGCACCATCGCAGGCCAGCCTAACGGCCTGCTCAGCCACGACCTGCTCGGCGCGCCGCTGGGCAGCCACTGGCTGAGCGGGCCCGGGCCGCTCAGCGCCCAGGGCGCGGTGTTCCTGGGGCTGTTCGCGCTGCTGGCCGCGGCGGCCTGGCTGGCCGCGCGGGTCGCCAGGAAGATAGCCGCGCAGCACGCGCCGGCCCCGTCCGCGCCGCCCGGTGGTGCCGTCGGCTGGCTGGTCCGCGTGCTCCCGTACACGACGCTGGCCATCGCCGCGGTCATGCCGCTGGCGGCTGGCCTGTACCTGCTGACCACGACGGCGTGGGCCGCCGCGGAGCGCGCGCTGCTCGCCCCGCGGGTACGGCGGCATGTACGCGCGCAATCGCGTTCGGCATGATGAAGGCAGCAGCCCGGCGCGCGCGGCCGCCACCGCGCCGCGGCCGGCTGGGCCGAAGCTCCGCAGCGACGTGCCCGAGGAGGACACCCATGCATCAGCCGCCCATCCCGCACGTCGCCAGCGAGGACCCGGAGGTAGCCGAGCTGATCAACTCCGAGGCCGAGCGCCAGTTCGAGAAGATCCGGCTGATCCCCTCGGAGAACTACGTCTCGGCCGCGGTACTCGAGGCCTCGGGCACCGTGCTGACCAACAAGTACTCCGAGGGCTACCCGGGGCGCCGGTACTACGAGGGCCAGCAGTTCATCGACCCGATCGAGACGCTGGCCGCGCGGCGGGCCGAGGCGCTGTTCGGCGCCGACCACGCCAACGTCCAGCCGTACTCGGGATCGCCGGCGAACCTCGCCGTCTATCTCGCGTTCCTGCAGCCGGGAGACACCATGATGGGGATGGCGCTGCCGATGGGCGGCCACCTCACGCACGGCTGGGGGGTGTCGGCCACCGGCAAGTGGTTCCGGTCGGTGCAGTACGGGGTCCGGGCCGACACCGGGCGGGTGGACCTGGACCAGGTGCGGGACCTGGCCCTGGCCGAACGGCCCAAGCTGATCTTCTGCGGCGGCACGGCGATCCCGCGCGCGATCGACTTCCCGGCCTTCGCCGAGATCGCGGCCGAGGCCGGCGCGGTCCTCGTGGCCGATATCGCGCACATCGCGGGCCTGGTGGCCGGCGGGGCGCATCCCAGCCCGGTCGGCTTCGCCCCGGTGATCACGACCACGACGCACAAGACGCTGCGCGGCCCGCGCGGGGCCATGATCATGACGACCGCAGAGTACGCCTCCCAGGTGGACAAGGCGGTCTTCCCGGGCCTGCAGGGCGGCCCGCACAACCACACCACGGCGGCGATCGCCGTGGCGTTGCGGGAAGC
>Ga0126381_100010954_pt1 | contig 10229 bp, 9 predicted proteins | sample PanSoiMetPlot_28_FD_96465 | JGI IMG/M metagenome (GOLD analysis project Ga0126381, IMG submission 96465) | Tropical forest soil microbial communities from Panama - MetaG Plot_28 | ecosystem: Environmental > Terrestrial > Soil > Tropical forest > Bulk soil | place: Panama | collected 2016-02-17 | reverse complement strand
CGCCTCGCGGCATTGCGCACGCGCGGTGTCGATGTCGACCTGAGCGATGCCACCGGTACCCACGCCGCGACCGCGACGGATATCGATCTCGATGTCGGCGCCGCGACCGGGACGCATGGCAACGGCAGTCTCGACCTCGATGTGGGCACAGCCACGGTGCCCGATGCCGCATTCGCCGCGACGCAGCGGCTCGCCTCGGAAGAGCTGGCCCTGCCGGATCTCGAGCCGGTGACCATGAGCGAGGTCGGCACGAAGCTCGACCTGGCACGCGCCTACATGGACATGGGCGACCCGGACGGTGCGCGTAACATCCTCGAGGAAGTCCTTACCGAGGGCTCCGCCGCGCAGAAGCAGGAAGCGCAGCGGTTGATGGAGTCGCTTCCCTAGTCCATTGGCCAAAATCGCGGGAAGCGATTTTGGCGGACATCAGCTCCGTTGTCGCCGGCGAAAGGCGTGACTTTCGCCGGCTGCGCCCAGCGGGATCCTCTGCTGAGAATCGCCGTTGGCATCGAATACGACGGCAGTGCGTACGCCGGCTGGCAGACGCAGGCGGCCGTGCCGACTCTACAGCAGGTGACCGAGCGCGCCCTCGGGTGCGTGGCGGCGGAACCCGTTAGCCTCACCTGCGCCGGCCGCACCGATGCCGGTGTCCATGCTTATGGCCAGGTGGCACATTTCGACACCAACGCCGTGCGCAGCGTCCGCGGCTGGGTGCTCGGTGCCAACAGCGAACTGCCGCCGGGTGTGAGCGTGTCCTGGGCGATGCCGGTGCCGGCCCACTTCCACGCCCGCTATTGCGCCGAGGCGCGCACCTACCGCTATCTGATTTCAAATCGTCTCGCCCGCCCGGCATTGCTGCGCGAGCGCGCCGCCTGGATCCACCGTCCCCTCGATCACACGCGTATGCACGAGGCCGGGCAGGCGCTGCTCGGGGAGCACGACTTCAGCGCCTTCCGCTCGGCCGAATGCCAGGCGAAGTCACCGGTGCGGCGCATGGAGCGCATCGGAGTCGAACGGCTCGGCGATTGCGTGGTGATCGAGGCGACCGCCAATGCCTTTCTGCACCACATGATGCGCAACATCGCCGGGCTCCTGATCGCCATCGGCCGCGGCGATCTCCCGGTCGGGTTCGCACGCGCGGTGCTCGGGGGGCGCGACCGCACGCGCAATGCGGCGACCGCTCCAGCCGCCGGCCTTTACCTGCTGGCGGTGCGCTACCCGGCCGCCTTCGCGCTGCCTGCCGCGCGCACCCCCGCGGTGTTCCTCGACTGATCGGCTATCATGAAGCGATGACTTGGTTCGACAAGATCATGCCTTCGCGCATCAAGACCGAGCGGCGCACGCGCTCGGTCCCCGAGGGCCTGTGGATCAAGTGCCCGGCGTGCGACGCCGTGCTCTACCGCGCCGAGCTCGAGCGCAACCTCTATGTGTGTCCGAAGTGCAGCCACCACATGCGCATCGGGGCGCGCGATCGGCTCGAGCATTTCCTCGATACCGGCTCGGGGGTTGAGATCGGTGCGGCGATCGCCCCCGAGGACCCATTGAAGTTCCGCGACAGCAAGCGCTACCGCGACCGCCTCGCGCAAGCCCAGAAGGCTACCGGCGAGAGCGATGCGCTGGTGGTGCTGTCGGGCACCTTGCACGCGCTGCCGGTCGTCGCCTGCGCCTTCGAGTTCCAGTTCCTCGGAGGCTCGATGGGCTCGGTCGTCGGGGAGCGCTTCAAGCGCGGCATAGACCACTGCATCGCCGAGGGGCGTCCGTTGGTGTCTTTCTCCGCGAGTGGAGGCGCGCGCATGCAGGAGGCGCTCTATTCGCTCCTGCAGATGGCGAAGACCGCAGCGGCGCTATCACGCCTCGCGCAGGCGCACCTGCCATTCATCTCGGTGCTGACCGACCCGACGACCGGCGGGGTCTCGGCGAGTCTCGCGCTGCTCGGGGACCTCAACATGGCGGAGCCAAAGGCACTCATCGGTTTTGCCGGCCCGCGCGTCATCCAGCAGACCGTCCGCGAAACGCTTCCCGAGGGCTTCCAGCGCAGCGAGTTCCTGCTCGAGCACGGCGCGATCGACATGATCGTCGATCGCCGTGAGATGCGCGACAAGGTGGCGGCGCTGCTGCGGCTGCTGCTGAAGCTTCCCGCCGCGGCCGCCTGAGCGCGCGCCGCGCCCGACCTGAGCGCGATGCGTACGCTCGCCGAGTGGCTCTCGCTGCAGGAGTCGGTGCACCCGCAAAGCATCGACATGGGGCTCGAGCGGGTGAGTCGCGTCGCCGTCTCGCTCGGGGTCGTCACACACGCCTTTCCCGTCATCACCGTGGCCGGCACCAACGGCAAGGGCTCGGTGGTCGCGCACCTGGAGGCGCTCCTCACCGCGCTCGGCGCGCGCACCGGCGTATTCACCTCGCCGCATCTGCTGCGCTACAACGAGCGCATCCGCGTCGCGGGGAGCGAGGCTACCGATGCGGAGCTGATCGCGGTGTTCGAGCGCATCGAAGCGGCACGTGGCACCACGACGCTCACCTTCTTCGAATACAACACTCTCGCCGCGCTCGCGATCTTCGCGCGAGCGGATGTGGATGTCGCGGTGCTCGAGGTCGGCCTCGGCGGGCGACTCGATGCCACCAACCTGGTCGCCGCGGACGCGGCCGTGCTGGCCTCGGTCGGCTTCGATCATCGCGAGTGGCTCGGCGACACCCTCGAGCTGATCGGTGCCGAGAAAGCCGGCATCTTCCGCGCTAAGCGCCCGGCGGTGCTCGGTACGCCGCAGATGCCGGCGAGTGTCTTCACGGCGATTTCCCGCCTCGGAGCGCGCGCCGTGGTCGCCGAGCGCGATTTCTCATGGCAGACGGGTCGCGGCGGCTGGGACTACCACGGGCTAGCGCTCACCCTGAAGGCACTTCCGCCCTCGGCGCTCGCCGGCACCATCCAGTACCGCAACGCTGCCACTGCCATCGCCGCACTCGAGGCCTTGCGCTCGAGCGAAAATCCGCGCCCCGCGCTCGGTCGCTTCGCGGCGCGGCTGGCTGCACTCGATGAGCGCAGCGTGGCAGACGCGTTGCATCGGGTGCGTCTCGCCGGCCGCTTCCAGATCATCCCGGGGAAAGTGGAGTGGATCCTGGACATCGCGCACAACGAGCCCGCCGCACGGGTGCTCGCATCACAGCTGCGCGAGCGACCGCTGCCTCAGGGCGCAGCACGCTCGGGGCGCACCTTCGCCGTGATCGGCGTGCTCGCCGACAAAGACGCCGCGGCCATTGGCGCCGCCCTGGCAGGCGTGATCGACCACTGGATCGTGTGCACCCTGCCGGGGCCGCGCGGCACGAGCGCAGCGGCGCTTGCCGCGCGGCTCGTCCCACGAGCGGCGGCCATCGAGCTCGCGGACTCGGTCACGGCCGGCTGCGAGTTGGCGCGCGCTGAGGCGCAAGCCGGCGACCGCGTCGTCGTGTGCGGCTCGGTGTACACCGTGGGCCCGGCACTGCAGTGGCTTCGGGTATACTGAATCGATCCGGCGGCCGCGCCCGCGGCGGCCACGAGTCGTGCACGGCACGGCACGTCACGGCAAACGCGTTTCCGGGGTGCTGCTGCGCTTGGCTTTTCAAGTTTCGCCCCCAATGTGGGTGGTCTAGGTGAAAGAACGGCTGACGGGCGCGGTTATTCTCGTGGCCCTGATCGTGTTGTTGGTGCCCGAGCTATTGACCGGACCGGTGCGCTCGGCACCGCGGGTCGACGCCGTGGCGTCATCCGCCGAGGAACCGCCATTACGCTCCTACACCATCAAGCTTGCGGACGAGTCGCACCCGCGCAGCACGGCCGGACACAGCGGACCGGAACAGCCGGCGCCGCTTGCCGCGCCGCCTGCGCCGAGCGCGGATACCGCGGCCGCGCCACCCGCCTCCGACGAGCCGGTGAGCTCCACTGCACCGCCACACACCGCGGCGCCGGGAGCGACCCAGGCACCGCCCACAGCGGCTGCCGCCTCTCCGCCGCCCGCGATGGCCGAGGGCTCCGGCACCTACGTGGTGCAGCTCGGCAGCTTCGCCAGCCGTGCGAACGCCGACCGCCTCGCGCGGCAGGTCCATTCGCAGGGCTTCCCGGTGAGCGTGTCAAAGGGCACTTCCGGCCACCTGTACCGAGTCCGTGTCGGACCGGCGCACGATCGGGCCGCCGCCTCCGAGCTGGCCCAACAGCTGCGGGCACGCGGTCACAGTGGCGCGATCGTCCCGCAGTAGCGCTCCCCGCGCCCCCCGCGTGCGTGACGGGCTCCTCAGGCAACGCGCGTGATGCTCTTGTACAATCCGCGCCGCGCGGAATGGCCGCGATGACAACCGCCACCGATGAACGCAACAGATTACCTCGTGATCGTCGCTATCATCATTTCCGCGATCGTTGGTGCGACGCGTGGCTTCCTGCGCGAATCGATCGCAGTCGGTGCCTGGCTGATCGCCCTGTTCCTCGCCTGGCATTTCTCCGATCTGATCGCGCCGCATCTCGGCGGGCTGATGTCCGACTCGGAGGTGCGCCCATGGGCGGCGCGCATCATCATCGCGGCGCTGGTGCTGCTGCTCGGCGCCGGCATCGGGGCGACGCTCTCCCATTTCGTGCGTCTCTCGATCTTCAGTGGCATGGATCGCCTGCTCGGATTCGCCTTTGGCCTTCTGCGCGGGTTCGTGCTGCTCGGAGTGTTCGTGATACTCGGCCAGCTGCTGCGCCTGCAGGGCGAGCACTGGTGGCGAGGGTCGCTGCTCATTCCCTACGGGGAATCGATCGCCAACGGCCTGCGCACGATCGTCGGGGAGGAGCGGGTGCGCTACAGCAGGAGCGAGGAGCACCCGCGCGTCTGATACGTCCGCGTCTGATACGTTTCACGGGGGATTGAACGAATCATGTGCGGCATCGTCGGCATCGTCGGTACCAGCGCCGTCAACCAGCGCCTCTACGACGCGCTCACGGTGCTACAGCATCGCGGCCAGGATGCCGCCGGCATCGCCACCTCCTCGAGCGAGGGCGAGCTGTGCGTACGCAAGGGCAGTGGACTCGTGCGCGATGTCTTCCAACAGCATCACATGCTCGAGCTCAAGGGGAACCTCGGTATCGGCCACGTGCGTTACCCGACCGCCGGCTGCGACAGCGCCACCGAGGCGCAGCCCTTCTATGTCAACGCTCCCTACGGGATCTGCCTCGGCCACAACGGCAACCTCACCAACGCCGCCGAGCTCGCCGAGATCCTGATCCGCGAGGATCGACGCCATCTCAACACCACCTCCGACTCGGAGGTGCTGCTGAACGTGTTTGCCTCCGAGCTGCAGCGGGTCGGCACCGCGCGCATCACCCCGGCGGACGTGTTCGCCGCGCTGTCCGCCGTGTACCGCCGCTGTCGCGGCGGCTACGCGGTGGTGGCGATGATCATAGGTCACGGCATCCTCGGCTTCCGTGACCCGAATGGCATCCGCCCGCTGGTACTCGGCGAGCGGCGTACGCCGCGCGGCACCGAGTGGATGCTCGCCTCCGAGAGCGTGGCACTCGATGCGCTCTCCTTCCGGATGGTGCGCGATGTGGCGCCTGGCGAGGCCGTGTTCATCGACGAGCACGGCCGGCTGCATACGCAGCAGTGCGTTGCCACCGCCCGCCACACACCGTGCATCTTCGAGTACGTGTACTTCGCGCGGCCGGACTCGAAGATCGACAACATTTCCGTCTACCGCGCACGCATGCGCATGGGCGATCGGCTCGCGGACAAGATCCTGCGCGAGCGCCCGAAACACGACATCGACGTCGTGATTCCCATTCCGGACACGAGCCGTACCAGCGCGCTGCAGCTGGCGCAGCGGCTCGGCGTCAAATACCGCGAGGGCTTCACCAAGAACCGCTACATCGGCCGAACCTTCATCATGCCGGGACAGCAGGAACGCGAGAAATCGGTGCGCCGCAAGCTGAACGCCATCGACCTGGAGTTCCGCGGCAAGACGGTGCTGCTGATCGATGACTCGATCGTGCGGGGCACCACCTCGGCGCAGATCATTGAGCTCGCCCGGGAAGCGGGCGCCGCCAAGGTGTACTTTGCCTCCGCCGCGCCGCCGGTGCGCTTTCCCAACGTCTACGGCATCGATATGCCGGCGGCGAGCGAGCTCGTGGCGAGCGGCCGTACGGTGGAAGAGGTCGCGCGGCTGATCGGCGCAGATTGGCTCGTGTACCAGGAGCTCGAGGACCTGATCGCCGCGTGCAAGCACGAAGATGCACGGATCGAGGAGTTCGACACTTCGTGCTTCTCGGGGGTGTATGTGACCGGTGATGTGACGCCTGCGTATCTCGAGCGGCTGCAGGTTGAGCGCTCGGACGCGGCCAAGCTCGCCCGCCGGGACGGGCGCGGCAAGCTCAAAGTGGTCAGCTAAGCCACCCCAGGAAATGGGGCTCGCCATGCCAGGTGAGCGTCCACCGTTCGATAAGACTCCCCCGGGGGCCCCGGCGTGCCACCCCAGAAAATCGCCCTTACCGTACCGGGTAAGCGCACACTGTCAGATAAGACTCGCGATTTCGCGGGGACCCCGGTATTGCACCCATTGCGCCGAGTGCACAGCCACCGTCGAATAAGAAGCACGATCCGGGGGCCCGGTGAAGACAGCGGATAGCTTCGAGACGCGGCGTGCGTTGCTGCTGGACCTGTTCCAGCTGGGCGTGGCGCGTGTCGACGGTCGCCGCTGCGTGAGTGCTGCGCTCGGCGCAGCTGCGCCTGCTGCGCCGGTCTGGGTGGCAGCTATCGGCAAGGCGGCTACCGCGATGGCGCTTGGCGCTTACGATGCGCTGGGCGGAGCCATCGAGCGCACTCTCATCATCGGCCGCGACCCCGAAGACCTGAGCGGCTTCGCCTCAGGGCCCGCGCCCGAAGTATGGCTCGGATCGCACCCGGTGCCTGATGAGCGCTCGCTCGCGGCCGGAGCGCGCCTGCTCGCGTGGGTGGACGAGCTGCCGGCCTCCGTGTGGCCGCTGTTTCTGATTTCCGGCGGTGCATCGAGTCTCGTGGAGATGCCCGCCCCGGGCGCTACGCTCGAGGATCTCGCCGCCCTCACGCGTCTGTCATTCACCTCCGGCATGGCGATCGGCGAGCTCAACGCTCGCCGGGCAGCGCTCTCGCGCATCAAGGGCGGGCGCCTCGCGGCGCGCCTCGGGGGTCGCTCGGCGCGCGCGCTGTTCGTCTCAGACGTGCCGAACGATGATCCGCGGGTGATCGGTTCAGGCCTCATGGGTCCCGCGCCCGGGGGCACCGACGGCATTGAGCGGACAGTGGTCGCGAGTATCGATCACGCGGTGGCCGCGGTCGCATCGAGCGCGGTGCAGCTAGGCCTCACCGTGCACGCACCGCACGAGCGCTTCGAGGGCAGTGCCGAGCGGCTCGCGGCCCGCTTCGCCCATGAGCTGCACCTGGGAGCGGCGCAGCTGTGCGTGTGGGGCGGGGAGTCGACTGTGGAGTTGCCGCCGCGTCCGGGACGCGGTGGCCGGAACCAGCACCTGGCGCTCGCCGCGGCGCGCCTCATCGCCGGTCGCAGCGAGCTCCTGTTGCTCGCGGCCGGCACCGACGGCAGCGATGGCGTCACCGAGGATGCCGGTGCGCTCATCGACGCGGAGACTTGTGCGCGCATCGCGATCGCGGAGCTTGATGCCGATGACTGCCTGCACGAAGCCGACTCCGCTCGCGCGCTCGCCGCGAGCGGCGACCTGGTGCACACCGGACCGACCGGCACCAACGTCGGCGACCTCGTGATCGGACTGAAGCTCGCCGCGCAGGATGCCGAGGTTCTTGCGCAGCGTCATGACGGCCGCCGTCAGCGCGTGCTGTAATCCCGCCGTGCGGCTGCTCCTGATTGAAGAAGACGTGCGCCGCTGCGCGCACATCCAGCAGCGGCTCATCTCCTGGCGGCCGCACGCGGAGCTGGTCGTGCATCGGCCGGTCACCCACGGGGCGCTGGCGCGCGAGTTCCTCGCGCAGGGGTTCGATGCGGTGATGCTGGCGGATGAATGGCCGGGCGGGCGCGGCCTCACCTGGGCGCGCGAGCTCGCCACGCGCGCCGGTTTTGCGCCGCTCGTGCTGCTGTGTCAGGGAACCGATTCCAGCGCCGCCCGCGAGGCAGGCGCCATCGGAGCGTTCACCGTCAGCCCCGAGGACCTCGAGCGCGAGACCTTCGCCCACGTGCTGGCCGAGGCAGAGCGCCGCCAGGCGCACGCGCGTGCCATCTGGCGCACCAGCGACTCCGGGCGCGAGACGCAGCGCTTCGGTGATGCCTTCATCCGCGGTTACCGTTGTATTCGCCGCCTCTCCGCGGGAGCGACCAGCGATCTGTACGTTGCCGAGAGCGAGCGCGTTGGCTCGCTGGTCGCCTTGAAAGTCGCGCGCGACGCCCTAGACGAGCCTCAGCCGGTGGACGCGTTCCGCCGCTTCCTGCAGGAGTACGAGATCGCGCAACGCATCGCCAGCCCTGCGGTCGTGCACCTCTACGACCTCGGGGTGAGCGATGAGCACGCGTGGCTCGTGATGGAGTATTTCGCGCTCGGGGACCTGCGCCGGCGCATGCGCGCCTCCCTCAGCCCGCGCGAGGCGCTGCGCTATGCGCTCGCGATCGCACAGGCGCTGATCGCGGTGCACGCCGCCGGCGTACTGCACCGCGACCTGAAGCCGGGGAACGTGATGCTGCGCGCGGACGCCAGCATCGCGCTCATCGATTTTGGGCTTTCCAAGGACGCGGCGCTCGCGCTCGATGTGACTGACACGGGGATGATCTTCGGCACGCCACACTACATGAGCCCGGAGCAGGGCCACGCGGAAGCGGTCGATGCGCGCAGCGACCTGTACAGTCTCGGGGTCATCCTTTTCGAGATGCTCACGGGCGAGAAGCCCTATCGCGCCGACAACCCGATGGCGATCGTCTACAAGCATCGCAAGGAGCCGCTGCCGCAGCTGCCGGCGCAGTTCACTGCCGTGCAACCGGTGCTCGAGCGGCTCATGGCGAAACTCCCCGCGGAGCGCTTCGCCGATGCCCAGCAAGCGGCGAGCGCACTCGAGGAGACTCTTGGCGCCTGGCTCGCCCGCGGACGGGAGACGTGATCGGTACTTCCGGCGTCCGCGCTCCGGAGTCGGCAGCATCGATACTGGGTGCGCCGACCCCGCCCGCCTGGGTCGGCGACGCGCTCTCTCACGTGCCTGAGCTCCTGCAGGACCACGCCAACTGCGAGAAGAAAGCGGCCTCCACCGCGCTCGCCCTGATGTTTGCCTATCCCGAGGACCGTGCGCTGGTCGCCGCGCTTTCGCGCCTGGCGCGCGAGGAGCTGCGGCACTTCGAGCAGGTCGCGCGTGCCATGACGGCACTCGAGGTACCCTATGTACGGCAGCGCCCCGGACGCTACGCGCAGCGGCTGCGCGCCGCCGTGCGTAGCAGCGATCCGGGGCGCAAGCTCGACCTGTTGCTCATCGGCGCGCTGATCGAGGCGCGCTCTGCGGAGCGCTTCGGCCTGCTCGCCCCGCGACTGCCGCCGCCGCTCGCCCGGCTGTACACCGACCTCGCCGGCGCCGAGGCGCGGCACTTCACGCTCTATCTTGGCTTCGCCCGGGATGCCGCGCCACAGGAGTGGGCCACGCGCCTCGCCGTGCTCGCCCTGCACGAGGCGCAGCTGGCCACGGAGCCGGACGTGACTCTGCGCTTCCACTCCGGGCCGCTGCGCGCTGCCCGGGATGTGCTTTGATTCAACAGCGGGCGTCAGGCGGTGACTAACAGTTGGTTACACCTTCGTACCCCCGGTACCGCTCGCGCCGCGGGCTTCAGCACGGCACCAATTGCGCTGCCGGTTGTCTCTCGGTGCGGGTATCCTCAGCGCCGCGAGGTACGATGAACGAACGACCACACGTGTTGATCGTCGATGACGACCGCGAGATCCGCGGGCTGCTGGCGCAGTATCTGGAGAAACACGAATTCCGTACCAGTACGGTTGCCGACGGCCGCGAGATGCGGCGGATCCTCGAGCGCTCGCACGTCGACCTGCTGGTGCTCGATCTGATGCTGCCCGGTGAGGATGGCCTGTCGCTGTGCCGCGAACTGCGCAGCCGTTCACAGCTGCCAATCATCATGTTGACCGCGCGCGGCGAGGATGTCGATCGCATCGTCGGGCTCGAGCTCGGCGCCGACGACTACGTCGCCAAGCCCTTCAACCCGCGCGAGCTCCTCGGGCGCATCAAGGCGGTGTTGCG
>Ga0126381_100010953_pt1 | contig 10229 bp, 6 predicted proteins | sample PanSoiMetPlot_28_FD_96465 | JGI IMG/M metagenome (GOLD analysis project Ga0126381, IMG submission 96465) | Tropical forest soil microbial communities from Panama - MetaG Plot_28 | ecosystem: Environmental > Terrestrial > Soil > Tropical forest > Bulk soil | place: Panama | collected 2016-02-17 | reverse complement strand
TATGGCGGAAGCGTGTGGGAGTCGAACCCACCATTCGACCCGCGAAGGACCGAATCGCCGGCTTTGAAGGCCGGGGAGATCACCGGACCCCTTTCGCCTCCGCGAGCAGTATAGAGGAGGCGTAGGAGGGCGCTCAAGGCGAGCGCAACATGGCAGCATTGGAAGGCTTGTTACGTGGGGATTTAACCGCGTTGGGAAACGAGCGCTGCTGCTTGATTGGTGCGAATCAGCGCGGCGACGAGGTCGTAGAGCGCAGGGCTGGTGCATACTTCGTAGTAGCAATGTTCGGTGGCGCGGCCCACTTTTCCGTCGGGAAGCAGCTGGCGCGCAAAGGCTTTGCGAAGCACTAGCAAATCGACCGATTCGCCGAGCGGGACTTCTCCGTAGAAGAGAGTCACGTTCTGCTTGCCCCAGGGCAGATCGAGTCTTGTTTCAATGGAATCGAGGGAAATCTCTTCGGAAAGTTTCTTAAAACCTTCCTCATTCAGCTCAATGCCGTTCATGTTGTAGCGCACAAGGAACTCGTCCAGTTCTTCCGCGGAAGCGCCTTCCATCGTGTTTAGAAATTGAAAGACAGAGAAATGTGTTTTCTGCTTGGAGAGCATGCGCTTGGCCAGCTTGGCGCAGCCAGAGAGACGGTCGGAAAGATTGAGCGCTTTGGAAATCATGATGCGGGAATCACCGTCGACCCAATACGTAGGCGCATCGCCTTGAAAAGCCACACCGAGGCCAAGTTCGAGCGCAGGGAAATCGCTGGAAGAAGCACGCTCATTGTAGGAATTGCACACCGCAAGGATTTGGCGCGACAAAATGCAGGCTTTCGCAACAGGACGCGCATAGGCTGCAGAGGATTCGGTTTCAAAGATGGCGAGAATGATGGCGTCGCCCTCAATGAAGACTTTCTTTGCGTCGAAGCGGTCGAGAAGCTTCTTTACGGGTTCGTGCAGATTCAAGCTGAAATGCGAGGCGGGATTGAGACCGCGAGAAAGAAGATCCTGCGTCATACGCGTGGAACCTCGAACATCCGCCTTGATAATGACGTGCGAAATGACATTGTCCTGCTCCGGCCGCGCCTCTTCCTGTAGGACGCACTCGTACAGCCGATTATTCATGCGCGAAAGTTCGCGCGCCTTTTCCGTCGTGACCAGGTTGATGCGCTCCATACCGGTGGTCAGGTGCTCGGCGTCGCGCAGGTCCCGGTGCAGGCGGAAGAAATCGCCGGTGAAGCGCAAAACGAATTCTTTCATTTCGTCGCGAGAATAGCGCTGAATTCTCCGGGAGAGCTCCTCAATCGCTCGCAAGGACAATTTCTTCGCAGGAACTTGCTTGATGACTCTCTCGACCTGCTTCAGTTCGTCTTTGGAGACCAAAGCCCGCCTAAGCTGCTGAAGGTGCAGTGGCGGGCAGTACTCAGCAGCAATCGGGCGAACTTCATAACTGGCCAGGACATGAAAGAGCATTTCGTGTTGTTCGAGACGGTCGAGAAGGCGCGTCAAAAGTTGCGCGCGAAGGGGCGCGGACTCCTCAGGACCGGTCTTTGGATCGAACAGGCGCGGAGCGTTTTCTGGATCGTCGAGAAACTCTCCGAGCCGGGATGCTTTGCCCTTGCGGAAAAAATCCAGTTTTTGGCGGGCATCTTCGACCTGTGGATCCAGTTCTTCCATCTTCAGTTCCTGGTGCTGGAGGCGGCTTTCGATATCGTGAAGGGAGGCCTTCAGGTCTGCTGGATTGTCCGAACTCAGAAATTTATTAAAAAAGCCCTCTCCTTTCTCCAGGCGTTTTCGCGTGGCTTCGCGCTGCTCCTCAAGTTTGGTTATTTCGTTGCGGATTGCCTGAACTCTTTCTATCAAAGCCGTATGCGTTTCGATGGCTTCCTTGTGCGCCGGATCGTCGGATACGGTAATGCCGGCCTCGCGGAAAAACTCCTGGAAGAGCGCATCCATGGCCTCGAAGCGGTCCGGGTCACGCGCATAATTCCCCAGCAATACATAATGCTCAAGGAAAAAGACGTCGTCCTTGCCTCCATCCAGGAAAATCATGCGGTTCTTGCAAAGCTCGTAGTAAGGGGCAAAATCTTCGCCGAACAAAGCGCGGCGGGTCTTGGCAATGGTATTGTCCTCAACGTCCGCCAGAATCTGCGCCACCTGCTGCCCCACTCTGCGAACCACCGCGCGGCGCGAAGCCTGCAACTCCGACAGGCGCGCCTTGATGACATGCGCCTGCTGGCTGCGCTCGAAATGCTCGCCACGCTTGCGAACCCATTCCTTCCCTTCGAGAATTAGGTTGGCGAACTGATCGACGATTTCCGAAGTAAGGAATTTCAGCAGGCTCAGGCGGAAAAGAACGTCAATCTCAATGTTCTTGTGGTATTTGGCCTGGGTCAGCGAACTTTGCAAAAGTTCCGATAGCAATTTGCGAAACGCAACGGAGTCCGGACCGCGCGACTGGCGCGGCTCCATGCCCGGACCTTGCTGGGAATTTGTGTGTTGGCGGATGAGATCGAGGAGATAATCCCGCGCCGCTTGGACAAACTTGGGGCTGAGGAAAACGTCGTGGTGAATATTGTCGACCCCGATGGCCAGAGTGCCCATGGGAAGGGAAACGTTATAGCTCTTCAGGCCGATTCCGGATGGCTCGGACGAGCTAAGTATGGAGAGCGTGTTCGACATGTCCTTCGGCTACAGGGCTCTTTCCAAGCTAACAGTCGGGTCGTGGCCGGGCAAGGAACCCAAAGGTCAGGCGTAACCAGATAGTTAGGGGAGAGAGGTTCGCGATTGGGCTACGAGGTGCCTAGCACGGAAATTCGGCGAGAGTCGGCCCCCAAGTGTTCGAGGCGAATCCGAACCAAGGGCCAGGGTGACGGAAGGGGAAACTTTTCCGACCATTCGAGAATGGCAACGGCGGGAGTTGCAAACACGTCCTCCAAGCCGAGGGTTTCAAAGTCGTGGAAACTCTCGATACGGTAAAGATCCGCATGATAGACCTTGGCTTGGGCCTGCTTGCCGTAGACATGGACGAGCGTGAAGGTAGGGCTGGTGACGTCGTTTTCAGTTGCGGCCCCGAGGCCGGAGACCAAACCCTTGGTCAAGGTGGTCTTGCCGGTGCCCAGATCGCCCGTAAGTAGCACGAGCACAGGTGGTTGCAGGCGCTTGGCGAATTCCCTGCCCCACCCGATGGTCTCTTCGGAAGAATGGGTGATGATTTCCTCAGTCAAGGTCACGCAACTCCGTCAGAAGCCGGTAATGTACATCCGGCAGGACGTCAATAATCTCGCCAGCTAGTAGCCCAGTTTCTCCATGTTGGCGAGTCCCTTCGTCGCCGGCGCGGCCGTGCAGGTAAGTGCCGAGTGCCAATGCGTGCCCCCAGTGCTGGAGGCCAAGTAGGGAGGCCGTTCCGGCAAGGATCCCAGTGAGCACGTCACCGGTGCCGCCCTTAGCCATTCCCGGGTTCCCGGTGGTATTTACAAAGGCACGACCGTCAGGAGTACCCAGAATGGTGTGAAACCCCTTCAGGATGACGTGCGCCTTCCAAGCTTTGGCGGCGTCTAGCGCGGTCCCCAGCCGGTCTGCCTGCACCGTCGAACTCGAGACCCCAAGCAACCGAGCCATTTCTCCGGGATGGGGCGTAAGAGCAAGATGCGGTGTCTTTCGCTTGGCCAAATCCCGCGCTCGTCCAGCAAACGCGTTGAGTCCATCCGCATCGAGAATGATCGGAAGCTCCGTTTGGCGAACTAGAGAAGTGACGAACCCCTGCGTTTCCCTGTGAGTGCCAATCCCCGGGCCGACTGCAACGAGAGTCTTGCCTTGCATGATTGTGCGCAGACTGGTGCTTTTTCCGTTTGCCGTCGCGATGGTGCCCGCTTTAGTGGAAGCAAGCGGCTCGGTCATGAATTCCGCCTGCGCCCCGGCAATGACGGGAAGAACCGCACTCGGCGTTGCGACCGTAACCAAACCTGCGCCGGAACGGAGAGCGCCGCGGCCCGCCAAAATCGCAGCGCCGGATTTGCCGAGTGACCCAGCCAAGATCAAAACATGGCCAAACTTGCCTTTGTGGGCATCCGCTTGACGTACCAGCGGAAGTTCCCGGAACTCTCGCGGCTCAATCCAGCGGACCTTGCTTTTGCCCAGCATTTCGATGAGTTCGTTTGGAGAACCAATGTCCCGTACGTGGAGCCTTCCGCAGCAGGCCGCGTCGCGGGAGACGAGCTGTCCGATCTTCGGCGCTGTGAAAGTAGCTGTCGCATGCGCGCGAAGCACGGGGCCCTCTGCAGGTTCTCCGTCGGAAGGAAGGCCCGAAGGGGTATCCACAGCAACTACAGCTTGGGGACGCAAAGAAGTGGCATCGCGCGATATCTTGTTGACATCTTCAATCACTGACGCAATAAGACCTTCCACCCTGCCTTTCAAGCCGGTACCGAGAAGGGCATCCACAATGGCGTAGGACTTAGTCACCTGGGGGCGCACCGCGTCCCACTCCGCGAGGTCAGTGATTTGTTTAACTGCGACTCCAGAATTTTTGAGGCGCGCGAGATTTTCAGCGGCATCTCCCCGAACGTCGCTTTGCGCCGCGAAAAGATAAACACTGGGCTTCAGGCCTTTCTCTTGAAGGTGCCTTGCAACAACGAAACCATCGCCACCGTTATTTCCCTTGCCACAAAGGATAGCAGCGCGACTCGCGGCGATGTCATCGTAGTAACCCCGAAGAAACTCAAAAAACTGCTTTCCTGCATTTTCCATGAGCTGCAGGCTGGGAATGCCGTAGCGCTCGGTGGTAAGGCGGTCCACCTCGCGCATTTCGGCCGCGGTGAGAGCTTTCATAAAGGATTCACAAAACGATCAGAGCATCCAGCCGCCGCTGACATTGACGACCTGTCCGGTAACATACTCGGCCTCTTCGGAAGCGAAAAACGCGACGGTGGCGGCGACATCTTCAACGGTGGGCGGACGGCCAATCGGGAACCGCGCATCGCGGATGCGGCGCGCCTCCTCGAGCGTCAATTCATTTTCGTCGATGCTGGAGGGATTCACAACGTTTACGGTAATGCCGTTCTTCGCTTCTTCGAGCGCCAACGAGCGCGACAGGGCCACCACGGCGGCTTTGGCAGCGGCATAGGCTGAGATCTTCGCCTGGCCGAACGCGCGCTCGGCTCCCACCGCACCCATATTGATAATGCGGCCCCAGCGCGCTTTTCTCATATGCGGCAGCGCCGCGCGGCACATATAGAGAGCCGTAAACAGATTCGAGGAGAAGATGCTCTGCCAATCCGCCAACGAGGAATCTCCGAGCATACCCCAGCGGAAATCGCCAACATTATTGACCAAAATATCCACGCGTCCGTAACGGTCACCAACTGTTTTGACTAGCTGGTCGCAAAGATTTGCATCGGTAACGTCCGTCTCGACGGCAACGCAGTCAGCGCCACCCGCCTGCAACTGGCGCAGCGTCTGTTGCGCGGCTACTTTGTTGGAGCGATAAGCAATCGCGATGCGCGCGCCATCTTGCGCGAGCCGCAACGCCAGCCCCCGGCCGATGCCCCGGCTTCCGCCGGTTACCAGCGCCACACGATTCCGAAGTGACATTTTCCCCCAGCCAATCCGTTGAAGGTTTTTCAGTATAGCTTACGCGAAGCAGCGGTTCTACCGCAGCCGGGTAACGATGACCGTCATATCATCGGCTTGTTCGGGAGTACCGGCCCACTCTTCCGCCGCTGCCATGAGGGATTCCGCAACCATCAAAGGCGCGGCGTTATGAACGCGGACAGCAGCCTCTTTCAACCGTGTGATGCCAAACTCTTCGCCGTAAACATTTTCCGGCTCAACCAGGCCATCGCTGTATCCAACGAGCAGCGAATCAGGCGCAACCTGCAGCACGCCCTGTTCGTACTCATAATCCTCCAGGACGCCAAGCACCATGCCGCCTTTGTCTAAGAGACAAGACGCGCCGTTGCAGATGAGAAACGAAGGGAGGTGGCCGGCGTTGGTATAGCGAAGCGTCCGCGTGGAGCTGTCGTAGACGCCAATAAAAAAAGTGGCGAAGCGGTCGTCACCCGTGTTGCGCACCAAGTGCTTGTTCAGCCGCGCCACCAGGTCTGCGGTGCTCATGGATTCGCTGCCCTCGGTGAGTACCTGGCTGCGCAATGCGGCCTGCAAACTGGCCATCAGCAACGCGGCGGAAATCCCCTTGCCGGAAATGTCGGCGATGGCAATCGCCACATGCGTCGGACTCAGCTGAATGAAATCGTAGTAGTCGCCGCTAACCGAGCGCGCTGCCTTGCAGATCGCTTCGATCTCGACTCCTGGGACCGAAGGTAGCGTGCTCGGGAAGAGCTGGTTTTGTACCTCGCGGGCGATGGAGATTTCGTTTTCGAGGCGCTGGCGCTTATTCTGCTCTTCGATGAGCGTGCCGATCGAGCCGGTCATTTGATTAAAGGATTCGCCCAATTCTCCCAGCTGGTCGCGCTGCTTCACCTGAACCCGGTGGGAAAAATCTCCCTCCTTAACGAACTGTGTCGCCTGGTATAGGTCCGCAACCGCATTCGTAATGCGCCGGGTTAACACAATTCCAGGCACCAAAGCCAGCATGCCAACCAGGAGAAAGAGCGCAGCCAAGCCGATAGCCATCAGACGATAGGTGTCCCGCAATTCGCCAAGGGAAGTGAACATCCGCGCATTTAGATGCGATGGTCGCGCGTTAAAGAACGAGAGGACCGGCCGGACCGGCTCCACAGTTCCGTTTGATCCCACGTACACCGAGTCCAGGCGTGACACCACTTCGACTGGTGAGTCAATCCAGATCCCTGCCGGCTGCAGCGACCGGTTGCGTGCCACAATGCGGCCGGCCGTCAAATACTGTGCAATACGGCCATCGGCACCGTTGGCGGTCGAATAGATGACGCCCTGCCGCATGCCGGGAACATACTTCTCCATCAAACTGAGCTGAATTACTCCCAGGTCTGGCGCGATGCCGCTCAGGAAGTCAGCGGTAATCGGCACCCGAAGCGTCACCACGCGCATCCGCCCATGCTCCGGCATCGCGCGAATGCTCATCAAGGACAGGTCCGTGTCGGTCTGCACCATTCCTGCGAAAGAAAGGGCATTGGGTACAGTCACTTTTCGGAGCAAAGTAACATCGTTTGAGAAAGCAATCTCCAACCCCGGAAGCTCGCGGTCGTGCACCGTGTGGGATTGTGCTTCGAGCACGCGCTCGGATTCTTCTTCGCTGGTCCCTGGCGGCAAGGTCGCGTGCGCAGCCGCAATGTGTTCCGCGATATCCGCGATCATAGCGGTACGACGCTGCAGGTCCTCATGCAAAAGGTAGGCGCCGAGCTGGGAATAGAGAATCCGGCCCGCGAAGACCGCAAGCGTGACGATAGAAAGTATCGGGACCACGGCGATGAACAAATACGCCACGATGAGCCGGTTCCGCAGACTCCAGAGCAGCCTGCTCCTCCACCAACCCACAAAACGGATAAGAATATAAACGGCAGCGAGTACCGACAAGTACTCGATGAAACTAAAAACACCGCCGCTGATGCCAAGGAGTTCGACAAGCAACCCCATGACGACGAGGGCCGAGCAAACGACGTCCAGCCATGACAGGTGGTGCCAGACTTCCTTCAGACCTGTAAGCAGGGGTTTCATGGGCTTAAAGTCGGAAGAAATACTTTACCCGAAGATGGGCTTGCACGCAGGGTAAGCCGCCTGAGACCGCTGCCTATCCAAGCTCGGAACTATCTCGCCGCGTTCCGAACCTTGCTGTGCTTCACGCTGTAGGTGAAATAAATGACCATGCCGATGATCAGCCAACCAAGCAATCGGAGCCAGGTGACTCCATTTAGACTCGCCATCAGGGCTAACGATACTAGAATGCCCATGACCGGTACAAAAGGCACCCAGGGTGTACGGAAGGGCCGCTCGAGATCGGGCCTCCTCACACGCAAAATCCAAACAGCAGCGCATACGATCACGAACGCCAGGAGAGTTCCGATACTAACCATCTGTCCCAGGCTGCCGATAGGAACAAGCGAACCGAAAATGGCGGCGCACAGTCCCACAACCGCAGTGGTCTTCCAGGGAGTGCGGAAACGGGGATGGATGTCCCCCGCCCACTTCCAGAGAAGGCCGTCGTGTGCCATGGAGTAAAAGACGCGCGATTGTCCCAACAACATCACCAGCATGACGGTGCTCAATCCGGCCAGTGCGCCAGCGTTTACGACATAGCTGCCCCACTTCACACCCGTCTCACGGATGGCCAGCGAGACCGGAGCGCCTATGTTCAGGCGCGAGTAGTGGACCGTCGCGGTCAGCAGCCCGGAGACAAGTAGATAGAGCACCGTACAAATAACGAGCGAGCCTAGGATGCCGATGGGCATGTCCTTTTGCGGATTCTTGGCCTCCTGCGCGGCTGTGGAGACAGCGTCGAACCCAATGTAGGCGAAGAAGACGACGCCGCCGGCACGTAAAATACCTGACCAGCCGAATTGACCAAAGTGATCGAACCATTGCTTCCAGCTCATCCAACTTCCCGCGTGGAAATTCTGCTCTCCCGGGTTCGGCGGTATGTATGTCGCCCAATTCATGTGCGCGACGCTAGGATTCTTGATGACGTACATGCCCGCAACGAGAATGAACGTGATGACCGCGATCAGTTTCATGAAGACGATGGTCGTGTTGAAGTTTGCTGACTCCTTGATGCCGACAATCAGGATTGTGGTGACAATGAGGATGGCGATGAATGCGACCAGGTTGAAAACGGTCGTAGTGTGCTGGGTAGCGCGCATCATCTGCTCCATCGTATAGCTCGTATCGGGCCCCCAGCGGCCGTCAACCATGGACCATTTTGCGCCTGGCACGTCACAGATTGCGGCAGGCAAACTGATGCCGTAATCCTGAAGGAAGGCGACCAGTGTCGAGCTCCAGCCGGAGGCAACGGTGGCGGCGCCAAAGGCGTACTCCAGGATCAGATCCCAACCGATGATCCATGCGAATATCTCGCCGAGCGTGGCATAACCGTAGGTGTAGGCTGATCCGGCAATCGGAATCATCGAAGCGAATTCTGCATAGCAGAGTCCTGCGAATACGCAGCCAATTCCCGCCAGGACGTACGAAAGCATGATGGCCGGACCGGCATATTGCGCCGCTGCCTGCCCGGTAAGTACAAAGATTCCCGCGCCGATGATGGCTCCGATTCCCAACGTGACCAGGTTGATCGGACCGAGTGCGCGCTTCAGGCTGTGCTCCCCGGAGTCCGAGGCCTCTTTCATCAGCGTTTCAATAGGTTTCGTCGCAAACAAGGGGTTGCCCATGCAACTCCTCCTCTCGGAATCTGCCTATTCGTCCCTCACTACCAATTTGGCCTAGAGCATTGTAGTGGTGCTGCGAGTCACACCCTACAACAAAATTCAGCTGTTGCCAGGTGCAAAGCCCGAAGTCCGGCGCAACCACAGATAGACTGGTACGCCGAGCAGCACGATAACCAGGCCGGCGCCTGCCGTTTTCGTCTGGTAAAGCAGCAGCGCAAACATGATCGCGGCGGCGGCGACAATATAGAGACCGGGGATTATGGGATAGCCGAACGCGCGGTAGGGTCGCTCCACGTTCGGCCTTTTCGCCCGCAGTGAGAAAATTCCGGCAATCGTCAACGCGTAGAAAAGCAGAACCGCAAATACAACGTAATTGAGCAGGTCGTTGTAGAGATTTCCGTAAGTCACTACGCCAGCCGCGTCGACCTCGCGGGTCCTCATCAGGATGAGGAAGGCGACCCAGATTCCCTGATAGATCAGCGCGGAGCCTGGCACGCCTTTGTTGTTCAATTTTCCGGTCGAGCGGAAAAACAGTCCATCGCGAGCCATCGCAAAAGAAACGCGGGCGCCCGCAAGAATCAATCCGTTGTTGCAACCAAACGTCGAAATAATGATGGCCACAGCCATGATGGCCCCGCCTACTGGGCCAAAAATGGCATTCAGGGCAGCGCTCGCCACGCGGCCGTCGGGAACTGACTGAATCTGGACCAACGGCAACGTGAACAGGTAAGCCAGGTTCGCCAGGCAATACAAGGTGATGACGATAATCGTGCCAAAGGCCATGGAAAGCGCGACGTCGCGCTTCGGATTTTTTACTTCCGCGGCCGTGAAGCCGATGTTGTTCCATGCGTCCGCCGAAAACAGCGAGCCAACTTGCGCCACACCGTAAGCTACGAACAACCCAAACGCGCCGCTTGCCGCGGTGACC
>Ga0126381_100010951_pt1 | contig 10231 bp, 14 predicted proteins | sample PanSoiMetPlot_28_FD_96465 | JGI IMG/M metagenome (GOLD analysis project Ga0126381, IMG submission 96465) | Tropical forest soil microbial communities from Panama - MetaG Plot_28 | ecosystem: Environmental > Terrestrial > Soil > Tropical forest > Bulk soil | place: Panama | collected 2016-02-17 | reverse complement strand
TCCTGGACGCGGTTCGATAAAAAGTATCGCGTCAACATCATTGATACTCCGGGCCACGTGGATTTCACAGTGGAGGTCGAGCGCTCGTTGCGCGTGCTGGATGGCGCGGTTTGCGTGTTTGATTCCGTCGCCGGCGTGCAGCCGCAATCGGAAACCGTATGGCGCCAGGCGGACAAGTATCGCGTGCCGCGCATCTGTTTTGTCAACAAGATGGACCGCATGGGCGCGGATTTTGACCACGTTGTCCGCACCATTCGCCAGCGCCTCGGTGCCCACCCCGTTCCCCTGCAGTTTCCTCTCGGTCGTGAAGATAATTTCATCGGAATCATCGATTTCCTCGAGCAAAAAGTCGTGGTGTGGCTCGAAGAAACGCTGGGCGCGAAATTCGAAATTTTTGAAGTGGAAAAGTTGTGGGACAAGGCATTCGTGGACTCGCGGCCCGATGTGGCGGCGGCGTTAAAGGGTTCCGCGATTGACAAAGTGTTTTACGACGAACATCGCAACAAGGTGATCGAATACATCGCCGAGCACGACGACGAAGTTTTGGATAAGTATCTTTCGGAAGGCACGCTAAACCTGGAAGAGATGCGCAAGTCGATTCGCAAATCGACGCTGGCATTGAAAATAGTGCCGGTGCTGGCGGGCTCGGCGTTTAAGAACAAAGGCATTCAGCCGCTTCTGGACGCGGTGATTGATTATTTGCCGTCGCCGGTGGATGTTCCTCCGGTGGAAGGTACAAATCCCGAAAATGACGAGGTGGTGCTGCGCCGCGCGTCTGACGAGCAGCCGTTTGCCGCCCTGGCTTTCAAGATTATGTCGGATCCGTTCGTCGGGCATGTGACCTATATCCGTGTCTATTCCGGCGTTCTGAAATCCGGCAGTTATGTGTACAACTCCGGCAAACGTACGCGGGAACGAATCAGCCGCTTGCTGCAAATGCATGCCAATAAGCGGGAAGAAATTGAAGAGATTTATGCCGGCGACATTTGCGCGTGCGTTGGATTGAAAAGCGTCAATACCGGCGACACGCTGTGCGACGAGCAGAAGCAAGTGATCCTGGAGTCAATCGAGTTCCCCGCGCCGGTGATTTCGGTAGCCATTGAACCAAAGACCAAGGCCGACCAGGACAAACTCGGTGTGGCGATGCAGAGACTGGCGCAGGAAGATCCGACGTTCCGTGTTTCGACCGAGCCTGATACCGGACAGACTCTCATTTCCGGTATGGGCGAGCTGCACCTGGAAATTATCGTGGACCGTATGTTGCGCGAATATAACGTGCAGGCCAATGTGGGCCGGCCGCAAGTAGCGTACCGCGAAACCATCCGCAGAAAATCGGAAGCCGAAGGCAAGTACATCAAGCAGACCGGCGGACGCGGGCAGTATGGCCACGCGGTGATCGAGCTGCATCCGATACCCAGCTCCGCCCACGAAAACATGCACGAAATGTCCACCGACGAGCTGGACTCGCTTGCCAAGCAGATTGTTGGCGGTTCAGGCGGCAAGTGGAAATTCGACAAGGAGCACCGCTTCCTGTTCATCGACAAGATTGTGGGTGGGGCGATTCCGCGCGAGTTCATTGCGCCGGTGGAAGCGGGGATTCGCGAGGCGCTCGACAACGGCGTGCTGGCGGGATTCACCATGGTCGATGTCGCCGCGGTGCTCATCGACGGTAGCTACCACGATGTGGACTCCAACGAAATGGCATTCAAAATTGCGGGGTCCATGGCATTCAAGGAAGCCTGTGCCAAGGCCAAGCCGGTTCTCCTCGAGCCGATCATGAAAGTGGAAGTGGTGGTTCCGGAAGAATACATGGCGGCAGTGTTCGGTGATTTGAACGCGCGGCGTTCCGCGATTCAGGGCACGGAAAGCCGGGCCGGCAGCAACGTGATTCGTGTGGAGGTGCCGCTGGCGCAGATGTTTGGCTACGCCACGGATTTACGCAGCCGCACGCAAGGCCGCGCGACGTTCACCATGCATTTTTCGCACTACGCGGAGTTGCCCGCGGCGCTGGCGGAAGAAGTAATCAAGAAGCATCGCGGCGAAAAGTAAGCGGAAAGAGTTTGGCTGTACGGAAAGAATTTGATTTGGGTTTCAGGGTTTGTACTTACAAACCCCGAGCTAAATGAGGAGCGTACGGAATGGCCAAGGAGAAATTCGAGCGCAGTAAGCCGCACGTGAACATTGGGACCATCGGTCACATTGATCATGGCAAGACCACCTTGACGGCGGCGATCACCAAGGTGTTGTCGAAGCACAACCCCAAGGTGCAGTTCCGGGCGTTTGATTCGATTGACAATGCGCCGGAAGAGCGCGAGCGCGGGATCACCATTGCGGTATCGCACGTGGAGTATGAAACGCCGAACCGGCACTACGCGCACATGGACTGCCCGGGGCATGCCGACTACATCAAGAACATGATCACCGGTGCGGCGCAGATGGATGGGGCGATTCTGGTGGTGGCGGCGACGGATGGACCGATGCCGCAGACGCGGGAACACATTTTGTTGGCTCGCCAGGTGGGAGTGCCGGCAATCGTGGTGTTTCTGAACAAGTGCGACATGGTGGAAGACCCGGAACTGTTGGAGCTGGTGGAATTGGAAGTACGCGACCTGCTGAAGAGCTACGGATTTCCTGGCGACACGATTGCCATCGTGCGCGGGTCGGCGTTGCAGGCGTTGAATGGGGACGCCAAGTGGGAAGGCAAGATCGACGAGTTGATGGAAGCGGTGGACAAGAATGTGCCACTGCCGGTGCGCGATGTAGATAAGCCGTTCGCCATGCCGATTGAAGACATTTTTTCGATTTCCGGGCGCGGCACGGTGGTGACGGGCAGGGTGGAACGGGGCAAGGTGAAGGTGGGCGAGGAAGTGGAGATTGTGGGCTTCCGCGACACCCAGAAGAAGGTGGTGACCGGGATTGAAATGTTCCGCAAGCTGCTGGATGAAGGGCTGGCAGGGGACAACGTGGGATTGCTGCTGCGCGGCACGGAAAAAGAAGATGTGGAACGCGGGCAGGTGATCTGCAAGCCGGGATCGATTACCCCGCACACCAAGTTCAAGGCGGAAGCCTACGTGTTGACGAAGGAAGAAGGCGGGCGGCACACGCCGTTTTTCTCCGGCTATCGGCCGCAGTTTTATTTTCGAACCACCGACGTCACCGGAGACATGAAGCTGGCGGCGGGAGTGGAGATGGTGATGCCGGGGGACAACGTAAGCTGCGAAGTGACGTTGATCACTCCGGTGGCTCTCGAAAAGGGTTTGCGGTTTGCGATTCGCGAAGGCGGCCACACCGTGGGAGCGGGCGCGGTCACGGAGATTATTGAGTAGTTTGGCGCCCAAGGCCAATCGACTTAGAAGAAAACACATGAGACAAGGCGACAAAATCAGAATTCGTTTGAAGGCATTCGATCACCGCATTTTGGACCAATCGACAAAGGAGATTGTCGAAACGGCGAAGCGTACCGGTGCAGATGTAGCCGGGCCGATTCCTCTTCCGACAACCATTAATCGCTGGACGGTGCTGCGTTCGCCGCACGTGGACAAGAAGTCGCGTGAGCAGTTCGAGATGCGCACGCACAAGCGTTTGATCGATATTCTCGAGCCGACACCGGATACGGTGGATGCTCTTATGAAGCTCGATTTGCCGCCGGGCGTGGACGTGGAGATCAAGGCTTTCGGTCACGCAGCGAAGTGACCAACCTTAAGGACGTTCGCCGTTTGCAATTGGCGTGAAATTCGAAGTCCAAACTGTAAACGGTAAACGAAATGGAAATTGCAGGACGCAGCCAATATTCGCCTGAGGCGGACAAGCTGCGAGAGAGAGACAGGGAACATGGCGCTCGAAGGAATTATCGGAATTAAATTGGGCATGACGCAGGTTTTCGCCGAGGACGGCAATCTGGTCGGCTGCACGGTATTACAGGCAGGTCCTTGCGTAGTGGTGCAGATGCGCACCAAGCAGAAGGACGGCTACGACGCCGCGCAACTGGGCTTGGTGGAATTCGTCAAGCCGCAGCGCGTGAACAAAGCACTAACCGGGCATTTCAAGAAGGCTAATGTGCCTCCGATGAAAGTGATGCGCGAAGTTCGCCTGCAAGATTCGAAAGAAGAAACCAAGGTTGGCGATCGCGTGCTGGTGGAAAGCTTCCAGGCCGGCGAATTGGTGGATGTGAGCGGTGTCAGCAAGGGCAAAGGTTTTGCCGGCGGCGTGAAGCGTTGGCACTACGCAGGCGGCGACGCCACGCACGGTTCGATGTTTCACCGCGCGCCGGGCGGCATTGGCGGGTCTTCGTTCCCCTCCCGTGTCTGGAAGAATCAGCATTTTCCGGGTCACCTGGGCAACCAGAAAGTGACCGCGAAGAATTTGAAGGTGATCAAGGTGGACGCCGACGAAAACCTGCTGCTGGTGCGGGGTTCGGTGCCTGGTCCAAGCGGGCAGTACATTTTCATCAAGAAAGCACGCAAGGCCAAGTAAGGGATTCTAAAACGAGTATTTGAGGAACAAGAATTCGCAGGACGGATAAGGAAACGAGATTATGCCAGTCGTGGATGTAGTCAATCTGGACGGAAAGAAAGTCGGCGAAGTCGAGCTGGCGGACGCGGTATTTAGCGCCAAGGTGAATCCGCATCTGCTACACGAAGCTTCCCGCTGGTACCTGAACGGGTTGCGCCGGGGCACGCACAAGGTCAAGGAAAAGAGCGAAGTGTCCGGCGCCGGCCGCAAGCTGTGGAAGCAGAAAGGCACTGGCCGCGCGCGCGTGGGTTCGATCCGGTCGCCCCTATGGAGACACGGAGGCACGGTTCACGGACCGCGCCCACGAAGCTACAGCTATGCGCTGCCGAAGAAGATGCTGCTAGGCGCATTGCGCTCGGCGCTGTCTGCGAAGCTGGCGGACTCGAAACTGACGGTGGTGGATGGCTGGCAATTAGAATCGCATAAGTCTAAGGCGCTGGTTTCAACGCTCGAGAAATTGAGCTTTAGCAAGTCAGCGTTGTTGGTGGCGCATGGCGAGAATCGCAACCTGGAGCTGGCCAGCCGCAATCTGGAGAACGTGAAATTGTCGGCTCCCAACGCGTTGCAGCCTTACGAAGTGCTGAAGCACGATCAGTTGATGCTCTCGAAGGATGCGGTGGCGCGTTTGGTGCGAACGCTCGATCCGGACAGCGCTCCGGTTCAGGTTCCGGATGTGGAATCGATTGCCGCGGCTCCTGCAAAAAAAGAGACCGCTGCAGCGAAAGAGCCGGCCGCAACAAAAGGAAGCAAACCGGCCGCCAAGCCCACAGTAAAAAAGAAGAAGGGGAAGGAATAAGCCATGTCCACCCCTCACTATCAGATTATTCGACGCCCCATCATCACAGAAAAAGGTTTGGGCGCGAAGGAAGTGCACGGCACGGTGGTATTTGAAGTCGCTTCTAAGGCCACCAAGACGCAGATCAAGGAAGCGGTGCAGCAGATTTTCAAGGTGAAAGTAGCCGATGTGCGCACCGCGAATTTTCCGGGGAAGATGCGCCGCCGGGGCCAGACCGAAGGTTATCGCCGCGACTGGAAGAAAGCCTATGTAAAGCTCGCTGCAGGCGAAAAGATGATCGAATTTGCGGAGAATTTGTAGTCGGGTCAGGTAGTACGGCGCGGCAGGTGCAAGCCGCCGGGAGATTGAGTAGCAAGAGGCAGAGATGGGACTGAAGAGCTTTAATCCGTATACGGCGTCGCGGCGGTTCATGACCGTTCTCGACAAGAGCCATATCACCAAGCAGACACCGGAAAAGGGTCTACTGGAACCAAAGAAACGTACTGGTGGCCGGAATAACCAGGGCGAAGTTTCGGTCTGGCACCGCGGCGGCGGACATAAAAAGCAATACCGCAAGATTGATTTCCGCCGCGACAAGGATGGCGTACCGGCCAAGGTCGAAGCGATCGAATACGACCCGAATCGCAGCGCCAACATTGCGCTGTTGCATTACGCAGATGGCGACAAGCGCTACATCCTGCACCCGGTGGGTCTGGAAGTTGGCGCGACGGTGACCACCGGTGAATCGGCGGACATTCTTCCCGGCAATGCCATGAAGTTCCGGTTTATTCCGCCGGGCACCATGGTGCACAACATCGAGTTGTACCCCGGCCGTGGCGGACAGTTGGTGCGCACTGCAGGCGCCTCCGCGCAGTTACTAAGCAAGGAAGGCGAACTGGCCTTGATCAAGCTGCCTTCGGGAGAAGTTCGCAAATTCGCGATCGATTGCATGGCGACGGTGGGTCAGGTCGGCAATCTGGATCACGAAAACGAGACCTATGGCAAAGCAGGACGCACGCGCTGGAAGGGTGTACGTCCCACGGTTCGCGGCGTGGCCATGAATCCTGTGGATCACCCGCATGGTGGTGGGGAAGGTCGGGTCAAGGGCAATCACCCGCAGACACCATGGGCGTTTCCAACGTTGGGCAAGAAGACGCGGCACAACAAGAGAACCGACAGGCACATTGTCGAGCGACGGAAGTAGGAGTCAGTTTTGTAGCGGCGGGCTTATCCCGCCGAGTAGCTGAGGGAGAGCATTCGCGGAGCAGGCACGCTGCGAATGACGAGCAGACGCGATGAGAGCCACACGAACCAGCCGTACAGCAGGACGCCGGACAGCAGTACGCCGTTCGGCGAAGCGCACGACGAAGCGTGTAGCCAAGCAAGCGGCTCCGAGGCCGGCAGCAAAGCCGGCAGTGAAAGTTGCAGTGCTGGCGAAGAAGCAGGTGGCGGTTCCTTTGGAGCCGATGTTGTACAAGCTGTGCAAGCCGGGATGGGCGGTGATTGTGGACCGCACGCCGAATGCGTTAGGAACGCGGTTTGTTTGCCCGTTTTGCCCGAAATCGCATCGCGTTCCCGGGCCGGTGCGTGGATTCAAGAAGATGCGGCACGCCCAGTGGGGGCGTTTGCGCCGCGTCGAGGAATAGGAGAGAGATGGCACGCTCACTGAAAAAGGGTCCGTTTGTTGACGGACACCTGCGCGAAAAGGTCGAAGGCCTGAACGCGCGCAATGAAAAGAAAGTGGTGAAGACCTGGTCGCGGCGTTCGACGATTGTGCCGGATTTTATTGGCCACACCATCGCCGTGCACAACGGCAAGAAGTTTATTCCGGTGTATGTGACCGAACAGATGATCGGGCACAAGCTGGGCGAATTCGCGCCCACGCGCACCTTCAAAGGTCACGCGGTAAAGGCCGCGCTGGAGAAGGCTGCAGCGCCCGCCCCGGCGCCGGGAGGCGGCACTGCACCAGCAGCGCCGAAGGCATAAGCCATGGCTGAGGTACAGACACAGACTCCGTTCATTGAAGCGCATGCGCTGGCGCGGCATGTGCGCATGTCGCCGCAAAAGGCCAGGCTGGTGATCGATCAGATTCGTGGGCAAGGCGTGCAATCGGCTTTGCAGACGCTGCGATTTACGCTGAAACGCGCCGCCAAGCCGATTGAAAAGCTGCTGCGTAGCGCAGTCGCCAACGCCGAGCGCAAAGCTGAAGATGCTGGCGCGCCGCTCGATGTGGACCAGTTGTATGTTTCGAAGTGTTTCGTCAATGAAGGCACGCGATGGAAGCGTTTGCGTCCAGCGCCCATGGGCCGGGCATTTCGTTATCAGAAGCGAACCGCGCATGTGTGGGTGGCGGTTGCTGAGCACCATGTCGCGGCGGCCGAGCGCCACGCCAGCAATGTAGCGGAAGCGGAAGCCAACAAGGGTGTTCGCGGAACCGCGCGGCGGGTTCGCAAGGCGCTGACCGGAAAACAGCAAGCTGCCAAGAAGGGCAAGAAGGGATAAGCCAGCTAAGGGAGAACCATGGGACAGAAAACGCATCCATACGGATTCCGCCTCGGTTACAACAAGCCGTGGAAGTCGCGCTGGTATGCAGGGCGCGATTATGCCGACCTGCTTCACGAAGACGTGAAACTGCGCAAGGAATTGAAGGAAAAGCTGAAGTCCGCCGGCATCAGCTCGATCGATATCGAGCGCGCCGCCAACAAGCTGGTGGTGCGCATCTTCACCGCGCGGCCGGGAATCATCATCGGGCGCAAGGGCGCGGAAATCGACAAGCTGAAGCAGGATGTGCAGAAGCGCACCAAGCGCGAAGTGCACATCGACATTCAGGAAGTACATCGTCCGGAACTGGATGCCACGCTGGTGGCGGAATCGATTGCCCTGCAACTGGAAAAGCGCGTGGCGTTTCGCCGCGCCATGCGCAAGTCGGTGGATTCGGCGCTGCGTTTCGGCTGCAAAGGCATCAAGGTGCGGGTGGCCGGCCGTTTGAACGGTGCGGAAATCGCGCGCAAAGAATGGTATCTGCAAGGCCGTTTGCCGCTGCAGACGCTGCGCGCGGACATCGACTACGGCACGGCGGAAGCCAACACCACCTACGGCGTGATCGGGGTGAAGTGCTGGATCTATCAGGGCGAGAACATTCCCAAGCGCGCGAGCAAAGTGCAGGAAAAGCCCGAAGCAGTAGCGGCCGCAGATTAAGGACTTTAACCGGACATTAGGGAAAAGAGAACAGAACGATGTTGATGCCGAAGAAAGTAAAGTACCGGAAGCAGATGCGCGGTCGCCGCAAAGGCAAGGCCTGGCGCGGTGGGGCCTTGGCGTTTGGCGAATACGGACTCAAGGCGTTGGAAAATGCCTGGATCACCGACCGTCAGATTGAAGCTTCGCGCGTGGCCATCACGCGATTCATCAAGCGCGGCGGCAAGTTGTGGATCCGGATTTTTCCAGACAAGCCGTTCACCAAGAAGCCCGCGGAAACCCGCATGGGCAAGGGCAAAGGCGCTCCGGAGAAATGGGTTTCGGTGGTGAAGCCGGGACGAATCATGTTCGAGATGGCGGGAGTCGATGAAGCCACGGCGCGCGAAGCATTGGGATTGGCGTCGCACAAGTTGCCGATTCCTACGAAATTCGTTTCCCGCGCGGGAGAACTCTAATGTCACGGCGCATTGAAAAGATTCGCGAAGCGGGCATCCACGAACTTGAAGCGCAGCAAAAGGAATTGACGGAGACCATTTTCCGGTTGCGATTTCAGTTGTCCACCGGGCAAGCGGAAGCGCTGAAACGGCTGCGCGAAGCGAAAAAAGATCTGGCGCGGGTGAAGACGCTGCTCCGAGCACAAGAATTGAAGAAGGCGTGAGGATATTAGAATGACGGCAGAGACGCAAAATACAGCAGCGGAACGCGGCGAACGCACCGAGCTGATCGGCAAAGTCACCAGCGCGAAGATGGAAAAGACCATCGTCGTCGAAGTGATTCGCCTGGTGCAGCATGCCAAGTACCGCCGCGTGATTCGCATCAGCAAAAAGTTTTACGCGCACGACGAAAAGCGCGAAGCCAAGCAGGGTGACACGGTGCGTATTTCCGCCACGCGTCCGCTGTCCAAGCTGAAGCGCTGGCGGTTGAAGGATGTGCTGACGCGGAACGCGTCGGCACAGTAAGCGGAACGGGGAGAACTAGCCATGATTCAGATGCGAACCTGGCTGACGGTGGCCGACAATTCCGGCGCGCGCAAGCTGATGTGCATTTTGCCGGTGGGCGGCGACGTGGGATTGAAGGCTGGGCTGGGCGACATTGTCACCGCGTCGGTGAAGGAAGCCACGCCGGAAAGCGCGGTAAAGGCGGGAACGGTCGTGAAGTGCGTCGTGGTCAGAATGCGCAAAGAAGCGCGGCGCAAGGATGGCACCTACATTCGGTTTGACGACAACGCTGCGGTCTTGATTAACGATGCCAATGAGCCGGTAGGGACCCGCGTGTTCGGACCGGTGGCAAGAGAGCTGCGCGAGAAGAAGTTCACCAAAATCGTCTCGCTGGCTCCGGAGGTGTGGTAAGGAAAATGAGCGCACAACAGTTTAAGCGGCACACCACGCAGCTTCGCAAAGGCGATCAGGTAAGAGTGATTTCCGGGCGCGATGCGGGTAAGAGCGGACGGGTCCTGGCGGTGAATCCTCGCAAGAATACCGTGCTGGTGGAGCACGCCAACATTATCAAGCGGCATACGCGGCCCAATCCGTCGAAGAACATCAAGGGCGGGATCATCGAGAAGGAAGCCGGCATTAACGCTTCCAACGTAATGATTGTTTGCGGCAGCTGCGGCAAGCACACGCGCATCGGACACAACAAGCTGGCGGATGGCAGCAGCGTGCGCGCCTGCAAGCGCTGCGGAACGACCTTGGATAAGTAAGCGCGAGCGAACTTAGGATCACAGGAGAAAAAAGAGAAGAACCG
>Ga0126381_100010949_pt1 | contig 10232 bp, 10 predicted proteins | sample PanSoiMetPlot_28_FD_96465 | JGI IMG/M metagenome (GOLD analysis project Ga0126381, IMG submission 96465) | Tropical forest soil microbial communities from Panama - MetaG Plot_28 | ecosystem: Environmental > Terrestrial > Soil > Tropical forest > Bulk soil | place: Panama | collected 2016-02-17 | reverse complement strand
CGGTGGCCTTCGTTCCGGCGGGGATCACGGTCGCTGCCGGTTCCACCACGGCTACCTTTACCGTGACAACCAATTACACGAGCAGTACGCTGCAAGACACCATCACTGCGTTTTACAACGGAGCCAGCAAGATCGCAAGCATAACGGTTACTCCATGACAGTGCATTGCAGGTGCGGGCTCGGCATCTGATGATCACCGACTAGAGAGAGTACGCACCCGGTTGATATTCTGGTTGACAAGTGGGCGAACAAAGAGCGAATATGGTTGGGGCAGTATTCCTCGTGCAGCAGTTCGTCAAACTTGTCGGGATCGCCCGCCTCGCCGCGGAGGGAACACTCCTTGCGGAGAAGCGCCGGGTGGAGTACCGGACTCTGCCGACGCGGAAATGGCTGAACCGCTGCTATTCCGAGCGCGTGCCCTTCGATTGGACGATCAATCCGTATCGCGGTTGTGAGTACGGTTGCAAGTACTGCTACGCGCGCTTCACCCATGAGTTTCTGGAGCGGCGGGACCCGGAATCATTTGAGCGCGAGATTTATGCAAAGGACTGGGATGCATTTGCGTTCTGTCAGGAATTGCGCGCGGTTAAGCCGGGGGATATCATCGGGCTCGGCACTGCGACGGATCCATACCAGCCCGCCGAGCGGAAGTTCTCGCTGACCCGCCAGGTGCTGGAGGCTCTCACCGGTATCGAGGGCATTTCTCTCTTCATCACAACCAAATCGAACTTGGTCAGCCGTGACACAGATCTGTTGAAACAACTCTGCAGCGCGAACGAGGTGCGGGTTACCGTTACGGTCACGACGATGGATCGGGAACTAGCGAGGCTCACAGAGCCCTTTGCGCCTCACCCGGACCTGCGCATGAAGGCCGTTGCCGAACTTGCCGGCGCGGGTGTTCCCGTAGGAGTAATCGCGAATCCGGTGCTGCCGCTCATCACAGACTCGGAGGAAAATCTGGAGTCGGTGGCCCGAGCCGCGAAAGATGCAGGAGCAGATCAGTTCGGCGCAAATGTTCTGTTCCTGCAGCCCGCGGCCCAGAAGGTGTTCTTTCCGTTCCTCTCCGACGCTTTTCCGCAGCACTTGAAGCGCTACCAAGCGAGTTTCGCCGGGGGCCCATATCTCAAGGGTTCCTATCCGGAACGTATTCGGGCCCTTGTGACCAACGTTCGGCAGCGCGTCGGCATCCCGCTGCGCGACATGGATCGCGCCGTGCTTCCCAAACCGCCGGGCGCCCAATTGATGCTGTTTTAGGGCGCGATTTGGGCTCTGGTATTCTGGCGTGGGACCAGGCCCAATGTCCATGAACATCTCGCTTTCAAATAAGTCGGCGATTGTAACCGGGGCGGGTCGCGGGATTGGATTGGCCATCGCCCGGAATCTAGCTACGGCTGATGCGTCTGTACTGCTTGTCGATATAGACGAGAGCGCGCTGGAGGACGCGAGGAAGGCTCTTTCCGGTTCGGGCGGCAGGATCATTACTCTTGCGGGAGATTTAACCGCGCCCGGCTTTGCGCAAACTGTCGTCGAAAAGCTAGTGAAGGAATTTGGATCCGTCGATATCGTAGTGAACAATGCCGGCTACACATGGGACAACGTGATTCAGAAAACCACTGACGAGCAGTTCCAGGCGATGCTCGATATTCACGTGGTTACCCCGTTTCGCCTCCTGCGTGCGGCCTCGAGTTGGATTCGGGAGACGGCGAAGAAAGAGAAGGAAGCAGGAAAGCTGATCACACGAAAGGTTGTGAACATCACTTCTATTTCCGGATTGTTCGGCAATGCAGGGCAAGCAGGTTATGCATCAGGGAAGGCCGCAATCGTCGGACTGACGCGAACGCTGGCGAAGGAATGGGGCCGTTACAACGTAACGGTAAATGCGGTGGGATTTGGCCTGATTGATACCAGGCTTATCAAGCCCATGGACGATGCCGATACGAATATTGCGATCGGCGACCGGCAGGTTCATGTTGGCATGCAGGCGCAAGTCCGGGAACAGACCGAAAAGATGATTCCGCTGGGCAGGCTGGGAACTCCAGAAGACGCCGCTAAGGCTGTGTTTTTCTTCTGCTGCCCTCTATCTGACTACGTCACCGGAGAAGTACTGGTCTGCGGCGGCGGGATACGGTTCTAGAGTGTATCTAAATCATAAAATTGATTGTCGAGGGACCTAAAACAGAACGTTCAGCCGCAAACACGCATTGCAGACGCGTAATGGCTTGCCGGCGTCCTCCTTGCTCGATGAATTTTTTGCCGGATATTTCACAATCTTCTTCTGCCAGCAGCAAGTAGAGCAGAAGATATTTCCGCATTGGCGGCAGTGGTGCTTGCGTGTAAAGGTGGTGAACTTGGCCGAGCACATATGACACGTGGTGACTCCTTTGTCATCGATCCAAATTGGATTGGCGGTGAGATGGACAGTCGGGCTGTCATTCATGTGCTTCACGTAGGCGCTCTCGCCAGAAGTGTCCACCTTGGATCTCATGATGATGGGCGCAATCGGGGGCGTAGTTGTTGTAATGACCGGAAGTTGTCCGGTGGTAGATATCGCGCGCTCCGCTGAACCGTGGCTGTACCGCGCTGGGCTTTTATTTGTTGTCAGCGGTTTGGCCGCCACATCAAAGAATGATGAAAGATACGGCCCGATCTCGCGACGGTTCCATGCACCGAATTTGCCTGGAACTTGGTTGTCCGAGGCGAAGCTCAAAGATGAGTCTCTTTACTCCGGCCGCGTTCATTGCTTTCACACCTTCCGTTTTTGAATGAGACTACGTAGACCGGCATTCACACGTCCGCTCTCCTCCCATTCGGGTTCAGCTGAAAAAATCCGGTAGGATCGTATTTCGTCTTAATAGCCGCAAGCCGTGATTGCTTAGCCGTACCGTAGGCAACCGCCGGATCCTCGTCTGCTGCGATGTAGTTCAGGTAGCGGCCTTCGAGAGCAAAAGACTCGACGGCTTTCAAAACGCCCCGCGCCCAGGCGAGGCACTTTTCTGCGTCGGCGGGGTTGACCCATCGGGCGACGACTACCAGGTTGACCTCGCCCGCGCGCAAGTGAAACGCGGTTGCATCGAGTGGCACACGATTCACCGCTCCGCCGAGAGGTTCGAGGACGATCGCGCACAGTGGCGTCGGCGGAGCCTGGTATGCATCGACCAAGCGGTCAATTAGATCATTTTCCAGCGAGCCAATGTAACGCGATGACCAGTAGTTATGGAGCCCTGGTGGGAATCCAGCATCGAGCAACTGATTCAGCGCGGAGTAACTCATCCTTCCAACCTGATCCGCCAATAGCGAGTTGTTGCGCCGCAGTGGCTCCAGCCTACTCTCGCTCTCCTCGGGCGGACCGAAGTGAGCGCAGAGTTGTAATGCAACGGGCGTGCCGTCAGGCCCGTGCAGCAATCCTACAAAAGTTATGGTTTCATCGTTCGCCGAGCGCATGAAGTCGCGAAAGTTTCGAATTACATCTCCTGCTCGCGCCATCGGATATACCAACATTCCGCCCAGTAATTCTCCGCGCGGATGCAGCTGGTATTGGAAATTGGTTACTATGCCGAACTGGCCGCCGCCGCCGCGAAGGGCCCAAAACAAGTCGGAATTCTCCTGCTCGCTGGCGATCAGAAAGTTTCCCTCGGAGGTGACAACGTCAGCGCTGATCAGGTTGTCACAGGCCATTCCGTGTAACCGCATCAGCCAGCCTATACCTCCGCCAAGGGTCAAGCCGGCGATGCCAGTCTCCGAAACCGTGCCGCCGGTGGTTGCGAGTCCGAATGCCTGGGTCTCTGAATCGAAGTCGCGATAGCGCATACCCGGTTGGGCGTGCGCCGTGCGGGTGCGAGGATCGACACGGATCCCCCGCATCGCGGTTAGATCGATCACCAACCCGCCGTCGTTCAGAGCGCGGCCGGCAACGTTGTGGCCTCCCGCGCGCACAGTAGCGTGAATTCCATTGCGCCGGGCGAATTCTAAGGAGTGGCGGACGTCGTCCACGCCTGCGCAGCGGGAAATGACCGCAGGATGGCGGTCGATCGACCCGTTATACACTCGCCGCGCGCTATCGTAGGCGTCATCGCCGGGCTTAAGTACGACACCGCGCAGCTTATTCCCCAAATCCTTGATCTCATCAGCTGAAATCATCGCTTCGCTCCTCGTAAGATTCGACTGTGTCAGATCTTAACAGAGATTTCCATTTGGGAGTCGCTACGCGAGCTCCAACAAATCTAGGCGGATCGGTTCGAAGACATGCTCATGATCTTCAGGCAAGCATCGAGCAGCACTCCCTGATCGATCTCGGGAGGAGGTGGCCAGCCGCGAAGAGATCGATCCGAAAGCAGTGCGTATTGAGATGTGAAACCGCCAGCCTGCCCAGCAGGGACGCCGAAAACTACGCGGGCCAACCCGGCACGCCGGATCACATACGCGCACAGCACGCAGGGTTCTACGTTGGAGTAGATTGTCAGACCACTTAGGTCGCCCGTGCCCAACATACGGCAAGCTGCCTGGACCGCCTGCAACTCCGCGTGCGCGCTATGGTCCAGTAGCTCTTTGGTCCGCTCTCTCCCTTCGGCAATAATCTGATCCCCGCGAGCTATGACCGAGCCAACCGGTACTTCTCCTTTGCGCTGCGCTTCGCGAGCCAGTTCGAGGCAGCGCATCATCAGGCGTTCGTCTGGCATCGGAATCGTTCTGATTGTACCGATCGGTCGAAAGCTACACGACAACGGAGCAGTGTAGTGTCGAATTATTCCTGAACAGGGTTCTGTTGGATTGCGCGCTATGCCACCGGCTGTGGCTTTTTGCGCGCTTTCAAGATGTGCATAGCGGCAGGAACGAGCGAAACAACGATAATCAGCAGTACAACCTTTTCGAAGTTCTGCCGGATCACGGGAATATTGCCCAGCAGATAACCTGAGAGGATCATAGTCGTAACCCAGCCGATTGCGCCGAACACATTGAAGGCAAGAAAGCGCCGGTAGCGCATTTTCGCCACGCCGGCGACAAAGGCGGCGAACGTCCGGATAATAGGCACGAACTTCGCGTACACGATGGTCTTGCCGCCGTGACGCTCATAGAAGGCGTGTGTACGGTCGATGTACTCGCGCCGGAATATCGGCGAATTCGGCTTTTGGAAAAGCGAATAGCCGAGCGTGCTTCCCAAAAAGAAACCTGTTCCGTCGCCCAGAATGGAGGCGGCCGCGAGCATCGCAATCATTGCCCCAATGGGTAGCTTGCCTGCCCCGGCAACAACGCCTACGGTGAACAGTAGCGAATCACCAGGAAGAAAGAATCCGACCAGCATGCCGCTCTCAGCAAACACAACCAGAAATAGGAACGCATACCCGATCCAACCGCTCAGGACGGTGGACAGAAGCTGAATCAACTGGTTCGGATCCGTCAGGCTCCGAATGAAATGGATGAACTCGGAGATCACCCGGGTTATCCCTGGTAAGAGCTTACGAGACGGCTCAATGCGGCCTCGTTCATCTTGATCTTGCCGCGGTTCTTTAGGTTCGTAACGACACTGTCACGGAACAGCGGACCCTGCGCGGACTGCCGCTGCTGAGCCAAGCCCTGCACGATGGATTCTTTGTTTTTCGCGAACTGGCTCATATCGGCTGGCGTCTTCTCAGAAACCCTGCAGACGAACTGCGCGGATTGGGCGGCTATCGGTCCTACGATCTCCCCGACATTTGACTTGAAGGCGGTAGAGAGCATGGTCGCGGCTCCAATGCCTTCAGCTGCTCCGTCGATCGTGAACGGTGCAGCGGCTTTGACGCTCAGACCGTACGATTTCGCGATGGCGTCTAGGCTTTCGCCCTTGCGTGCCTGCGCCGCCGCAGCGTTGGCCGCCTGCTCCGCAAGCCGGGTTGCTTCCGCGGTAGTATACTTTTGCACTACCTCGTTCTGCGCTTCTGCAAATTCGGCATTATGTGAGGGCGCTACCCCGGTGACGACCGCGAAGGCTGACTTGCCCTGGGTGTCTAAACTAACCACTTCTGTGACCGCGCCCTTCGGCGTAGCGAAGATTGCATTGCTGACCTCCTGCTGCGTATTCAGCTCAGGGAGGGAAGCGCCGGTTGCAAGGTTGTCCACTCTGTAGTACTTGAGGTTGTATTTCTTGGCGATCGCTTCAGCCTGTCCCGGGCTCTTGCTCACCTCTGCACGAGCCGCGTCGACTGCCTTCCTTAAATTTTCAGCCGCAACTTGTTTCTTGGCTTCCAGCAGAATTTGAGGCTTAACTTCGTCGAAAGCCTGTGTATGAGCCGCCTGCTTGTCTTCGAGCTGAATGATATGGAAACCGTATTCCGTGTCGATGATGCCGCTGAGCTGACCAGGCTGCAGCGAAAATGCGGTCTTCTCGAAGTTTGGAACGGTCTGGCCACGCACAATCCAGCCCAGCTCGCCGCCCTTTTCCGCGGAGCCCGGATCTTCCGAATTCTTCTTCGCCAGATCGGCAAAATCACCTCCGTGCTGCAACTGCTTCAAGATCCCCTCGGCTTTAACCTTTAGCTTGGCAACGTCGTCCTTCGGCTTGCCCTGCGTCTTGATCAGGATGTGACGCACCTTGACGCGCTCAGGCGTGCGATAGCTATCGATGTTGTCTTGATACTCCTGATGCAGTTGAGAGTCTGAAACCTGGGCGGTCTGAACAAAATCTGAAACCGCGCCGGTAATCAGTTCGATGTTTCGCCTTTCGGGAATTCGAAACTGCGCACGGTTCTTATCAAAGTAGGCCTTCACGGCCGCAGGATCTCTGTTCACCTTTGCGGTGAAGTCCTTGCTATCGAAGCCAATGTACTGCAGTCCGACCTTCAGGTTCTTCCGCTGATACTCGGCCCTGGCATCTGCGTCGGAAACAATCAGCGATTGCAGTTCGATGCTCTCTAGACGCGCTGCCAGCATAGAGTCCCGGCGTTGTCTCTCGTAGTCGGCGGGCGTCAGGCCTTGCTGGGAGAGAACCATCTGGTAAACCTTCATGTCGAACTTGCCGCCCAGCTCAGGAGCGAACTCGGCTTCGATGGCATTTCCCAGTTCTTGGTCGGAAACTCTGAGTCCCATTTCACGAGCCTTGTATGCCATCGCCTTCGATTCAATGAGCTGATTGACAATTGTCGGGACGTACATGGCGATGATTCCCTTCGGCAGATTCGCCTGTCCCTGCGTGATCCGCTCGACGGCCCTTTGAACGTCCATCGTGGTGATCTTGTCGTCGCCCACGGCGGCTAACACGTTCTGACCGGCAACGCCCGGACCGCCCGGACCGCCCGGGATCAGATAGACCAGCATAGATGCGGCTACCAGCGCGAGCAGCGCGCCCAGCAGAATGCGCACACTCTTTTCACGGCTGCGAAACAGATCAAACATAGGTTGAGACGGAAACTCCTGCTGAGAACTTCTTCACACTCCGCCAGGCGGGCGGTCTAAAGGATCAGATGTCTTGCTGCCAGTATAGCCAAATCAGTGCCGTGACCCGTTGAAGGAGCGGAAAAACCTTGTGTCTTCGTCAGGCTACAACTGCGAATGTAGCGGGCTTCCTGGTGGGCTCCAGATCTTCAAGAAAGATGAAGTAAGAACTGCCTCCGCAGCGTACCTTGATCGTGCGATCGTTGAAGCCTGGGCCCCCGATCTCAATCTGCGCTCCCTCCGGCAGTTGGGTTATTAGGCCGAGCCGTCGGCTTCCGTCCTCTGCGGAAATGATGGGGATAGCCGAAACGCTCTTAATGAGTGTGTAAGTTTCCTCGAAAGGAAGAGAAGTAGAGGTGGCGAGTACCTCTGGTTGCATAGTTAGCCTGTACCTCGGGCTGAAAATCCTCACGTATTACCAATGTACTGAACTTCTCAGTACTTCGGAATGTAATTTGTTGAATCTAAGGATAATCTTACTTTATAGGTAATGTGTGTTACTGTGGCAACGCTTACAATGGAAAGATCCGGCGGAAATTCGACTCTGTGGAACTCCGTCAAAAAAGTAACGCGAATGGTCAGAACCAAACTGCCGGTACGCTGTCCTCGTTGTGGGTCGCTCCACCTAAGCCGCTCCCATCGCAAAAACCTGTTTGAGCGCCTGTTGAGCCGTATTTTTTTACCGTGGCGCTGCCGGGAGTGTTACGCGCGTTTTTTCCGTCCGCGCTGGGCCAACGTTGAAGAGGAAACGCCAAAGGTGAAAGCTGCGCACATGTAGTCCGCGCTTTACGCATGGGTATCGGCGACCCCGTGCACGGCCGCTTTTCCATTGGAGATCCGGGAGCGGACGAGACGTAAGATGACCTCTTCGACCTCTTCGAGAGACAGGCCCGTGGTGTCTACCAGCTCTGCGTCGGGAGCCTGAACAAGGGGCGCTTCCTGGCGAGTACGGTCGCGTCGATCCCGTTCACTCAACTCCCCTTCAATCAGGCCAGCCTGCGCGACGTCGTTTCCGCGCTGCCGCTCGCGCGCTCGTCGTTGCGCTCGCTCCGCGGGATCGGCATCCAGGAAGATCTTGACTTGTGCTTCCGGAAAAACCACTGAGCCGATGTCCCGTCCCTCCATAACCACGTTGTTCTCTTGTGCGATGGCCCGCTGAATTGGGAGCAGCGCGCGCCGGACTCCGGGCAGAGCCGAGATCCGCGATGCAGCGTCCGACACCTCTGGGAGGCGAACGGCCTCCGTCACATCCTCGCCGTTCAGAAGAACATGCCCATTCGCAGGCAGCAACTCTATCTTTGCTTCCTTGGCCAATTGCGTGAGACGGTATATGTCGGCCAGATCCGTGCCGAGACGCAGAGCCCAGAGCGCTACTGCCCGGTATAAGGCGCCCGTGCTGATGTAAACATAGCCGAGCCTTGCCGCTATTCGTTTGGCAAGTGTGCTTTTACCGGCGCCGGCAGGACCGTCGATCGCGATGACGATGCGCTTCTCACTCATGACGCGATAAAGAAGGCCTCCACGTCCAAAGAAGATTTACCTCCCCGAGTATGCCACGCGTCAGGTGGCCGGGGGGCGGAAACCGGCCTCTATACTTCATTCGGACCAGACGGCTAGTGTGCGGCCCGTGGCTGCTGCTCGCCCGGCCTCGGTCTGCGCATCAAGAACGGAAGAGGCGTCAGGCAGGCGACCACCACGGACATGATCCAGAAGCTATTCTCAAAGCTCAATGCGCTCGCTTGCTGCTGAACCGTTTGGTAGGCAAGGGCCAGTGCTTTCTTCGCTGCCGTAACGGCATCGTAACCCTGCGCGGCGAAAAGGCGTTCGAGGCCACTCAAAAACTGCTGGAAGTTGCCATCACCATGACTGGTATGTGAGGCGAACATCTTCTGGTGCGTCTGATTTTGCCTTGTCAGAAACGTCGAGAGGAGGGAAGTGCCGATACTGCCACCAATGTTGCGCGCGAAATTCGATAGACCGGATACCTGGTTGTTTTTCTCGCGCGGCACACCAATGTAATTGAGAGTGCTGATTGGGATGAAGATGAGCGGCAGGAAAATCACCTGAATCATACGCAGAATCACGATGGTCTGGAAGTCGATCTGCAGATAGATCACGGTCATCAGGTGCAACGTGACGGCGGTGCCAAGGAAGCCAATCGAGATAAGCAGCCGTGGGTCCACCTTCGTTGCGGTCAGCCGGCCCGCCACAGGCATCATGAGTATCAGCACCAGCCCCCCTGGCGATAACGCCATTCCGGCGCGCTCCGCCGTGTAACCGAGTGAATTCTGCAGGAATTCCGGAATCAGCACCGTGGAGCCGAAGAGCACCATGCCGAGGGTGAAGGAAAAGAATACAGCGGTGCCAAAGTTTCGATTGCGTAACAGGCGAACATCGACGATCGGGTCTTCGTGATACCACTCCCACAGAAAAAACGCTGCTAGCACCGGCACTCCGATGCAGAACATGGTCGTGATTACCGGTGATCCGAACCAGTCAAGTTCCTGACCTTTATCCAGTACGATCTGAAAACACGCCACTCCGATTACAATCAACGAAAGCCCGATGTAGTCGATCTTGATCCCGGAGCGCTTTTCCTCTTTGAGCCACGGCGGATCCTCGACGAAACGCTGCGTGAGAAAAAGTGAGAGCAGGCCGATGGGCACATTGATGAAGAAGATCCAATGCCAGTTGAAGTTGTCGGTAATCCAGCCACCGAGAGTTGGGCCAATGGCGGGCGCTACAACCACCGCCATGCCGTACATCGAAAACGCCATTCCGCGCTTCTCGACCGGAAATGTATCGGCAAGAATCGCCTGCTCGGACGG
>Ga0126381_100010948_pt1 | contig 10232 bp, 11 predicted proteins | sample PanSoiMetPlot_28_FD_96465 | JGI IMG/M metagenome (GOLD analysis project Ga0126381, IMG submission 96465) | Tropical forest soil microbial communities from Panama - MetaG Plot_28 | ecosystem: Environmental > Terrestrial > Soil > Tropical forest > Bulk soil | place: Panama | collected 2016-02-17 | reverse complement strand
TGGAACTGGCGAGGATGTCCACGCGCTTGTACGGGTCCCTCGGGTGCGTATAGACCGGCTCGTCCTCCTCGAGCCACTCGTCCATCGCCGCCCAGTCGAACCGGACCAGGTCGCGCAGCGCCTCAAGCGGGGAGTGCTGGTAGCGCTTGGCGGCGTTCTCGGCGGTCGCGCCCGGCACCTTCACGTCGAAGAGCTCCGCGTCGCCGCGGCTGGGAGAGTGCTCGGTCCGGCCGGTCGGCACCAGGTCCGCGACGACGTCGCCGAGCGGTATGTAGTACGCCGGGTAGTACGGGATCTCCCAGACAAGGACGGGACGGCGGGTGTCGGCGACCAAGTGGCCGCCGAGGTAGCTGCGGACGCGCTTCGCGCTCTGTTCGGTTCGTACCGTGCCGCGTGAGTTCTCCTGCATGTCAGCCTCCCGGTCCGCGTGGCCTGCGATCCACGCTACCGGCTACCGCCTGGTCGTGCAGGCGGCGGGGATCGGCGCCGCGGCGATGCGCCACCGGTAGTTGTCGCTGGCCGAGTACGAGTAGTAGAAGGACTTCGCGCCGACGCCAAGCAGGACGGGCTGGCTACGGAAGGGCATGGTTAGGGTCGCGAGCCGGCGCCCGGTGCGCGGTTCGGCGCAGTAGTTCGTCGCGGCGCCGCCGGCCGGGCCGTGCACCCACAGCAGTCCGTCCCACAAGCCCGCCCGGATGCCGTTGGTCCCTTCGACTTTCGTCGCGGCATCCGGTGTCATCGCCGCGGTCTGGTAGCGCTCGATGTACCCCATCATGCCGGTCGGCTCCGCGATCCAGGCGACGCCGCCGCTCACGCCGCCGATCGCGGGTGCGGACACGCCAAGCAGGAGGTGCGAGGCGGCGATCAGCGCCCCTGTTCGCGGGTCGCGCCGCTGGATGGTGCCTACTCCCGAATTCGCAACGCTCACTAGCAGGGTGCGGCCGTCCGGGCTGGCGCCGACGGCCGAGCTATCGGCGTGCGGAAGCGGAATGACCCGCTCGGGTTGCACCGACCGGGGCGACACTTGCATCAGCCGGTTTCCGCCATCCACCCAGATCGAGTTCCCGGCGAATGCGATGTGATTGTTCGCCTCGGAGACCATGCCGCGGTGGGCGACCTGCAGTTCGCCGGTAACCATGAGGGTGTGCGGGTCCAGCCGCAGCAGCAGTTCGCCGGCGGACGTCGAATCGGTGGTCACCCACAGGGAACCGGCCGCATAGACGGGAACGCTGACGCCGCCGGGCCCGAAGTCGTTCTCGGCGAGGATCTGGCCAGTCGCGACGCTGGCGCGCGCGAGCGCCATCCGGGGCGGGAGGTTGGTCGGCGGTGCCAGCCACCAGGTCAGGTAGATGCTGCCGTCGGCGACGGTCAGATCCGGGTTCAGGAAGGCCCGGCGGAAAACGCTGCCCGCCGCCGGCGGAGCCGGCGCGGCGGTCGGAGTGCCAGCAGGCGCCGGGGCTGACGGCGCAGGGGCCGACGGCGAGGAGCCCGTCGACCCAGTCCGAAGAACGGCGGGCTGGGCGGCGCAGCCCGCGCCCAGCACGAGGAGGGCGGCCACCGCTGCGCTGAATGCGGCTCGGGACGTTCTCACGTCTCTTAGACATCGGCAGCGCGCCATCGGTTGCTTCACGGGGAAAAAATGGTTCAGACCAATGCAAGAAAGCTGATAACAGCAAGAAGCAGCCAGAGCTGCCACAGAAGAAACCCCTAATACTCAGACCGAGGGTAGAGAGCCCTTGCCGGAAGAAAAGATTCTGGCCGGGCAGCCTGAATGACATGACAACGACAACCGTCCTCGCAATCATCGTCCCCGTGGAGGTGCTCCTGATCGCGCTCTTCGCCGGAATCCCGCTGTGGCTTGTTATCAAGCACCCGGACCAGCGGCCGCGTCCGGCCCTCGCCGTCCCCCGGCAACGGCGTGCCCACGCGGCCGCTGCCCGCGCCGCCTCCCAGCCGTGGGAGGTGGACCGGCTCCGCCTCACCAATCGGTAAGGTCATGGGTCCGGTTGGCGATCACGATCTCGCTGACCGGACCTAGCCGTTCCGCCCGACTTGGTATCCCGCCCCGGACGTCACCGCGTGGAACGCCGCCCGCGCGGGTAAGTCGGTGATTACTGGGGGCGATGATGATCGTGACGATTATTGGTGCGGGACGGGTAGCGGAGGGGATAGCGGTCCGGGTGCTGGCGGGCGGGCACAAGCTCAGGCTCACCGACATCGAGCCGGGCAAGGCGGACTCACTCGCGGCCACCCTGTCGGCCCCCGAGGTGACCGTGGGCGGTGTGGCGGAGGCGACCGCGGGCGCGGACATCGTCGTGCTCGCGCTGCCTTACCCGCAGGGGCGTGCGGTGGCACGCGAGCAGGGCGCGGCGCTGTCCGGGATGATCGTGGTGGACACCTGCAATCCGGTCGACTTCTCGACATTCGACTCGCTGCTGACCAGTCCGGGGATGTCCGCCGCCGAGGAGATCGCGGCGGCGAATCCGGCGGCGCGCGTGGTCAAGGCCTTCAACACCACGTTCCAGGCCGCGCTGGTCGCGGGGTCGGTCGGCGGACTGCCGGTCGACGTGTTCCTGGCCGGCGACGATCCGGAGGCCAAGGACAAGGTGGCCGCGCTGGTGCTGGACTGCGGGCTGCGGCCGGTGGATACCGGGCCGCTGCACCGTGCCAGGGAGCTCGAGGCGTTCCAGCTGCTGCACATGACGCTGCAAGGGCCGCTCGAGCTGGACTGGGCGAGCGCGATCAAGCTGCTGCCGTAAGCTCAGCTCGCCTTCCCGGGCGCACAGGCCTCGTGGAATTCGGTGCCCGTCTCTTCCGCCCACCTGCGGGCCGCGGTGAGCGGCGCGATGGACTCGGGGATGTCGGGGTGGATGGCCAGGTACTTGCCCTTGATGCTCTTGAGGTAGCCCGCCACGGTCAGCGCGGTGATCGACATCTGCGCGGCCGCCTCCTTGTGGCTGCAGCCGCGCGCGACCAGGGCCATCAGCTGACGTTCCCGCGGGCTGGGCCGCAGCCGTGCGCGCCGGGCGCGCGCCCTGGCCCAGACCATCGACAGCGAGTCGGCGAGGGCGATAGCGGACATGCCGAGCGCAGCGGCCACCTCGCCGGCGGTGCCGCCGTTCTCGAACTGGCGCAGCACGGCGCGCTCGGTCGCGCCGATGTCGTCCATGCCGAGCGGCCGCAGCCGCGCGTCGGCCAGCACGAGATACGCGAGTTCCGGTGACACGAAGTACGACAGGTCGGTGACGTCGCGGATCGCCCGCATGAACTCGGGGACCGAGGCCGTCTTCGCCACGAAGCCGCGGGCGCCGGTGGCGATCACGTCGAGGATCTCCTCCGGCCCGGCGACCCCCGAGGTAGCCAGCACGCGATGCCCGCGTTCGGTCAGGAAGGCGACGGCGTCCGGTCCGGACCGGCCGGGCAGCCGCAGTTCGCAGACCACCGCGTCGGCTGCCGAGGCGAGGCTTTCCACCGCGACGGCGACCCCGGCGACGGCGAACCCGTGCTCGGTAAGTTCCGCCGCGATGCCGGCCGCGGTAATAGGATGCTCGTCGACGATCGCCACCGCTAGGCGGCGCACCTCGGTCAGCATGCCGGCACCCCGTTACCCGGAACCCCGTTACCCGGCACCCCGTTACCCAAATTTTTGGGGATGGACACCTGGTGTCCGATTGGTGAAAGTTGGTGCGCTAGTAGAGAATCTATGGCGGTGAGTGCGCCTATTGACAACCTCACAGGCATGGAACCGGCCCCCCTCGGACCCAACCCTAATCAGCTTGCGGCCATGGTCCCAGCCGTGGCCGGGAGGGTCAACACGCGTTATACAACGTTATAGAAAAGAAGAACAATGACCAACACCGGGCCTTCTCTGCAGAACCAGGCGGGCGGCGGTTCCGCGGGCTCGTTTGGTGGGCTACTGCCTGTCCAGGCGTGGATGCGGAATCCTGCGCTGCGCAGTTGGCCGCTGCTGCTGTTCGTCGCGCTCGTCGCCGTGCCCCCGGCCGGGCTCGTGCTTATCGCGACGAATAAGACCGTCTCTTCTTTCGATGATGCGTCGTGGCTATTCGCCGCTTACTTCGCCGTCGCGTGGCTGCTGCTGATCGGCGTTATCGTGCGGCCCGCGCAGGTAACCAGGCAGTTGCTGGTCCTGGTGGTCGTTATGGCCCTGGTAACCCAGGTCCCGATCGCCCTGGCGATTGAGAAAGCGCACCCCACAAACTTCAGCAGCCTGTCGTCCACCATTCTTACCGCGGGACTTCCCGAGGAACTGGCCAAGGCGATTCCCGTCGTGGTAATCGCGCTCATGCTCAGGAGCCGGCTGTCGCCAGTGGACTATCTGTTCCTCGGCGCGGTCAGTGGCCTGGTGTTCGGGGCCAGCGAGGCGCAGCACTACATCACCACGGGATTCAACGGCCAGGTGAACGCCCCAGGGATCGCGGTCGCGGTGTTGATCCTCCAGTTCGTCTGGCGGTTCCTTACCGATCCGATCACTCATGCCTGCTGGGCCGGGATAACCGGGTACTTCTTCGGGCTGGCGGTGAGCGGCCGGTACCGCTGGTACCAGGTCGGCTGGATCGGGCTCGTGCTGGCCATGATCCTGCACGGCCTGAACGACTGGGACTCGGTCAACGGCCACTGGGCATGGGTCGTGCTGGTGGCCATCAGCGCGATCTTGTTCGTCGGCTATGCCAAGGGCGGCCAGTCGGTCGCGGTGCCGGGGCCCGCCGCCGTGACGGCTGCCGCGACGCCCGCCACGGCCCAGACCGGTCCGCTCACTGTCCCGGTGCGGACGCAGCCATCGCCGGCGGGCGCTCCCGCCGCCGCCGGCGGTGCCTGGTACGAGCAGGCGCCCGGGGCGGCGCCGTCGCAGGCCCCGGTCACGGCGCCGCAGCCGGTGCCTGCCGCCGCTGAGCCCGCGGCAGCCGGCGCGGGTGCGCGCGGCGGGGGCTGGTGGCAGAGCCTCGCGGCGACACCTGTCGCAACGGCCGCGCCGGGACAGCCGGCGTCCCCGAGAAGCAAGCCTTGGTGGGAAGAGTAACGCCCGGATGAGGAACGTGAATGACCTCTAACATGAAACGGCTCGGCGCGCTCGCGGTGGCGCAGTGCGGAGCATTCGTCATCGTCGTGTTCATCGGCGTGTTCGGCGGTTTCGGGCACTCTGGGACGCCGAAGCCAACGCCCTCGCCGAGCGCGTCGCATAGCAGGGTTGTCTCCCCGCCGCCTAGTCCGACGCCGAAGAAGACCGGCGGGCAGCACAACACGACGCCGCCGGTCAATTCGCCCACCGCGCACTCGACCGCCACGGCGCATACGACCGCGAGCCCGAAGACAGGGGTGACGCCGAAATGAGCGCTCCTCGGCTGGGCCAAACCGGGGACCCCGGACCTAACCTGCTCTGGTCCGCACTGTTTGTCGCCGCGTCACTGGTCGGCGGGCTCGCCGCCGCGGAACTCACGCATCTGCACGCCTGGATCGCCGTGCTCTTCTCGCTGCTCGTCGCGCTGGTGATGGTGATCTTGCTGTACATGGGGCTGCTCGACGACACGCGATCCGGCTCGCGCGGCGCGCAGGGTGGCGAGGCGCCCGCTGGCAGCCGCGGTGGCACCCCGGCGGGCGGGCAGCACCGGTATCCCGGCCCGGTCGGTTCCCCGTCCGGCCCGCCGCCGTCGGTGCCAGAGGCAGCCGCGAAGCCCGTCGAGCCCGGCCTGGCGATGCTGATGCAGCCGGAGCCCGGCAGCCAGGCCCGTGGCGGCGACGGCTGGTGGGCTGGGCACATGGAGGCCCGGCCGCGCGAGCGTTCCGCGTCCCGGCCCGGGCCGCAACGGGTGGACCTTGCGCAGTTCCTTGACCAGGCGCTGATCGCCCAGTGCCCGCGGTGCGGCGCGTTCCGCATCGACGCTGACAACCGGGCGACGGAGTGGCTATTCAGGTGCAAGGAATGCTCTCAGGGATGGACCTGGCAGCCGGGAACTCCGTGGCCCGCCGTTCAGGTGCGGCCGGAAGCGCGCGGGCGGACGAACCGGCCGTGAGCAAAGCAGGCGCACGTTATTTCGTGATACAGGGAGATTGGAATGTACGAACAGTCGATCAGTCGTAGACGGCCGGGGTGCGTCGTAGTCCTGCTCGACCGCTCCGATTCGATGAACCGCTCCTGGGGCGGCAGCAGCGAGACGCTCGCCCAGGGGGCGGCCAGGGCGATCAACAGCATCCTGATGGAGTTGTGTCTTCGCGCCCAGAAGGGGCAGGGAGTTTCCTACCACTACTTCGACGTGGGGATATTCGGGTACGGGGCGCGGCCGGTCGCCGGCGGTGAGGGTGTGGAAACCGCCTTCGGCGGGACGCTTGCCAATCGCGCGCTGGTGCCGATTCCCGAGATACGGGACAACCCCATCGCCGTGCGGGAGGTGGCCTCCGGCGACGTCGCCGGTGCCACCGTCCGGATGCCGGTCTGGGTCGAGCCGATCCATGGGTACCGGACGCCGATGTGCCAGGCGATCGCGGTGGCCGGGCAGCACGTCTACGAGTGGGCGCAGATGCACCCGGAGTCGTTCCCGCCGATCGTCATCAACATCACTGACGGCTTCGTGACCGACAACCCCTACGACGGGGCGAGTCTGGACGACTGGGCGAGCCGGCTGACTGGCATCGCCACCCAGGACGGGCAGGCGCTGTTCTTCAACATCTTCGTGTCGCCCGAGTCCGCCGGGAACGTCGTGTTTCCCAGCGCCGCCAACGGACTCCCGGACCCGGGACCAGACCTGTTCCGGATCAGCAGCCCGCTGCCCGAGCCGATGATGCGTAACGCGGCGAGCGTGGGGATCAGCACGGTGGCCGGGTCCCGCGGGTTCGCGTTCAACGTCTCCGATTCGACGATGCTGGTGAAGCTCCTGGAGATCGGCACCAGAGTCGAGACGCGGGATTGACCGGAGCGGGCAGCGGAATGCAGATCCAGCCTGTCGTCTTCAGCGCTCCCAAGGAGGGCTATGCGCCTACCGAGTGGGAGGACGGAGCGGGACACGTGTGCCTCGGCGGCGCCCCCGGGCTGGATCCGCAGACGGCACGGTTCGCGGTCGCGGACGGCGCCACTGAGACGTACGAGTCCAGGCTCTGGGTGTGCCAGCTGATCGCATCGTTTCTGTCCTCGGATCATCGCGGCGACGGGGCGTGGCCAGACATCGAGCGCGCGAGCATGACCGCCTGGTTCAAGTCGATGCAAGACACGTGGCGGTCCGCCGCCGCCGCCCCTGCCGACTACATCGAAGAGATGAAGATCCGGCAGGGCACGCTCGCCACGTGGGTCGGCGGCCAGATCGTCGGGCTGGACACCCCGACCCCGGTCTGGCAGGCGGTAGCCCTCGGCGACTCGGTCCTGTTCCACGTCAGGGGCGGGCGCCTGGTCGAGCACTTCCCGCGGTTCCGGTCCACTGACTTCGACTCCGCGCCCGACGGCGTCAGCACCCTGCCCGAGCGGCTCGGCCGGATGAGCGAGCAGATGAGGTTCAAGCACGGGCAGCTCGCCGCTGGGGACACGATCTTCGCCGCGACCGACGCGTTCGCCAAATGGATGATCAGCTGCGAGGAACAAGGCGACGAGACGCTATGGCCGCTGCTTTGCGGCCCGCTGCCCCCCTCGGTTTTCAGCCAGCTCGTGACGGAGCAGCGCCGCGCCATGGCGATGAAGGACGACGACGTCACCCTTATGCGCATCCGGCTGCTGAGCGAGCCGGCGAACACGGTGGTGGTGTACCTGTGACTGTGACCACGTACCCGTCGGCCGTGGACTACACCCTGGCGCTGCAGAACCCGGCCGCCGCGTTCAGCGACGCGAGCCTGCGCGCGGCGAGGTTCGCGCAAGGGCTCCTGGGCCCTTATGGCATCGCCGGCAGCAGCGCGGTCGTGTTCCACGCGACGATCGGCACCGAAGACTATGCCTTGCGCTGCTATACCCGCGAAGATGCCTCAACGCCCGAACGGTACGCCGCGCTCGACGCGTTCGTCTCGGCCAACCAGCTCAGCAGGCACGTCGGGATCGTCACCTGGTACAAGGATCAGGTGCAGGTCAGGGGTGGCAGGTGGCCGGTGCTCAAGATGGAGTGGATCGCCGGCCAGCAGCTGAACGAGTATGTCGGCTACCTGGCCGACCAACGCAACACCGCCGCCCTCAACACCCTCGCGGAGCGGTGGCTGGTACTGATCGGGGAGCTGCAAAGGGTCGGCTTCGCGCACGGCGACCTGCAGCACGGCAACATCCTGGTGGACCAGCAAGGGCAGTTGCGGCTCGTCGATTTCGACAGCGTATGGATTCCGGCGCTGCAGGGCCAAAAGGCCCCCACCGAGTCGGGGCATCCGAGCTATCAGTCGCACGGCGGCACGCCGCAGTCGCGCTGGGGCCCGTTCATGGACACATTCTCCGGGCTCGTCATCTACCTGGCGCTGACCGCGCTTGCCAGGGACCCGGGGCTGTGGCCGAAGTTCAACAACGGCGACAACCTGCTGTTCGAGCGCGCCGATTTCGTCCCGTCGCTCAACACCGAGATCTGGAAGAACCTGGCCGGGGTTGGCGACGCCGAAGTGGACAGGATCGCCCTCAAGCTCAAGGAATGCTTCGCATCCGGCTGGTCTGCGTCGAAGAGCCTGCGAGACACACTCCGGTCGGCGTGGTGGGAACAGCAAGGTGCCGCGATGAAGAGCGTGAAGCTGGGAACCGCGCCCGCGGACGCCCCGGCGACGGCCCCGCCGACCATGCCGCAGGCGCCGTGGTACGCGCCGCCGGTGCCCAGCCAGGCGACCCCGCCGGCTGGGTCCCTGCCGCCGCCGCCGAACGCCCCCTACCAGAGCGCGGTCGCGCCGCAAGCCACCGGCCCGCAGCCGGTGTTCACGGGCAAGGCCGCCAAGGGCGACCAGTCCTGGTTCGCGCAGCAGCAGTCAAAGACGGAGCCGCCGAAGGCCAAGACCGCGCCCGCGACGGCCAAGCCCGCGCCGGCGACGGCCAAGCCCGCGCCCGCGACGCCCAAGACCGCTACGGCCAAGCAGCGGAGCCAGACCGGGAGCCCGGCCAGGTCCTTCTTCTTCGCGCTGCTCGCCATCGCCGGCATCGTGTTGTTCATCGTGCTGATGACTCACCATTAGCCCGCCGGGGGCGCGGCGGGTCTGGTCTTGCTCGCCTCCGAGCCACCGGGCAATCGGTCTAATTGATCCGCTGCTTTAGTGTTGGTCGCAGAGGCCACACAGGGATGACGCAGCGATGACAGAGCGCAAGCCGCAGGGGATGAGCTTCACCTCGTGGATCGACCAGCAGATCCAGGACGCGGAAGAGCGCGGGTTGTTCGACAACCTGCCCGGCGCGGGCAAGCCGCTTGAGCTCAACCGCGACGCCGACGCCGATTATGGCCAGGCGTGGATGCGCGATTACGCGCGGCGCGAGGGAGTGTCGCCCGACGAGTTCCTGCCGACCCCACTGCGGCTGCGCAGGGAGATCGAGCGGCTGGCCGAGACGGTGGCGGACATGCGCTCGGAGAAGGAGGTCCGCCAGACGGTCGCGGACCTCAACAGGCGCGTCATGGAATGGCGGCGTATCCCGGTGGGGCCGCCCGTATTCGTCCGGCTCGTCGACAAGGACGAGATGGTGGCCCGCTGGCGGCAGGCCCAGGCGGTGAAACAGGCGCAGTCGCCGGCCACCGCGCCACCGGAAACGGGATCAGCCACCCGGCCCGTCCGTCGCAGCTGGCGTCGGCGCCTCCGCGTCGGCCGCGGCTAAGGCAAATTCGCTGCGCACAGGTGGCCCCGGCAGCGCTCCGGGCCACCTGTGCGCTCGGTGAACGGTCGGACCCCTACGGGTAGCTGACGACCTGGCTGGCCACGTCCTGGTTGGCGGAGCTCACCGGACCGCCGGTGTCGTTGATGACGTGGTCGATGGTGCCGGGACCGCTGAGGTTGATCGTGAGCAGGTCGTGCATCTGCACGCCCGGCGTGTTCGGGACCTCGAATGAATGCGACACGTGGATGGCCGGGTTCACGTTGGTGAAGATGTAACTGCCCATGCCGTAACCCTGGAACGTTTGCACGGTGTCGGCCACCTTGAAGGCCGCCCAGCCGAGCACGCCGTCGTGCTGGTAGTCGGCCTGGGTCGGCGGGTCGTAGGGCAGTTCGTTCTGGAAGAAGATGTCTTCGCCGCCGTTGCCGTTCCAGATGACGTTGTAATTCTGGAAGTGCTCGACGAACAGCCCTGTCGC
>Ga0126381_100010947_pt1 | contig 10233 bp, 7 predicted proteins | sample PanSoiMetPlot_28_FD_96465 | JGI IMG/M metagenome (GOLD analysis project Ga0126381, IMG submission 96465) | Tropical forest soil microbial communities from Panama - MetaG Plot_28 | ecosystem: Environmental > Terrestrial > Soil > Tropical forest > Bulk soil | place: Panama | collected 2016-02-17 | reverse complement strand
TCGGGTTTGGGCATGTCGAGGCTGGTTCGATCTCCACCGAGAAAACCCGGCTGGTCAACCGGCATCTCCTCGCCTTCGAGGCGGCTGGTGATTCCGACTACTGCGACCACAACGTCTGCATTTTTTGCAGCGGTGACAGCAGCGGGATCGGGAGCGGAGTTCGTCGCAGCCCAGATCAGTTGTGCTTCGATCTTGCCCTCTCCTGTGTGTCCATAGATCACATCAAGCTTCAGGGGGTGTCCCTTGTCTAGATGAACTTGGCCGAGGTTTGAGCTGTTGCCAGACATCTGTGTTATTGGCTTGTTGTGGACCGAGACGCTGGCAATCCCATTAGCCTTAATGCCAAGCAGATAGTCGCCCGTTGTGCTGGGATTGAGGAAACCGGTCCACTCAACGAACAGCCCGCGAGTTCCTTTGGCCTGTTCGGGGAGATTGGCATCGTTTAAATTCACACTAGATTCGACCCGCGACGTGAAAGGGGTAGGTGTAGTTTCCTCACTCGGGCGCGAACTGTACGCGGCCTTGAGACCAGGGTGTCCATCCGGTGTCGTCAGAACCGAGCCGGGCACGGGGTTGCCTTGACGGGAGAGAAACTGAGTGCCAGCAACGTAAGTGATCTTCGCGTCGGGAAACTCCGATTTCATTCCCTCGAGCACACTTACGCTGTGCGTGGGGATACCGTGATAGTTACCAAGTAGAACGGCAGTTTGATCGGCGAGTGGTCCCACAATCGCGATGCGCTTCGCGGCTTTCAGCGGCAGTGTGCCGTCATTTTGTAGCAGCACCATGGATTCATTGGCCATCCGTCGAGCTAGGTTGCGATGCGCGGCGCTGTCGAGTTCGCTTTCTTCAATCTTTCTGTAGGGAACCATCGAGGGTGGGTCGAACATACCCAGACGCATGCGCGCGGTGAACAGGCGAATGAGCGCGATGTCGATCGCGCTCTCAGCGAGGTAGCCCTGCTGCACGGCTTCGATGTACGGCTTGTAATCATGGTCGTCCTTCACCTTGGTGGTGAAATCGATGCATTCGTTGTCCATGCCGCGCTGGAGAGAGATGGCAGATGACTGCGGCTGTGTGGGGCGATAGTGATGACCGGTGAAGAGGTCACGAACCGCACCGCAGTCAGACACAACATATCCCTGGAAGTGCCAGGCACCGCGCAGGGTGTGCTCGAGCAGAAATTCGCTGGCGCAGGCGGGCTGGCCGTTGATCGCGTTGTAAGCACACATCACTGATCCCGCGTGACCTTCCACGACCGCCGCGCGAAACGCGGGCAAGTATGTGTCTTCCTCATCGTGCTTGCTTACGTCCACGTCGGCAAAGTGACGCGTCGGCTCAGGCCCGCTGTGCACGGCGAAGTGCTTGGGGGTGGAGATGACTCGATAGTAGTTGGGATCGTCGCCTTGCATGCCGGTCACAAACGCGACTGCCATGCGCGCGCTCAGGTAGGGATCTTCGCCGTAGGTCTCCTGCCCACGGCCCCAGCGCGGATCGCGGAAGATGTTGACGTTGGGGGCCCAAAAGTCTAGACCCTCAAAGATGTTCGAGTGTCCCGCGCGTTCATCCTGGGCGTGTTTGATCCGGCCCTCAAGCCCGATGACGGTCGCCATCTCGTGAATACGTGGAACATCGAAGGTCGCTGCCAGTCCGATGGGCTCCGGAAATTCCGTGGTCCCGTTAACCATAACCCCGTGCAGAGCTTCACTCCACCAGTCGTAGGCCGGCACACCGAGGCGCGGAATTGCCCGCGCTTGATTCACAACCTGAGAGGCTTTCTCTTCTAATGTCATGCGGCGAACGAGGTCAGCCGCACGTTGTTCAGGCGAAAGCTTGGGGTTCCTATACGGGAGGTTGGAAACGTCTTGCGCAGTGACGACAGATGTGATGACGGCGATCCAGGCAGTGAGGAGCGCCAGCCTAATTATTCTGGAATACTCCATCTCTTCTCCTTAGCAAGCTGGATAGTGAACTTTCGAGGGGCTGGACCAGTTGCTTAAATTGAGCCGGAACGAAACTGACGCCGAGCAAGAATCCGCCAAACAAACCGAGCAAGTCAAGAAATCGGCGAATAATCTCGACCTCGTTCTGCACGTGCGAGCCAGGTGAGTCATTCTGCTCAATTTAGGGGCGATCTTCGCAAGGTCAACGAAAAGTGGGAGTGACCGTTTGAGGGATGCTGGAATAACGCTTTGGAAACGATCAGAACGAAATTACACGCCCTGAGTTGCGTCCAGCTATAACGTGGAACTTGCGCTCAGCAGGAGCTCTCAATGAGTTCAATGGCGATGTTGTACTAATCTGGACGACTGTGGCAGCTCGCCTCCCACGGGTTGGTGTGTACCTATTCGCTCTTCAAAGCCATGAACGGGTCCACTCTCGCCGCGCGCAAGGCAGGAACCGTGCCAGCGAATAGGACTACAATCGACAGGCCGAGCCCAGCCGTCATGAAGATCTTGGAATCGTAGGCGCTGACTTCAAAAAGCATGCTGCGCAAGAACCGCACGAGCGCCACTGCCGCGATTAGTCCAACACAGCCGCCAATTGCTGCCCATCTCACTCCTTGGCCAAGGACGAAGCTGACGATTTGCCCCTTCCCTGCTCCAAGAGCTATCCGAATTCCAATATCATGCCTGCTCTGTGCGACTGTATAGGCAAGAACTCCGTAGACACCGATCGCCGAAAGAGACAGCGCAATAAACGCGAACAGTAAGAGCGACAGGGCGGGAAACCGGGTTTGGGAGGTGGACGAGGAAACAACCTGTTCCAATGTTGAAATCTTGAAGAGTGGAAGTTCCTGGTCCATGCCCTTTAATTCACTACGGATCGCACTCACCATCTGCTGAGGTTCGACGGCGGTTCGAATCGCGAGAGTCATGGAAGCTAGATCGGCCCAGATTCCAAACGGCTGATCGGTAAAGAGGAAATATATCTCAGGCTTCGTAACCACGTTCGGGCCATGATTTTTGATGTCGGCCACAATCCCAATGACGGACAACCACGGGGCATCCGAGCGGAGTCTGATTTGCTTACCCATTGGATCTACCCCTGGCCAGACTTTCTGGGCAAACGTCTGATTGATAATCACAGTTGCAGGAGGCAGGCTGATGTCTTCATCGGTAAAAAATCGCCCTCGAATCAGCGAAATCCCCATCACGTGAAAGTAGTCCGGGCTGATGATTTGCGTGTCCGCCACATTGATGTCCGATTTTGCCGGCCGGCCTTGAACGTCGAAGGAGGTATTGGCCGTAATGTCGTTCATCGGGAGTTGGTTCACGATTGCAGCATCTTGCACTCCTGGCAAACTGCGCACCCGACTCTGCAATTGCCGATAGAACAACGTTATTTGTCGCAAGCTGTAGCGCGTCCGAGGAAGAGAAAGGCGCATCGTAACGACATGCTCGGGATTGAAACCAAGATTGACATCGAGCAGTTTTCTCAGGCTGCTCGTCATCAGTCCAGCACCGGTGAGCAGTACAAACGAAAATGCAATTTCGGCTATTACGAGGAAACTTCTAACCCGGGTCCGGTGCTGGCTACCCATCGCATCCCGGCCGGCCGCTTTTAGAGCCTCACTAACGTTCGATCGCGAAGCCTTAAACGCAGGAATCAAGCCGAAAAGCAGACCCGTTGCGAGACTGGCGATTGCCGCAAACGCCAGAACGCGAAAATTGAGCCCGGCGCCGCCCATCTGGGCGACATCTAGATAATCGCCAGCAGAAACTACTTTCAAGCAAGCAAATGCAAGCAATAACCCTAAGGCTCCTCCACCTAAGAAGAGGAGCAGAGTCTCGATCAGTATCTGGTAAAGAATTCGCATGGGCGTAGCACCGAGAGCTGCTCTGGTTGCCACCTCTTGTCGACGATCTTCTCCGCGGGCCAACAGAAGACTGGCAACGTTCGTGCACGCGATCAGTAGCAAAAATCCGACTCCAGTCAGCAGAACCAATACGGTCGGACGCACGTTGCCCACCATTTGTTCGCGCAGCGGAATAAGGCTCACGACGATTGTGACTGCACCTCCGTAATAAGTTGGATATTTGCGTTCCATGCGATCGAGAATAGTGGCCATCTCTGATCTGGTCTGACGCAATGCCGCTCCCGGTTTTAATTCCCCAATCAAATTCAGATAGTGGTTCCCGAGGTTTGCGCTTACAGGCGCAATCGGAAGCGGCTGCCATATATCTACCTGATTGCTCGGGAAAATGAAACTGCGTGGCATAATCCCAACGACAGTGCAGCTTTGACCATTCAGGAGGATGGTTTTTCCAATGATGTCGGGACTTGAGCCAAAGCGACTCTGCCAGAGGCTGTAACTGAGAACAGCAACTTGACCGTGACCGGGCTCGAATTCATCTCGTGTGAAGACGCGACCGAGCAACGGTTCAGTTCCCATAACTTGAAAGAAATCCGATGTGCCCCAGCTCGCTGCCGTGCGCAACGGGTCACCGCTGCCGGTCAGCGTTACCGCCCCGGTCGAGAATCCTGCAAAATGAGCGAAGCTGCGGCTCTGACGATATTCCAGGAACTCCGGCTCGGATGAAGGAATCTCCATCATTCCGCGCGGAGTAAAAGTATTCCAGACTCGCACGATCCGTGGAGCATTCGCATAGGGGAGAGGCCGCATGAGAAACGAATCGGCGATGCTGTAAATCGTCGTGGTCGCGCCGATTCCGAGAGCCAGCGTAATCACGGAGGCGACGACGAATCCAGGTTTCCTCCCGAATTGTCGAAATCCATAGTGTGCATCCTGCCAGAGACGCTCAAACGGAGCCCAACCCCATGCTTCGTGGATCTGTTCGCGGATCACGGTCGTATTGCCGAGCGCTCGTCGGGCGGCGTAGCGTGCCTCGTCGGGTGACACACCACGTTCGCGTTGCTCCTCTTCTTCAAGCTCCAGATCAGAGCGCAGCTCTCGCTCCAGGTCCGCATCGCGTTTTCGAATTTGCCACCATCGCATCTCAGCTCTCCTCGGCGGTGGGCCACATCACGCGTGCCACAGCTTCCGACATTCTCTTCCACTGTGATTCCTCGGCAGCGAGTTGCTTCCGGCCCTTCTCCGTCAGCCGGTAGTACTTGAACTCCCGGTTGCGGTCTGGAGCGGTTTCCCATTTGGAAACGACCCATCTGCGTTTCTCCAGGCGATGCAACGCTGGGTAGAGAGAGCCGTGCTGCATCTGCAGGAAATCGTTTGTGGTCCGCTGAATGTGCTTGCCGATCTGGTGTCCGTGAGCAGGCCCATAGAGAAGCGTCCGGAGTATGAGCATGTCCAGCGTGCCTTGGAGAAGGTTTGCTCGTTCCTGCTTCTGCTTTTTCATGGAAGACATTCGACCTTCGACAGGAGATGATGGTAGACATTCGACTATCGATTGTCAAGGGCGAGCTAGATCGTGCGCTAGCGGCTTTATGCTAGAGGACGCAAAGATCAGAACCATCGGGCTGGGAAAGTCAAAGGAGACCCTGACGGCGGCCGCGGCGAGATTCTGGTTTATCCCGAAGACACCACCGCGCGCCAGCAAGACGGCGCGACACCATCATCGCAGTAAAACTCAAGACAACGATTTCGGCGCAGTGCTCTAGCCCGCCTTTTCGCCTTCTGCAATCGGCTTGCTGGATGTGGCGTCCTTCCTCCGATTGCTCACCGCGTCCGAGGCCTTTTCTTCTTCGCCACAGGTGCTCCTTGCCGTTTTTGCTGGTTGTGTCCGACTACCGCTGGCTTCTTCTCGGCGTTGGGCGACTTCACCAGTTTGCTGTTTCGTGATGTCGAGGGATCTCCATCTTGTGGTTCGAATTAGACGACGTGAGCAAGAAAAGCTCCGGATAGCGGCAGCATTGAGTTCTGATCGATCCTGAATGGGCTAGCGCAGCGCAAAACTCCACAAGACCGCCCTCGCAATAATGTGCACTGTGGGGGCTGATAGGTTCAATGAAAGTAAAGGCCAAAAAGAACGCCCTCCGACAGCTTGGAATTCTATCGAAGGGCCGTAGAGGGTTACTTTGGGCTACTCGATTTGCATGTCGTTGAAATGTGTTTCACGCTATTAACGGTAAGCGTAGGTTGTTGTGTAGCAGTTGGCGTGCCTGTCCTCGGGTTGGTCGTAGCCGAAGCTGAGGTCGTTGATCCGGTGATTCGCACTTCATGTCCAACATGGGCGTTGAGCTTCGAGGTGTCACCTTGAAGCTGGTAGGTTGCGCCATCTTTGTCCGTCAAAGTGTAGTTCCCATCCGAGCCTTGCAAGCAGCCTTGTACTGTTGTTTGGCCAGAAGCGGTGGATCCAGTTCGGCTGGACCCCGTTTGCGGATACTGGCTTTGCGCCTGGATCCATGCCGCCGAGACCAGGAGGCTCAAAACGAGCAACAATGTCTTAGTCATAGACACTCCTCCTTTCTTTCGCGTGCTATTCGATTGTGGTCGGGGCTGCAGAGTTTCCTCGATCAAGTGCGATTTGCTGGGACTTTATGTCTTGCGAAGGACACTCGGGGCCTGCCCATCCTACGTTCTCCAAGAGGCTAAAACATTGATTTGATGACGCGTGTACGCAAATGCACTTCGACGACTCTCTCAGCTCCGCATACCATCCCGCCAACCCAAAGACCGGTGGCCACGCCGGTTTGTCGTAAGACCAAGAGCACAGAGTAGTTGGGCTCTTGACTGAGCATAATGCGCGTTTTGAAAATCAGAAGCGCTGGCCTCTCGAGCATAGCTCTACAGGACGCGATCGAGATTTAAGAGAATGGCTGTCATGCGGCGGATCGCTGGATCGAGAGCACGAGCACAATTGATCCCCGTAAGCATCTCAATTTCAACGCGATATCATTTCACATACTCAAAATCACCCCTGCAGTTTTCTGCATCCTAATACGGAACAAGGCAAGCTAGCCGAAGGAGGTTTCTATGAGGTACGTGCTATCTTGCGCAGTCTTGCTTCTGGCCACGATAGGTGTTGCCCAGCAGCACAGCCAGCAAGCGCCAACAACGAATCCCCCATACCAGACACCACCGACATTCCCTGAAGGGCGCCAGACTCCAAGGCAACAGATGCCGCCCGATACGCAAGCTCCTCCACCACAAACTATGTCCTCCAGCCACCAGGTTGAAGGGCGGATTCTCGATCAACTCAGGGCTGAACCGGCACTTGCACGGACGAATTTGGATGCAAGAGTCGACGACAATTCAGTTGTGCTCACCGGAACTGTAGACTCACCGGCGCAACATGATCTTGCTCTTCAAATCGCGCAATCGAATGCAGGCGACCGAAAGATTGTGGACAAGATTAAGGTGAAGCAACAAACATAGGCTAATCGGAGGAGCAGTCAATGAAAGTCAAAGAAATTATGAGCGTGAACCCAGCTGGTTGCACGCCAAACGACAGCGCACAGAAAGTGGCCAAGATGATGTGCGATTTGAATGTGGGGTCGATCCCAGTTGTGGTCGATCCCCAATCGCGCTCGTTGGTCGGCATGATTACGGACCGCGACCTGTGCTGCCGGGTGCTGGCGCAGGGCCTGGACGCAAAGTCGACACGGATCCAGGAATTCGTTACTTACAACCCGGCGATCTGCCGTGATGGCGAAAACGTTGAGAACTGTGAGCGCTTGATGCAACAACATCAGGTCCGGCGCATTCCGGTGGTAGACAAAGACAATCGCGTGATTGGAATTGTCGCGCAAGCCGACCTGGCACTGAAAGATAAGCCTGAGAGGGTACATAAGACCGTGGCGGAGATCTCGAAGACTACACGGCCCTCGGTAGCGGCATGAAGTGACGGCGGGCCGCAAGACCCGCCGTCATTCCATTCTCTCTTCGAAGCAGCTTCCATCTGCACACACCCCAAGCAGGTCCCATGCAGCAGGAAACTCCAGCCTTGGCTCTCTCGGGGGTAGGCAGTGGGGCAACAATCTCAAGATCACGGTTACGCCCTCGACGCTTGATCCCACGCGCTTCAGCATCCCGGTGCAACTGGTCAGCGGCGGGCAGACGGTCACGCTGAAGAACTTCTCCAACCTTTCGGTTTCGCCTACCGACCCGCAGTACGTCGTAAGCGTGATCGACAGCGACTCCAATTACATATCGATCCGACCGTCAGCCCTCCGCCGCCCCCCGCGCCGCCGGCGCTGCCGGCCCTGACCGCGAGCGGCAACCTGGGAACATCCACACTGGGCGCTGATGGCGATGTGCTGGTGCCTGCGACTAACGGGAACTTCGAGCTGGCGTTGCTGTCGGCGACCGGAGGTGTAGGCATCAACCTGCTCGATCGCGTCGATATCTTCAACCTGCTTTGCGTACCAGGGGAAACCGATCCGCCGACGGTCAAAGCCCTCCAGACCTACTGCGCGGGCCACCGGGCTTTCTGGAACACATGAGAGCCAACAGATACTGCCTGCGCGTATTTCAAAGGTCCGAAACTACAGATACATTTTCTAGCCGCAGCTATCTCCCTTGATCTCCTGGGATACCTCCTCTCAGGCCGTTTCGCTCTTACATGTCAATCAAGCCAAGATTTTTGCTGGCGGCAGACGCCTAGGCCCCGTTCTCAATTCGGCTGAGGCTAGCGGCGCGGCTGTCTAAGCAGGCCAAAGACGGCTCATCTATTACTCCGAGGATCGCTTCGTACTCCAAATCAAATCGGTATCGTGCTAAATCCACGACAGTAATCATTACGAGATCGTGATTGTCGCAGAACTTGACCAAATCGGGAATTCGCGCCATGGTGCCGTCATCATTAATGATTTCGCAGATCACGCCAGCCGGTGTGAGCCCCGCGAGGCGCGAAAGATCCACGGCTGCTTCCGTCTGTCCACGCCGCTCCAATACACCGCCCGAGCGAGCACATAACGGAAAGACATGGCCGGGCCGCGCCAGATCTTCCGGATTGCATCCATCATCAATAGCGAGTCTGATGGTTTGCGCTCTATCGTGTGCCGAGATTCCCGTTGTAACTCCGTGCCCCTTTGCATCGATGGAGACCGTGAACGCTGTCCCGTGCAGCGCAGTGTTATCGCACACCATCGGCGCAAGTTGCAGTTCGTCCAGCCTCTCGCCGGTCATCGCCAAGCAGATCAACCCTCGCCCGTAAGTGGCCATAAAGTTGATGGCGTCAGGCGTGATCATTTCAGCGGCGATGACGATGTCGCCTTCGTTCTCGCGATCTTCATCGTCAACGACAATAATCATGCGTCCGAGTCTTAATTCATGAATGGCGGTATCAATGGTTGTGTGTGGAAATGGATTTCGTATGGGAACGAGATCGTCACCACTCGAAGCTTGTTCGAGTTCGATACTCTGACCCAAACTGAGAGCGTGCCCCATCTTTTCTTTCTTTGCCCGTAAGTAAGCGAGTGAATGGAGAGTTGGCGTAGCTTCACATGGAAGCTGGTCTACCTGGATCTTCGCGTTGCGCAAAGCGCGCGACTTCTCCGGATTATTAGTGAGGAGACGGACACGGTTGATGCCAAGGTCCTGCAGAATTGCAGCCGGTAAGCTGAAATCTCTGCAGTCGGCCCAGAACCCCACTGCGTAATTTGCGTCAACCGTGTCCAGACCCTCGTCTTGCAATGAGTAGGCTTGCAGTTTGGGAATCAGGCCGATGCCGCGACCTTCTTGATGTTCATAGATCACCAGGCCACGACCTTGTTTGCTATCGCACGCATGGCGATCTCCAACTGATCATTACAGTCGCAACGAACCGAGCCCAACACCTCGCTGGTCAAGCACTGCGAATGTATTCGTACGAGGGGAACTCCATGGTTCACTTCGCCCAACACGAGTGCGAGAGCGGTTTCAGTGCCGGGGTTGCGGTTCGAGATTTCGCGCTCGAACCCCAGAATTTGAAACATTCCCCACTTTGTAGGCATTCGAGTGGAGACAACTCTTCGAACTGTTCCGATCTCCGTGCGTGCTATCACGTCATTCCTCCCTACTCCTGCTGGTTGCAAAGGTTTCCTAATTTGGGCGAACTATTCGTTGGCAGAACCACAGCCAAAGCGGAAGCGTAAGGGCTTTTAGTAAAAGCCTTGAGTGTCCCGCTTGATGTTCACTTTTCCCGCATAGCGTTGGGTGATGAAGACGAAATAGGTAATTGCGAGAGCCAAACCCACCGGCCACCAAATGGAGGCGAGCAGCAGTCCGCTACGGCTGGCAGCAACGCCGTAAGCGGTCAGTGAATTTTCAGGCGCAAGCGTGGAATAAAGCATCACCGGGAAGAGAGCGGCAGCTCCCGTGACCAGTAAACC
>Ga0126381_100010946_pt1 | contig 10233 bp, 9 predicted proteins | sample PanSoiMetPlot_28_FD_96465 | JGI IMG/M metagenome (GOLD analysis project Ga0126381, IMG submission 96465) | Tropical forest soil microbial communities from Panama - MetaG Plot_28 | ecosystem: Environmental > Terrestrial > Soil > Tropical forest > Bulk soil | place: Panama | collected 2016-02-17 | reverse complement strand
ACCGTGACAATGAAAAAACATGCGATTCTCCAGGGACGCGGAAGAAAAGCCATCCACACCAGGACAAGTTCCATCGCGAGCGTGGCAGCGGCCGTCGCTATGTGAAACCAGTTCGGAAGGTGTTGCAGATACCAGCCAATCCAGGTGGGCAGCGGACCGTTCTGGTAGTACTCATACATGGCCGTCAGATTACGCCACGTCGGGTCACCGCTCTTGAGCTTGACCACGCCCGACTCAAAGTAAATTCGAAACCACTCCCATAGCAACAACAGCATAGGCGCTCGCGCGATGGGCTCATTTGCCCCAAGACCGGGAAAGATTCCGCGCGGCGCAAGAAACAACGAGAGAAAACCAGCCTCCAGCAACATGCCATCGGATTGATACCCAGAGAAGTCTTGTGCTGCGCTGACAAATGAAAGGAAGCATACGTAGCACACCAGCAGCATAGCGCTCGGCCAAACATTCGCAATAAGAACCATGGAAGTGATGAGTCCGATCCAGCAAATGGCAATCAAAAAGTGATCGCCGCCGGAGAGCCAGAGGAGCGTGGGGGCATACCAGAAGCGGAGGGCGCCTAGACTGCCTGCGGCATGCAGATAGTCCGCTGCGGGAAGTATGCCTCGCGTCCCGATGAGGCCGCGCACCTGGAAGAGAAGCGCATAGAATGCCGAAAAGTAGATGAGCCCAAGTGCACGCAAGAATATCCAGCGCCCGAGAAAGTGGTTCACTGAACCGTGTTCCACATCGAACAAATAGCAATAGACGCTTATGATCTTTTGCATTGTCAATCGCCTGAAGGCTTCAAGGCCTTAGATATTTGTCACGGCGACCGTAGGCGTATCTCATCAAACCTATGTGCGCCGGAATGCAAGGAAACAGCATCAATATTCCCGCTCTCTATGGCAACCGCCACCATCATCGGTTCCGGTCCAAATGGGCTCTCGGCGGCGATTGTTCTTGCCTCGGCTGGCCTCTCTACTACAGTTCTCGGACGCAATTCCCGGATCGGCGGTGCCTGCTCTACTGGAGAGATCACGTTGCCAGGTTACAGCCACGACCTGGGCTCTTCGGTCTATCCGTTAGGCATTGCGAGCCCCTTCTTCCGTTCCCTTCCCATTGAAATCCCTTGGATAGTACCGGCCGCTTCATGCGCTCATCCGCTCGATGACGGTACCGCTGTTCTACTCAAACATTCGGTCGACTACACGATAGCCAATCTTGATTCGATCGACCGCCCAAAGTATCGCTCGCTCATCGAGCCCTTAGCCACCCATTTCGATGTGGTTGTCCAGGACATTCTCGGCCCTGTCCAGCACATCCCGCAGCATCCATTTCCGCTCGTTCGCTTTGGCCTTTCTGCGCTTCTGCCTGCAGCATCACTCGCCCGTTCCCGCTTTTCGGGTGTCCGGGCGCGTGCGCTCTTCGCAGGGATAGCTGCTCACTCGGTCCTGTCGCTGGAAGCGTCTGGCTCCGCTGCAGTCGCGCTTGTCCTCATGGCCGCCAGAAACACGCGTGGTTGGCCTATTGTCCGCGGGGGCGCCCAAACGCTCACCGATGTTCTGGCACGTCACCTCGAATCTCTCTACGGCGGCCGCATTGAAACCGGCTGCGAGGTCACTCAGTTGCCCGAAATCGACCTGGTCCTTGCCGACATCACCCCCCCGTCAGCTTCTCCCAATCGCCGGGTTCAAACTGCCTCAGGAATGTCGTCGAGAACTCGAACTTTTTCGATACGGCGCCAGAGTGTTCAAGATCGATTACGCTCTCAGTTCGCCCATCCCTTGGACCGCGAAAGAGTGTTCACGCGCTGCTACCGTCCACCTCGGAGGTACGCTCGAGGAGGTCGTCGCATCTGAGCGCCAATTCACCGCCGACGCTCCTTTCATCCTGTTCGTCCAGCCATCCCTCTTCGACCCCACCCGTGCTCCCGCAGGCCACCACACCGCATGGGCGTATTGTCACGTTCCTAACGGAAGCGCGGCCGATCGCCTCGAGCCAATGGAGCGTCAGATTGAGCGTTTCGCTCCCGGCTTCCGCGATTGCATTCTCGCCCGAACCATTCTCTCCTCCCGCGGCGCTCGAACGCTGGAATCCGAACTTGGTCGGTGGTGATGTCTCCGCCGGCGATATGAACCTGCGACAACTGATCTTCCGCCCCACCCCATCCCTCTATCGCACGCCTGTGAAGGGTCTTTTTCTCTGCGGAGCGTCAACGCCTCCAGGTGGCGGTGTGCACGGAATCGCTGGCTTCCATGCGGCTCAGAGAGCTCTCAAGTATCTAGCCCGCTGAAGGCCGGTCAACGACAGGTCTCTCACGCGATTCAGTGGGCGGATTGTGAAATACGGAGTAACAAGGCATCAGAATTTCGACGGCCCGAACTCGGCGGCGCGCGGTCTCTCGGCGCCTGCTGCTGCGGACGGGTAGCTTGAAACTTGCATAATGCCTTCGTTGCTCAACAATACGTGCAGTTTTGGATCCCGCAATACCTGTTCATACGGCATGTCGGCTTCATCCACCTTTATCGTCTTTGCAACCGGTCGGATGCCGTGGCTGTAATCAACATACCAATCGACGTGAACTGTCGAGACCGGCTGAATCGGTTCGCCGCTGGGGAAATGCCAGCCATAAATCGCTATCCGGTTTGGCCTTTCGTTTAGACGGTTTGTTATCACCACGTCCTTCTTATGGCCCGCGCGCAGTTCGCCGAGGTATTGCCCGGCTATCTGCTCCTCGATCATTCGGTTGTGCATGAGGAATGTCAGCGGGGCTTCGCGTGATTGAGTAAGCGGCTGGGGAATGATCTTCGAAACCGACTCCCGCCATATATCATCGACCATCTTCGGGGTAGGGAGGACGAAACCAAAAGCGTCGCAAAACGCCTGCGCGGTATGCGGATTCATCGGTACACGAACGAAGTCGCGATCAGAGCCGATGGCCAAGTAGTCTGGCATCACTTGGTAGACCGCCGTATGTTTGTGGCCCTCGGCGTCCGTTGCGGTGACAGCGACCGGGACCAAGTGGCGAAGGAAGTCCGGGATATTGCCGCTCCTTAGTTCGCGCAGCACTGCTCCCTCTCGCGCGTCGCGGTCGAGCCCCCCCAGCGACTGCATAAACTCAGCGCCACCCGGCGCACCAACAGGGCGGGGCGGAAGTTCTGAGGCGATGACCCGGTTTGTGAAAACAGGCGCTGGCCGCTCGATCCAGCCGGTATAGGCTCGCGGTCCGTCAAGTGACGCCAGTGGCTTCTCCCAACTCTCTCGCGGACGCGCCGGATCGAGATCGAACATCGCACGAATGAACCCATTAAACTCGCCGACCAACATCGTGTGCAGGATCTTGTTCTCGGAATTCTTGTGAATCAGCATCTCCACCTGCGGCGCAGTAAAGCTCATATAACCGCCATTGGTGCTTTCCTCGAGCGGCATATCCTTCCGAAATGCTGCCACCATTCGATATGTTGCCCGGTACGTGCCGCCAGTATCCGAAACCACTTTCTTCCCGTTCAACTCGATATTGCGGTCGTCGTAGGCGATGACCACCAATCGGCGATCACTGTTGCCGCGCAGCCACGCGACAAGCTTCGGGCCGTGAGCGGGATCGTCGCCAAAGGCGTAATTGCTGTCGAGAAACGCAATACGGGTAACGTAGGCGGGGATCGCGTCGAAGGCGTTGATGAAGCCGAAGGTGAAGCTGCCACCACCGCTGTGGCCTGTAAGCCAGACGTCGGGCGCTTCGCCGGGGATCGCCGCTCGCAGGGTTGTGACCATGTCGGCAATAAGGGCCGAGTTGTTCGTATTCGCGGCTCGCCATGCGGGCCAGCTCTTCTGCGCGTTCTCGAGATAGGCAATCACCAGGTTGCAGCAAGGGTCTGCTGCGCGCAACAGGCGCGTCTGCGCGCCGATGTGTTGGATGTCAAAGTGCCAATCATCTCCGGGTGCGAGAGCCTTGCCAATGGTCTGTTCCGTGGTGTTGCCGTTCGGAAGGGCGTAAATGATCAGAGTAGTAGGGCGAAGCGGGTCGAAGTCATGCGTCGGCGGGGCAACGATTGTCGCGGTAACCCCCGGCTCGAACTTGAAGACGCGGACCTGCTCACGGAACTGCCCCGTGACAGCGAAGCCCTTAATGCTGTCCGCCCTTGCTGCGGACGCACAGACGAAAGTGATTACGGTTGCGAGCAGGCCTGCCCTGCTTTGAGTTCGAAACATAATGCAGAGCAAAAACTTCCAGCAGTCTCTCACACGATTTCAGTCGACGGAAGACAAGGCAACAGTGACAGAGCCAAGTCTCAGCGCCAGAAAACTAAGTTGTTGATAATTTTGGAGGCGCGGGTCGGGATCGAACCGACGCATAAAGGTTTTGCGGACCTCTCTTGCCGTTTTGTAGGCAAATCGTGGATCTTGTATCTATTGGAAAATAAAATGGTTACGGAATTTCCAAACACAGCAGTACAAGTATATCCAAACGAGTACTCCCCACAAAAGTCCCCACACCGATCAGGAAGCTTTATGGGCGAAAAGGGAGTAGGGAACTGGCCTCAGCGGCGGATTTTGAGTTCGCAGAGGTTTTGTCGATGGTGCGCTAACCTATATTTTTGTCAAACTTAGCAGAACGTTTTGTCCATGCCGTCTTTGCAAGACGGCTAGAATCTTTCCCGATTGCTGTCAGTTTAGTGTCAAAAGACCCTGGAGGATGTCGACTATAAAGGTGGCGTCACGACACAATCAGTTGGGAAACCAGGGGCTAATGTCGATACCTAGTATTGGGGTTTTCGCTGGATACCGCATTCGACGGGACAGCCGAATGTGCCGCCGCTAGCAAACTCCTCCCTCTAAACCTACCAAGTAAAGAAGGACAGCGCTGAGCGTTACCTCGGTTGCAAACAGAACCTCGTGGAACCTGTGTTTACGATCGCTTCGGGCCCCTGTTTAACTATGAAGTCTGGAAACGAGCTAAGCCCCTGTTGCACCAGCCAGCGAAGTCGTATTGATAAACAAAAACCGACTTCTGGGGACTGATCCGACCGAAAGTCCTTCGAGCGAGTTTTAAAATCGCAATCTTACTTGCCTCGACGGCGCGGCTTTCTGGACTTGCGCTCCTCGGCCCGAAGAACCTGACTTTCGGCTTCAGCAATCGCAATCGAGGTCTTGGTGTCACCTTTATGCTTGCGTGCCAGGCTATTTAGGAAACTCATGTTCGCACCACCAAGCGCGACGAGTGCCCGGAGGCCGTCCTCAAAGCCAATGCCCGCCGCCATTGTTTTAAGCACCTAAAGAATTGCGCCCCGATCCAAATCAGCGCATGGCTCGCCGCCAGCGTTGTCTCATAGTTGTTATCGCGTAATAGGCCGACCAGAGGTCCTATAGCGCGCGGACCGCTGATCCTGCCAAGTGCGTGCGCCGCTTCGATCGCAATATCGGGATCGGCGTGCAGAAGTTCCACTAACGTATCGATCGCCGCCGGATGACCAATCAGACCGATTGCATACGCCACTCTGGCGCGCAGCTTGTCCGTTTCTTTGTCGTCGCGAAGCACTTCGAGCAAGGCCGGCAAAGCGTGAGCATCGCCTATCGCCCCTAAAGTATTGGCCACCACGAGCCGTACCATGAGATCGCCCGGGCGGCTCCGCAACAGCGGGAGCAGCGGTTCGACCGCGCGGCGATCACCTGGACTCTGATCAAGCACGAGAGAAAGAGATCGATTGAAGTGGTTGGAAGAGCCCCTCTGGCCGCCGGAAAACTACCATGGTCTCGCTCAGCTTCGCAGAGGGTGCGGCATACCGATTGCTGTGGGAGAAAACTCGTCAACTCTTATGGATTTCGAGCGTCTTCTGGAAGCGGAGGCTGTGGACTTTGTTCAACCGAGCGTTGCGAAAATGGGAGGTATCAGCGAGTTGCGCAGGATCTTTCCCATAGCAGATGTCCGCAACGTAACGGTGATGCCACACTGTTTTTATGACGGTCCCGGCTTGCTCGCTGCTATCCACGCAACGGCTGCGCTGGGGAGTGCTGATGCAATGATTGAACAGCACAGATGATCCTGCCAGTCGCTGCAGCGTTGTGGATGCCTGCACTACGCATGGGGCGAAAGTAATCGAAAGTTGCCTATGTACAGAACAGCAGTTTCGCCACTTTTCGCTTTGAAGCAAAGCGATGAGCGCTATGGAGTCGCCGTTCTCCAAGGACCAACTAGAGCTGACACCATTGACTTATCGCGTTCGTCTCAAGTGACGGTGACCACGCTCGTAGCGTCCTTGTGTATCTAGAAGCGAAGTTACTTGGCAACTTGACTGGCATCGCTTTTGAAATGGTCGAGGGCGATTTGAGTATATTGGCCGACCTCGATGAGATAGCCGTCGGGATCACGCATGTAGCAGCGCCACTCCCATCCGTGATTGTCTAGCGGCTCGGTAAGAAAGAACGCTCCTTTGTCGCCCCATTGTTTGTAGCAGGCCCATATGTCGGCGACACGCAAGTTAAGGAAGCTATTCACTCTGTTGAGATCCGATGGTGTTTCGAGGAGGACCTCTGGCTTGTCGGGAGTTGGGCCACCGCCGGAATTGAGAATGATCCAGGTATTAGCCAGCTTGATGTAGCACGGATTTTCCGCCTTGATCACTTTCCCGCCAAGAATTCGGACATAGAAGTCCTTCGATTTTTCCTGGTCCCTGACGGTGAAGAAGTGCGTGGCGAAAAAGCCTTCGTGTGCAATCGGCGCGTCAGGTAGATTCATGCGGTGCCTCCCGTTGTCGATAAATAGGATGCGGCCTGAATCTCCTGCGGTCTAACGGAAGCTTTCGTCTGCTGGCCACCTACCTTCAGCCGATCCGAGCCAAGTCCTTACGTCCGGTCAACTCCCGGATTGTCGGCAATACGGAAGTTTGGGTATTGGGCAACCCCAATGAGCGCGAAATCGCCAAAGCATTCACCGAGCCGGAGAAGGCCTTGTTTTTATTGCGCGGTATTCACTCCCCGTCTACTTTCGTTTGGTCTCACAATAGCGGTTCTGCCGGTGAGATCGATGCGGCGGTGCTGGCGGCACCAAAACCGGAGCCGATGGGAGCTTGAGGAGTGAGCATGAACAGGGTTTACATTATTAGAGATTAGAGGACATGATCATTGCATGACCTTCTCCAATTCGGATCGCAGCGACGGATTTGTTACTCGCGCTCATAAGGTTCGTAGACAGGCTCCCAAATGTTGGCATCGAGTTCGCGTATAAGCTCGGCTTCGTTTGCCACCTGGGCTTCGCCGTCGAGGATTGCCTGTCTGCCGACGGCCTCACCGATGAGACGACCGAGCGTGCGTGCTTGCGATAACGGCGGGAGGAGGCTGGCTTGCTTGTCCTGCTGCGTGGGCAGATGGTGCACCAGTTCCGTGGCCGCGGCTTTGACCATGGTGTCAGTGACGTAGCGGGCTTTTGAAGCAACGATTCCGAGGGCGAGACCGGGAAAGATGTATGAGTTGTTGGTTTGAGCGATAACCACTTTCTTTCCGCCGACGTTCACGCGTTCGAAGGGACTGCCTGTGCCGACAAGCGCGCGACCTTCGGTCCAATCCATCAGGTTCTGCGGAGTGGCTTCGCTGCGCGAGGTGGGATTGGATAGCGGAAAGATGACAGGACGGCTGGTGTGTTTCGCCATTTCGCGCACAACCTCTTCAGTAAATGCTCCGCCCTGGCCGGAAACGCCGATGAGCACGGTTGGTTTGGCGCTGCGCACGACGTCGAGCAGCGTAATGCTGCCGTCCGGCTGGCGCCAATTCTGCATTTCCGCCTCCTTGCGTGCGTAGGGAAGCTGGCCTGCATTGACGTTGCTACGGTCCTCTGTGATGAGGCCGTAGTAGTCGATACCGTAGAAACGCGCGCGCGCCTGTTCTTTGGGAACGCCGCGGTCCTGAATAAACTGCGCCAGGAGATTGGTGATGCCTAGGCCGGCGCTGCCGAATCCGAAGACAACGATTCGCTGCTGCTCGAGCGGAATGCCGGTGACATTGATCGCGGAGATGAGCGTCGCGGTAGTTATGGCTGCAGTGCCTTGAATATCGTCGTTGAAGGTGCACAACTGGTCGCGATACTTCGCAAGAAAGCGCGCGGCATTGGAGCCGGCGAAGTCTTCCCATTGCAGCAAAACGTGCGCCCAGCGAGCCTTGACGCAGTTGACGAAGGTGTCGACGAAGTCGTCGTACTGTTGGGCCGCGGACGCGGCGATTCCGCCAGCCAACATAGATCGGGCTTTTCAGGCGGTCTTCATTGTCAGTTCCCACGTCGAGCAGGATGGGAAGGCAATGTTCGGGATGGATGCCGCCGAGCGCGGTGTAGAGCGCCATCTTACCGATAGGGATGCCCATTCCTCCCGCTCCCTGATCGCCGAGGCCGAGGATGCGTTCACCGTCGCTGACAACAATGCATTTGATGCAGTCGTAGCGCGGATGGCTGAGGATCTGCGCGATGCGGTCTTTATTGGGATAGCTGAGGAAGAGCCCGCGAGGCTTACGCCAGATCTCGCTGAATCGCTGGCAGTCTTCGCCGACGGTAGGGGTGTAAACGAGGGGCAAAAGCTTTTCGACGTTACGTACCACTAGCGCGTAGAAGAGCGTTTCATTTATGTCCTGTAGGTCGCGGAGAAACGCATACTTGTTGAACGGAGTGACCTCGTTGTCGAGCGCCTGCATGCGGCGTTCGAGTTGCTGCTCAAGCGAGCCGACATGGGGCGGGAGCAGGCCATGGAGGGCAAAGATGTCGCGTTCATGATCGGTGAAGGCGGTGCCTTTGTTGAGACGCGGAGAGTTGATGAGGTTAAATCCATTAAGAGGAATTCTGCGTGCCAGTGCGGCGGCTTGTTTCTGCGAGGCAGTCGACATATTCGATTCTCCTGAAAACGGATTTTGTTGCATCACCGCGAGAGATTGGCCGTGGCGAGATCGATGACGGGTGGTATTGTCCGGTACTTGGTGAATGCTTATCCACCCCACCATTGCCTAGCGATACTCCGGAAGAGCAAGCGGACGAAACCCCTGCGAAGACCGATACTTTCATCCAGAAAGCTCATAAGCGCAAATACTTTTTGATTCTCTATGATCACGAAGGGTTTAAGGTTGCTAGACGAAAGTCTCCTCGTTACTGCACGGTCGATGATAGCGGTCACCTGACAGGGATGTCTGCCACAGCAGTCCTCTTAGGTCGCAAACCACTTTCAGATCCTTCGATCGCCAGCTTCACGGCTCAAGATAGTGAGAGCTTCATACAAGAGGCTGCCGCCAAACCATCGAGGCGACGTGTGTCGAAATTGCCGTAGCTCCACCTAGCGCCGGATTGTGCGTTCCCAAGGTTTGCAGTGAAAAGCCGTGTAGCTCCGCGGCCTGGAGATCCACAATGATAGTGGTGATACGGTCGTCCGGGTTAGGTGGGCTCAGGTATGGGATGCTGGCAATCACTCATGGCTTCAAACGCGATCGCGGGAGAAGTCGCGGAAAGAAAGAATCCCAGCGGCATCGGAACTTGCCGCACACGGAGCGTCCAGCCGTGCCACAAGGTTCGGAGGGGTCGGCGATCCTAACCCGTCGGTCAGCAATTGCATCACCAGGGAGAGAATGACCAGCAAGCCGCGTGTGCGTGACCTGCGCGAAAAAAAGTTTCGTCTCAGCGGGTTGTTCACATATTTCAGGCGGATGTTTTGAGCATCCGGACAAGGAATGTTCCGCCGAATCCAATGGCAGGTACGGTAATCAAAATAATTCCCGTCAGCAGTTGGTTGTGCTGGAGAGTTCCATGTTTTCCATGTTGTAGTTCCTTTAGCGAATTTATGCTGCCTTTCGACAATGTCAACACGGCTGGCGATTGCATAAACGCTCGAACACGAAGTGGTAACTGACTCAGCGACCAGGTCGAGATGGCCTTCGCCGAGCGGGATCATGCGGAGCAGGCGCCGCCGCTGGCGAAGGTTTGACCGTGCCTCCTGTCGCCGCTGGACGATCAAAGGCTCCTACTGTGCTGAGGTCGGCGCGGGGCTTGAAGATCATCGTCTTGTCGACTGCGTTGAAGCGCGGGGGATAGTTCGCTAGCTGCCCGGTGAGTTGCGAGGCTGCGCCCACGGCGTTCGATCCCGGTACAAGCTGCAACGTCTTCGGGTCAATTGGGTATCGATTGGCGGAAATGAAATTCGTGGGAACAAAGCCCGCCAGGTGCTGGTTGATCGGGCTCAACGGCCAGCTATCGAAGAAGCTGTGGCCAGTGTT
>Ga0126381_100010945_pt1 | contig 10233 bp, 7 predicted proteins | sample PanSoiMetPlot_28_FD_96465 | JGI IMG/M metagenome (GOLD analysis project Ga0126381, IMG submission 96465) | Tropical forest soil microbial communities from Panama - MetaG Plot_28 | ecosystem: Environmental > Terrestrial > Soil > Tropical forest > Bulk soil | place: Panama | collected 2016-02-17 | reverse complement strand
TCGATCGTTCCCATGTACTTTGTTTGTCAAAGGGCGCATCAGGATGTGAAGGTCGCTCTTGTTGGACAGGGCCCGGATGAATTGTTTGGCGGGTACAAGCGTCATCTTGGTGTTCGCTACGGCGCGCTGTGGGCGCGTTTGCCGCAAGGGATGCGCACGGCAATTTCCTCGACCATCACTGCTTTGCCCCGCAACGAAACGCTTAAGCGTGGTGTTTATTCGCTGGCAATTCCGGATCGTCTTCGCCGCTATCAGCATGTTTTGTCCCTTCTGCCCGCTGATCAGGTCGACGGTTTGTTCCAGGACGGCTTGCTCCCGGCAAACTCTGGCGACGCGATCCTCGATTGCTGGTCGGATCTCACTGGACTGATGGATTCTACTGATGAACTGGGCGGGCTCCAGTTTCTTGAGGTGCGTTCCACTCTTCCCGACGAACTGCTCATGTATGCCGACAAGCTTTCCATGGCGCATAGCCTCGAGCTTCGTGTTCCATACATTGACAAGGAAATCGTTGAATACGTCGAGAGATTGCCGGCCAACCTGAAAGTGCGCAACGGCTCGCGCAAATGGCTGCACCGCCAGGTCTGCAAAAGCTTTCTTCCCGAAGCGGTTCTCAAGCGTCCGAAGCGTGGCTTCGCGGTCAATGTGGTCGATAGCTGGTTCCGCGGCGCAATGGACGGCAGGATGGCTCAAACGTTTCAGGACCGCAGTTCGAGAATTTATCAATTCCTTCGTCCTGGCGCCGTCAGCACGCTGTTCGAGCAGCACAATTCGGGCCGCCAGGACAATCACAAGATTCTCTTCAGCCTCGTCGTCTTCGAGGAATGGCTTCGCACCCTGGAAGAGCCTGTTGCCGTGCCAAGCTAGGGATAACGAGACTCCAGCTCATGCCACCTTCTTTAGCCCTGTTTCTCTGGCTCGTTTTTGTGTTGGGACTACTTCGTTTTGACCCTGCCCGAGACAGGCGTACCTCGCTGGCTCTGTGGATACCCGTCGCGTGGATCTTTATCGTTGCCACGCGCCTTCCTTCCCAATGGCTCGGCGGCGGCCAGATTTCAACGGTGTCTCAAGCCTTGGAAGAAGGCAATGCGACGGACCGCGTCATCTTCGCGGCTTTGATCATTCTGTCTTTCCTTATTTTGCTCATGCGCTCGTTCAACTGGGGCGGCTTTGTTGCGCGCAACTTTTTTCTCGCGGCCTTTCTCCTTTTCGCCCTCACGAGCGTTATGTGGTCGGACTTTCCGTTCATCGCCTTCAAGCGCTGGTTTCGCGACCTTGGCGATTATCTTGTAATTCTAGTGGTTCTTTCAGATCCGCGTCCGCTGGAAGCTATTCGCACAGTGTTGCGGCGTTTGTGCTTCCTGGTCGTTCCACTTTCCATTCTACTTATCAAGTATTTTCTTAACCTGGGGAGACAGTACGAAGGTTGGTCCGGGAATACCATGTTCGTGGGAGCTACGACAAGCAAGAACATGCTTGGCGTCGCCTGCCTGGTCAGCGGAATCTACTTTTTCTGGGACACTCTCTCACGCTGGCCTGACCGCAAGCAACGCCCCACAAAATACGTCATCTATGTGAACATGGTCCTTCTGGCGATGACCATTTGGCTGCTCTTTCTCTCCGATAGCGCCACGTCCAAGGTTTGCCTGGTGCTAGGCTGTTTAGTCATGACCGCCTGCCGCCTGCGTTTCATTAAGCGCAATCCGGCCATCCTTAAAACCCTGATACCCGTTGTGCTTTCCGCCTATCTGATTCTGCAATTCGGCTTCGGCATTAATGGCCAGATGGCTGGCATGGTCGGCCGCAACGCCAACCTCACCGGAAGAACCGATTTGTGGAAGGTGCTCCTTGACATGCGCACCAATCCGCTCCTGGGTACCGGCTACGAGACCTTCTGGCTGGGTCCGCGCCTGGCGCATGTCTGGCAGAGTTATGGAAGCTGGGGAATCAACGAAGCCCATAATGGCTACCTTGAGGTTTATATCAACCTCGGCCTCGTCGGGCTTGGCTTGGTCGCCATGATCTTGATTTCTAGTTACCGGAGCATCGGCAAAGCACTGACCTCCGGGCTCAGCTTGGCGCCGCTCGGCTTCGGGCTCTGGACAGTTTCGATTTTTTACAACGTCACTGAGTCCGCTTTTAGGTGCAGCCAGTTGATGTGGGTCATCTTTTTGCTCGGGGCCATTGCCATTTCCCAGCGAGTTGAGGAGCGGGTTTCCGTCCTGTCGCCGGAACCGACGCCCATCGCTCCCGTTCGTGGTCTTCCGGCACAGCCGCAATTTTTTGAAAGGTGAGTATGTGTCCTGTTGAACAAGTCGAACATGCAGTGAAGTCCGATTCTGCGTCCATGAGTCATGGTCAGACCGAAATTCGCATTAAAGGGAAGTCCATCCTGGTACCGTCCTTACAGATTGATGGCCGACCCGTAATCTCCAGCGGCAAATGGCTCAAGACCGCCGCCGTTCACGATGAGGAGTTGCTCGAGGACGAAACGCTTACGGACGCCGAAGCGTTCGTTTCGCAATTGAAGCGCGGGAGGGTGAACGCCGACATTTTCACGTTTTCCCAGCGCCTGCCGCACACCACGCCTAAATTCTCGTATCACCTCGACTGGGACAACTTCGCCGTTATTCCTATCACCACATATTCCGATTGGTTCAAGAATCACATCGAGTCCAGCGTGCAGCGTGCCATCCGAAAAGCCGCCAAGAACGGGATTGCGATCCGGCCGGCTCAGTTGGATGACGAATTCATCCAGGGCATCGTCAACATCAACAACGATACTCCCGTTCGTCAAGGCAGAACCTTCTGGCATTTCCAAAAAAGCTTTGAAGACGTTAAGCACGAGCACCTGACTTACATCGACAGAAACATCTTCCTGGGCGCTTATCTCCAGGGCGAATTAATTGGCTACATGCGGATGGTTCGAATAGACAAGGTCGCAAGCGTGATTCAATTGCTGACCATGACCAAGCACTACGACAAGCGCCCCGCGAATGCGCTCATCGCCAAAGCGGTGGAACTCTGCGAGCAAAAGGGCATGTCCCACCTGATGTACTGCAACTACGTCTACAAAGATCCGAAAAGTTCTCTCACGGAGTTTAAGAAGCGCAGCGGCTTCGAACAAGTATTGCTGCCCCATTACTACATTCCTCTCACGCTCAAAGGAAAACTCGCTTTGAAATTGGGACTGCACCGCGGGCTTGCCAATCGAATCCCTGGGTTCATGGTTACCTTGCTCTTGAGAGTCCGGAACTTCTGGAATGGGCGCAAATTGAAAGCCATCAAAGGCACTGTATAGGAGAAACTACGATGGCTGATGGGGACAGCAAGACGAATTGGAAACAAGTGTGGGACAACAAGTCGGCCGAAAATGTTTCCGATTTTGAGGTGGACCGCCTCAGACCCGTTCTTGATCAGGAAGTCGAGGATCTCTCCGAGCAGGAGCTCATCAACTTTATCGAACCAAAGAACTATGAAGTGGTTCTAGACGCCGGTTGCGGCACGGGCGTCAACATTTTGCGACTCTACTCACGGATTCGCAGCGTTGTAGGACTCGACTACGCCTGGGGCTCACTAAAAAGGTGCTATCAAAGAATTCAGACTTACAACATTGGAAATGCGCGTCTCTGCATGGCCAGTGTGGTGGCTGTTCCCCTTCCCGATTGTTCCGTGGACAAAGTGTTGTGCATGAGCGTATTTCAGTATTTGAATGACAGCGAGGTGCGCCAAGCCCTCAAAGAATTCGTTCGAGTCCTAAAGCCAGGCGGGACGCTTGTTGTTCACGTCAAGAACTTGTGGTCCTTTTATTGGGTGACTCTCTTGTTCGTGAAAAAGCTGAAAGCTCTTCTGGGCAAAAACCCGCGAATCGAACATGTGCGCTCCTTTCGTTGGCACGTCAACGAATTGCAACGTTTAGGCTGTACTGTCGTAGACTACGACTCCTTCGATCTGCTGATCGTGGACGTGATCCCGCCAAAGTTTGTCGCTCTTGTTCGCAGGTTCGAACTGAGGAATCATAGGAAGTGGTTCTTCCGTCATACCTTTACGCGCCGCCACGGAGCCGAGCTCATGATTAAGGCCAGACTCTGTTTGCGCCGCAGTGAGTCGAACAACGCTGGCAATGCATCAGGCTTGTGAGCGTTTTGAAGCACGACAGCATCGGAATCCTGTTTTTCTTTCAAAATCACTGGAGTTAATCAATGCCCGGGATCGCTGGAATAATTAGGCGCAAACCGTATGAAGGGATTCACCAGGACTTATCCCTGATGGTTGAATCGATGCGTCATGAACCATTCTACCTGGGGGGCCAATACGCGAATTCTGACGCAGGCATCTATTTGGGTTGGCTTTCTCATCCCCATTCGCTTGGGGAGCAAATGCCGCTGGTCAGCGCCGACAAACAGCTCGTCCTGATCGTTACTGGTGAACACATTTCGCATGCTCGCAAGCCTAACTCGGCGAATGGCGACGGCAGCGGGAAAGCCCAATATGATTATCTTCTTAAGTCCTATGAAGAATTAGGAGACAAGTTTCTAGGCACCCTGAACGGGTGGTTCCGAGGAATTGCAATTGATCTAGCTCAGCGCAAAGTGACGCTGTTCAATGACAGGTACGGGATGGGGCGCATCTACGTGCACGAAGGAGAAGACGAGTTTCTCTTTGCGTCGGAAGCCAAGTCGATCTTAAAGGTCCGCCCGGCGGTTCGGGCGATTGATCCCGCAGCTTTAGCGCAACTCCTTCGCTTCAACTGTGTCTTGGGCAACAAGAGCCTGTTCAAGGGAATTTCTTTGCTGCCTCCCGCTTCGTCTTGGTGTATCACTGGCGGTTCCTCTCTCAAAAGGCAAACGTACTTTGATTTTGCGGATTGGGAAGGGCAGGCTCTCCTCAACCAAGAGGAGTTTTCCGAAAAATTTAGCCAGACCGTTTCAAGTGTTTTTCCAGCGTATATGGAGGGCGAGCAGCCCGTAGCGCTTTCGCTGACCGCGGGACTCGATACCCGAGTTATCCTTGCTGCCGCGAGAGAGCAGCGTAAGGTTCTTCCTTGCTACACGTTTGGCGGGGCGTGGGGGGAGCTATTTGACATCCGGGTGGCCCGCAAGCTTGCCGCGGTCTGCAATCAGCCCCATGAAGTCGTCACACTAAACGATCAGTTCCTTCAAGAGTTCCCGAAGTATGCTCAAGAGAGTGTGTACATCTCTGACGGCGCGCACGACGTTTGCGGGGCGCACGATATATTTTTTAATAAGATCGTCCGTAAAATGGCGCCAATCCGTCTTACGGGGAAATTTGGCAGCGAGATTATCAAGATTAGGAAGCTCATTCGTTCGGGAGATTTTTCACACGACCTTTTGCAGCCGTCGTTTGTGCCATTTCTGGACGAGGCAGGGACCTTTGCTCAGGCGAGTCAGAGGAAACATGCCTTGTCTCGGGTCGTAGCAGAGGAAATTCCATGGTATGAGTTTGGGCGGGTTTCTATCGAGCAGTCACAAACCATTTTGCGCACTCCATACATGGACAACGAATTGGTGAAATTAATGTACCAAGCTCCACCTGACGTCCGAACCTCGCGCGACTTGCAGATGAAGTTTGTGATAGACAAAGGGCATGAGTTGACGGCTTTCTCCACCGATTTAGGGCGGATAGGATACCGCAACCAGTTCTCCACAAAGGTCACTTCCTTTTCGCTGTGGGCATTGTTCAAAATGGAATATACCTACCTGTACCCTCTTCCCCATTGGCTCACTTGGGTTGATCGGAAACTGGAAAGACTCAGACCGGAAAGGCTTTTTGCAGGGAGGCAAAAGTATGAGGCCTACAGGATTTGGTTTAAAACCCACTTTGCCGGATTTATTCGCGACACCTTGCTGAATCCGAGTGCGTATTGCACTCAGTTCTTTGACAAGAATGGACTGGAAAGGGTCGTCAGAGGCCATACCGAAGGTACTCATAATTATTTTCGTGAGATTAACAAAATGTTGACAGTCGAGCTTATCGGTTCCACCCTTTTGAGGTCCTAGCAAGCAGCGCTTCTGTGAGGATGAGAACTGACCGGCAGCTCAGTGCAAAAAACCAGGTGTCTTCCGCGGACAAAAGACTAGTTCACTATTGCGGCCAAACCCGTCGGAGGGGCAGGTTTCGTTCCAGTCCCACCAAGGGTAAGCGGATGTGGATAGGTATACGGCGTGTAATTGGGCTTTATAGTTCCATTAAAATAATCACGGCCCTGAATAAGATAGTTGGCGCTTGTGTCAGGTGTGGGGGATGCAGGACAGCTCGTGGCTCCATTGCCCAATCCGTAATCGGACAGTCCGACGTTCATGGTCCGATTGTTATTCCAAATATATATTGGCTCACTGTCCCCTACATACACCGCGCCTACGTAACCCGCATTGGTTGTCGTGGAAGCGTTGTTGTAACCGAGGGCCGGGAAGGTCACTGTACCTGTTCCGGTTACGTTGCCGAATCCAGGCTGACGGATGGCATGGTAATACTGTCCGGCGGTACTAAACCCGGAACCCCAACAAGGTTGTGTATCCTTGCGTTGAAGTGACATTACTGTCATGTTTATATCGGGCTTGTTCCCCCAATCTTGAGAACTAAGCGCCGGGAGTGTGTTGTCGTGAAAGGCAAAAGTCCCGCCGCGAACGTATATCCACTCCGGCAGATTAGCAGTAGTCCCATCCGTGTAGGCTTGGAAGATGCCGACATTCTTGTAGAACTCGAAATGCCGCATGCCGATAAAGGAAGTATCCGCCCCGTGGCTAACAGTGCCAGCATTATTTAAAAAATTATAACGGAAAACCGCTCTCGAATTATCGTCCCAATCTGCTGCTCCGATATAGGCATGGAAATCGTTCGTTTCGACGTAAAGGTTGTTCTGTCCGGCAAGCCCGTTCGACGTCGCCGCATCGGCGGTCCCCATCGTTGAGGCCGTGCTCCATGAAAATGGCATGGTGGAGTTGGAAGCATCCTTGATGGAAACTCCTCCGGTGCCTCCATTGAAGGGGGACGCAACAAAAGAATTGTTCCAGATAACACCACGGTTTGTGGTAAGGCGTATGCCTTCCGCCGCCCCAGGCTGCTCAAAGAAGTTGTCGTGAATAAGCACCGCCACGCCGTTGGTGGCCCGGGATATGGTGATATCGTCTGCGGCTCCTTGTCCTTGCCCAAAGTGGATCCCTGCGACGGTTGTATGAAATGACGTATCCTCAGTGATGGAGAACAAGTGACCGCCGCTTGCGACGTTGTCGACGAGCGTGGTAGAGGCAGGCGTGACCACCAGCCATCGCTTGCAGTTGCTGTTCATGGTGTTGGGCGGGCCGGCGGTACCGCAAGCGCCGCCCGAACTGGTTATGTTCATGTTGAGCGCGCCGGTCGAAGAGTTAAAGCTGCTCACCGTGCCCTGCATGAAGTTCGCCAGGAAGCCATTTTCGATCAGAATAAGGGTTTGTCCGGTGCTAAGAGAAGGCATTGAATTCGCGGCGTTGGTTGGAGAAATGGTGAGGCTTTTTGTTCCCGTACCAATAGTTTCCGTGGTGAGGCTGTAGGCGATAACGCGGCCTGCTCCGGCTCCTTGAACAACGACTCCCTTTCCCGATATGCTGACACCAGAGGTCCAGGTACAAGTACCCGCAGGAATGGCTACAGTGCTGCCCTCGGTAGCAGAACTGATGGCCGTTTGCACATCGGCGCTGTTGCAAGTTGCGGCGTTGACCGTGGTCTGCGCTTTGGTGGTAAGGGGAAGGCCCAACAGCAGCGCCAACAGCCCCCAAATTATTCGCCTCGAGATTTTTGTTTTCATCGCAAACACAATTCGTCCCCCTTCCCTCCCGAACACATGATGCCCCCGGAAAAAGCTCCAATACACTGTCTTGGCGGACAGTTTTAGGACATAGTACCACTACTAAGATTGAACGAATGCATTATTGGCCCGAGTTGAAAGTGGCGGGCGCCAATCCGCGGCAATGTAGATAGCGCCCACAATCTAGATAGCGGGGCCTATGTACCTTGCGTCACAAAGCTCGTTTTTCGTGATTCCACAGGCGGAAACCCTTTAGAATCTGTAGATTCCATGCAGCCCTTGGTCTCCATCTTGATCCCTGCTTATAACTCCCAGGAGTGGCTGGGGGATACGCTTCGGTCGGCCATAGCTCAAACCTGGCCCCGCAAGGAGATTATCGTCGTTGATGACGGCTCCAAGGACCAGACCGCTGAATTGGCACGAAAGTTCTCCTCCAAAGAGGTTGCCGTCGTTACCACCAAAAACCAAGGCGCTGCGGCCGCGCGCAACCATGCGCTGAGCCTCAGCCAGGGTGACTATATTCAGTGGCTCGATGCCGATGATCTTCTGGCTCCCGAGAAAATCGAGCTTCAGATGGCGGCCCTTCGGGAATCGGACAGCAATCGACTCCTGCTCTCCTCGGCCTGGGCTTTTTTTAACTATCGCACGCAGCGTGCGCGCTTCATACGAACTTCGTTGTGGCAAGACCTTACTCCGGGGGAATGGCTCCTGCGCAAGCTGGGCGAGAATCTACACATGCAAACGGCCACCTGGCTGACGAGCAGGGAATTGGCCGAAGCCGCAGGACCTTGGGATACACGTCTTCATTTTGATGATGACGGCGAGTATTTTTGCCGCGTCCTCCTGGCGTCCGAAGGCACGCGCTTTGTGCCGGAATCCAGAGTGTTTTACAGAATTACCACGACCAAGCGCGTGAGTCATATTGGCGCCTCGGACAAAAAAAAAGAGGCCTTGCTGCTTTCCATGCGCTTGCACATCAAGTACTTGTGCTCTCTCGAAGACAGCGTACGCACGCGCAAAGCCTGCCTGAACTACCTCCAAACTTGGTACGAGCACTTCTATCCGGAGCGGGCGGATCTCGTGGCGGAGCTGCAGAATCTGGCGCAGCAGCTGGATGGTTCCATGGAGGAGCCGCGGCTTCGCTGGAAGTACGCCTGGCTGAAAACAGTGTTTGGGTGGGAAGTTGCTAAATGGGCACAGATGGCGCTTCCCCAATTCAAGGCATCCTTGATCCGGAGCTGGGATAAGGCAATGTATAGGCTGGAAGCTGCCGGTGCCGCTCACGGAACTGCCTTAAAAGCAGCGGATACACAGAGAAGTTAGCGCAAGGAGAACGAAGGCCTCCATGCCCGGCCAAAATGTAGACAGAATCAAGGCCATCTGGAACGAGCACCTCGAAGTGGCGAGAGCTCTTCAACACCTAGCAGGCGACGTTGCCAAAGCTGTGGAGACGATTCGCGCATCCCTGGCCGCCGGCGGGAAACTGCTCATTGCAGGAAACGGCGGTTCGGCGGCCGATGCGCAGCACATTGCCGCAGAGCTTACAGGCCGCTTTCTGCGCGAACGCAAACCGCTGCCCGCTCTTGCTTTGCACGCGAACTCATCGGCTCTGACGGCAATTGGAAACGATTATGGTTATGAGCACGTTTTTGCGCGCGAGCTTGCCGCGCATGCGCGGCCCGGGGATGTCCTGCTGGCGATTTCGACGAGCGGGGGCAGCAAAAATATTTTACGGGCCATTGAAGAAGCGCGGGAAAAAAAGGTCGCGGTGATCGGTATGACCGGGGAATCCGGCGGCGCGATGCGAACCGCATGCGATCTGTGTTTGTGCGTCCCGTCAAAATCCACGGCGCGCATTCAGGAAATGCATATCATGATTGGCCACACGATTTGTGAGCTTCTTGAAGAGGGAATGACCCAGGCATGAAACCGAACTCGGAGAATCCAGGCGGTTCGCAATCGAGCGCCGACGGGCGTGAGATTGCGTTCGATTGCAAATATTTTCTCGGCGACCGTCCTTGCGTATGGCACAAGACGAGCGGCGTTCTCTGCACCTGCGACCACTATCAAAAAGTGGAGCAAAGGCTCCTCCTTGTTAAACTCGACGCCATGGGCGACGTCTTGCGGACCACAGCGCTGCTACCCGCGCTAGCCGATGCGCACCCGGGTCTTGCGATTACTTGGATTACGCGGAAGGAGTCGCGCCCACTCCTTGAGCGAAATCCGTATATCGCGGAAGTCTTCGAGTATGGGCCGGATGCGTTGCTGCAGCTTCAGACGCGAACGTTCGATCGAGTGATTAATCTGGACGCCGGCAAAACCAGCGCCGCGCTAGCGAGCATGGCCAACGCCAAGCAAAAAGACGGTTTTGTCCTGGACACGCGTGGTTACGTGCAGGCCACGAATCCGGCTGCTCGGAAATGGCTGGA